>Ga0163150_10008340_pt1 | contig 11837 bp, 22 predicted proteins | sample OliLakLV19P2IB_FD_148628 | JGI IMG/M metagenome (GOLD analysis project Ga0163150, IMG submission 148628) | Freshwater microbial mat bacterial communities from Lake Vanda, McMurdo Dry Valleys, Antarctica - Oligotrophic Lake LV.19.P2.IB | ecosystem: Environmental > Aquatic > Freshwater > Lake >...
AATTGCCGACTCTTCGGCGCGATCTAACTTGTCCAAGATTGCATTCATCTTCTTACTCGTTTTTTTAAGCGGCATGGTTTTCCTCGCTTTCGGATAAGACCGACCACCACGATTTGGCAACTATCGATTCCCAACACAGCTGGCATAGATGACCCTCGCCGTGCGGCCAGGAGTCATGGTCCTCCGGGCATAAAGCGCACTTGTCCTCCGTCATTCCTTCCCCTCGCTTTCCGATAACACCGCCCGCCTGATCCCGCTAACCTTCCCACCTTTCGCAATCAAATAGCCGCGGCTTTCCAGCGCCTCCCGGAACTCTTCGTCACTCCCGTCGGGCATTGGGTCGAGTGCGGACTCCGCGATAGTGGCGATAGATACCATGCAAAACTGATCCTCTGCATGGTCTCTCGGCTCGGACAACTGACGGCTTGCCAGCACATCTACCTTCGCCAGCGCCTCGCGGCAAAAGGACAACGATGAAGTAGCGGCGGAAAGATCACGCTCTATGTCCCTTTTTTCTTGGATGGCGATATTGCGGCAATTGATAGCATCATCCCGCTGCGTGGCCAGTTGCTCCACGCCGTCGAAGCTCCCGTGTACGGCATTAGTTCCAAGCCGATGCCGGCACAGTTGCAACAGACGCTCCCCCATCAGATCGTCTTCGGCGATATCTCGGCGAGCCTCGTCCCTCTCGGCTTCCGCCGTGGCCAGCTTGATAGCCAGAGGGTGCTTATCGCAGATGGCGTCGTGCTCCGTAGCTGCTTCGATTGTGGACATGACCACATGGCAGTGAAGGCATGTAGCGCCCTGTAACTTGATGGCCAGTTGACCATTGTTTAGCATATCTTTTAGCTGATCTAGCGTAATTTCCATCTACTTTCCCTCCAGATCTTGTAGCGCCGCCCGCAGCCGATCATTTTCCGCCACGAGCGCCGCCTTCTCAGACTGCCATGCGCGCGCATGGAACAAGTTTTGCGGTAAACGAACACGGCTGTCCGCGATAACCGCCGCCGCCGCCAATTCCCATGCGGCTTGCCACTCTGATTCCAGGAACCGCCATGGCGCAATGTAGAATTCCACTGACGCCTTAAACACCTCAAGCGCCAGCTGACCCGGCGTCATAGCGCACCTCCTTTAACCGGTCCTAACGGGCGCGGCTTCTTTCGTATCTCGCGGAATTCTTTAATCACATCATGCTTCGAACAGCAATCAACAACGATGGCAGGCCCCAGCTGGTTGAATTCGCTAAATCTGTGCGCATTCGTATTCAGAGCGTCCGCCCTCTTCCATGCCTGCGCTCCATTTTCATAGATCTCAATCGTCCGACGGCCGTTTAACCAGTATTTGACCTCGTATATCCACGGCATTATGCCTCCCTCCTAAACTTCTTCCGTCCCGCCTCAGTCAACCGGCAGACCCACGCCTGAGACTGCGGGTCGTTTCCCTCGAGTCCGCATTTTAGCCACCCACGAGTTACCCCGTAATTGGCCGATTCGATTTGCATTCTTTCGCGACGGCTAGTGATTACTATGCAGCCGGTCAAGCTGGATTCAAAGGCGCGGCTTAGCATGGCTTCAGATTCGCTCATCATAGCTTCACCAGCGTTACCGGATACCCACCGGCGATCGTCAGGAGGACGCCGTAGTCAAACCCTCGGCATCGAGCCTGCGTTGGCGACATTGGGCTGAATCTGGTGTGCTCGACATCATCTACAGTAAGTGAGTCTATGGCGTCATCTGGCAGGTCTGATTGCCCCCATGTTTTAATTGCCGCTAAGAATTTATCCTTGTCCTGGTGTCCGTTGTCGTAGATGACTGTCTCACCGGCAAGTCCGAAACAGATCTCTCTCAGCCCTTTACCTTTGGTCTTCATATCACGCTTCCTCCAGTCCGGCCCGCAGGCCCTTCACTCGCGCCAGCGTGGCTTCCCGCGCACGCCATCCGGCGGCATCACGCAGTAGCCAGTTCGCCACGTCCTGCTCCACGTCGGCAATGCGCCGGCCGAACACATGGCATGTGACAAACACGCTGCCAGCGAGGAGCGCGACGGCTCCGACCGCGGCGGTCAGATAGATGATCATGCAGTAGCCTCACCTTTCTCGATACTCGATATCTCCTCCTCCAAGTCACCAATTTCATCTTCGATAGCGTCCCTGCGCTCGACCATTGCCGCCAGTTCACTCCTCAGACTTTCTACTTTTGCCTCTTGGATCTTTACCGGGCCGGGGTAAAGCTCTTCGTCCGCCGGCATTGCAACAGCGCCGTTCTCAATCTGGTTATATCGCAATGGCTCCAGCACCCCAATAATCGCCCCGGCGTCTGACCTTGCGACAATCATAGAGTTTCCCTCGCCTTTTGAAAACCACTCAGAGTCTTCTGGAAACAGTCTGTAATATGCCTCGTTGAAGTAATATGATCCAACCAAACGATGGAACGGAGCAAAATGATCCCCCACCGATGCCGTCTTAGCTGCCTTGATGGGCGTCGTTCTAAATTTCGCCAATGCGAATGGTTTCGTGTAGTCTATGCCGGCTGGTGGCGCTGGCAAATCGACGGCTATAACAAAATACGGCGTCACTTGGTACACTATTCCATCGTGTTCCGTTCTTCCAAAATCTTCCACGACGCCACTCGCGAATAGCGACGCTAGCTTTTCTTTCAGAGTCATCGCCGCCCCCAATTCTTTCTCTGGCTCCAGATAAACCAAATCACGAATACGGCGCCGACGATCAGCCACGTAGAAGGCTCCGGTACGGCGGTCATAGGCTCCGGGCACCGGTGCCAGTGGCACGGTGGCGGATGGTGTGGATTAATCATATTCTCCTCGTTCAAATAAACTTGTTTGGTCGCCGGTAACATCCCCCGGCAGGGGCTCAACATCGAACGCCTGCACTTGGCGGAAGTACGGGCAACATGCAGCACAGAGTAATCGCCCTGCGACGTAGTGCCACTCGGCGTTGGCGCCGCATTCCCGGCAGAATCCGGAAAAGCGTAAACTGGTGAAGCGGAAGCACGGCGTCATTCCGCACCGCCAGCCGCTCGAGGACGCCGGAGGATGGAAGGACTAGCAGAACCGCCTGCGATGGCAGGAAGGACCGTTTCCGGCCAATTGACGCCTATCCTTTCCACATTCGCCGCCGTGATCTCCGACCTCTCCATCAGAGCTTGCATTAACTCGCCTAGCTCGGCCATCGCCCGCTTCATGCCGGAAACCTCGGCGTCCAGCATGTTTACGCGCACTTCTAGCGACATCTTTATTTCGTCGCGATTCATACGTGTCCGGTGGATCTGGCTAACGCCTTCGATTTCTTTTTTCATACGGTCCCCCCCGGCTGGCACTTGCACTTAGCCGAAAAATCGTATGGTTGCGAATACGGCCAGCCGTTTTCCTGGATCAATCCCTTCACTTCTCGCCACACCGTACGCCGAACGCGCCCGTTTTCGCACCTCGACGGGATCAAAACTTTGTCGCAATCGTTGTCTTTTGGATTGTCGAGATCCACGTCAATCCTCGGATCGTAGCCCACGTACGTCCACCCAGGAAACATCCGACCGCAGCAGCCGCCTGCGTAGATTGCCGACGGCGCCTCATGCTCCCGCGTGGCGTTTACGGCGTCGCTGATATCGTCCGGCGACGTTGGCAGCGCCCTGGCTTGTAGCAGCGCGTTGACCGCTCGAACGGTGTGCGGGATGTCGTCCGCGCCGTTTGCCATGATCGTCACCCAACTTGAAAACGTCTCGCTGCTCACGGTTGCAAAATACGGCAACTGGCTAAGTTGGCGCAAATGCGTTTGAACTGTCATGCGATCACACGCCATTTTTTTTCCCTCCCAATCCGAGATCCTCGCCCAGGTCAATCGGGCCGATGTACGTGCGGATGACATTCGGCGGCGGGCTGGTGTAATCCCCACTAGACACCCACTTTTCGAGGGTTGGGATGAAGTGCCGCCGGTCATTTACTCTCGCCGCAATGTGCGCCGGCCCGTGTACCGCCGCTGTGGCCACAATCGCATTGCACCAGTCAGCGACACCCTTCGCCGATGCCGCCGCTTCGCGCTCCCACGCACCTCTGGCCCAGAGTTTGTCCCCGATGTTGTGCCACGTTTTCGCTGCTTGCTCGACTGCCAGTCGCACAAGCTCGGCAGGGTCCGGGCCGTCGGCTGGTTCTGGGTAGGCCGTTTCGTCGCGCGTCGCGCGCTGTGGTGGTGTAGTTTTACTCTGTACTCTGTACTCTGTACTCTGAGGGCGTTTCGGAAACGTTTCATCGCCGTTTCGTTTACCGTTTCGGAAACGTTTCACTCGCTCAGTTGAAACGTCCGACTCAAATTGCAACTTGTTCCATCCTGTCGGTTGAAGCTCGTTCTCTACAGTTACCAAAAGCCCGGCGTCAAGTATTGCCGCGATGTGATCGGCGACTACCTGCTGCTTTCTCCGAAGCTTGAAGGCAAGTGTCTTGTTTGGAGGGAGAAAACCGCCGTTGGACTTCGTCGCCAACAAACAAAAAATCCACGTGCGAAACTCTGAATCGGTCAGAGCGTGAACGTCCTCATTATCCATGAGGCGCATATACAAGCGAAGCCATCCGTGATCGGTTATAGCCATTTACAGCGCTCCGCCATTTCGTGGGCAGTTCATTGATCCTCACAATTAAAATTTACGATCCAGTCTTCTCGGTTTAGAGATGAGGCCGGTTAACCGGCCTCATTTTCCGTAAATTCAGTCCGAGTGAGACTGGCCGGGAGCAACTCCGACATGATAAGTTTGCCACGACTCCGCGGCATATGTCAACGGCTATTCTTCGGCGACTTTGCTAACCACAATTTTTACGCCAGGCACGTCCAGCGCATCCCGGTCCTCAAGCGGGTAGACTTTAGCCAGCCGGGAGTACTCGATAATCTGGCCGTCGTCCTTGTAGACGCCAGCCGTTTTCATTGCATCTTCTGTGCCGCGCGCCAGCTTGATCAAGTCAGGACGCGTAGCAGGGTAAGTCCGCCGCCGTTTAGGCGCGCCCTTTGGCTTGCGGACGGTTAAGACCATCGATACGATGACGGCCCCCAGGATCGGCGGACGGCGAGCCATGGCCTCACGCGCCGCCCATACGACGGCTTCCCGCCACGGCTTCACCAATTTCGAGTTCTCGATTATTCTGTTTTTCCCGACGTACCGTTTCGAGCCCTGCGGGCCGGGCGTTCCGTATACGATTATTTTTACCATGTTTCCTTTCTGTTTTTTCCGGGCGGAGTTACCGCCCGGTTAGAATTCAAATCCAAAACCATTTTAAGGTGCGTTGATAGCTCGTTAGGCAAACCTTTCTTTTTGCAGGCTGTTTATGCTCGCCAAGCGTAGTACCTCTTTTGGGGAGGGATGTTTGCCCCGAATCTTCAAACGCTCGGGGCCGGCAGGAGGAGTCGCCATGAACGTGGCGATGAAGGTCTTAGGCCGCTGCCTAGTGAAACGTGTTAAAAAGGCAAGTCGTCGTCCGAGATTTCCAGCGAGGACATGCTACCAAAAGCTTCCGCCACTGCGACAGCCACAGGCGGGAACGGCTTCGTAGAAATTTGGGAGACAAACACGCCTACTCTCCCATTCATCTCCCATGGCTTCGTGCGGATGTGGCACTCCAGCCCGATGAGCCCGTGTCCCCATTGCTCCAAGTACGCCGGCAAATGCAGTCTGGCCCGATCCGCGCCGAACCGAACAGCGAACCCCAGGCTTCGCTTTTTTTCTTCGTCCTTGCCGAATTTCAGCTTGTAGGTTATGGAGTTGCTTCCCTGCGTCAAGCCGATGTGAATCTCCGGCTTGCCGTCGTTGTCTTCCACCAGCGAGTAGGCGCTGATTTCTGCCTTGTATTCTGTGTTTGGCTGAAATGACATTTTCTAAACCTCCCCCGTCGCCGATGCGACGATCTCTGTTTTTTTCGTGTCTTTTAGTTGCTCCAGTTGCGTGGAGTATTCTTCGCCGAGCATGGTCTTTTTACCCTTCAGCAGCAACCACGCCGCCCGCAATTCATCCGCATCCTTCGCCGCAAGAATGGCGCTTTTTATTTGGCTGAACACCGCCGTCGATTCTCGCCTTTTCTTATCCTCTTCGGCTGTGGCGCGTTCCGCATCGTGCGCCGCAATTGCGTCTGGATCGCCCATACTTGCTTGTGTCCCTGAACCCAGGTACGACAGCATTGGCGCAAAGGTCTCGTAATTGGGTTCCACCACAGTCTTATTCGTGAGGATGCCGGAGCGATCCTTTTCAAAAAATGCCGAGATCTTTTGCGACCCGTCGGGCATGTATTGCGGCTTCATGCGGATGAGCAAATGCGGTTCGTATGCGGTCTCTCCCTCGGCCTTCATTTTTGAGCCGACGACCTTGGTTTGACCGTCGTCGTCCTCTTCCATGACCACGCCTTCACGCCCGCATATAATAGCGTGAAAGTTGCCATCTAGCAGCAGCGCCATGAGCCTCTTGTATGGCTTCTTAATCGGTCCCCACGCTTGGATGGGAAGCCCACCATTGGCCATTCGCTTGCCGGAGTACGCCGCTTGCGCTGCCTCCCATATATGGGTAATGGAATCGAGAACCACGACTCCATGGACCGCGGAATCAAGCTGCTCGATTGATTCAATCACGTCGTAAATGCTACGCGTGTAAATCGCGTCGAAGTCAAAGCCATTCGGGTGAACGCCACGCTCCCTTATGTCCTGCGCATAAAAGTCTGTGCCGTGTTCGGTATCGACGTAGGCGACCCGCCTTCCATCCCTTTTTGCCAAACCTTCAGCCACCAGGAGAGCGGTAAAGGTTTTACCGCTCCCCTGTTTGCCGTAGAATCCGGCCTTAAATCGCGCCTGCTGTGGCGCCGCTTTTTTGAATGCCATTGCTAACCTTCCCTCTTCATTGCGACCGCGTCGCGCGCCTGTTGGGCTGCAAAGGCCGCCCTAAATTCTTCATCGTCTGATTTCTCGTGCGACTCTTTCTCCAGTACCTTCGCCTCCGCGCACGCGAGGTTATACAATTCCTTCGCCAGAGATGCGGAGCGCGAATCAGCGCCAAATACGGCAATGATTGCGCCGTGCAAGTCGTCTATCGCTGTGACGATGTCGTCGTAGTCGAGTAGCTGTATTTTTCTCACGACTTCACCGCGATCATGCGATCCAGCAATCGGCAGGCACTTGCCTGCAACGTTTTAACCAAGGGCGCGAGCGAGTCCACTGACGCCGCCCACGCGGCATCTCTCGCCACCGCCCACGGCGCCGCCCACGCGGCATCTCTCGTCACCACCCACGGCCATGATGCATCACTCGCCGCCGTATACGCTACCTTACTGGCCGACGCCCTGGCCGCATCTTTCCCAGCCGCCTTCGACGCCATATAAGTCAGAAAGTCATCGTCTTTTGCCGGCGCCGCCGATTTCCACGACGATTTTTCCGCCGCCGCCAAAACCGGATGAATCTCCGCAAGGCTGTTCGCGCCGACTAATTCTCCGGCTCCGCGCAACGCGTCAGCGTGTTTTGTCAAGCCAGCGAAATCAAGCCAAGCTGATGTGTATTCTCTCGTAAGCCAGTCGAATGCCAGCCATGATCGCCGGCTTTCAACCGCCTGCGTCGAATACGTGCCGATCACGCGAATGATGTACGGCTTCAACATCGCCCGGTCCGCATCTGGCATATCATCGTTCCATCGTCGCAGGAAGCTGCTAAGCACCGGGCAAGCGCACATGGGCCTGTCAGAATGAGGCTCCCCGGCAATATACGCCACCGCTTCCATGGCGCAGGCGCCATCCGCAAGATCCTCGTGATTGCCTTTTTGCAGTGTCACGCCTGCCAACCACTTAACGCGCTCTGGTATCGCGCCGCTCATCGGCTCACCGCCCATCCGACCAACACGCCCGCCGCAAAGATTACAAAGCACCACGCGCTGTACGACCGATGAAGTCTATGCATTCGCTGGGATTCTGCAAGTTGTCGCGAATACTGCCGAGATGCAACCGCATCCACGTATCCGTTCCCGCTTTTGCGGGACCGTGTGGACCGGTCTATTTCTGATTCTTTCATTCCGATACCCTCCAGACTCTGATGCGCCCGTCCGGCTGCTTTTGCGTTCTGCTTTTGATTCTTAACCTGGTCATGGCCTGGGCTAACGAAGTTAAAGCACCTATCTTCCCTGATCTAGTGCATAAAACAGACTGGCCCGGCTTCATTTCAAGAGCCATTCGTGTCCATACACCTCTTGGGGCATGTTTATCTGGCATCGGAATGCCGTCTTCAATCTTTGGAATAACTACTGGTTGTCTCATATTTCCTCACTGCCTTTCAAAATGATCTCGAATATATCGATGGCCGAACGCTTCAGCGCGTTCACTCTACCGCCGCTCTCAGAAGCCAGCCGAACACGCCGCCAAGCACCGTCAGAAAATAGCAGGCGACGTACCAAAACGTCAGGCGTTCCTCTTCTCGTTTGCTCACTTCTCCCCCTCGCTAAAAGCCGCCAGCCGCGCCGCCGCGAGATGGGCGTATAGCTTGGCATCGCCGGCGAAAGAGGCGGCATCAGCGGCGGCGAGGTCGGCATCGGCTGAGGCGGCGGCGGCGGCTTTGGCGGCTCTATCAGCAAGAACAATCAGAGAAGCAAGGTCTGCTGCGTATTCACTTTTGCTGGTCACTTTGCCACCTTCCCGGCAGGCGTAAGGTACAGCTTGATAGCGGCCTCAACCACATCACGTAAGGACTTGCCGACGGCGGCAGCGTGCAGCCGGATGCGCTTGTGAGTCGCTGGGCTCACCCGGATGTGCTTGTCTGGTGGTTCAGTTACTTTGTTTGTTTGTACCATGTAACGCTAGATTATCACATGCTCCGCCGATTGCAATAGCCGCTGCAAATTTATTTTCAACGGCTCCAAATGTACCCAAAACGCAGCGATAGTGTATTATTTAAACAGGCGATGCGGGTGCTATCCGTATCAGACGCCTAATAATCAAGGAGCCATCTTGCCACAAGACATACTCGTATCCGCCGTCGTTTATCGACATGATCTTTACCCGCGAATAGAAACAAGCGCAGTCACCGTTCAAAAGTACGCTGAAGATTTGAGCGTACTCCCCCCAATCGAGGTCAACCAGCACAACGAGTTGATCGACGGCTGGCACCGCTGGACGGCGCACAAGAAGTGCGGAGCGGAAACACTTCCGGCCATCATCACGACCACGGCCAGCGACGCGCACCTTCTAGAACTGGCGATTGAGCGCAACGCATCGCACGGCCTCCAGCTATCGCAGGAGGACAAACGGGACATGGCGCGGCGAATATACCACGCCACAGCCGAGCGGGATAGGGACGAAAAGAAAAAGCAACTCGCCAAGATCCTCAGCGTCTCGGATCGTGCGATCCGAGAGTGGTTGTCCCGCGTGGACAAAGATTCCAAGGACGCGCGGAACAAGCGCATCTTCGAGCTCTGGCTGGCCTGCTACACAGACGCTGAAATAGCAGCACAGACAGACCTTTCCGAAGAAGGCGTCCGAAAGATTACCCAACAAATGGCAGACCTGCCAGAAGTTGGGAAAACCGCCGCAGCGCACCTAACCGACTTCCAAGTCCCGCTCTACAACGTCTGGCGGCAACAGGAAAAGACGCCGGGAAGCGGACACTTCGGCAACTCGGAAGTTCGATGGGTGGATAACCTTCTCTATCTGTATACCGATCCGCTCGACACCGTGGTGGACCCCTTCGCCGGAGGCGGATCGACAATCGACATTTGCAAGAAGCGATTCCGGCGCTATTGGGTGAGTGACCGTAAGCCGGTCCCGGAGCGCGCGGCGCAGATCCGGGAGCATGATGTCACAGCAGGCTTGCCGTCGCTCGCGCGATGGCAAGACGTGAAGCTAGTCTATCTCGACCCGCCTTACTGGAAGCAGGCCGAAGGCCAGTACAGTAACGATCCTAGCGATTTAGCAAACATGCCGCTTGAAAAGTTCAATCAGGCACTTGCTGGAACCATTAACGGGTTTGCCAAGAAGCTCTCGTCTGGTGCCGTCATCGCGCTCCTCATTCAGCCGACCCAGTGGAAAGCACCGGAGCGGCAATACACTGATCATGTGGCCGACATGCTCCGTCTCATTAAACTGCCGCTCGACATGCGAATTTCCTGTCCGTATGAAAGCCAGCAATGCAACGCGCAGATGGTCGAATGGTCAAAAGCGAACAAAAAGCTTCTCGTGCTAAGCCGGGAGTTGGTCGTTTGGAAGGTGACGTAGGATGGCGCAAGAAGAGCGGTTCGCGACGCGGGATAGAAGTTATTCGGCGTGGCACCGCAGGGAATCCACGCGGCGCTTTGTCGGCTTAGAGCAGGCTCAATCGCTTGCAATGATCGACATCGACGCATCGCTATTCGTCGAATACGACGATGGAACGAAGGAGCCGATAGCGCTGATTGAAACCGCCATGGACCGAGGCCAAGATATCAAGCCGGCGACCGTAACGAAGAACTTAGCCAGACGATGCTCGCCGGAAATTAGAGCATACATCGTACTCTACAAGGTGTCGCAAAGCGACAACCCAGCGGACCCCACCGCAAAGGATATCGACGGCTTCCGCGTTCGGAGAATTTGGCCAGAGCCGGAAACTCCATGGAAAACAATGACTCCCTCCGAATGGGCACACATATTGGTTAAAATCCGAAATTGGTCTGTCGGTCCCCTTGATGGCACCATCGGCTAGCCCCCCCTCCAAACGCAGAAAACCCCCGGCCAGGGTAGGGCCGGGGGTACCAGATCTGGCGTGGTGGTCACACACCGCGCGGGAACAATCTTAGTATTGCAGACTTGCGCCACTTCGTCAAATAATGTATGCTGAGCTTATCCGTTGGGCGGTCACACGCTGGCGACGGTCGCAGGATCACTGCTAAGCGGCCACCAGGGGACCTTCCAAAGCCGCACTGAGGACTTAATCGGGAACAGTGGAAGCGCTGGGATGGACCGGCGAAAGTAGCCCGAAACTTGGGAGTACCATCGACGCCCCAAGGCTCGTGAAAGCAACCGGATAACCTCAGGTGAGCATTTCAAGAGCGGTCCAGAGAACAGGACTTCTGAACTCTGCCCGCTCTGCCCCGTTTCCTAGGTGATCAATGGAAAACAGGAGCAAAAAAAAGAATGCTGGAGTGGGCTGAGTCAAACTGAGGATCAGCGGCTCTGAAGTTCAGCCCGCAACTTGCGAATGATCTGGCGCCGGACGAGCATGATCCACGTCTCACTTTTTCCGCAGCGCGCCTGAATCACCGGCCACGATTCGCCGGTCAGCAATCCATCCGCAACGCGTCGCTCGATTCCATCGAGCTTCCCGACGGCGCGCTTCAGATTGCGCATAGATTCCGTCTTGATTGCGCAGTCCTCAGGCGTCTGACGCGTGTCAACCAACACCGGCATATCGCTAGTAAAAACCGGCGCGCGGCCACAGCGACTCCGGGGATTGACCTTTCGCAGGTAGTCGATGCACTGCAGTTTCGCGGCGACTATTTCGCAGCCGGGTTTCGCCTGCCACGCCGCAATGCAGGCTTCCTGTACTAAATCATCTTTATCTCGTACCCACCAATAGCGCGTGTTTACCATTTTGCGGATGGAGGATATGAGACAGGGAGACATTCCGGATCAACCCTTGGAAGCCCAATAGCCTTTTTTGACAGCTTGTAGCATGTCCAAAACTTTTGGATCGGCAGGATCGATCTTATTAGAAAGCTGTTGTGAAAGTGCGTCTCTGACAAATTCCCTGAAATCGTCTGTTGGCGTTTTCGCCTTCAACGCCGCGATCTCCTCGGCGATGACGACATCCATTTCCTGATCTGTAAGTGGATTCATATTTTTCCTTA
>Ga0163150_10008341_pt1 | contig 11837 bp, 6 predicted proteins | sample OliLakLV19P2IB_FD_148628 | JGI IMG/M metagenome (GOLD analysis project Ga0163150, IMG submission 148628) | Freshwater microbial mat bacterial communities from Lake Vanda, McMurdo Dry Valleys, Antarctica - Oligotrophic Lake LV.19.P2.IB | ecosystem: Environmental > Aquatic > Freshwater > Lake >...
GGCGGGGGTCGGCATCATGCGACCGGCGGTGAACACGCTCGAAGCACCGCTGTGGACTGCCAGCGAGATCGATTTCATGCGTGGGATCGATCTGGACCTGACCAACAGCGAGATCATGCGCGGTCCCTACTACGAAGGCGGGTAATCGTCCGCGCAACATCTTGTTCTCCCACCGACCTCCGATCTCCCGGAGGTCGGTTTGTTTTGGGGGATTTCAGGTACAAGACGCTGGAGTCGCATTTGTAGCGCATGCGCCTCGCCTGCAACACAATGGTCTTGCGAGCAAGCTAAGTCCGTGGTGTTGCAGGCGGGGCGCTTGCGCTACATGGCTGATGAGATCGCTCTCAGGTCGGTTTGTTTTGGGTCACATTCAGTTAGCCAAAGAACAGTTCAGGAACCTGACTGGACAGTAGTTCGAGTCCTCCTTGCGTCTTGGGGGACCGCGTGACTACGAGGTACCGGCTGCTATGTCCCCTTCGACCCTTCCGCGCACGGCCGCAAATCGACGATTCCCGCATTCCACCCGCTTGGCCGGACCCCTGTTTGCCGGACTCCTGGTGATCGGGCTGATGAGCTGCGGACGGGGGAATAGCCCCATGAGTCCCGATGCGGATCCGGCCGGACAGGCGCCCGTACCAGTCCCCGCGGACTTTCAGAATCAGCCGTGGCAGAGCGGAGCCTCCTCGCTCTTCGGCCTCGTCACGGGGACCATCTCTCCCGATGGGACTGTCACCGTGGATGAGACGCGCTCCACGGTCGCGGTGGGGAACATCTACGACATCGATGCGACGCAATTCTTCACCGATGCCCCGTGCAGCGACTGCGCGGAGCTGACCGGCTTCGCGGGGACTGGGCCGAATCGCCTGGGGCTCGATTTCACGATCCGGCATCCATTTGCAGCGACCCTGCCACGTCGCGACCTGCATGTCTTCGATGTCCGCGGGATCCTGATCCTCCCGGGCACGACGCAATTCACCGGGCTCACCGCGCCGATCAATACCGATCTGACGACCATCGAAGATCGGACGCTCCAGGGCGATGCCGGGCTGGTCACCAATGCCGATGGCTTCACGACGCATTTCGACTGGCACGCCGATGATCCCCGTTATCGTCCCGATGCCCCCGCGATTCCCGGCAACCTCAACGCGTACAAACGCTTCTTTGTCGACCCGACAACCCCCGCGTTCCAGGCCGCCGACCCGACGGGGTGGAATGTCCTCAAGATGGGCGCGGAGCCCGAGACTCAGCAGTACATCCTCGACCTCACCCGCGTCACCCAGCCGCTCAACTACGCCTTCGTGGTCGATGCCCGGTGGGGCGAATCGGCGACCTTCGCGACCCGGCAGAATCCGTCGTACTACCTGCCAGCGTTCAATCGACAAGAGGCCTGGTCGGTCGATGCCGAAATCACCGAGTCCAATCTCCAGGCAGGCGACCCCGTGTCATCCGCCACCCTGCAGCTGACAGTCCGCGATTGGCAGGCGGCGGCGAAGGTCGCTGCGATGTTCCCGGATGCCGAGAATCCTGGAGATGTTCCGTGGGCGGGGGATGTCGCGAAAGTCGAGGCGATCATCCCGGGCCTGAGCACCCTCGATGAGTCTACAGAGGCGCTCAGCGGCGGCGGCACCGATGCCAGCCCGTATGTGTATGAAGTGGAAATCAACAACGACGAGTCGGCCTCCGCCGGTTCCTATTGGGGGATCGCCGCAGTCCGTGATGAGCTCTACACGGCTGCGATCTCCGGTCCCAGCGGCTTGCCGGCACTGCCGGGCGTCAATCAGGGCGTGGATATCAAGGACTACTCGACCTACGTGATGTTTCAGGTGGCCGTCTCGATTCCCCAGGATGATCCGCCGGTCGCGGATGCCAGTGCGACGGCTCCGACCAGCGTCCTGATCAATCAGCAGGTGATCCTCGATGGCTCACTCTCGCAGGATGACGGGACGATCACGAAATACGAATGGAATGCCGGCAGCGGCGGCGGTTGGGTGGATCGCGGCACAACGCCGACCCTGACAGTCAGCTACGACTTGCCGGTTGGGACCAATCAGCAGGTCTTCACCGCGCAGCTCCGCGTGACCGACAACAGCGCGCAGCAGACCGTGACCAGTGTCGATATCACGGTCAGCCGGGTGGTCGACAATCCGCCGGTCGCGGAGGCGGCGGCGAATCCCCAAAATCCGTTGCCCGGTCAGCAGGTGACCCTCAATGGCGCGAGCTCCACCGATGATTTCGGGATCGCCCAGTATCGCTGGAATCCCGGCGATGGCACCGGTTGGATCAACAACGGCACGAATCCGAATCTGGTCCACACCTATTCGCCCTCGGTCTCGACCAGCTACACCGCGACTCTTGAAGTCACCGATACGTCGGCGCAGATCGACACCGATACGGTCGGCGTCGATGTCAATGTCACGAATGCCGGTCCGACGGCCGATCTCACGGGCACCGCGCCGACCGCAGGGACCTCGCCGCTGCTGGTGACCTTCGATGCGTCGCAATCGACCGATGACACCGGCATCACCAAGTTCGAGTTCGATCCCGGCGATGGCACTGGCTGGGTCAATCGCAGCATGGTTCCCAATTACCAGCACACCTACACGGTCACCTCCGCGACTGATTTCACCGCGCGCCTGCGGGTCACCGATGGGCCAGGGCTGACCGATATCGTTTCGACCACCATCAGTGTCCAGCCGGCGGCGGCGTGTTCCCTCACCGGCATTTCGGGGAACGCGACGCTGAACAATGGGCAGACGATCACGCTCTCCGCGATCGGTTCCTCGGCGAGCTACCTCTGGGAGGAGAGCTCCCCCAAGATCAGCTTGGTCGGCGCCACCAACGGCACGTCGGTCCAGGTCGCGGCCATCGATGGGTCCGCGAGTCTGAACGACATCACGGTCACGCTCACCGGAACGGGCTCTGGCTGCGTGGTCAGCAAGACGCTGACCGTCTACGACATCGAAATCACAGCACCCAGTATCGCGCGCAAGCAGTACGTCAACTTCTCCAACTCCGGACCGGCGGATGAGGGCACCAATGTGACGGTGACTGCTCGGGTGGTCCCGGCGAAGAGCGGGGTCGACCTCAACTTCACGTTCATCGATCCGGATCTGCCTACGTACACCTATGTCGATGGCACCAACTGGACCAGCGGCGGCGAGCAGGTCCTCACCGGCGACACCGATACGACGACGAACGACAACGACGGCGATAGCATCCGCCCCAATGGCTCCTCCGCGAGCGGGTCGTACACCATGGGCTACGACATCGGCGGCGGGATCTATGACCATACAGGCTCCGTGGCCACCGATGGGTCCGGCAATGCCAGCATCACCTTCCGGGTGTCGCGCTATGGCGGCGACAACTACCAGTTTGTCGCGGCTGGCTCGCCGGTGAGCGGCGGCCCGACCATCAATGACTCCAGTCCGACAGTGACTGTCTGGCGCAAGTACATCGTGCCGGTCTACTCGATGGAAAATAGCGGCGGATCGAATCCGAACTTCTACCGGCCCGACACGACGTATGTGAATTCGCATTTCGGCCAGGTCTACATCGAGGCGGTGAGCATGACCGCCGGATTCGGGGGGATGGCGTTCCTCTCGCCGATCAATCTGACGGTCACCGATCACTTCAACTATGTCGAGACCACCAGCAACTACAACAGCCCCTCAGAGGAGTACAACCAGACCAACCACGGGCAGTTCTGCGGTGGCATCGACCGCTATTCCTCGTCAGGCACCATCGGGCTTTGGACCGGCTCCTACAACCCGGCGAAAGTCCCCCCGCCGGGCGTGAATACCAGCGACAAGCCCTACAACACCCGGAACTACTTCACGGTCGCCAGCGGACGTATGGATGACATCTGGGATGGGGCGGTCCTCACCGAGTTGCAGAATCATGTGTTTGTCCATGAGATGGGGCATTCGCTCGGACTCCCACACAACAGCACGGGAACGACCGGGAATCCCAATCTGAGCAAGCACGGCACCAGCGGCATCGGGATCATGGCGCCCGCGACCGGGTCGGGGGTCTCGCACTACTTCACCCTCGCCGAAACCCAGTTCCTGCGCGGCGCGGACACCGTCTCCTCGGTGATTTTCCGCGGCCCCTACTACGAGTAGGGGCGTCCCTTGTGGCCGCCCGATCCAGGCTCAGAGACGCGGCTGCTCAAGTGCTGTACCCTATCGGCCCGTGGCATCTCCGAGCAGCAAGAAACCAGCAAACAAGACTGGACCGACGAAGGGCCCGCTGACCCAGCGATTGGAGTCGGTGAAGGTCGATGCGCGTGACAACGTGCCTCGCACCGATGACTCCGCGGGTCCATTAATCTTTTTCCTGGTCCTCATATTTCTCGCTGTCTTCGCGGTCGCAGGCAACTATTTCATGCGGCTCATTTCGCCGCCCACTCCCCCCTCATCGGTCGCGCCCTCGGCGGCGGGAGGCGGCGGTGGATTTGCGCCGGTCGCCCTCGCGCTCAATCGACCCGCAACCCCGCCCGTGGTCTCCTACGGCTACGACTCCAGCGGACGCTATCTGATCCCCTTGCAGGTGGAACTCGCTGGGAACGGCGATCCGCTGCTGCTGCTCAAGCGCGAGCTCAACGCCGCCGCGCCCGCCCCCGGAGTCGAGCGACTCCTCCCCGGCTCGTCCCAGATCCGCGATCTGCGCCGGGAGGGCAACCTCGCGTTGTGCGACCTCCCTGCCGATGCCTTAAACAACCTCCCCGGGGAGTCCGCGCAGCATGGTTTGCTGGAAGCGCTCACGCGGGCCATCACGGCGACACCGGATGTCACCAAAGTGCAATTCCTGATCGATGGTCAGAAAGTCGATTCGACCCCCGATGGCAGCATCAGCCTCGCGGAGCCCTGGACCATCACCAATCCGATGAACATCCTCGATTCCGGCGTCAGCGTCAAACAGGGCACCTTCTTCTTTCTCGATGACGGCAAGCAATGGCTGGTGCCGGTCACCCTCGGCTTCGATCCCGGGCCGGATCCGCTCAAAGGACGCCTGGAACGGCTCATGGAAGGTCCGCCGCCGGGCCTCGAGTTGCAGCCGAGCGTCCCCTCCGCACTGACGCTGGAGAACGTCACCTTCGATGCCGCGAACGGCGTCCTGGGCATCGCCTTCGCCACCAACGATCCGCCGCAGGAATGGGGGCTGTATCTGCCCCGACGACTCACCCAGGCGATCCTCGCGACCCTGGCCGAAGAGACGAAAATCAAGGCGATCTGGATGACGATCAACGAACAGGATGTCTGGTCGGTCGAGGGGTTCGCCCCCTATCGCGACCAGGCCGCGAAAACCAGCCTTTTCAATCTCATTTCGCCAGCATCGGGTGAGATGCCCGAGTCGTAAGTCTTAACTCGCGGCGTTTTCGGGGGGAGTGAGGTTGAAGACGGCGTAGGCGGCGTCCTTGAGGCGCAGGATCAGGTAGTGGGTCACGATTGGACGCCGGATCCCCTCCTCCACCCCATAGTGCTCCAGCCCCGGACAGGCCCAATTGAGGACCTCATCGGGATTGACCCGACGGATTTTTGTTTTCAGCTGCCGCAAACGAATCGACTTCGCTTCCACAAACGGCAGGATCGTGCCCACTTCCCAGATGGTGTAGGTCGCCTCGCGAGGCAGGCGCGGCAGGATTTCTTCGGCGCTGCCGACCGCGATCGGCGTGTAGCGATCGCGGAAGTCCTGGTATTCCGCCCAGGCGCGGGGGGATCGTTCGAGGATCGGCATCTGGGTCAGTTGCGCCAGCCATTCCTCGTAGATGCTCGCGAAGTACGCATCCTCGCGCGACTGCCGTTCGGCTTCGCGCTGCTCCAAATCGATCAGGCGTACGAGTCGCTTTTGCAGTCGCCCCCGCAGGGCATCGACATCGGATGCCGGGAGATCGATCGTGTCGAGCAATGGCAGCACGGCTTCGAGCTCGCCGCGATCCTCGGTGTACGCCGCGACACGCACATCGATCACGCTCCACCACGCAGGCAAGGTGTGGTCGGCATGCAGTGCGGACTTGGCAGCGCTCAGAAACTCGCGGACGATGGGATAGACAATCCAGGGGGCGTCGATCGCACGCTCGACCAGCGGACGGGCCAGGTCGTGGGTGCGAAGAAACGTGATCCCGGCATCGAACAATTGCGTGCGATGGGCGGCAAAGCGCTCCTGCGTGATGAGACCCACCCGGTCGCGTTTGATTTTGGTCGCATAGGCAGAAAGGGGGACACGTCGCTTGAGGGCGTAGAGCCTGAGCATCTCCAGATAGAGCTCCATCGCATCATCGGCGGCGAGCGATCCCGATTCCAAAGTAAACGCGCGGATCGCCCGGGGGATCTGGCTGTTGCGGACATAGAGCAGCGGGAAGAGCGGATGGGACCCGAAGTCGCCGATGTGTTCGCGCAGGTGCAGACGCCACGCCTGAGCGACTGCGGGGTTCCAGGTCGCGTGACCGTTGCCTTGCGCCATGAGGTGGACCAGCGCCTCGGCTTCGCAGACCCGATGCTCCTCGATGAGGAACGTGAGTGTCGCTGGCAGGAGTGTCTGAGCAGTCCGGGTCATCGATCCCTCCGTGGCTGACCGTGCCTTGCTTGACCGGAGGTTGTCCTGCCGGAGGTGCATGCACGATCGCGACCGGCTCCGCCGATCGCTACTCATAGTATCTATCCGATTGGGTCTGATGTGGACCTGCGAGGTCGACCGACTTCCGATACAGGCGCTCCGAGGTGTAGCGCAGGCGCCCCGCCTGCAACCAGGATATCTGTGGGGATCGCCAGCTCCGTCGTGTTGCAGGCGGGGCGCCTGCGCTACAAGGCCTGAGTCATTCTTCGACGCTCGCGGAACGTCAGAATAGTCTGGAGCGTCTCACTCGGCATGACCCCACCGCTGCTGCCTCGTACGCCCCCGGAGGCCCCCATGCGCCGCCCATCGCCACTCACATGGCTCCTTGTGACCCTCATCGCGGGGTTCCTCATCCTGCCGGCGATCGCTGGCGGAGGCGGGAAGCTCCGCGATCGGCTGGCCGGTCGCGTGAACGATCCCCTCCCCGGCACGACTCGCCAGACGCTCACGGTCGGCGGCACTGAGCGCTCGTATCTCATCCATGTCCCGGCGAGCTATGACGGGTCCTCCGCGGTCCCGCTCGTGCTCATGTTCCATGGCGGCGGGGGATCGGGCGCGAACGCGGAGCGGATGTCGGAGATGTCCCCCAAGGCCGATGCCGAGGGCTTCATCGCGGTCTACCCCAACGGCACCGGTCCATTGCCTAATCAGGATCGATTGCTCACCTGGAACGCCGGACATTGCTGCGGGGATGCGATGCGGAACAACATCGATGATGTCGGATTCATCCGTGCGTTGATCGTCGATCTCCAGCAGCAATACCGCATCGATCCCAGGCGCATCTACGCGACTGGGATGTCCAATGGCGGCGCGATCAGCTATCGCCTGGGACTGGAGCTCTCCGATGTCCTCGCCGCCATCGCGCCGGTCGCAGCCGTGGGTCAGGTCGCACAGCAGCCACCGCTCGCACCGATTCCGGTGTTTATCATCCACGGCGATGCGGATGAGAATGTCCCGATCAACGGCGGGATTGGTCCCAAAGGAATCGAGCGGCAGGTCCGGCAACCACTGAAGGACGTCGCTCAATTCTGGATCAATGCGAATGACTGCGACACGACTCCGATCGTCAGCGAGGATGCCGCCCGTCGACTGGAGCAATACGCGAGCCCGAATGGCGACGATGTCTGGGTGCTGATCGCAAAAGGCATCGGACACGCGTGGCCAGGCGGACAAAAAGGGCGCGCGGAGGCTGATGCGCCGGGAGCTACCGTAGCAGCCACCGACCTCATCTGGGACTTCTTCGAAACGCATCCCAAACACTGATCCAGAGCGTTCCTCTGATTTCGTAGCACGGAAACCGGGAACGATCTGGCGAGCACGACGTCTCACTCAATGACCGGCAGCCTGGCAGCACCGTGATCATTCCGGCACTGCGAATCGACGGCTGGCACCCGATCGTGCGCCACTCCACACCCAATCCTGACTCCTGATAGAGGAGGTGCAGTCATGCACCGCACGATGTCCCATGCCCTGGCGACTCTGGTCCTCGCCGGCGGCCTTTCGCTTTCGAACAGCTTGTTTTTGCTGGGCTGTAGCAACTCCGCCCCAGTCGCACCTGAAAGCACAACGCAATCGATTGACCCTGCTCTCGCCTACGAATTCCAGTCGGCCCCATCCGATGGTGTCACCTACTCCGGAGTCCTCACCGACTCCACGGGCATCGCGGTCGATGGCGCCGATGTCCTGGTCGCGGGCGAGCTCGCGACGATCACCGGCGATGACGGTTCCTACACGGTGACGGTCGCGGCGGGCACCGACACCCTCGAGTTCGGGATCGCCGACTTCGTCTTCCACTCGGTGCATCTCGATCCGGAGACACGGACAGTCCAGGGGCAGCCTGGGGATCCGGGCGATCCGAGTCGCGGATTGCTCGGCGGCACCGTCTCCGATCAGTTCGGTCCGGTCGGCGATGCGCTCGTGGTCTTCGCCAACGCGCAGGGGTTCTTCAAGTGGACCCGCACCGGTCCTGCAGGGATTTATGAGCTCGGTCTGGTGCCGGCAGGTCCCGGCATGCTGGGCGCGACTGCGCATGGCCACGATGTCGAGATCCAACGGATCGTGGTCCGGCAGGATGCGGTCAATCGGCACCCGATCACGCTCGCCAAGTTCCCGCCGCACGGGCATTTGGTGGGAGTGGTCATGGATGACGACTCCACGCGCGAAGAGCTGATCCCGGTCGCAGGCGCGCGTGTGACCCTCTATCGACGTGGCCATCCGGATCGGCGTGTGACTGTCCGCACAAATCACAACGGTGCGTACTTCTTCGGGCTGATCCCGGCGGGGGACTACGTGATGGTGGTCCGCAAGGAGGGCTACTGTCCGAAAATGCGCGGCGTCAGCGTCGAACGCGGTCGCAACTTCCAGAACGTGAAGCTCGCCGATGTCGATCCGGCGTCGCCCTGCGAGGGTGGTCTTCCCGGAGATTTCCCCGGTGATGGCGATCGCGGTGGTGGCTTCGGCGACTAGCCTCGCGGGACAACACAAACCGGCAGTTCCTCGCAAGAGGCATTGACGGCCAACCCCGGGCTCCCAGGTGCCAGACTGGGAGCCCGGCTTTTCTTTTATATTGAGCCACCACGAGAATTCCGAGCCGCGCGAATCCGGGAGCGCCGAATTTGGATCACACGCAAAATGCAGGCGGATGGCCTGCATTTGAAGATCGACGATTAACGCGCCCTGCGCTAGTTGATGGTCGAGGAGTCGAGTGAGGGGCTGGGACGGCTCTCGACATGCTTGCCATCGGCGCCTTCGAGATGCGCGATCCGGGCTTCCAGATCGGTCAGCTGCACGCTGATCGCGGAGACCACCTCATCGACCAGCCGGTTGATGGTCGCGGGACGTTCGATCGCGGCCTGCACCATCGCAAATAGCGCCTCCCGCAGGACCCCATCCGCAGCGCCGTGGGCGATCGGCAGTTGCCCGGAGTCGTCGCCCTGGAGCATCAGCTCATTGGTCGCGGATTCATCGATGAGATCCTTGAGCGGGCAGTCGAGCACTTCCGAAATGCGTCGCAGCGCCTTGAGGCTGGGGAACTCCTCGCCTCGCTCGATGGCGGATATATAGCCCTGTGACAGGCCGGCTGCTTCCGCCAGTTTTTTCTGCGTCCAGAGTTTGCCCCGTGAGAAACGGGCGCGACGCACCTTGTCGCCAATAGCTCGGGTGTCCATACGGACCACCGTCCTTCATTTGGGTCGTTATCCTGGGATCGGGGATAACCCGCCTGGAGATGGGTCGTATCCCGTTGCGCCGTGAATAAGGTAAGGGTACCAGACTGACCTCCTGAAAGCAACACTATAAAGCAAGCAATTAAGTCGTATAAGTAGATTGCGGACTGTGAAACAGGCGGAAACCAGCATTAATAGGGGCTAATGAAAGTCAATCAGCGGGGCTAGGAGCGCTCAGGTGGACACAAGCTCCTGACATCCATCGTCTTACGCGGCAACTAATCATTGCGGATTATGTCTACTCGTCCTCATCCGACTCCGCTGCATCCGGCGTCTCGTCCTTATCCGGGTCATCTTCGGCCGATTTGTCGTCTGCCACCGGCTCTTCCGCCTCGTCATCCCCGGCTTCTTTGTCTTTGGCGGTCTCAGCGTCCTTGGCGCCCGGATCCAGCGTACCGGCGGGCGCTTCTCCCTCGATCTCCCCTGTCTTGCCGGTCGACGCCCCCGCGGCGGCGCCCGCCGCGGCTCCCTCTGTCCCAGCACCTGCTGCCGCAGGAGGTGCCTCAGGCGGTGGCGCGTTGGGATCCTGGAGCACGTGATCGCTCTCGATGGGCATCGGCAGCAGGGTCATGCCGCCATCGGTATCGCTGGGCTTTTGATCATCGGTGTTGATGATCGCGGATGTCTCGACATGGCCGAACGCCTGGAACACATCGCTGGTGAGATGGAGGTAGCCAAGATCGGCGAGGACCATCTGCTTGTCGCGACGTCGCACCTGCACCTCGCCGATGAGGGTCAGCTTGTCGGCTTCTTTGAGATACCCGATCTGATCGGCACGTCCCCATTGATGCGGCTGCTTGATGCGGACATTGCCGGAAGCGTCGATGTCTTCCGTGTCGAGCTGGACAATGACCTCATCGGCCCAGCCCTCCGCGGGCTTGCGGGCATCCGCTTTTACTTTCTCATCTTCATCCGGCTCGATGACCTCGTACTTGAAGAGCCACTCGCCATCTTTCTGATGGCCGTAGACTGCGCCGGTCGCGATCAGCACCTGGCCGCCGTATTCGCTCTCGGGGATTTTCTCGATCTCCGCGAGATCCTCCGGTGGATTCCCATCGGCATCGACCAGCGCGCCGGGCTTCCATTCGATGCCGCGACGCTTCACTTCCTCGGGAGTGATCTCTGTCACCGCGTTGTCGACCGTGATGATTCCCGGGGGCATCTCTGCTTCAGAAGGGTCCTCCCAGACGCGAGGGGAATCGTCGATGAGCACCGAGTCGGCGCGGGCATCTTTGTCTTCCTGCTTCCAGCGGACATCTCCATCGAATTTCGTGATCTTGGTCGTCTCGCTGTGATCAAGGGTCTCGCAGTTGAGCGTGCTCGCGACGGCCATGATCGCTTTGAGCACCTTGGAGTCTTTTTTCTCGATCAGGTCATGGTCGTAGAGCCACTTGCCATTCTCCTGCCAGAGTTCGACATCGCCTTTCATCGCCACACCTTCTTCAGGCGTCTTGGCGTAGTGGATGTCGCGCGCCTTGGCGGTCCGTCCCTGCTGGAGAATGGTCGCAACAGCGGGGTTGTCTTCGTTGACCCAGAGATGGAACTCTTTCGTGCCCCACCAGTAGTCGAAATTGTCGCCAGTGAGCGTCGTCTCGCGCTCGCGGAAGGCGTTTTCGAGTTTCTGACGCTTGGTTGGTTTGGGACCGAAGTCTTTCTTCGTCTTGGCATACATCAGGACTTTGACCGACCCGACTGCGGTCATTTTTTCTACGTCTTCGGCGAATTCGAGGGTGAAGTCATCGGTATTGAGCGTGCCATCTTCGGCCTCGACCTCGACGCCGCCCTCGCCCCAGAACGCTGCGACTTCATCCTTCTCATTGAGGAAGCCTTTCGCGGCGCGGATGGTCGTGTCCTCGTAGATCACGATGACGTTGCCTTCGAGGGTGACCAATTCTTCCACGCGATCCTGGATGATCAGATCGGCGGTGATGTCGGCGAATTTCGACCCCGGCTTGCGATTCACCGCGACCGACGGCGGCGGCGGGAGGGGTCCGGGGA
>Ga0163150_10008342_pt1 | contig 11836 bp, 16 predicted proteins | sample OliLakLV19P2IB_FD_148628 | JGI IMG/M metagenome (GOLD analysis project Ga0163150, IMG submission 148628) | Freshwater microbial mat bacterial communities from Lake Vanda, McMurdo Dry Valleys, Antarctica - Oligotrophic Lake LV.19.P2.IB | ecosystem: Environmental > Aquatic > Freshwater > Lake >...
CCCAGTCCTTCGACCCAACGAAGGGCCATGCCCTGCTGAACGCCACCATCCGTGCCGTCGGCAACGCCTTCCTTACAGGCAATCACTTCTGCGCAGCATTCTGAATCGCTGCCGCCGTGGGACTCTTGCGCCTTCTCTGACTGACGACTTTGCTGCTATGAAGCGCTGCAGTAGCTCGTCCCGTCGGTTCTGTCAGCACATTGGGTGGCATCCGTGAATCGAGGGCGGCGGGAAACCCACCCGCCGCCACGATTTCCGTAAGTCATTGTTACAAAGAACCGACGAGTGGAGGCGGCGGGAATTGGCATCTCTGTTTTTTGATGTCTCTGCAACGGCTTACTGCGCAATGTCTTGTGGCTACGATTTTTGAAATCCAGATGACGCAAAACGTCTTATTGGAACCGCAAAGTGCCACTATTGGAACTGCCACCAAGCGGAAATCAAAAGTGGAGGCATCACGCCTCCAACCCGTGTTCTGAGACGGATCGCTGACCGCCATCCGTCTCGCCGTCCCACCTGCATTCACCCCGCCATCTCAACCGCCGCTTCCAGCCAACCTTCGTTCTTCAACCCCACGCACTGGCTGCATTCCGATTCATCAGCCATCCCTTCTGGCAGTATTCGCACATTTCAAGCGGTGTCCCGAAGGTGACGGCGAGTACACCCGCTTAACCCACTCGCTTCATGTGCCAAGCTGCACCCGCCATTCATCGGCGGGTGCAGCTTTCGCTTTTGTGCAACTGGCTTTGTAGATTGTCGAATCGTCACGTCTTCCAAGCGTCACACCGCCCGATAAATCCGCAGCCCGCCTTGATCCACCACCGTCAGCACCCCGACTCGAACCAGCCCATCGAGAAACGAATCAAGGACATCTCTTTCGAGCGTCGTCGCCGCTCCGATCTGGCCTCGGTTCATTCCCTGCTTACCAGCCTGGGCGATGAGCGGCAAGAGGCGATCCGCTTCGGGCGGTTTGACTTCCCGTTTCTGAATCCAGGTTGAAAATGTGGGGAGTACCATGACGCCTTTCATCACACAGGTTCCAGGAGGAATGACTCGTCATCGCTTTCGTCGCCCAACATACTCAGATCATCCTCGGCATCTGGGACGTGTCGCCGTCCCGCTCCGATGTCGGACAAGACTTTCTCCATCTTTGTTCCGTACAAATAATCGTAGTACCGTCTCCGAATTAGATGATCGACGGCATCTTCCAGGCCGTCTTTCACGCCATATTTCTGGACCAAAGCCGAAACGATCTGGCCGATGTCCCTCCGAGGCATTCCGCTGATGAGCAAGTGACACAGTACAGTGATCTGACCGGCTGCATTTCTCGACATACCGTAAAAATCGGCGTATTGCTCGGCAAGCTGCCGGGCTGGATCAGCGGGACGTTGTTCGACGACCGCTGCGGGAACTTGTGGGGCAGCGACTTCCTTCGGCGGCTCAGGTTTTGGAACCACTGCAACGGCAGGTTGAACCAGAGGGAGTTCTGGCACATTTGCCTTCAGCCGCCGTCGTGCCGCAGTGATGGTTTTGGCACAGACGCCGAATCGTTTGGCGAGCTTGGCTGCCGCATGATTACCCACGGCGTCGGCGCACGCCACGAGGCCGTCGATGATGGCCCTGCTGGGGTCGTAGGCTGCCCAATTGTAAGCAGGGATGAGTCGTTCCTGTTGGCCTTCGCCGACGACGTATGTGGCAAACCAGTGCATCATGTCTTCTGGTGGCGGCACGGCTCTGAATTTTTGGCCGGTCATGACCACCAGCCGCAGGTTGGTGAGCCGTACCAGCACCTGGGGGAGCGTCCTGGTGCGATCCACGCCGGTCCATTCGGCAAGACGTGCCTTGGATACGGGGTGGCACTTGTACCGCCATAATAATGTGCTGTACACCCAGCGTTCACGAAACGACAGCTTGCTGTGGTGTGTGGTCGAAATAAATCTCGCCAGCTTCTTGCCTGGGAAGTGGCGATTGAGTGTCTTGTACTTGGTCTGGTGCATCCTCTTGCGGCTCCATTTCGGTGAGGCCACCACTACGGCGACCTCGACTGTATCTATTATATGGAGCAAAATCTTTTCGTGGGGGTGATGAATTCTTCCCTGTTTGCCTGATGAATTCTTCCGGTTCACCTGATGAAAAGTTCCCACTGATCTGATGAATTCTTCCCTGAATGTGATGACTTTTTCCCACGGTAACAAAGGAAATGAAGCTGGAAACCAAACCCCCAAAAAAAGACCAAACCCGTGATGGTACGGGTGAGCAACGGAGAAGGTGCAAGCAGGACGCCGTGATCGTTGGAGTCTGGTGCTGGACCGTTTGAACGTGCCTGAACCATCCGGGTGAGTCAGCGTGTGCGGTATGTTGCTCGCTTCGCTCGCAACAGCTTGGGGCTACCGCCCCAAGCATGGGACTTATTTGGGAGACAGGGTTCTGGTCGGGGACAACTGCCATCTGAGGGTTGTGACCGACAGTCGTTGCAGTCTCGTGTCCTACCCATTGCGAGTTATCACCAGAGCAGGCGTCACCACGTCAGGACGACCTGATGCGGTTGCTGTTGCAAGCCAGTGTCCTGATTGCCGCAGAAATGTTTTGTGCCGGTGAGGCGTCACTGTTCTTGAATATCCCGGTGCAGTGACGATCTCAAGCCAGAATGACTTCCACCAGTGTCGCCATGCAACCTGGGCATCAGTCCGAGTTGCTTTCAGGATGTCGCTGAAACCCGACATCCTTGTTATTAGCGGGTGACTGCATCGGGACACCGGCTATTAACGCCATCCAGTGAGCGCACCACAACTCCGTCCAGGGACACGGCTTGCCGCTTGATGATGGGCCGTGTCCGAACACGGTCTGGGGAACGGTGAGGCTGATGGTGTTGTGCGTCGATGCCAACCCGTGATCCGGCCCAGGATGCTGCTAATAACGGTGTGGCGGTTCGTCGGGACATCGACTATCGGGTTATTACCGCTATCAGCCACCGTAGCCGGTCCACACCAAGGTGGTAATATCGTCCCTCACTCCACCTGCAACACGCTTGGCAATTCGGCCACATCGAGCAAACACCGCCCTGGCACGACGACAAGGGCCTGCATGAAGAACGGTAAATATTCGACCATCCCCATGTCGTTCAACGCCTCGATCTCCGAAGGCGTCAGCAGCGCATCTTCCAACCGCACGACGAATCTGGCGGTCCCATCTGGCCCCGCCTCTTGAGCCTTCCTCAGAGCCGACTCTGCAATAACGCCCTGAGCCACGGCAAACCCCCTCAAAAAATCCCAAACACGGTGATGCCGCACTTCAGGGCAAACTTTTCAGCCGCATCCTGTGAAGCAAATAAGGCCGCACGGCTCCAATCGGTCCACTGGCCGTGCCGGTCAAGGTACAGGTCTTCCAGCAGTGAGTTCTTTCGGACTCTGAATCGCATCGGCGGCTCCTTTCCGCAGCAGGGCATTACCTTCCCGTCACCATGACCGTCGTAAGTAATGTACCCCAAGGGTTGTATCCCACTCAAAAAAGGAACAACCATGCAGACGCAGACCGAAATTCGCCAGTCCATTACCGACAAAATCATCGAGTCCTTGAAGAAGGGGAAAATCCCTTGGCGGAAACCGTGGACCGGAGTTGCAGGGCCTCGCACCCCGCACAATTTCTCGACCCAAAAAAGCTATTCCGGCATCAACATCCCCATCCTTTGGCTCGCCGGTCAGGAGAAAAGCTACGACGTTGATTATTGGGCCACGTTCAATCAGTGGAAGTCTGTTGGGGCGTCCGTGAAGAAAGGCGAAAAGTCCACGCAGATCGTGTTCTTCAAGCCGATCAAGAAGACGGTGCAGGATGCGAGCGGCAATGAGAAGGTGGAATCTTTTCCGCTGCTTCGCACGTTCTCGGTTTTCAACATCGCCCAGGTGTCGGGCGCAGTGGTCGAGCCTTTTCTGGAACGTCCTGCTGGTCCTGCACTGGTCCACGAGCAACGGGAAGAGTTCGACCGGGTGGTTGCGGCAACTGGTGCCGACATTCGGTTTGGTGGATCGTCTGGTGCGGCGTATTACCGACTGCCTGCGGACCATATCCAGATGCCTCACGAAGATCGGTTCGAGAGCTTTCCGGCATTTGCCGAGACTCTGGCCCATGAGCTTTCGCACTGGAGTGAACACCGCTTGAATTGGACCGGCAGTTATGCGGAAGGCGAACTGCGGGCCGAAATGGCGGCGGTTTTCACGATGGCAGCACTCGACATCCCCGATTCCAACAACCTGGAGAATCACGCCGCATACCTCGGAAGTTGGTTGGAAGCCTTGCAGAACGATCACAAATTCCTGTTTCGGGCGGCTGCGGCAGCATCGAAATCCACTGACTTCATCCTGTCGTTCAGCAGGCCACAGGAAACGGTCGAGTCTGAACCGGAAACCGTGGAAGCGGCATGAAACGAACCGGCACCGCCCCTTTCGCCTCTTCCATGACATCTGGAAACATTTCCCCCGTGAAAGTCAGCCATGAAATCCATTCTTTATCCATACCTGCTCGGATCGACCTGGGTTTTCGATGACCCGACAACCGGCTTGAAGGCGGAAGCGTTCGTTTCTGGAATGTCCGAAATGATTTTTCGACTGATCGAAGACAAGGACATCCCGAACGCCGACCAGGGCTTTGCCATGATATTTAGTGACGAGCCATTTCGGTTTCACGACGCCGAAATGCGGTGGCTGCGGGCCGACGATCCCGACGATCCCGACGAGCCGATGCCGGGGAATTACTACTGCGGGGAAATTTCCGGCCAGGAGATGCAGGGTTGGCTCTGCCCCGCCTTGTTGCACTACTTCGACGCCGCACCGGCCCGGTTGTTCGTCAAGGCTGATCCGTTACCCGAAGGCATTGACCCTATTTGGCACGTCGCTCCCGATGATCCTCGCCAGCGGCATTTCTTCGGACCAGAAGACGAGTAAGTATTGTACCCCAATGGGTGAACCACTCATCCAAAGGGAAAATTACCGTGCCTGAGTTCGACCGCTTCGACATCGCCGAAGCCCATTACCAGTTGGAATGCGACTACAACCTCGGCGGCTGGCTCCGTGAGCGGCCTTCAAATCAGCGGCGAATGGAAGCCACACACGTTCAATTGCACCGCATGGGTTTTCGAGTCGGTGCGGGTTGGCGAGGCTACGAATCGCTGACCGAGAACGCCGAGGAAATCTACCACCAGCTTCGACAGCGATACGGCTTTGACCGTTGGGATAGCTGGGAGCAAAACGCCGATGGCGAATGGCAGGACGCCGACCTGAGCGCATCGAAGTGATGACTGAAAGCCGGGGTGGCAACGCCCCGGTTTTCGTTTTCTTTGGGTGTCAGAATGTATTGTACCCTGATCGGACATGAAGACTTACCAACAAGTAAATGGAACCAGCTTCGACACCAGAACACCCGATGAAGTCATCCGGGTTTTGGAATCGGCCCGCCAGAATCGCACAAGGGTGCATATCAGCCTTGGCGAGACGACCGACCAGCGAGGGAATCTCGGTCGGGACTGGATTGAAGAACACGACATCATTGGGACCGTCTCAAGATCAATGGGTCCGGTCAAGGTGCCGCTGCTCGTGGCAAATCGCAAGAGCCTGGGCGGCTTTGCGCTGTTGGATCATTGCATCGTCCGCATTCGGAGGAGTGCCGGTGGTCGGGTTCTCTACCAGCATCCCGTTTACCACCACGGAGCATTGGAGATTCGGCAAAAAACCACTCCTGTCGAGTTGCCAGATGGACGTGTCCTGACGGTGGACATTCTTCGGGACGGCGAACTCCACGCTTCATTCGAGACGATGGCCCAGGCTCGCCGCTGGATTCATCGGCTGGGACTCACCGCACCGATTGCGGCATGACGCCGGAGCCGATGAGCCTTGGCATTCGGCAAGTAATGTACCCTGAAAAACGAAGGCATCCATGAACGAAGACCGCCCCACCGACATCAACGAGGCCCGACCACAATCAGTATCACATTTGATCGGTCAGCCGGGTGTGAAGGAACAAATCCTGGTGGCACTCGACAGCGCACAGCAGGACAACCGGAAGTTCGACCATTCCGCCCTGGTAGGTTTCGCCGGGGGAGGCAAGACAACCACCGCCCAAGTTATCGCCGCCGAAATGGGAACCGACTTCCTGGACATCCTCGGCCAGTCGCTCAAGGGCGTGGCCGATTTGAACGCCTTATTGTTGCAGGCCACCGACCGAGCAGTGGTATTCATCGACGAAGCGCACGAACTCGACAGGAGCCTGCAAACGGCGTTGTATCTGGCCCTCGATCAGCGGCGTGTGCTGCTCCAAGGGAGCCGCAAGGGAAGTATGCCGGTCGCCATCCCGCTTCAGGATTTCACTCTGTTGCTGGCGACCACCGACGAATACCAGTTGCTCCAGCCACTCCGTGATCGAATGCGGCTGACGTTGCGGTTTCAGTTTTACCAGCCCGAAGACCTGGAAAAGATCGCTCGGATGCGAGCCGCTGCTCTCGGCTGGGAAGTCGAACCCGAAGTATTTTCGATGATCGCCAAACGAAGTCGAGGAACGCCCCGACTTGCGTTGCGATTGCTTCAAGCTGGACATCGTGTCGCACGGGCTGAAGCCGGTGAAATCGTCACGGTCGCCAACCTGGAGCGGGCCTGCACGCTCGAAAGTATCGACCACCTGGGCTTGGGACCGACCGAGCAGCAATACCTCGGCATTCTGCTCGAAGGGCCAACTCGGCTGAACATGCTGGCGAGCCGATTGGGTTTGCCGTCCCGAACTGTGGCCGAGGTCACGGAGCCATTCTTGATCCGCTCCGGCCTCGTGGTCAAAGACGACCAGGGGAAGCGGCAGCTTTCATTTATCGGTCGGGAACACGCCGGGATTTGATTGTCCAATTTGCGTCAAGGACTTGTGCAATGTCTGAACAAAACGTGACGAAATCTGCGGTCTCCGTGACCGAAATGGCCCGCATGGTCGGGCTGTCGAGGGCGAGATTTTACCAGTTGGTGAAGAAGGGAACCTTCCCCGTCGCTGACCAGGACACGGCGACCAGCCGTCCCTGCTATCTGGAGGAAAAGCAGCGGCAGATTCTGGAAGCTCGACGGCGAAATTGTGGAGTCGATGGCAAGCCGATCCTCTTCTACAGTCGCCGCACCGATGCTGGACAAAAACGAACAGCGGCACGGCCCACAGTCGGGAAGGTCAAAGAGGTCGTGCAGAAATACACGGACCTGATCGGCGGACTGGCGGCACTCAATGTCACCGCCACCATCGCCCAGGTCGAGCCGCTGTTGAAGGAATTGTTCCCCAATGGCACCGATGGCGTGGACCCTGGCGAGGTCATCCGGGCCGTCTTCCTGCGAATTCAGCGGCAGAATCCGCCCGATAAGCCGGGGCGATAGGTCTCAATATCGGTGGAATCTGGCGCATTCGCTGTCTACTTCGTGGCAACTTCCTGGAGAAAACCCGTGGAAAATCCCACCGATAATGATTTCGACCCCCATCCGGTTGGCGAGGGCGAAATGGCCCTCATCAACAGCTTTCTGACCGACAATGATTTTTCGCCAAACACCCGCCGAGCGTTTCGGCAAGACTTGGGGAAATTCTCCAAGTGGTTCGCCCAGGCAAACCGGGAACCCTTTCGCATCGGTCGGGTGACGACACGGGATGTGTCCGACTTTCGGGATTATCTGCGAAGGGATCAACAGCAAGCCACTGCCACCGTCAATCGGGCTTTGGTCACAGTTCGACGGTTCTTCAACTGGTTATTGGAAGAAGGCCACTTGACCACGAATCCGGCCAAGAAAGTCAAAGAATTGAAAAGGCAGCAACTCGCACCCAAGGGACTGGAACGATCCCAGGTTCGGAAGCTGTTGCGTGAGGTCGAACTTCGAGGCGACATCCGGGCGAACGCCATCCTTCATCTGTTTCTGTTCACGGGATGTCGGGTCGGCGATCTGGTGGCCCTCGAACTGAATGATCTGATGATGACGGAACGATCCGGCACCGTCGTCTATCGGCTTGGCAAAGGAAACAAGCAGCGGTCGGTGCCGCTCCCCATACCGGCACGTCGGGCGTTGCAGGCATATCTGGAAACTCGACCGCCCGTGCAAAGCAATTTGGTGTTTGTTGGCGAGCGTGGCCCGCTGACGGATCGTGGCGTTCGCAATTTGTGCAGCAAATACGCTGCCTTGATCGGCGTGAAGCTGCACCCGCACTTGTTGCGGCATTCGATGGCACATCAGTTCCTTGCCGACTCCGGGAACGATCTCGTCGGGTTGGCCCAAATTCTCGGTCATGAGAGTTTGAACACGACGGCACGGTACACGAAGCGGAGCCAGGAAGACTTGGCAGCGGCTGCGGACAAGTTGAGTTATTGAGACTACGAACTCATTCAAAGGAATCCCATGCACCGCACCCTCATCATTCTGCTTTTGCTCGTCATCGCCGCCACCGGCACATTCACTGTCACGGCCCAGGCCCCCGTCGAACAGCAGTCCACTTTCTTGTCGGCCTTGAAAGAAGGACAGTCCGTCTCCCTTCGAGAAGTCTCTGGCCGCTACGAAATCACCACCGTGGCGGGCGTGGTGGGTGTGCAGGGCCACAAAGTAACGGAGATCGGCAACGATTTTATCGTCGTCCAGGACATTGCCGGTGTGACCGAAAGCCGCATCTCAATCTTTTCGATCAAAGCCATCGTGAGGCTGAAGGTGCCGAGGAAGTGAGGCAAATCGTTGAAATCTCATTCATTTTCTTCGGCCAATTCTTTCAACGTAACTCCTTGTCGTAAGCGGGAGACTGACTCCGCTTATTTCGGCAATTGGTGAACCAAATCGCTTTTTTCGCCCCTTTGTATGTGTGGCGTTGGCTCAAGTATTGGGCCACAGGGCAATTTTGAAGCAAGGAGAGTTAAAATGAACGTCTCAGCAACTGAAAGTACGCATTTGTTTGTCGATGACACTCCGATTGTCCTGTTGCCCGAAGGAGAGGTATCGCCTCGTCTTCAAAGCCGGTTCGTTTCACTGTTTAGGTCGGTTTGGGACCGCATCCCTCCGATAGACCGAACCTGGATACTGGTGAAGGCGGGAAGGCACGAGGAAGGTCTGAGAGTGTCGCTGTCCCGTGACACTTGTGAGGAAACGAACGGATGGTTTAACAGTTACAACGGACAAGTCTGGTTTGACGCATGGTTCATTGACGCAGCGACAGACCCACATGCAAAAGCGGTTATCGCTCATGAACTTGGTCATGTTCGTGCTTTTGCTGGTCCATACCGGCCCGACCCCAGTGAAGTTGTGGCGTGTCTTTATGCCGAACGCCTTTGGGGCTTTCGTCACGGTGATGCCGTGTTCAAGTCGCAAATCTGCCTTCGCCTTGATGAAGTGGTTCGTGAAGTTGGGCTGAAGGCTCAGGTGGTCCAGTCCCGTGTTCTTGACGATGGTGAGCCAGAAGACACTTATCTGCTGTTGCCGAAGGGAAAGCGTCTTCCCTTTGACGCTCACCTGATGCTCGACAGACTCGGTGGCTCTGAAGACGACTTTGAGACGATGGCGGCAGGAATTCGCTCGTACATACGGTGACACTGCCGGTGAAATAGCCCTGCAAATGTAATGTACCCTGAAAGTTCGGAAGCAAATCCGAACTCCAGGGGACATCACCATGCTCGGCACACTCGACCTCGACGCAGCGGCTGAAAAAGCTGCTGGCAACTGGCAACAGTTCGATTCCTTCGTCTGGTTTCGTGACCGGGAAATCGACGACGCCGACCAGTGGGCCATAATCTACACGTCGAATCGTGACAGCGGCCTACTCGATCAGAGCAACGATTCGGTCATCGCAAAAGCCCTGGCACCGTTCGCCGAATCTGACGATCCTGATGTCGTCTTTGAGTCCCATCACCATTGGGCAGTCGGCCACGTTGATGGATTCAGCATCCGTGTCTTCGATGCAAATGGCAAAATTACCGAGGCGTTCGGGAAGTACCACGAACTTGCCGAAGCGATGGACGACTACCCGATTCTTTCGGAAAGCGATTATTCCGACCGGGAATACGAAGCGACCATCTCAAACATCACCGATGCCGCATGGCGGTTGAAGCACGACTTCGACCTGCCGGATGGTTGGGAGTCCGAAGTCTATTCGTGGTTCTCCGACCATCGCCCTGGCGAGATCGAAAACCGTGACGATCAGGGTGGCTATCCGTCAGAGGATGCGCTGCGGGATGCGTTCCACGCTCTTGGTTTCCGGCCAGCCGAGTGACCCGCAGTAAGTAATGTACCCTAATGCCCGTTACCCCCACTCGTCTCAATGTTTCATGGGATTACAAGATGGCCGCTTATCTTAAAGTCGAGAACATTGGCGTTGCGCCCGAAGAGGGATTCACTGTGTTCGGGATTAGCTTGGCCGACACGTCGAACAACGCCGGTGTCATCGGCCAGTTCGGCTCTGGCAACAAGCACGGTGTCGCCGTTTTGCTTCGCAATGAATTGTCGCCGGTCGTGTTCGCCGGTTCGTTGAAGCTGGAGTTCTCGACCCGCCCCCAGGTCGTGTCCGACAATCAAGCCAGCAAGGAATTCAATCGTGTCGTCGTGAAATATGGCGGCACCGATCCCATCACCGGGGCCAGCCGGTCCTCTACCGAAGACCTGGGGTTCGTCCTCGATTACGGTCGCCAAGATTGGTCGGAAGTCGCCTTGGCATTGCGAGAGTTCGTCAGCAACGCCCTTGACCGCAGCGTGAGGGAAACAGGCGACTGGTCCACAGTCAAAATCGAAATCGTCAATGAAGCCCAGGTCCGAGCAAAGAGCGGATACACCAGGGTGTTCGTGCCGTTGAATGCTGACGTTCTCCAGTTCTACAACGATCTCGGCAAATGGTTCCTGCACTTCTCGGAACCGGAATCATTGAAGAAGGCGATCCTGCCGAAAGCCAACCGTAACTTGGGCGACCGCAGTGCCGCCGTCATTTACCGTCGTGGCGTGCGTGTCCGTGAGTTCCAGGCATCCGACACAGAAAGCCTGTTCGACTACAACTTGGATGACCTTCGCATCGACGAATCCAGGCAGGCGTCCGATTGGGACGTGAAGTACGGGGCCGGTAAAGCCCTGGCCGATGCGGACAAAGGCACCTTGGCAATTCTGTTCGACCGGCTGCTCAACAGCGACCGACCTGCCTGGGAATTTTCCTTCGATCACTATTCGATGCAGCCGAGCTATGGCGACGGCACGGAGGCCGTCACCCGCCGCCAGAAGAATTGGCAAGAGGCATTCGCCCAGGTGGCCGGTGAAGCTGCCGTCCTGACCGGAAAAGGCACCGTCGATCAATTGGAACGGAAGGGGTTCGTCCCGGTGGTGGCCCCGGAGAATCTGGTTTCAGCCGCCGCAGCATACGGCGTGCAGACTTCTGCAACGGTCTTGTCCGTTGATGAATTGAGTGGTCGTGAAATCACCGAGGCCAGTCCCGACGCCCAGGCCGCAGTCGATCTGGTTTGGGAATTGCTCGACGAGATCGGGCTGACCAACGACAAGGATAAGCCGCCTGTTCGATGTTTCACGTCGATCCTCGACGGTGGGACGATGTTGAACGGCTACTACCGAGACGGTGAAGTTTTCATCAACCGTGACCTCGGCGGCTCCGGTTCCGAGTTGGCGGGGCGCAATGCCCTCTCGGATCGGCTCGTGAAGGTCGCCCTCGAAGAGTTGGCGCACTACGTCACAGGGTCCGGCGACAACAGCAGAGATTTTCAGGATTACGTTTTGGAAGTGGCGGTGAAGTTGGCCCGCAAATGCGAAGGGGTATCAGCATGATCTCCATTAACAAAACACCGCTGTTCAAAGCTGGCCGCATCTTC
>Ga0163150_10008344_pt1 | contig 11835 bp, 9 predicted proteins | sample OliLakLV19P2IB_FD_148628 | JGI IMG/M metagenome (GOLD analysis project Ga0163150, IMG submission 148628) | Freshwater microbial mat bacterial communities from Lake Vanda, McMurdo Dry Valleys, Antarctica - Oligotrophic Lake LV.19.P2.IB | ecosystem: Environmental > Aquatic > Freshwater > Lake >...
CGTGTTGCCGCCAAACCGGTTGGTGGCCGGCCCCGGCGTGGCGATCGAACCGCGAGTTCCCCAAAAGCGTATTTTCAAATTCGTTTCCTTCTGCTTCCAGCCCGTTCATTGAGCATTCTCCAACCTAACGTTTTCGGCGTACCAGGCGAGACGGTCCACACTGGCGTCAATACTACCCGGATCTTTGCGTAGCGCGGCCTCCTCGATGGCGCCGCCGATTTCCGTCAAGACCGGGAAGCCGTATCCGGTCCCGGTTCCCTTCATCTTATGACCGAGCATGCGCAGCGTTTCAAAGTCTCCATCCGCCAGCGCCAGTCGATAGGTCTCGACATCTTTGCGCCGTTTGTCAAGATAGGCCGGCACCACGTCTTCCATGCCTCGATCGACGCGGACCAGCAGTTCGTCCGTCGGCTCGGGTGCCGGGGACGCGGCCACTGGTTCGCTTGCAGACTGCGAGCCTCCGGCGTAAGACGCCAGCGCCTCGAGCAGCGTCGCTTTGCGGATCGGCTTGGTCAGGTGCGCGGTGAATCCGGCCTCCCGGCTCTTGTCGGCCAGATCGGCAAAGGCGTGCGCCGTGAGCGCCACCACCGGCGTCGCTGCAAGCCCGGCTTCCCGTTCGTAACGCCGGATCTCACGCGTGGCTGCGTACCCATCTTTCACCGGCATCTCCACATCCATCAAGACCACGTCAAAACGGCCGGCGCGAAACTTGTCCGCTGCCTCTTGACCGTTCTCTGCGAGCTCAATCGAGCAGTCGGACTGCTTCAGATACGACAGGATCAGGAAGCGGTTGTCCGCGGAATCGTCCGCCAGCAGGATCCGGAGACCATCGGCGTTGCGCTCCAGACCCCTCGTCGAAAGCCGCGCTCCGTCGGAAAGTGTCCTCGCCGATTGGTCATCTTGCACGCCCAGCTTCACGGTAAAGAAAAACGTACTACCGTGGCCCACCTGGCTCTCCACCCAGATCCGCCCGCCCATCAGCTCCACCAACTGTCGGGAAATAGTAAGACCCAAGCCAGTGCCGCCGTACTTGCGCGTGGTAGTGTTGTCCGCCTGGGTGAAGCTCTCGAACACCAGCCCCAGCTTCTCTTTCGGAATTCCGATTCCGGTGTCGGCGACCGCAAAGCGCAGACAGCCCGGGCGGGAGTCTCCCGGATCCTGCTCCACTCTAACTTCCAAGTGGCCTCGTTCGGTGAACTTGATCGAGTTGCCCAGCAGGTTAATCATCACCTGCCTGAGCCGGTTGGGATCGCCGGTCAGGTAAAGGGGGACGCCTGGAGTAATGGACTGCTTGAGATCAAGACCCTTGGTTTTGGCGCGGCCGTCGATCACCTCCATCGCACGCGAGATCACCTCGCGCAAATCCATTGGGACCGTTTCCAGTTCCACCTTGCCCGACTCCACTTTTGACAGGTCGAGAATGTCGTTGATCAGGTTCAGCAGACTGACGCCGTTGCGCTGAAAAATCTCGACGCATTCCTGCTGCTCCGGAGTGAGAGGAGTGGACGAGAGCACGTCGGCCATTCCAATGATGGCGTTCAGCGGCGTTCGAATCTCATGGCTCATGGTGGCCAGAAAGTCGCTCTTGGCGCGGGTGGCCCGCTCCGCTACCTGTTTCAGCCGCTCGGCTTTTTCTTCCGCAAGTTGGAAATCGTGATAGAGCTGCTGGTACGTATACCGTTCGCGGGGCAGCGACCTCAGTACCACCAGACTCCGGTTTGCCAGTTTCAGGGCTGTGGCTTGGAGAAAGCGCCGGCTACCATCGGCCTCATCTTCCTCCCAGACATCCGAATCCAGGCGTGGCGGTGTCCCGGTTTCAAACACGGATGCGGCATCGGAGAGAAAGAGTTCCAGCAGGGGAAAACGCTCGGCCAAGTCGATCTCCGGCGGCGTATCGTCCTCAAGCGTCAGCCAGTCCGGCAACGCCCCCACCAGACGGAAGAGGCCGCTCGGCGTTCGCTCAAACGCAGCCAGGTCAAGCGCTGCCGGCAGATTCTCCATGCTCATCGCGCTCAACCGTCATCTTCGCCGTCGCCCTCATCCTGGGCCTTCAACATACCTGCGGCGAGCGTGAGAAACGCTTCTTCCACCTTCTCGCCCGTCTTGGCGCTGGTTTCCAGGACGGTCCATCCGCGGCCCGCGAGTTCAGCCAGGGCCGCGTCCTGAAGCTCCCAACTGGCGCGCTGATCGGCTTTGTTCACTAACAGCAAGAACGGACGCTGGCCAATCTCGGCCTCTACTCGCTGCTGGATGCTTATGGCAGCATCGAACGTTTTGCTGCGGAGGCCATCCGCCACCAGCAGGTATCCGCTGGCTCCCCGGACATGGTTGAGCTTGACGGGCGCGTCGTCTTCTTCTCCCGCAACATCCCACAGCATCAGCGTGATCTCACGGTCTCCCACACCCACCGTTTTTTTGTCGATCTTGACGCCTACGGTGGTCTGGTACTTATCGGCGAACAAGTGGTTTACGAATTGAGATACCAAGCTGGTCTTGCCCACCCCGTAATAGCCGAGCATGCAAATCTTCTTCTTCAGCACGCAGTGTTCAGAAGTATATCAAGGCGGCGAAATTCGAATCCGAAATCGCCCACGAATCGGCCACCCCAAGCCGATCCGCCTTGCGACGCGCCGGGATTAACGAGGCGAGCGAACTGACATCGTCGGCGGCCCAACTGTTTGCAGCGACTGCTCCCGCCTGGCACTTAACTTCAGCGGCAAACCATCACCGTTCTCAAAACCGTCATCAAAAAAAGCTTGACGGGAACAGCTCGGATGACCCACATTTGCAGGGAGAGAAGCTATGAAGAATGTCCTGATTCTGTTGTGCGTGACGGCGAGTATGGCGCCGGCGCAGGATACCAAAGTGACGCCGCTGATGACAAAAGAACTGTCGGACATTGCGGGCAAGGAAGGCATGCTGGTGACGGTGGAGTATGCTCCGGGCGCTGCATCCACTGAGCACCGGCACAACGCTCACGTGTTCGTATATGTGCTCGAGGGTTCCGTGGTGATGCAGGTGAAGGGCGGGAGTCCAGTGACGCTCGGGCCCGGGCAGACGTTCCATGAGTCGCCCAGCGATGTTCACACAGTTTCCAAGAATGCCAGCGCCACGAAGCCGGCGAAGTTTCTCGTGTTCTTTGTGAAGGACAAGGGGGCTCCGCCTACCGTACCGGCGAAATGACCACTGGCTATTCCTCTCGGAGCGACGCCATCGGATCCATGCGCGCGGCACGTCGGGCCGGGACGGCGCACGCGAGCGTGGTGATCAACGCCAACATTACCGGGACGACGGCATAGGTTCGCAGGTCGAACGCTTCAATGCCAAACACGGAGGCGTTCATGAATCGCGACAGGAGCAGGCAGACGGGGAGACCGAGCGCCACTCCGATGATGACGCAGCGCCAAGCTTCAGCGAGCATTCGGCGCATCACTTGCGAGGGCGAGGCCCCAAGCGCCAGATGGACGCCGATCTCCCGGCGCCGATGGACCACGGCGTAACTGGTGACACTGTAGAGCCCCACGGCTGTCAGTAGCAGGGCCAATATCCCCAGTGCGCCGGCCACCGCGGCTGCGGCCTCAAACGCGAATCGCCATACGCCCGAGACCTCACGCAGGCTGGTGGGCTCGCACCCGGTGGCATCGGCAACGCCGGCGCAGAGTTTGCGGATAGTCGCAATTGCGGATGCCGGTTGGCCGTTGATCCTCACCATCGCGGACCCGATCTGTTTCTGTCCGGCAGCGGCCGGAAAGTAGACCGCGGTGGTGTCCTTGCCGCGGAATATCCAACCGCTGACCACATCGGGCACGACGCCGATCACTTGGTAGGTCCCCGCTGCCTGGGAATCCGCGTCGTCCGATCGATCGATCGTGATGGACTGGCCAAAGGGCGCTCCAGATGGCCAAAGCGCGCGCGCGGTGGCTTGGCTGATGACCATCACTCTAGCGTTCGATGCCGCCTCCTGAGCCGTGAAGCCGCGGCCTTCCACCGGCAGCGCGAGCGTCTCAAAGAAACGGTGGTCCACATAGTTGTACGACAGACGGACCGATCGACCTCCGGCTGTGGCCCGGTACTGGGGCATCGCGCCATAGAGCGGAACACGCCGAACCGCGGTAACAGCGGCGAGGGCTGGCTGCTGTTCGAGTAGAGCGAGCAGCGCGGGCAGCGCGGGCTGCGGCCGATCGAGCCTGAGGTCGAAGGTGCGGTCAAGATCGTAGCCGGTGGAAGTCACGTTGAGACTCTGGATGTGCCGGATGAGAATGCCGGCGGAGATGAGCAGCACCAGACTGGACGCCACTTGTCCGGCGATCAATATGTTGCGCATCCGCCTTGGGCGGACTCGGCCCGCGAAAGATGAGTGTTCACGTTTGGTGGAAACCGTGAGGCTCGGGGCGGTGACCTCGATGGCGGGCAAGAGTCCGAAGGCGAGTCCGGCGATGATGCCGACGGCGCCGGCGAAGAGGAGCACGCGCCAGTCGGCGTCCACGGGAAGCAGTGCGATCCCCATGCCGCCGGCGAGGGTGGCGAGGTAAGTCTGCGCCTGTTGGGCTGCGAACGCGCCAAGAACGACACCACCCGCGGCGCCGACCCCTGCGACGAAGGTGCTTTCCGTGAGCAACTGTCGCACGAGGCGGGCGCGAGATGCGCCGAGCGAGAGGCGCATGGCGATCTCGTGTGTTCGCGAGGCGGCGCGGGCCAGGCAGAGGTTAGCCAGATTGGCGCAAGCGATCACCAGGACCATCGAAAACGCTGCAAATCCCACTCCGGCGATGATCACGAAATTCTCATCCATGCCGACAAATCCAGAGCGGGGTTTCAGCTGCACTTGCGCCACCTGTTCGTCACCAGTACGCGAGAATCGGCTTGCGGCGGCTGTCAAAACAGACTCGGCCTGGCGCAGGGAAACGCCTGGAGCGAGCAGGCCGGATAAGGAGTAGCGCGGTTCGCCGCCGTCTTCTAAGTGCCGTAGCGTGGAGGAAAACTCCGCGCCGGCCCAGAAGTCGGGGACAACGGGGTCCGTGCCGATGAACTCGGGCGGCATCACACCGATGATCGTGAAGACGGTGGTTCGGATACGCAGCTTTTTGCCGATGGGCGCCGGATCGTCCGCAAAGAACCGTGTCTTTCCGGAGTGGCTGAGCACGGCCACCGCCTCGCGCCGCTCCTGTTCAGCGAACGTCCGGCCCACTGCGGCATTGCCTCCAAGCAGCCGAAAATAGTTGCCGGAAACAAAGGAGACCAGACCGAGGCGTTGGGCCGGTTCAAGCACCAGCATCTGAATCGTGCCGGCCGTGTAGAAGCCTTCCACCTGTTGCCGACTGGCCTGCTGAAACGTGTCAATCTCCATTGCGGTCCAGCGGCCCGTGGGCTGTACACGGGTGTTCAAGGCTGTGAGATCAAAATGCCGATCCGCGCCTCGGATGGGTAGCGGCTTGAGGACATGGTGGGAGATCAGGATGAAGAGAGCGCTGTTCACGCCGATGGCGAGGGTGAGGATAGCGATCGCGGTGGCGGAGTAACCCGGCTGGTTGCGCAGGCTGCGAAAAGCAAAACGAAGGTCGGAGCGGAGTTCGTCCCACAGTCTGTAACCGAGCGCGGCGCGGCACTCTTCCCGATGTGCCTCGGTGCTGCCGAACTCAAGCCGAGCGGTGCGTGCAGCTTCATCGGGCGACATGCCGCGCGCAACGAGAGTGGCGATTCGCGAATCAAGATGGAACTTCATTTCCTCGCGCATGTCATTCTCGATCGCTCGGCGGCGGAACAGGCGTTGAATGATCTTCATCGCGCGGGCGCCTTTGCGCCGAGGGCCAGAGCCATGCCTTCCACCAATTGGCTCCAGTTAGCGAGTTCGTCCTTGAGGCGCCTTCGCCCGGCGGCTGTGAGTGTGTAGAACTTGGCGCGGCGGTTGTTCTCCGATTGACCCCACTCGGCGGAGATCAGGCTTTGAGTCTCAAGGCGATAGAGCGCAGGGTAGAGCGCGCCTTGCTCAATGGTGAGACTGCTGCCGGAGATCTGCTCAATGCGCAGGAGGACTCCGTAGCCGTGCTGCGGGCCGAGGGAGACGGCTTTGAGGATCAAGAGATCCAAGGTTCCAGGGAGGATGGAGGAAGGCATTCCGATTCCTAATCTACTTAGGAGTGTAGGACGTCTCTCCTAAGCTGTCAAGGAGAAGAATGGATCACAGTTGGTGAGGCGTCGGCACCGCATGCCCGATAGACAAGCTTCGAGGCACGGCCTGCCCGTTCGAGGGCTGCAATCGCCTCGTCCTTTTTTTGCGGCCGGGAAATCGTCCAGGAATTAGTCAAGAGCGCACAGGCTGCGGAGGCGCGTCTCCAAACGATCGAGAAACACGCCGTCCCATAGCGCCGTAACGAGTCCGTCGTGCGCGTGTTCCTTAAAAGTTTGGCCGCCTGGTGGGTTCTCGACTCGTCCAATCATAGTTCACGTCACAGGACCGGGGTTGAACGGCGCGAGCGGATTGGCGAGGCCCCAGTGCTCGGTCCAGGTCTTGCGGCGGCCTGATGCGGCTTCGAGGATGAAGCGGAAGATTTCCCAGCCTACCTCTTCAATGGTCGCGTGAGCGGTGGCGATGCGGCCGGCGTCGATGTCGATGAGGTCGTGCCATTTCTCGGCGAGGGCCGTGCGGGAAGATACCTTGATCACTGGCACCATGGCGAGACCGTACGGGCTGCCTTCGCCGGTGGTGAAGACGTGCATGTTCATCGACGCGAGTTGTTGCGTGCCGCAGACGAAATCGCCGGCGGGGGTGGCGGCGAAGATGAGGCCCTTGGAGGTCACCTTTTCACCGTGGGTGGCGACGGACATCAATGCCGTTGAACCGGACTTCACAACGGACCCGAGGGCCTTCTCAACGATGTTGGCGAGTCCGCCGCGCTTGTTGCCCGGAGTGGTGTTGGCGCTGCGGTCAGACTGGCCGCGCCCGAGGTAATCGTCGTACCAGCGCATCTCGCGGATGAAGTCGCGGGCGACATCGGCGTTGATGGCGCGCGCGGTAACGAGGTGGGCGGCATCGCGGACTTCGGTGACTTCGGAGAACATGACAGCCGCACCGGCGCGGACAAGCAGGTCAGCTGCAAAGCCGACGGCGGGGTTGCAAGTGACGCCGGAGAATCCATCACTGCCTCCGCATTGCAGCCCGACGCAGAGGGCAGATGCGGGTAGCGTTGTGCGGCGGCGATGGTCAAGTTCAGCGAGACGTTTCTCGGCGCCGCGCATGATAGCGGCCACCGTTTCCGCAAAGCCTCGCTCGTCCTGAGCACGGATGACGCCTGCCTCTTCGAGCACAGGCAGGTGGTTGCTCATGAGCCGCGCGGGCTGCATCTTCTCGCAGCCGAGACTGACGATGAGCGGGCGTCCGCCGATGTTCGCGTGGGTGCTGATGGCTTCAAGAGTGCGCAGCGGCACGGCGGCGCCGGGGGCCTCGATAGCGACACCGCAGCCGTAGTTGTGCGTGATGGCGACCACGTCGTCAACGTTCGGGTAGCGCGGCAGGATTTCCGCTTTGATGCGGCGGGCGGCGTAGTCAACGGTGGGCGCGATGCACTGGACGGTGGTCGTGATGCCGAGCAGATTGCGGGTGCCGGCGCTGCCGTCGGGGTTTGAGAATCCTTCGAACGTGAAGCCGTCTAGAGGCTCGGGCGGCGGTGGAGTGGCGGTAGCGAGCGGGCAGTCGTCGAGTGAGGGAGCAACCGGCAAGTCGAGGAACTGTTCGCGGATCCACGACCCGATGAGGATGTCGCGATTGGCGCGGCCGATGACGTGGCCGTAGCGCATAACGGGCGCGCCGGTGGGGATGTTGGAGAGGGCGACCTTGTGCGATTGAGGGATGAGTTCGCGCGCGGTGTAGCCATCGGGGTGGACCACGATGGCGACGTTATCGTGCGGGTGGATGCGGATGTAGGGGACGCCCGAGGGATGCACTGGTTTCTATTCTAGGGTGAGAAAAGCTATCAGCGGTCAGCGGTCGGGGATCAGCTTTCAGCTTTCAGCTTTCAGCTGCCGCGGGCGCGAGGAAGGAAACGATCTATTTAAGTTGTCGGCTACCGGCGGACTGGGACGGGCAGGGAAAATTCTCTACCTTGGCAGACCAAGCAGGTAGCTGGTGACGGACTCCATATCCTTCGCGCTGAACTTGTACGGCGGCATGGTGGTGCCGGGCGAGAGTTTGGCGGGGTCGAGGAAGTGATCGATTACCCACTGTTTTTCACGCCGTTGCGCGAGACCGTTGAGCGAGGGCCCAAGCTTCATGCCGACGTTGTTCACCTGGTGACACACACCGCACTGGTTCTTCTGATACACGATCGCCCCATCGATCGCGAACTGGGGCGCGGACTGCAGCGCTTCAGCATTCTTCTCGTTCAACTTCAGGAGAAACCCGGCGAGTGCATTCATCTGCGAATTGCTGAGTTGCACGGCGGGCATGGTGGTGCCGGGCACCATCCGCGCGGGCTGCTTGAAGTGCTCGATCAACTGCGCAGCGGTCTTCTTCACGCCCTTGGTGAGATCAGGACCCTGTGCGCCGGCCTTGCCGCCGGGGTGGCACGAGCCGCAGCTTTCGAGCCGGAAATAGCCGATGCCGGCGAGTTCTTCAGGCGCCAGTTCCTGCCAGGTTTGAGGGGCGGAGAGATCGTCGGCGATGTCGACGGTCTTAGGAGTTGAGGCGATGGCGGCGCCGGTGAGGCCCGCCCAACCCAGCGCGGCGAGCACCACTACTCCAATCGCGACAGGGCGCTGGGTGAACCGCAGCATCTTGCCGCGGTCGATGAAGGGCACCATGAACAGCAGCAGGATGGCGAGGTTCGGAAGTATAACGGCGCCGAAGAGTTCTAACGGACCTTCGAACAGCTTCAGCATCTGAAACAGAAACAGGAAGTACCACTCGGGTCGGGGAATGTACGCGGTGTCCGTCGGATCGGCAAGACGGCCCAGCGGCGCGCGGGCCAGCACTGCGAGCGCGAACAGAACGCAGAAGACGACGAAGATCGCGATAGTGTCTTTGAACACCTGTTCCGGGAAGAACTTCTTCCTGGGCGCGGTATCATCTGGCGCCGGTGCGACGCCGTGCTTGCGGACGAGATAGATGTGGACGCCGACGAGGATGATCGTTAGAGGCGGCAGCAGCAGCACGTGCAGGGCGTAGAATCGCGAGAACGTGACCACGCCGACGCCACCTTCAGCGCCGACGCCCATGAGCCGCGTGACGTACGGTCCAACGACTGGAGGCAGCGCCGCGATCTGCGTCGTGACCACAGTCCCCCAGTAAGCGCGGTTATCCCAGGGCAGAAGATAGCCGGTGAGCCCGTATGCCATCGTGATCAGCAGCAGCACGCAGCCCACCAGCCAGGTGGCCTCGCGTGGCTTCTTGTAGGCGCCCCAGATGAACACTTGCACCATGTGCAGGACAACGATCACCACCATGATGCTCGCGCCCCAATGATGCAAGCCGCGGATGAGTGCGCCGCCGGTGAGTTCGGTCATGATGTAGCGGACGCTGTTCCATGCGTCGCCCGGTGTGGGGGCGTAGTTGAAGGCGAGCAGTATACCGGTGACCGCCTGCACCATAAACGAGAACAGCGCGACGCTGCCAAACACCTGGCGCCATCCGCTTGACGCGGGAATGTCCTCGTAGAGGAAGCTCTTGACGGCGGTTTCGAGGCCGGTGCGGTGTTCGAGCCAATCGACGATGGTGCGCAGGTTAGGCATCGGAGCGCTCCACGGCGCCAATCATCACTTTGCCGCTTTCGAGCCTCACCTGGTAGCGATCGAGGGCGCGGGGCGCGGGGCCGGTGAGAACTTTGCCTTCGAGGGAGAAGGTCGAATTATGGCAGGGGCAAATGAAGTCGTCGCGCTTGTCTTCCCAGTGGTAGGCGCAACCGAGATGCGTGCATTGAGGAGCGAATGCGACCACCTCCGTATCCGACATTTTCACGAGCCAAGTACTGGCTTTTTCGCTGGTGACCTTCCATCCATCCACTCGATTGCGCCGGAACACAACCTCCTCGGGTTGTTTCAGCTTCAACTGCGCGACATCAGCCGCGGCCACCCAATCGGCGGTCTTGCGCACGCGGGGGGGGAACAGCAGGTAGGCCGATGCGGGGATCGCCAGAGCTGCTGTGATGACACCCCACACGCCATAGATGGCGGAAAGGAAGAACGTCCTTCGATCGGCTTTCGGCTCCGACAACTTTTTGACCTCCCCGTGACAGTGGTTATGACGCTAAGTTAACCCGAAAGGGAACTGGTCCGGCAGATTTCCCGGCAATCGAACAGAATGGAGAAGATGCAAACCAAGCGGCTTGGCAATAGCGATCTCGAGATTACATCTATCGGAATTGGAGCATGGGCGATGGGAGGCGCCGGATGGGCGTTCGCGTGGGGACCGCAGGATGACGACGAGTCAATCGAAGCGATCCACGCGGCGCTCGACAAGGGAGTGAACTGGATCGATACAGCGGCGGTGTACGGCCTGGGGCACTCGGAAGAAGTGGTGGCGAAGGCTCTGGAAGGACGTTCGAAGAAACCCTACGTGTTCACGAAGTGCGAGCGCGTGTGGAACGAGGAGAGACAGATCGCGAAGTCGTTAAAGGCCGACTCGGTGCGGCGCGAATGTGAGGCGAGCCTGCGGCGTTTGAAGGTGGACACGATCGACCTGTACCAGATCCACTGGCCTGAACCGGACGAGGACATCGAGGAAGGCTGGACGGCGCTGGCCGAGTTGCAGCGCGAGGGCAAGGTGCGGTGGATCGGCGTGTCGAACTTTAATGTGGAGCAGATGAAGCGTGCCCACGCAATCGCGCCGATCATGTCGCTTCAGCCGCCGTACTCGATGATCTCGCCGGAGATTGAGGAGGCTGTGCTGCCGTACACGGGAGCAAACAATATCGGCGTGCTCGCGTACTCGCCGATGAAGAGCGGCTTGCTCACCGGCGCGATGAGTCACGAGCGGGCGCGGAAACTGCCGGAAGACGATTTCCGCAAGCGGGCGCCGGCTTTCCAGGAGCCGAACTTGACGCGCAATCTGGAACTCGCGGCGCTGTGCGGGAGGATTGGCGACCGGCATGGGAGGACTCCGGGTGAAGTGGCGATCGCATGGACACTGCGGCGTCCGGAGGTGACGGCGGCGATCGTTGGAATGCGGTCGGCCAAGCAGGTGGATGGCGTGATCGGGGCGCTCGAATTCAGGCTCAGCGCGGCGGAAGTTGAGGAGATCGAGAAGTTCCGGCGGGCGTGATGGAGTCGCTTAGCGAGGGCCGCCATTCCAGTTGACGATGAGGGTGGCGGAAGTGGCGGAGATGTCAGGATCGGCGGCGATAACGGCAAAGCGGTCATGTCCGGCGACGTCGTAGCGGAACAGCAGCATGCTGGCGCCGCCAAGCATGCGGGTATCGAATAGTGCATCCGGCGGGCCTAGCTGGATCGATGCCGAGCGGGTGACTTCCACCGCCACAAGCCGGCGCCGAAGGTCGATATAGAAAAGCTCCTTGTCATCCTTGCCCCATCTGGGCTGGACGCCGCCATTGTTCGAGATCTGCCATTTGCCACCCGTGGCGGGGTAGGGTTGGACGTAGACCTGCGGCCCACCGGACTCATCGGAAACGTAGGCGATCCACTTGCCATCGTGCGAGAACTGACCCTGCGTTTCATTGGCGGGGCTGCGCAGGAACGGCTCAGGAGGCGCGTTGGGAACGGGTGCGCCGCCCTCCGTGGGCATCAGCCACAAGTCAGAACCTGAGCCGGGGCGGTCTTCAGTGTAGAGGAGGCGCCGGCCGTCGGGCGACCAACTGAACGGCCGCTTGTCAAACTCGCTCTTCAACA
>Ga0163150_10008345_pt1 | contig 11834 bp, 7 predicted proteins | sample OliLakLV19P2IB_FD_148628 | JGI IMG/M metagenome (GOLD analysis project Ga0163150, IMG submission 148628) | Freshwater microbial mat bacterial communities from Lake Vanda, McMurdo Dry Valleys, Antarctica - Oligotrophic Lake LV.19.P2.IB | ecosystem: Environmental > Aquatic > Freshwater > Lake >...
CCATGTGCCGTTCGACAACACCTGGGTAACCTGGGTACGCTTCCATGATTCACCTCGACCGATTCGATACCCCGCCCTCAGCGTATCATCCCGCGTGAGAACTGGAAGTTATTTTTCGGTCGGGCCTAAGCAATGGATCCGCGCATTCGCACCCCCCAATACGAGGTCTGTCGGCCATGCATTGCCCCCACAGCACTCATCGGTTCGCACGTCGTGTCGTCACGCGTCTCCTAGTCGTCGCCCTGGCAAGCGTCGCGGGCATTGCCACGGCGGCAACTACCGATGAGTTGGCCAGTTCGGTCACGATCCATCGCGACGAATGGGGCGTGCCGCACATCGACGGCCCGACGGACGAGAGCGTGGTGTTCGGCTTCGGCTACGCGCAAGCCGAGGATTACTTCTGGCAGATTGAAGACACCTACTTGCAGTGCATCGGCCGGTATGCCGAGGTGGTTGGCGAGCGCGGTCTCGAGTCGGACCTGCTCAACCACACCTACGAAATTGCCGCTGGGGCGCAGGCAGACTTTCCGCACATGGAACCCAAACTGCAAAGCATCTGCACGGCCTACGTCGCCGGCGTGAATCACTATCTGGCCAAACATCCGCGGACCAAGCCTCGGCTGATCGCGCACTTTGAACCGTGGCATGTTTTGGCTTACGAGCGGTTCATGCTGATGGGTTTTCTGTTCGGCAAATCGCACGTATCGAAGTCGGCGCCCCTCAAGATGCAACAATCGTTGGCCGAAGGTGTCAAAGCCGCCACGGGCTCGAACGCCTTCGCCATCGGTCCCTCGAAGACCAAGAGCGGTAAGGCGATGCTGCTGGCCAACCCGCATCAGCCCTGGTTCGGCTCGGGCCAGTTCTACGAGGGGCACTTGCGCAGCGGCGAGGGCTGGAGCTTTTCGGGTTCCACCTTCTTTGGCGGTCCGCTGCCCACCATGGGCCACAACGAATACCTCGGCTGGGCGCACACGGTGAACAATCCGGACGTGGCCGACGCGTATCGCATCACCTTCGACGACCCGGCCAAGCCGCTCGAGTATCGCTACGGCGACGGTCACCGCACCGCCACCGAGTGGAGGGACACGATCGCCGTTCGCGTGGGCGACCAACTCGAGAAGCGAGATTTCACCTTCCGCAAAACGCACCACGGGCCGATCGTCGCCAAGGAAAAGGACGGAACGTACCTGGCCGTCCGCATTGCCAAGCTCACCGAAGGCAGCCGCCTGCGACAAGCCATGCAGATGATCCGCGCGAAGGACTTCGGCGAATGGCGCGCGGCCATGGCCGGTCTGAACCTGCAAATGTTCAACACCGTATATGCCGACCGCGACGGCAACATCTATTACCTGTACAACGGCGCGATTCCGAAGCGAGATCCTGCGTTCGATTGGACGCAGCCCGTCGATGGCGCCAATCCCAAGACCGAGTGGCAAGGCATGCACTCGATCGACGAGCTGCCGCAGTTGTTCAATCCACCGACCGGCTACGTGCAAAATTGCAACTCAACACCATTTACGACCACCGACGACGGCAACCCGTTTCTGAACGACTTCCCGCCCTATATGGTCGAGGACAAGTTCGACGACAAGCGACGCGCGAAGATTTCGCGCAAGCTGCTGCGCGAGCTACACGGCGCGACCTTCGAGGACTGGCAACGGACGGCCTACGACACCACGCTTTACTGGCCATTGAATGAACTGCCGGGCTTAGCGCGCCAGCTCGACTCGCTCAAGACAAGCGATGCGGCGCTGGCGGAAAAGGCCAAGCCTTACCTGGAGCACCTGTTGAATTGGGACTGTCACTGCACGGCGGATTCGACACAGGCCACGTTGTGCGGCGCCTGGCATCTGGAAATGTACGGCCCCGGCTACCCGGCCGAGGAGTTGAAGAAGGAATTCGTCGGCAACTCGGAGGCCAAGTTCAAGGCCCTAATCACCGCAGCCGGAAAACTAAAGGCGCTGTATGGCGATTGGAAGGTGCCTTGGGGACAGATTTCCAGGATGCAGCGGCACGCGAATGTTTCGGATGCGGCGCTCGTGCCGTTCGACGACAAGCTGCCCAGCGTCCCCTGCGTCGGTTCGCCCGGCCCGCTGGGTGTCGTCTTCAACACGTATTACACGCCGATCACGCTCGAGCGTCGCCAGCAATTCGGCGTCGTGGGCCATTCATTCGTGGGCGTTTACGAGTTCGGCGACAAGATCCAGGCCAAGACGATCCTGCAATTTGGCGAAAGCGGCGACCCCAAGTCGCCCCACTTCTTCGACCAGGCACAACTTTACTCGAAGCAGCAGTTTAAGCCGGCCTGGTTCTACTGGGACGACGTACTGGCCCATGCCAAGCAGAGCTATCATCCGGGGGATGAGTTAGCGCAGAAGTTCGAGGCGGCGGCTGGGCGGTGAAAAATCACGAGTCCGTCATGGTAATTTCTGGTCAAATGTGCGCGGACGAGGCTTATGGTACGCGATCATGTGAAGTATGCGCATTGGATCTACGCAAGAGTTACCGAGTATTGCGATGTGCGCATTAGCTTCGGTGGATCTCACGTTCAAGGTGATTACAAAGAGGATTTTATTCGCATATTTGTCGACGCTTTTTGTTTGGGTTTATGTGGACTACAAGCACGTCGATCATATGCAGAGCGACTCAAGAGGCTTAAGAGAAAGAAACCAACGTATTCCGACTACGTGATCACGGGCCACAGTATTCGCGAGCATTTGGAAGAACATTGGTTCCAGGGTCATCAACGGAACGAGCGAATGGTTGACGATCTCTGCCAATGGTGGGATAGTTGGACTTACGCATTTCAATATTTTCCAGGGGATCTTTGGTCCCCAAGGTGGCGGCTGCGGAAGATTAAGGCATCAATGGTCGCTTGGGGAAAATACCGCGACGGACTCACGGAATCTCGCCAGATCTGACGATGCCCAACGACGAACACTTCCGCAAGCTCGAACGCATGTACCTGCGAGCGCCAGGCAACGATTTTTACGCGCCCAAGCTCACCATCTCGCACGCGGCGACCGAGCTAATCATCCCCATCGACCGGCGATTTCACCACAGTGCCGGCGGTGCGCACGGCTCGGTCTACTTCAAGGCCCTGGACGACGCGGCGTTCTTCGCCGTCAACTCGCTAGTCGAGGACGTGTTCGTGCTCACCGTCACGTTCACCACGTACTTGACCGGCCCAATCTCCGAGGGCCACATGCGAGCCGTGGGCAAGGTGGTTCACGCCTCGCGGAGCTTCTTCCTCGGAGAGTCGGTGGTGTACGATGCCGACGGTCGCGAAATTGGCCGCGGCAGTGGCTCGTTCACGCGGAGCAAAGTCGCGCTCTCGCCCGAGATTGGGTACAGTTGAAGTGCGACCGAACAATAGCTTCGTATTTCGATCCCTTGTTTCGATCACTTGCCCCTTGCGGCATGAGTACGTACACGATCTTATACCGCGCCAAGAACCGATGTTCCGACCGGCGCTCTCTGGAAACACCGCAGGGGTGGAGGCATATAGCCGTGGGCGAAAGCCCGCGGAACCGCATCCAACAACATCGTTGTGAAGCCGCGTAGCGGCGACGTCGCCGTGGATATCGAGCCGCTGTCGCCGCTACGCGGCTTACGACGTGCTTATGCGCTCACGTCCGTGGGCTTACGCCCACGGCTAAATGCCCTTGCCCCTTCGGGGCAGACGCTGCGTTCCATGCTTGACTATGATCATTGTTTTGTATATAAATACGTATTCTTTTTATGCTTGTCGATCCACGGGCCTTTTCACGGATTCCAGGGGCCGGGTGCGGTCGCAAAGTAGGCTAAGCGGCAAACCGTCGAAGTTGAGTTTTGAATCAACGCGAAGGTTCAAAATCCAATGAGTTTTGAAACGGCCCCCTGGGGCCCCATAGCAGTGGATCAAAACCCCACGGATTGTGATCCAAAGTGCTCTGCACCTAATTCACCACTTTCTCCAGGGTCGAACGTTCCTCCACGCGCGGATGTAACCCGCGTTTGACGCCCCCATCCCGGCAGCACACAATACAGGTTCTTGCTCTTTCGCGGGCGCATCGGGGGCTCGCGTCCTGCCGGCTGGTTTCTTGCCTTCTTATTCGCGCGATCCTTCAGGCGGAGGAGTGGATATGCACGTTTCAACCGGCGCTGCTTATGGCGTCGACCGAATTCGTTGGCTCGCAGGGGTCTTCGTTGCCGCAGCGCTGGCTGTCGTCGCTTGCTCTCTTTGCACCGCCGCCGTGCGGGCCGAGGAAGTCACCGTCTATCGCGACGAATTCGGCGTGCCGCACATCTACGCGGAGACGCTCTCGGGCGCAGCCTACGGCGCGGGTTTTTCGCAGGCCGAAGACCGGCTGGAGCAGTTACTGCAAAACTATCGCTTGGCCGCCGGGACGATGTCGGAGCTGGCCGGACCAAGTTTGCTCGAGCGGGACTACCGTGCCCGAATGTGGCAGCACGAAACAATCTGCCGCGAACGGTTCACACAGATGAATCCCAAACTGCAGGACGCCTGCCGGGCTTACATCAAGGGCGTCGAGAAGTTCATGGCCGATCACCCCGAGCAAACGCCCAAGTGGGCCCAAAAGCTCGAGCCGCATTTTCCCGTCATGCTCGGCCGCTTCATCATCTGGGGCTGGCCCGAAGGCGAGGCCGAAGAAGATCTGGAGAACGTCGGCCTCAAGGCCTACTCGACCGAATATCACGGCTCGAACCAGTGGCTCATCTCGGCCAAACGCAGCGCCAACGGCTCGGTGATCGCGCTCATCGATCCGCACCTGAGCTGGTACGGTCCCTTCCGGTTCTACGAGCAACGGATGTACGCCTCGAAGGAGAACTTTAATGTTTCGGGCGCGTGTATTCTCGGCGTGCCGTTCCCCGGCCTCGGGCACAGCCAGTATGCATCGGTCGCCATGACGACGGGCGGACCCGACACGGCCGACGTGTACGAAGAGACCGTGAACCCCGCCAACCCCTTGCAATATCGCGTCGACGGCCAATGGCGCGACATGACGGTGCGCAACGAGACGATCCGCGTGCGCGAAGGCGAAAAGCTGGTCGACAAGGAGGTGCGGATCACGGCGACGAAGCACGGGCCGGTAGTCACCCGCAAGGGAGACAAAGCCTACACGATGGCGATTCCCTACGCGGACGAGCTGGGCCTCATGGACGAGCTGTACCGCGTGCATACGTCGCAAAATCTCGAGCAGATCAAAAAGGCGTTGAGCACCTGCCAGTTGATGGCCCAAAACATCATGATCGGCACCGTGGATGGCGACACGTTCTACCTTCGCACCGGCCGCGTGCCGATTCGCAATCATGGGTTGCCCACCAATCGGCCCGTGCCCGGCGACGACTCGAAGAACGATTACGCCGGCATCCATCCCATGTCGGACCTCGTGCAGCTCACGAACCCGCCCGCGGGCTACATGCAGAACTGCAACATCGCGCCCGAGCACATGATGAAGAACAGCCCGCTCACGCCCGACAAGTGCGCCCAGCGGCCCTACCTCTACAACGCCACGCCCGGGCCAGCGCACCAGCGGGCTCAGATGGTCACCGAGATCCTGCACGCCGACGATTCGGTGACGACCGAAGAAGCCCTCGACCTGGCATTTTGTCCTCGTGTGTTGGGAGCAGAAGCGTGGCAGAAGCGACTGGCGCAGGCCTGGCAAACGGCCGCCGGTGCGCGAAAGACGGGCGATGCCAAGACGCTTTTCGAGAGCATCGACGGCTGGAACCACCGCAGCGATGCCGATTCGACGGGTGCAATGGCCTTTTACGCCTTCAAGATGGCGCTGGGCGATAAGACCGCGGCAGCGGTCGAGGTGCCAGGCGATTTGAGCGATGAGCAGTTGCTGGCCGCGTTGGGCCAAGCCGCGGACACTCTGCGCGAGAAGCACCAGCGGCTGGACGTCAAATATGGCGACGTGTTTCGCGTCGGCCGCGCCGACGGCTCGCTGACGTACCCCGTCGGCGGCGGCACGCTCCGCGAGGCCGGCATGGCCACGCCGCGGGCCATTAGCTTCAGCCAAAAGGGCAACCTGCGCATCGGTCACACCGGCCAAACTTCGACGCAGCTTGTCATCCTGAGCAAGCCGCCCAAGTCTTACATGGTGTTGCCACTGGGGGAGAGCGATCACCAGGAGACGGGCCATTGGGACGATCAGGCCCAGAAACTATTCAGCGCCGGCAAGGCCAAGGACACGTTCTTCATGGACCGCGCAGGCCTGATGCCGCACGTGAAGGCGACGACGAAGTTGGAGATGTAGGTTCGTAGGGTCCGCTTCAGAGCCTGGAAAAAAATGCCTCCGAACGAAGAATAGCCATCAGGGTGCCATGCCTTCACGGGCGCTAGCCCGGGTAGGCATGCCGCGCGGCGGCGTAATGTCGGCATGCTTACCCGACGCTGGGCGTCGTGAAAGCATGGCACGCTGACAGCTTAATACTTTCCCAAGCTCTGAAACGACGCCTACGAAGGCAATAATTCTCATTCGAGTGGCGATGACAGACAAGACACCTCAGGCCCCTAGTCCAGAGCAGATCGAAAGGGCACGCGCGACCATTCTCGAACAATCTCGCGAGCTGCCGTTCTTTAAGCTCATCGGTCTGGAGATTCTGGAAATCGAGCCCTGCTGGTCGAAGGTGCAAATTCAATTTCGGCCCGATCTCTGCCAACCGGCCCAGATCATGCACGGCGGCATCATCGCCACGCTGATCGACACCGGCATCGCCCACGCACTGTTGCTCACGCCGGCCTTCTTGCACAGCGAAGACAGCTCGCTGGTCTCGGTCGACCTGCGGGTAAAGTTCCTGCGGCCGGTTTCTGAAGGGATGATTGTCTGCGAGTCGAAAATCCCTCGCCTCGGCAAGCAGATCATCCACGCCGAAAGCATCGTGACGAACGCCGAGGGCAAGGAAGTGGCCCGCGGCGACTCGATCTACATGGTCGTGAAGCGCGAGCGGCTGCGGCGTACTTGACCGGAAGTAGGTGTGACACGCTCTGAACGAAGCGATGGGCCACTTGAAGGGCATAGTGAATCGACGAACCACGCCCTTCGCTGCGGTGAGGGAGGTGACTCCCCGAGGCAGCTTTCCGCTATAAGAACTGCCGCCAATAGCTCCTCGGTATGGGATGATCTTTGATTCCGTGGCCCGTGAGCCAATCGCCGGTCGAGAAAAGCGCCGGTCGAGAACAACGCCAAGTCATTTCGGTGCTCTTTCCGTAACGACGAGTCCGCGGTGCTTTTCGCAAAAACGAACGAGCTCAATCGAGTATAACCGGAGCCTGAGCGGCTTGCTCTGCTTGCTCGGCAGTTGGCCGAGCTACATTCCATACGGCGCCACGGTCACGCTATGACGGATCCCACTCGAGACGCGCCAAGGTCGGACAAGCCTGTAATCGCGGCAGTTGCGATCGTGCTGCTCTTATACGCCGGCAGTGCCGCCTTCAACCTTCCGCAGCAGGCCACGGAGATGACCAACGCCGCTGGGCACCATGTTGACCCAACTTCCGCCGCGGTGGCACTTACTCCGCCGCCGTTTTGGACCGTCATCCCGTTCTTGCTTCTGCTCGCCGCGATTGCGGTCTTTCCGCTAATGCACCGCACCGAACATTGGTGGGAGAGCAACCTGCACCGCTTTTACGTAGCCGCGGGTTTGGGCCTGATCACACTCACCTATTATGCGCTTTTGCACGCGCACGCGGTTGACAGGCACTTTCTGGGGCATGCCGTCATCGAACGCGGGCCGGGCGCGATTTCCTGGGCGTTGCCCTGGACGATTCTGCAGAACTCGATCTTCAACGAGTACGTGCCGTTTATCATACTTCTGTTCTGTTTGTATTCGATCACGGGCGGCATTCGCATCGAAGGCGATCTGCCGGCTCGTCCGCTGACCAACACCGCCTTCATTGGCGTGGGCGCCCTGTTGGCGAGCTTTATTGGCACGACCGGCGCGGCAATGCTGCTGATCAGGCCACTGTTGGAAACCAACAGCGAACGGCGACACGTGCGGCACACGGTGGTTTTTTTTATCTTCGTCGTTTGCAACTGCGGCGGCTGCCTGCTGCCGATCGGCGATCCGCCGTTGTTCCTCGGCTATTTGCAGGGGGTCGATTTTCTCTGGACCTTGTCGCTGTGGAAGGAATGGCTGCTGGTCAACGGCGCGCTGCTGGCGATCTACTACATATGGGATCGCTTCTTTGCCTACCCGCGCGAAACTCGACCAGACCTTGTCGTCGACGAGCTGCGTACGCGGCGGATGCAATTTTCGGGCCTGTGGCCGAACGTCTTGCTGCTCTTAGGAGTCGTGCTTTCCGTAGCGCTTTTGGATCCCTCGAAGCCGGTCCTGGGCACGACCTGGCACCCCTGGATGTACCTGCGCGAGGCCATGCAACTGGCGCTCATTGGGTTGTCATTGGTGCTTGGCTCGGCGGCCGTGCGGCAGGCCAACAGGTTCAGCTACGCCGCGATCATCGAAGTCGCCGCGCTCTTCTTGGGCATCTTCATCACCATGCAACCGGCGCTGCAAATCCTCAGCGTGCAAGGGGGCGAGTTGGGATTGACGGAGCCGTGGCAGTTCTTCTGGAGTACCGGCATGTTGTCGAGCGTGCTCGACAATGCACCGACGTACCTGGTCTTCTTCAAGACCGCGCAGTCGCTGCACGCTGGGGGCGCCGACACAATGGCCGGTGTCGCCGTGCATATTCTGGCGGCCATCAGCCTGGGCGCCGTGTTCATGGGCGCGAATACGTACATCGGCAATGGGCCGAACTTCATGGTCAAGACGATCGCCGAAAGCTCGGGCGTGAAGATGCCCAGCTTCTTCGGCTACATGGTCTACAGCGTCTGCATCTTGATCCCGCTGTTCGTGCTGGTGACGTTCATGCTTTAAGACGGCATACCGGGACGTGTCGCGTGCATGGCGAGCGGCCGGTGTAAGCCGGCTGTTTCGTTGCCGGCCGCCAAGCTTACGAACTCGTCGCCGTTACCAGCCGGCTGACACCAGCCGCTCGCCTTAATTCGCCGGCTTACGCCGACCGTTCGCCGTGACTATACTGGAACGACTCTGTGTCTAGTCGAAACGCCCCCATGGCCCGCAAGGAACGCCGGTCCACGTGAAGCACCTCAACATTACCACCGAAGCGCAGCTCCGCGACTATTGCGCGCGGCTGGCTGGCGTCAAACAGATTGCCTTCGATACCGAATTCGTTTCGGAGGACAGCTATCGTCCGCAGTTGTGCTTGGTGCAGGTCGCCGTGGATGGCGAACTGGCGGTGATCGATCCGCTCTCTGCCGGCGACATGCGGCCCTTTTGGGAGGCGGTCGCCGCGCCGGGGCACGAGACGGTCGTGCATGCCGGCCGCCAGGAGCTCGAGTTCTGCCTGCATTCCGTCGGCCGCGGCCCGCAACAGTTGTTCGACGTGCAAATTGCCGCCGGGCTGATCGGTTTGGAGTATCCGGCGAGCTACTCGACGCTGACGTACAAGATCCTCGGCGAGACGGCTCAAAAAGGCGAGACCCGCACCGATTGGCGGCGGCGTCCGCTTTCGGGTCCGCAGATCGATTACGCCTTGGCCGATGTCACGCACTTGCGTCAACTGCGCGACTCGCTCAAGCAGCGGCTCGAGCGGCTGAACCGCGTTGCTTGGTTCGATACCGAGATGGACGCCTGGCAGGCCGAAGTGAAAGGCGCCCGACAGAGCGAACGCTGGCGGAAGGTCGCGGGCAGCTCGGGCATGTCGACGCGCGGCCTGGCCATCGTCCGCGAGTTATGGCTGTGGCGCGATGCGGAAGCCGAGCGCCGCGATTGCCCTCCCCGGCGCGTCTTGCGCGACGACCTGTTGGCCGAGATCGCCAAGCGGCGTTCGGCTGATCCCAAGCAAATTCGGGCCGTCCGCGGCATGGAGCGGGGCGACATCGTGCGCGCCATTCCCGCGCTGGCCAAGGCCGTCGAGCGGGCTCTGGCCCTGCCCGAGGATCAATGTCCGAAGGTCGTCCGTACCGACAGCAATTCACATCTGACGATGCTGGGCCAATTTCTGTCGTCGGCCTTGAGCAGCATTTGCCGCCAGGCCCAAGTGGCGGTCAGCATGGTCGGCACGCCCAACGATGTACGCGACCTGGTTGCCTATCGGTTGGCTGCCGGCGAGGGGCGACCGCGAGAGCTGCCGCTGCTGGCGCAAGGCTGGCGGGCCGAGGTAGTCGGCCACCTGCTCGAGGACTTGCTGGCCGGCAAAGTCTCGATCCGCATTCAAGATCCGGCGTCCGACCAGCCGCTGGCGTTCGAGCCGCGACAACTATGACGCTGCCCACCTGATGCGTCGCGCAACAACCGTCGGCGAGCGGGGCGGCGTAAGCCCCCCGGTTCTTCGTAGCGGGAACGGCATCCCGTTTCAACCGCCAAAAGTTCCAAACACCGCGTCGATCTCATATCGCTTCACAGGCAGTTGCAATTGCTATTCACGCGCGGCATCTTGCACCGCCTTTTCCGTCGCCGGCAATCGTTTGATATGTCCAGCCGGTACAACGTCGCCGCCGTTGCCACTTGGGCTTTGTTCGGCCGATGCCTTCTTATTCCCTGCACTAGCAGCTTCGCCGTGCTTCCGCGCAAGTTCCTCGGGCGGTTCGTCGAACACGGCTTCGGCCGTGACCGGAATCGCCGGTCGCAAGGGCCCCGCGTCCTCGCTTTTCTTCGACTTGAACGGCAAGAATTGGGCATCGCTGCCGGCGAACTTTGTCTTGCCGTCGTAGATTGAACCTCGCTGGAAGGGACCGAGGCCGAAGAACCAGGCGTTCTTGGCATCGGCCGTGACCGGGAACGCGCCCGATTGCCAAACGGGCCGACCTGTCTCGCGGTTGTAAGCGAACAATGCGATCTTGGCCACGCCCGCTTGCTTGGTGGTCTTGGCAAACGGAATTTCAGGGATGCTCGAAGGAACGCCCGGGTACGCCGTGCCGACGCTGGGGAGCGTGGTTGCGGGCACGCCAAAGAGCAAGCTGTGGCTATTGGTGCCCAAGGCGCCGGCCCGTGCTTCGACAATGTACTGCGCGGAGTTCTTTTCCGGCATCAGGTAGCAGCCCTGGGCGAGCATGTGCTGCCGCAGAGAGCTGACCAGGTAGTTCTCGTCGGTGACGCCCTTGAGCGGCGCCGTGTCGAGGAACACGTCCTTGCCGGCCAACGACTGAAAGTCGATGCCGTTCACAGCCTGGTCAATGGCGTTGGAGAGCAAGATCTGCTCGGTGGCGGTGCGAATGGTGTCGGAGCTGCGCGTGGTGCCGCAACCGACGGCCAGTACACAAAGACAGCAGGCGCCAATCAGGGCGACCAGAAGTTGGCAATCCGCGCGCATTCCGGGTGCCACTGCTGGCTCGTCCAGCAGTGCGGCGGGCACCAGCGGACGAGCCCCTGGCGGCATGCGGCGGTCGTGTTTTGATTGGTCAAGAACCATGCGCAGAGTATCTAGCAGCGACAAAGCAAAGTACGAAAGCAAAGTACGATTGAGCCGACCGTCGCGAAATGGAGCGCACGATGCTGCGCTGCCGGCGGTCGCTTGAGCGGGGCGATTATAGCGAAGTCGGCCCGATCGCTGAATGCGTATCCGGGCCGAGTGCTAGCAGGGCCTTCGTAAGCATGCGAAACCGCGCAAGGGTAAGGATTTGCGCGATCAGACGCCGCGGCCGTAGGTCAGGGCATGCCCTGACGAGAGCCGACGCAAACGTCAGGGCATGCCCCAGCCCTTTCAAGCTGTCATTGAGAGCAATACTGGCGCGCTCACTTGAAACCCTGGAATTTGCGGCAAATCCATATGATTCACGGACCGCTCGAATGTCGTCGAC
>Ga0163150_10008346_pt1 | contig 11834 bp, 8 predicted proteins | sample OliLakLV19P2IB_FD_148628 | JGI IMG/M metagenome (GOLD analysis project Ga0163150, IMG submission 148628) | Freshwater microbial mat bacterial communities from Lake Vanda, McMurdo Dry Valleys, Antarctica - Oligotrophic Lake LV.19.P2.IB | ecosystem: Environmental > Aquatic > Freshwater > Lake >...
GCCATCGAACTGCTGAAGCAGATCGAAGCGCAGAGCCGACCGGCCACCGAGGACGAGAAGCGGGTGCTGGTGCGTTATGTCGGCTGGGGCGGTTTGCCGCAGGTGTTTGATGCTGCGAATGAGAAATGGGCGAAGGAACGGGCACAACTCGAACGTTTGCTGACGTCGGACGAACTCGATTCCGCCCGCGCCACCACGCTGAACGCGCACTACACCTCCCCTGCCGTCATCCGCGCGATGTATGGCGCATTGCAGCATTTCGGGTTTGAACAGGGACGCATCATCGAACCGGCTTGTGGTCTCGGTCATTTCATTGGCGTGATGCCGGAGGAGATGCGGGGGCATTCGCAAGTCACCGGCATCGAGATTGATTCCATCACGGCGCGGCTGGCGAAGATGCTCTATCCCGAGGCGGACATCCGGCATCAGCCGTTCGAGGAAGCCCGGCTCGTGAGTGGCTCGTTCGACGTGGCGATTAGTAATATCCCTTTCGGCGATTACAAACCCTTCGATGCAAAATTCAAAAAGTGGAACTTCGTCATCCACGATTACTTCTTCGCCGCCGCGCTGACGAAGGTGCGGCCCGGTGGCCTCATCCTCTTCATCACCTCCAAAGGCACGTTCGACAAAATGGACGGCGCGCTGCGCACCTACGTGAGTCAACATGCCGATCTGCTCGGAGCCATTCGTCTGCCCAATGATGCCTTTCAGGCCAACGCCAACACCGAAGTCACCACCGATCTCGTGATGTTGCGCAAGCGGCTGCCCGGTGAACTGCCCGATGGCCCGGCGTGGAACGCACTGACCACCCTCGAAAACTCCCTCGGCGAATCCATCGCGGTGAACGAATACTTCGCGGCGCACCCGGAGCGGATGCTGGGTGAGATGCAGATGTCGGGTCGCATGTATGGACGCGGCGAACCGACGCTTGTCAGCAACGGTCGTGATCTCGTGGAGCAACTGACGGAAGCCATCGGGCGTCTGCCGAAGGACGTGTATCAGCCCGAGCATCGGGTGATTGTGCCGCTCCATGCGGACGTAAACCTGCCCGCACCGGAACACGTCAAGCCCCACGCCTACGCGCTGGTCAATGGGCAGATCGCGCGGCGCGAAGGGGATTCGATGCGCGTGCTGGAAGATCTTTCCGCCACCACCGCGCAGCGGATTCGCGGATTGATCCGGGTGCGCGACGCGGTGCGTCGCTGTCTGTGCGGCCAGCTCGACAACAGCGAGGAAACTGCCGTCATCGTCGCGCGGGAACAGCTCAACCAGACCTACGATCATTTCAGCGCGAAGTTCGGTTCGATCTCCGAACGCGCCAACACGCTGGCGTTCCGAGGCGACCCCGATCTGCCGTTGCTCCTCTCGCTCGAGCATTACGATAGCGAGACGAAACGTGCGACCAAGGCCGCCATCTTCCGCGAACGCACTGTGCAACGACAGCGTCCGCCGCAGAGCGTTGAATCGCCGAAGGACGCCCTCCTCGTCGCATTGAGCGAACGCGGCGGCGTCGATCTCGATTACATGAGCCAGTTGCTCCGCCGGCCCGTCCGCGAGTTCCTCGGCGATTTGAAAGGAACGATCTTTCTCAATCCGCAAACCCAACGCTGGGAAACGGAGGACGAATATCTCTCCGGGAATGTGCGCGCCAAACTTCAGGCCGCCGAAGCGGCGGTCATCTCGGACCCGCAGTATCAGGAAAACGTCGAAGCCTTGCGGGCCGTGCAGCCGACAGATTTGGTGGCGCATGAAATTGACGCACGGCTCGGCAGCACCTGGATTGCGTCGGAGGACATTCAACAGTTCGTGGAAGAACTGCTGGGCGAGCGCGGCATTCAAATCGGACACGCGGCCCAGTTGGGTTTGTGGAGCGTGCGTGGCGGTTGGAGCGCGAAGGCATCCGTCGCCAACACCACCGAATGGGGCACCGACCGGCGCGGAGCGCTCGACCTCGTGGAAGACGCGCTCAATCTGCGCACGCCCACCGTCTATGATTTTGATGCGGAGAAGGAACGCGACGTTGTCAATGGTCCGGCGACCGAGGCCGCGCGCGACAAGCAGGAGAAGATCAAGGAACGGTTCAAGACCTGGATCTGGCAGAGCGACGAGCGGCGCGAACGATTGGTGCGCCACTACAACGATGCCTTCAACAACGTCCACCTCCGCACCTTCAACGGCGACCATCTCACGCTGCCGGGGGCCAGTCCGGCGATCACGTTGCGCTCGCATCAGAAGGCGGCGGTATGGCGCATTTTGCAGACCCACAACAGTCTGCTCGCCCACGTCGTCGGGAGTGGGAAGACCTTCACGATCGTAGCCGCCGCGATGGAATCGCGCCGTCTTGGTCTCGCGCGCAGGCCGCTCATCGTAGTTCCGAATCACATGCTGGGCCAGTTCTCCTCCGAGCTGCTCATGCTCTATCCGGGCGCAAATATCCTCGTGGCGACGCGGGATGATTTCGAGAAGACGCAGCGCCAGACCTTGATGAGCCGCATCGCGACGGGCAACTGGGACGCGGTCATCGTCACGCATTCCGGGTTCGAGAAAATCCCGGTGGCGCGCGCGACGCAGGAGGAGTTCTTCCAGGCGCAGATGCGTGAACTTGATGGGGCGATGGCCGAGCAGCGGAAGGACGAAGGTTCGCGCGTGGTGAAGTTGCTGGAGCGCGAAAAGAAGCGGTTGGAAACGAAGCTGAAGGAGTTGTGCGCCACGGAACGCAAGGACGACGGACTGACCTTTGAGGAACTGGGCGTGGACGCGATTTACGTGGACGAGGCGCATGCGTTCAAGAATTTATTCTACGTTTCGAAGATGACGCGCATCGCGGGTCTGCCGCAGACCGCGTCGCAGCGCGCCTTCGACATGTTCATGAAAGTTGGCCATGTCCAGCGCGTGAATGGCGGGGGCGGCGTGGTCTTCGCCACCGGCACGCCGATCGCCAACAGTGTGGCCGAGATGTTCACCATGCAGCGGTATTTGCAGATGACCGCGCTGCGCGCGTTGCAGATTGATCACTTCGACTCGTGGGCGGCGACCTTTGGCGAACCGGTCACGGCGATGGAACTCGCGCCCGACGGTTCGGGCTACCGATTGAACACGAGGTTCGCGCGTTTCATCAATGTGCCCGAGTTGATGCAGCAGTTCCGGCAAGTGGCGGACATCCAGACGCAGGCGATGCTGAAACTTCCCGTGCCGGAAATTCGGAGTGGTCGTCCCGCCATCATCAGCGCGCCGTGTTCGCCGGAGTTGAAGGAGATTGTGCAAAGCCTCGTGAGACGCGCGGATGCCTTGCGCACCGGTCGGGTGGATCCGCGCGAAGACAACATGCTGCTCGTCACCACGGACGGGCGCAAAGCCGCGCTCGACCTGCGGCTGCATGACGCTTCGCTGCCCGATCATTCCGAGAGCAAGGTCAATCAGGCGGTGCGATTGATCGAACGCATCTGGCGCGAAACCGCAGAGCAACGCTCCGCGCAACTCGTCTTCTGCGATCTCTCGACGCCCGCCAATGGCCTCGGCTTCTCCGTGTATGAAGACATGCGGAGCAAGCTCATCGCGCTCGGCGTGCCGGAGCACGAGGTTCAATTCATCCAGGACCACGACAGCGACAACGCCAAGCTCACCCTCTTTCGCAACGTGCGCGCCGGCGCGGTGCGCATCCTCTTTGGGAGCACGCAGAAGATGGGTTCGGGCACCAACGTGCAGGAGCGTCTCATCGCGCTGCATCATCTCGACGCGCCGTGGCGTCCGTCTGATGTCGAACAACGCGATGGCCGCATCGTCCGGCAGGGCAACCGCCACGCCGAGGTGCAGCTCTATCGTTACGTCACCGAGCAAAGTTTTGACGCGTATCTGTGGCAGGTTTTGGAGAGCAAAGCCCGGTTCATCGCGCAAGTCATGACCGGCGAGAGCGACCTGCGCCGCATCGAAGACGTCGATGGAGCCGCGCTCACCTACGCCGAGGTCAAAGCCATCGCGTCCGGCAATCCGATGGTCATCGAGAAGGCGAACATTGATGTTGAGCTGGCGCGCCTCACCCGTCTGCGTGGCCAGCACTTTCACACGCAAGCCAACCTGCGCATCCGGCTCCGCCATCAGACCGACGATGTGCCGCGCCTGGAGAAACGACTGGCCGCCATCCAGCACGACATGGCCACACGCCATGACACGAGTGGAGATCGTTTCGTGATCGAGATCGAAGGCCAGTCGATCCGGGATCGCGGCATCGCCGGTGAACTGATTTATCGGCGCGCGGAGAAGATTCAGCGCAGCGGATTGGAGCGGGTCATTGGCAAGTTCGCCGGTTTTCAACTGCTCGTGGCCGACCTGCCGGTGAGCGGTCCGCAGATCCTGTTGCGCGGCGAAGCCACGCATACCGCCAAGATTGGGAACTCGGCGCTGGGCACCATCCGCTCCGTCGAATACGCCATCCAGAATCTTGACGAAGTGGCTGCTGGTGTCGTGCAAACCATCGCCGCAACTCAAAAGCACATCACCGATCTCACCGCGCAACTCGGTCTGCCCTTCGAGCATGAAGGGCGTCTCGTCATCCTCACCCGGCGCCAGCAGGAAATCGCCGACGCCCTCGACCTCGACAAGAACCAGGCCCCTGACCAGCTCGCGGCGGACATTCCCAACGACAAGCCCGTCGCCGAGACGGACGGCGACGCCTTGAAGGAAGAGTTCGAGGGTGGGTGGTATTGAAGTCCAGCTTCCGGGCGCCGTCCGTCTGGACAGGCTGCACGACCATGGTAACGCCTGCGATGATTGTCTGGAAACCAACCGAGTTTCTGGCATGGTCGAAGGGAGTGCCTCGTAAACTCAATCTCACGCCGGCGCAGGCCGGGACGTTGCTCCGCAACGTGGCGGCGGCCCAGGATGCGGAAGAGCTCGGATGGCGGCGTCTCGCGTCGCTGTTTCCCGCGCTGATGATCCGTCTCAATGCCGCGCTGAAGGCGACCCGCGCGCAGCGGCGCAATGCCGATCTGGCGTGCCGCCATTACCTCTGCGCGGAAGCGCTGGTGGAAGTGCTCGAAGCCCGCGCGGAGGACGGGCGCGGGCGCCAAGGGGACCGGCGCGGCGACATCGTGGACGACTACAGCCAGCTCGTTCCGGCCAGGCTCAAGGCTTTCTCCAAACGTCCCGCCGCCGAACGGCGCCGCATCCAGTCGGCGTATCCGGAGGTGGACCTGACCCTCGTGCGCCGCGCCCTGCGCGAGAAGATTCTCCAGCCTGAGTTTGCCGCAGGCGTCCTTGAAGACGCGGTGAACTATCAGGCGCTCGTGCGCAAGGTCCGCCCGGCTTCGCGCCGGCGCTGACCCGCATAGAAAAGATTCTTCCCGCCTGCTGTAACAACAGCGGGCTCCCACCATTACATGGCAGTGAAGGGACATCCCTTCATTGAAAAACCTGACACTGCCATGACTACATTCCTTTCCACCGCCTTCCCGATGATTGCGGAGATGGCAAACTTCCTCAGCGGCACCCTCGACGCCCTGCCGGGGCCGGGCCAGTTCTTCAGCCAGTTTCTCCTCGCTGACGCAGCCGGAGATCTCAAGGCAAAGCTCGGTCAGGTGCTGACCATCCTCATGCTCTTCGGGTTTCTGCTCGGCACCATCCGCATCATGGGCGGTGCGACCCAGATGCGCCGGGGCGACACCGAGGAGGGAAAGGGGGCAATCCTCAGCGGGACGCTCATCGCCGCCGCGCCGCTCATCATGAAGATCCTCTTCGAGATCTTCTTCAACAGCAGCGCCGTGATCTTTGGCAGCTAACCCGGCGTCATGGAACCTCTGCGCATCATCGAGACCCACGCGGCCGGCGACGAATCCGCCGGCGAAGTGTGGGGACTGCGTTACGAATTGCTCTGGACCGCCCTCGGTGGCGTGGCCGCGAGCCTTCTGATCATCGCGGCGCTGGTCGGAGGCGGACACGCCACCCTCACCAGCGCCGTGCTGGCGACGGGGCCGGCGATTCTCACGGTGAGCTTCGCAATCTTTCGCCAGACCCATCCGCCCGGTCACGACACCGACCTGCTCGACCTCTGGCTGCACGGGCCGGGCTTCGGTCCCCAACCACCTTCCGAATTACTGCCATGACCTTTCCCGACGGCCATCTCATCGACGACCTGATCGTGTTTCCTCACGTCGCCTCGCGCGGATACGAACTCTCGCTGCCGGATCTGCGCGAGGCGCGGCCCGAGGTTCTGAACGAACTCTCAGACCTCTGGCACAGCGTCCTGCTGCAGATTCCCGAAGGACTGCGGATGAGTTTTCAAAGCGAACGCAGATCCGACTTCCATCGGGTGTTAAACCGTTTCGCGCGCGACACCCTGGCTGGCGGCAATGCCTGGTCCAGACTTGTTCGTGAAGAGCGGCACACCCGTTACACCGCGCGGATGCGGGCCGGCCAGCTGGTGCGCCAGCGCACCGTGCTGTTTCTCTCGGTGCGGCTGGAAAACATGCCGGACACTTTCTCCTCCCCGTTTCATCTGGAGGAACGCTATCGCGCGGTATTGCACGAGGCGAAGTGCCAGCTGCAGCAGGCGGCCGACAAACTGACGGCGGCCCTCGCCGGCCACGGTGGACATCTCGATGCACTGAAGGACGCGGGGCATCACCGGCACTTCGCCCGCTTTCTCAACCCGTCACTGTCCGGGCGGCCGGACTTTGATCCCGTCATGACGTTTGATCCGGACCGCTCCATCCACGCGAACTGCTGGTGGTCCGAGGCGACGGGTGACGCCCATGGCTTCTTCATGGACGGCCACTATCATGCGCTCCGGGTCTTCACCCGCTGGCCGGCGCAGCTTTCCGCCACATCCCTCCAATCTCTGTGGGAACTCCCCGGCCCGAACCACCGGGTCACCGTCAACATCCGCAGCCGGGCTGTGAAGGAGGTGATCAAGCGCGAAGAGATCGGGCTGCGCCGGCTTCAGGGACAGCTGGCGGCGGAAGGCCGGCCCAGTCTGATTCCGAAGATCGAAAAGAAACGCAAACGGATCGAGCAGCTGGCCTCGATGCTTCTTCGCCCGTTCGCCGTTGAGATCATCGTCCATACTTGGGCGCCGACCCGGGAGGCGCTCGCCAGCCAGTGCGCCGCCGTCGAGCAGGCGATTCAGGGGTCAGGGGCGCAATATTTCGCACCGACTCTGCCCACCACCAACAAGCGGCTGCTGGCGCAAACCTGGCCGGGCTATCCGTGGGGCTCCTACACGCACTACCAGCTCCATGCGAGCAGCGATTATCTGCCCGGTCTGCTGCCCCTGGGGACGAGCTTCACCGGGCATCTCAACGAAGCCGAAGCTCTTTTTGAAAGCCCGCGCGGCAGCCTGGTTGGAATGCGCACGACGAGCGGCGGGCAGCCGCTGCATATGGTGATCTGCGGCGGAACCGGAGCCGGGAAGAGCATGCTCCTGGGTGAGATCATTACCCAGATCGCGCCGTTCTTTGGTTCCATCGTCTTCCTCGACTTTGGCGGCTCGCACGAGACCGTGGCGCGCGCGCTCGATCCGAAGTGTCGCTCCGTCGTGCTGCACCCCAATTCGCCCGACACCTTCAATTACGTTGGCACCGGGGGAACTCCCCTGACCAACGAGCACCTGTCGGATGTCGCCGCGCTGGGCTCGATCATGTGCGGGACCACGGCCACCGAACGCGAGGACCGGCTCCGGCGTGTCGCCATCTCCGTGGCGGTCACCCAGCTTTACACCTCGCGGTTTAATCATCTGGAACGCCAGCAACCGGAACGCGCCCTTGAGATCGCGCGCCTCGCCCTGGCCGTCCGTCAGCATGGTGGCGCCCAGGCAGACCCGCTCGAAGCTTTCATTGATTTCCGCGACTGGCGGACCCTGCATCCCGACGAGGCGCAGGCGAAGTTGGCGGCGTATTCGGAAGGGGACGCCGTGACGTTCCTCAAGGATCCAACGACCCGTCGGGAGGCGGTGCGCATGTCAGCCGCCCGGCTGGCTCCCGGAGAGGAACCCACGCACGACGAGCTGCAGGAGTGGCTGCATCTGCGCGCCACGGCCACCCACGATCCGGTCCTCCTCGATCTCGCCGAACTGATGAAATCCTTCGGTCGCGGGGGATGCGCCGGGCAGTTGTTCTCAGGCGTCAGCACGGTGTCGCTGGATCAGCCCGTGATGCATATTGAACTGGGCCGGCTGGATTCGGGCAATCCGACCCTGCTCGCGGCCGGCGGACATCTGGCGCATCTGGTGGCGATGCGTCGCAATCTGATCCTGCCGCGTCATGTGCGGAAGTTTGTGCTGTTCGAGGAAGCCTCCGCGCTGCTCTCGCTACCCGGAGCCGAATCGCTGATGCGTCGCGGCTACGAGCAATCGCGCAAGTACAACGCCGTCCTGGCCGCCGTGTTCCAAAACTACAGCCGGCTGCGCGCGCTGGCGCTCTGTCCCACGCTGCTGGGGAACACGCAGCAATTCATCCTGCTGAAACAAGATGGCCTTCCCGATCTGAAACAGCTCGTGGAAGACCTCGGTCTGCCCACGAGCATGATGAACACGATGAGCCAGTTTCCGCGCCCGGCCAACGCCGGGTATGCCGACTTCACCCTGTTCAGCCGGGATACGCCGCATCCGGTGTGCGGGGTGGCCCGCCATGTGCCCTCCAAAGAAATGTTCTACGCGTCCAACACGACGCCTGCGCTAAGCGACGCACGTCGCTCCACCCTGCGCGGCGAGGGTGATCTGATCTCCCGCATCCAACAAGCCACCACCTGATATGAAATCAAAACTTCTTCTTCTCGGAGCCGTGCTGACCTGCACCGGTTGCACCAGTTCGCTCCTGCGACCGGCGACCACGGTGCTGGCCGGTGCCGGCGGCGCCATCATCGGCGGGGCACTGAGCAACGGCCGTCCGGCGGGCATCGCCGGAGGAGCCGCCGCCGGCATTCTGCTCAGCGAGACCGCCCACTACGCCGCCTCCAAATCCAAGCAACGCGCCTTCGACGCGGGCTACCAGCAGGCGCTCTCCGATGAGATGAAATCCCAGTACTGGCAGCAGCAGTTCCGGCACTGGCCCGGTCCATCTCCCACCCTGCAACTGCCCGTGCCGCGCCCCGAGCGGATCACGCCCGACGGCGTGCGACTCGTTCCCTCCACCGACTACATCACGCTCCACCACTGATTTATGAACCGCACAAAACATATCACCCTCTTGCTGGCCGCCCTGATCGTCGCCCAACCACCGGCCCAGGGCCAGGCCATCGTCCATGATCCGGGCAACGCCCAAATCGCGATCGAGAACCACCTCGAAGAGATACTAAAACTGGTGAAGTTGATCGACGAACTGCAGACCACCAAGGACTGGCTGGGCAACGCGGCCAACATCCTGGATCTGGCCGGCCTTGATGAGGTCATGATTCAACTCCAAACCGACGGCGTCGGGATCTCGCGGACGGAGATCGCCGCCACCGCGATCTCCTCGGACGGGACAAGCTACGCTGGCGACGGTCTCTACACGCCGGTGGGCGAGACGTTCCTGAGTCGCGGCGGGGAGTTTGTGACCCGGCCAGACGTCTTCAAACCTGAGGCCGCCATCTTTAACGCCGTGAAGAATTACGATGCCGTTTACGAGGAGACGCAGACCCGTCGCGCGGCGCTGCGGTCCGCCCTCGGGGAGACGCTGACTCAATTGCAAAACGCGACCACGCATGCGGAGGTGATGAAAACGAGCGGCGTGCTGATCGCCCAGCAGGCGGAGCTGAAGGCCATCGACGACGATCTGGCGATGGCCGCGCAAAAGGCCGTGCTCCTGGATCTCCAGAACCGCGCGGACAAGGATCGCCAGGAAAAAGCGCGGAACCAGGAGCAGGCGGCTGAGTTCAGCGAATCGCTGCGCCTGTTCAGCGGGGCCTTGCGTCTGCCCAGCTTCATCCAGGGTTCCCGGCCGCCGGCCGCCGCCACCTCCAGTCACACCGCCATCACCCCATGATTCCCTCGCTCATCCCCAATCCGCTGTTCGACTATCATCAGCTTTTCAACCTGCTGCTCCCGGTCGCGTCGCTGCTGGTCGCCGCAGGACTGATTTCGGTGTTCCAGAATGCATCCACCGTGCCGGATCAGCTGCGCGGGCTGGTGCGTGTGGCGGCCATTGTCGCCCTGATCGCCAACTTTGATCTCGCGGTGCAAACCACCAAGAAGCAGGTGCATCAGTTGGTGCATGAGGAACTGAAAGCCAGCCCGGAGGAGCTGCTGCCAAAGTTCGCCAGGAAGCTGATGGCCAGCGAGGAGAAGCCCGACGACAGTCTCTGGAGCCGGATCACCAACGCCGGGACTCATTTGTTCCATGTTGTGCTGGCGGCGTTCATCGCCGGAATCGCGCTGCTGGCCATGGTGTTCATCTTTCTCGCCTATCTCGCCCAGGAACTCGCCCTGGAAATGGGCGTTGCATTCTCCCCGCTCCTTGTGGGGTTCCTCCTGCTTCCGGCCACCCGTGGCATCGGCGCTCAGTTCCTGCTCTACATGCTGGCCATCGCGTTGTTCCCCCTGGGTTGGGGCGCGGCATCGCTCGTGTCGGATCAGCTGATCGAATTCGCCGCGCAACAGGATTTGGCAGGCACCAAAACCACGAGCGATGCGCTGTCCTTCGCGATGCGCAATCTGTTCGGGGCGCTCCTGCTGGGCGTCTGGATGATCCTCAGCACACTCTATGCACCGCAGGCAATCCTGCTCGCGGTCACGCGCGGAATTCATCTGACAGCGGACGCAGCCCGCGCGACCAGCCGGTATCTCCGTTCCTGATTCTCTCCCACCATGAACACCACTCCCTCCTTCTTACGGTCCTTCGCTCCGGTCCGTTTGCTGGTCGATCTGAACTTCGCCGCCCGCGTCTGGTTCGGCCTGTTTCTCTTCATGGCCTTGTGCGAGGCCGCCACCCTGACTCTTCTTTTGCTGCCAAGACGCGCCGACGATCGCCGGGTCGTGTTCATCGCCAGTGATGGCCGGGGCTATGGCGGCAGCGAAACCGAGCTCGGAGCCCTGACCAACGCGCATGTGCGCGCGGCGGAGGATGTCACCCAGGCGCTGCTCAACCGCAACCCGGCGGGTTTCGATCAGCCCGAGCGCATCACGCTGCTCTTCCGGCCCGAGGCCGCGCGCCGGGCGCGGGCCGATTGCGATCGGGAAACCCCGGAACGTCAGCTGCGCCAGCTCCAGGAGAAGGCGCAGATCACGCGCCTGCAATATCTCGAAGCGTCCAACCACCGCATTCTTTTCACCGTGCAAGGCCTGCTGATGCAGTCCGGCGCGTTCAACGGGCAGCCGCTCGTGAACAGCCTGGCGTTCCAGCTCGATCTCGAACTCGTTCCCAACCCCAACCTCACGCTGCAGGCGGCCTTCCCGCTCGTGGTCCATCACTACGTTTATGAAACTCATCCTCGCTAGCTGCTGTCTCGCCGTGCGTCTCGCGGCAGCGGACGCACTCCTCGTCACCAACCTCTGGCTCAACGACCAGGCCGTGGTCGAATTGCCCGTCGGCCTGCATCGCGTCACCACCGTGACCTTCCCTCACCCCATCCAGTCGCTGGACGGCGCGAGCCTCACCACCGACGCGCGCACACCCGGCCTGTTTCAGGTGGCCCAGTCCGCCGGCAATTCCTCGCTCGCGTTGCGCGCACTCGCCAGCGGGGCCTCGGCCAATTTCAACGTGCGCCTCGAGGACCGCACCTACGTGTTTCTCCTCACAGAAAGCAAAAGCCCGATCCTGGCGGTGAACTTTCTCAGCACGACCGCTGCGGCCATGACACCAATGACGACCGGGGCGGAATCAGAAACCAGCGCCCCCCACCTCGCCCCGGAGCAACTGGTCGGGCTG
>Ga0163150_10008348_pt1 | contig 11831 bp, 17 predicted proteins | sample OliLakLV19P2IB_FD_148628 | JGI IMG/M metagenome (GOLD analysis project Ga0163150, IMG submission 148628) | Freshwater microbial mat bacterial communities from Lake Vanda, McMurdo Dry Valleys, Antarctica - Oligotrophic Lake LV.19.P2.IB | ecosystem: Environmental > Aquatic > Freshwater > Lake >...
TGATCGCGTCGGGCTCCGCGGCCAGAACCTGAGCGCTCATGCAGCATGCGACGCATAGCGCCAAAGCAAACCGGAACATCAGTTGGCCCGTCCGTTGCCCTTGGTGTCTTCGGGCACTTCGCGGCCAAAGAAGTTGCCCAGGCGGAAGGCTTCGGCCATGGCCATCGGCACTTCCGATTCGGCCAGGATCACGCGCGAGCGGTTCTCGGCCACTTTGGCTTTCATTTCCTGCTCGCGGGCGATCGCGTTGGCTCGTCGCTCTTCGGCCTTTGCTCGAGCGACGCGCGTGTCGGCCTCGGCCTGGTCGGCTTGCAACCGGGCGCCGATGTTTTCGCCTACGTCGATATCGGCAATGTCAATCGAGACGATCTCGAACGCCGTGTGGGCATCGAGACCCCGGTCGAGCACGGCTTTGGAAATGCGATGGGGGTTTTCCATGACTTCCAAATGGCTTTCCGAAGAACCGATCGAAGTGATGATGCCTTCGCCGACGCGGGCGATAATCGTCTCTTCGGTCGCTCCGCCAATAAGCTGCGCGAGATTCGTGCGCACGGTGACGCGAGCCCGAATGCGCAGCTCGACGCCGTTTTTGGCCACGGCACTCAAATGCGACTTCTTGGCTTTGCTCGGGTCGGGGCAGTCGATCACTTTCGGATAGACGCTGGTGCGCACCGCTTCCAACACATCGCGTCCGGCCAGGTCGATCGCCGCGGCTCGATCGAAATCCAAATCGATATCGGCCCGATGGGCGGCGATGATGGCGTTGATGACGTTGGGAACATTGCCGCCGGCCAGATAGTGGGCCTCGAGCCGCCGCGTGGTGATGCCCGTCGTCGGGTCGCTGCCGACACCGGCCTGCAGGGCCATGATCTTGGCCTGCAAAATCACGCGGGCGTTGACCTGCCGCAGGCTCATGCCGATCAGGCTGAGCATGCTGACACGGGCGTTGGACATGTAGGCCTGAAACCACAGCTTGCCATAGGCCAGCATCGCGATCATGAACATGAACAGCGCGATGACGGCGATGCCGCCCACGAGCAGCCAAGGCCAGCCGACATCGGTGGGATTCAAGTTCGGACGCTGCGCCAGAACGAAATGTAAGTTAGCCATAGTCGAGCCTCATGGATTCCCGCGTTCGCGGGGTTTCGAATTCGATAGCCGCCCGGCGATAAAACTCGCCCGAAGTCAGCAGTCCGTAAGCATAGCGGTCCGCCCGCTGGGAAAATAGCGGTCTGCACGCTCGGAAAACAGCGGCACGTGATCGGTTTGAAGGTGGTTGGGGCCTATTCGATCCAGCCACCGCCGAGCACCTGATCGCCTTCGTAGCAAACCACGGCCTGCCCGGGCGCAACTCCGTGCTGCGGCTCGTCAAACACCACGCGCAACCGGCCCTCGGGCAGCACCGTCACATTGGCCGCCACCGGCCGGGCGTTATAGCGAATCTTCACTTCGCACGCCTGCGAGCCCGGCGGCAGATCGACCAGCCAATTCGTGCGATTCGCCGTCAGATCGCCGCGCGCAAGCTCTTCTTTGGTGCCCAGGACGACGCGGTTCGTCTCGGGCTCGAGCCGAATCACGAATCGCGGCTCACCCAGGGCGATGCCCAGCCCCTTGCGCTGGCCGATCGTGAACTTTTCCAAGCCTTCGTGCAAACCCAGCACCTGGCCGTCGCTGGTCACGACCTCGCCGGCCGTGGCGCTCGCGCCCCGCTTGCCGCGGATGAAGGCGGCGTGATCGCCGTCGGGAACAAAGCAAATTTCCTGGCTGTCCTTCTTGTCGGCCACGCGCAGGCCAATTTCCTCGGCCAGCCGGCGGATTTCGGTTTTTTGATATCCGCCCATCGGCAGCATCATCCGCGACAACAGCTTTCGATCGATGCCGAACAGCACATACGACTGGTCCTTGCCCGGATCGACGCCGCGAGCCAGGCCGGGCAAACCGTTGGGGCCGGCGCCGCTCACCAGCCGGGCGTAATGCCCCGTGGCCACGAAATCGGCCCCCACGCTATCGGCATAGTCGAACAGCCGGCCAAACTTGATCCAGTTGTTGCACATCACGCACGGGTTGGGAGTGCGCGCCGACGTGTATTCGTCGATGAAGTAGTCGATGATCTGGCTGAACTCTTCCTGAAAGTCGATCGCATAGAACGGAATGTCCAAGCGATCGGCCACGCGACGCGCGTCTTCGGCATCGCTGGCACTGCAGCAGCCCTGCTTGTGAGCGCCGCGCCCAGTGACTATCGGCAGCAGCCCCACGCTCGCCGGCTTCTCCGACGAGCAGCTCGTGGCCACCGGCTCGCCATGGCGCATGAACACGCCAATCACCTCGTGCCCATCCGCCAACAGCAAGTGCGCGGCCACACTGCTATCCACGCCACCAGACATCGCCAATACAACACGCGACACGATAAGGAACTGCCGAGAAAAAGGGCAAAACAGAAGAAGCCAAGACGACAATCAAGTCTAGCCGGGTTAGCGACTTGGGACAACCAAACGCCTGGGGTGCGGGTTGCCACGAGCCAATTTTCAGGCCACGCCCGCACTTTGTTACAATGCTCGGATGAGCGACGACAACTCAAACTCGAAACGGTCTTGGACGCAAGGTGGCTGGTTTGGATTGGCGCTGTTGGCCGTGATCGTCGGCATCGAGCTGGCTTTCCCACGATGGTCGACAGCGCAAATGTGCGCGCTGGGTGTCGCGGTTGTTTTCTTCGGATCGATCATCGCCTGGCGCACGTTCCATTGAGCCTCGGCCGCGAGATCCTCGGCGACACAGGATTAGGACTCCCAGGATCTGGCGTCGTCACCTTTCATGCAGATTGCCGCGGAAGTTATCCGACACAACCTGGCTCCCCACAAACTCGCGCGCAGTGCTGTACGAGTAGAGTGGGGCCGGGGAATCTATCTGAATAAGCCGAGAGCAGCCAAAATCGCGATTCCAGTCACGGCGATTGAGCCGAGCATGAGGTTCGCGATTGCCGAGAGGACGCGGCCCAGATTAACTTTTCCGCAGCGCGTGCAGCAGACCTTCATCGGCGAAAGCGCCTGAAAACAAGTATTGCAGCGGACGAACCTCATCAACGCTGAAGGTTGCTTGTATTCCGGCACGAGTGCTCCCAATTCGAAAATGCCGCAAAAAGCCAGGTCGGCCCTAACAGTCCATTGAAAAATGCCGTCGTGGCATTTTTCAACCTCGCCAAGTGCGGAGCAAAGCTCCGCACGGCTCGCAAAACAACGACTTGAGTCGTCATTTTGCCATCGCGTCCATGCGATGTAGCAACCTGTCGAATATTTCAACAGGCTGCTAAACCATAGACCGCGAATGGACATTGAATGGGTCTATAGCAACCAATTCGTGCATGCCGTTCGACAGCCTGTAAGGGTTGTAAGGGGGACCGAAAGCGGTCGGCTCACAGGTGTGGCGGAATCTCAGCCGGATCGTCGCCCATGTTTCGATCGATGGTTTCGCGTTCATAGTAGAGCACGACCCACTCTGGAATGGTGGTGGCATCCAGGGACGATCGTAGCTCGTCCATGCGCGCCTTGAGCTCGGCCATGCGTAGAGTCAGGGCGACACGTTCGGCGGGAGATGGCGTGGTCATTCGAGCATTGTGCTATGGATGGACCCGGCAAGGCAAGTTCTTAATCGATACGCTTCTTAACTTAAGCACCAAACCGACACGAACAGCACCGTTGCCGCGGCGGACGATTCTAACATTCGTGGGCCAGGTCAGTGGGCCGGTGTTTGGTCGGTGCCGCGACGGCGAGCGACGGGACCCAGCAATGCCAACGAGGATTTCCCTTTCCGAAGGCTGCCTTTAGCCCCAATGGAGCAGGGCTGGCAACCTTTCTGTGAGGGGCACCGCACTTGCGATTCATCCCAACAGCTGCGCTGCACTTCTGGCGTTGGAGCGGAACTGGCGACGCATTAGTGGCCGGCTGAAGAATTCAAGCACGCGACCAAACCATCCCCACGGCGTGTCCCATTCGACCTCGACCGTGACGCGCGTCATTCCATCGGATTCTTGGAATCTATCGTGTCCACAAAACGGCACGCCAAGCGGCAGTGTGCCCGCGACTCGTCGCGAGACGCGTGGTTCACAAGCCACCACTTCCCAGCGCCCCAGCCACTCCCGGCCCAGAAAGCGCATCACCTGAGTGTATCCGGCTCCTGGATGGTCGAACGGTCCGCGGACATCACGAATTGAAGTCCACTCCTTATTCCATTTCACCCAATCCGCGGGGTCTGTGAACAGCTTCCAAACCCGGTCCAAGGGCGCCGCGAACTCGACAGTTTCGATGATCCGGCCCATGTTGATACCAGTCGATCCATCAACCTAGTTCGTTGTTCGTCGGTCGCCGTCGCTCATGCGGGCCATCGTCAGAAATCGTCGCCTAGTTTTCCGTCAATTTCTTCGCGCTCTAAGTAAAGCGCCGTCCATTCTTCGACGTTCGTGTCGTTCAGCGCGGGGCGAAGCAGGTCCATGAGCGATTTCAACTCTGCCTTGCGGAGTTTTAGCGTTTCGCGTTCTTTTGGTGTCAGGTCGCTCATTGGTAGACCTCAGGCGCGGTGGCGCGCTGGCTCCGTTTCCTGAGGTCCCCTTTCAAACCGGACGTGCGGATTTCCCGCATCCGGCTTACCGATGGTCTTCTCATGCAGCATGCGCGCCTCCAGGATATCGTATCGTGCCCAGCAACTGATAGAGACCGTGTTCTTGCACCAACCGGACATGAGGCCACTCCCTGGGGTTGAATGGGCGTCCGCCAGGTCTCCACCGTCGTTGACCGCCTCGTCGCATCAACAGCCTCATCAGCCGCTGGTACACGTAACGATCAACCTGGGTGAACTTGGCCGAGGCATTGCCCGTCCGGAAGTAGCCGCACCACCCACGCAGCACCGGATTCAGTTTCCCAATGACTGCACGGATGTCTTTCATGCCCGCCCAAAGGCGTGACTCGGTGAGATCATGGATTCGAGCGCGAATGGCGTTCATCGCCCGAGGTGACGGCCATCGGAACAGATAGGGCGTTCCCTTTTTGTGGGATCGCACGATCCGCAGATAGCAGCCCAGGAACGTGAAGCCTTCTTTGCCCAATCCTAATTCCACCAGTCGCGTTTTGGTCGAGTGCAGTTGCAGGCGTAGTAGACCCATGATCTGTTGCACCTTAGCCAGCGCCTGTTCGGCCTGAACGCGGGTGCGGCAGAGGATGACGAAGTCATCGGCGTACCGCACCAGGTGTCCCAGGTGAGAGCAGGTCGCCTTCCAGATGCGATCCAGGTCGTTGAGGTACACGTTGGCCAAGAGCGGTGAGATCACTCCTCCAACGATATTGCAAACAGGGGTGGGGGTTTCGATAGGTTGATCTCCCGTGAACGCCTGCGTCCGCGCTATGGTGATGGCTGGCGTTCCTTATAACCTGCTGATTCACCACAGGCTGGAGAGCTCACCACCTTTCGGAGGCCCGTCATGGAAGACCACGTTTGGAAACGATCAGCCCCGCTAGCGTTTGTTGTGCGCGATTTTGCTCCATCACGACTCGAACGCCAACTGCTAGCGCAAGCTTTCGAGCTGGCTTGGAATCGCTGGCACGCGCATGAGCCGAAAGTCGGTGCCGGGCCAACCAGGGCCAATGACCGCCTTGATTGGGTGTTGACTGATTCACACGTTATGACTTCTTAGGCCAGGAGGGGTGAGTCATGAGCAACGTGATTCTAGACAGGTCCTGCTCGATGCGTGTGGCGATCTATGCTCGCGTGTCGTCGGAACAACAGGCTCAAGAACAGACGATCGCCAGCCAAGTGGAGGCTTTGCGTGAGCGAGTGGCTGTCGATGGCTCCTTGCTCGACGACGAGTTGTGCTTTATCGACGACGGCATCAGCGGCACGACCTTGCAGCGTCCGGCACTGGAGCGCTTACGCGACCAAGCGTACGCCGGCGGCTTTCAGAAACTGTACGTTCATTCGCCCGATCGACTCGCGCGGCGCTATGCGTACCAAGTGTTGTTGGTCGAGGAACTGCGTCGGCACGCAGTGGAGATCGTGTTCCTCAATCGCGCCATCGGGGTGTCGCCCGAGGAGGATCTGCTCTTGCAGATGCAAGGCATGTTTGCCGAATACGAACGCGCGAAGATCCTGGAGCGCAGCCGCCGCGGCAAGCGGCACGCCGCCCAGCGCGGCTTGGTAAACGTGCTGGGTGGCGCACCGTATGGTTATCGATACATCACGAAGCATGCCGGCGGCGGATCGGCCGCGTATGAAATCGTTCCGGAGCAAGCGGCGATCGTGCGGCAGATCTTCGATTGGGTCGGCCGCGACCGGCTGTCGATTGGCGAGGTCACTCGGCGGCTGAAGCAGCAAAGCACGTCGAGCCCCACGGGCAAAGCCTGGTGGGACCGCACCAGCGTATGGGGAATGCTGAAAAATCCGGCCTATATGGGCCTTGCTGCATTCGGCAAAACTCGCATCGGCGAGCGTCGCTCGCGACCCAAGCCGCAACGCGGGCAGGGAAAGGCCCCACGCCGGTCGTACTCGACCTACGACACCAGCGCAGCCGATCAAGTGTCGATTCCCGTCGCGGCGCTGGTCAGCGAAGAACTGTTTGCCACCGTGCAGGAACAATTGACCGCCAACCGACAACAGGGCCGCGAACGGAAGCGCGGCGCGCGTCACCAACTGCAGGGTCTCCTCGAATGCGGTTGCTGCGGCTATGCCTATTACGGCAAAACGGTCAGCCGCGCAAGCGCCAAAGGCAAAGTGCCCTACGCGTACTATCGCTGTGTCGGCACGGACGCCTATCGTTTCGGGGGAACGCGTGTATGCCACAACACTCAAGTGCGCACCGATCTCTTGGATGACACGGTATGGAACGACGTGCGAGAATTACTCCGCGATCCAAAGCTGCTGCGAGAAGAGTATGAGCGGCGTTTGCAGTTGCCTGCGGAAGATACATCCAGGCGCGAACCGCTCGTTCGACAGCTGCAACAGGCCCAGCGTACCGTGAGCCGATTGATTGATGTCTACACTGAAGGGGTGCTCGACAAACACGAATTTGAGCCCCGTCTGGCGCGGGCTCGGCAACGCGTCGAGCGATTGCGCAACGAACTGAAGCAATTGAGTCTGCAAGATACCCAGCGCGAGCAGTTGCGAGCCTCACTAGCCTGCTTGGACGAGTTCTCGGAGCAGATCCGCAACGGCCTGGATCAGGCCGACTGGATGACTCGTCGCGAGATCATCCGGACGCTGGTCGAACGAGTCCGAATCGAACAGGACCAGGTTCGTATAACCTACCGCATCGACTTCCCCCTTTTTGCCGGCAAAGCTAGCAAAGAGCGAATTTTGCACTTTTGTTGGAGGAGTGATCACGCCGCCCTGCGGGGTGCCCGCAGTCGTCATGCGCACCGCGCCATCCTCCATGACCCCTGCCCGCAACCACTGTCGCAGCAGCTTGAGCACCCGTCGATCCGAGATGCGAGCGGCCAGTTTCTCCATGAGGAGTTCCTGATCGATCGCGTCGAAGAAGCCCTGAATGTCCGCGTCCACTACGTGATAGTGTCTGCGTCCACCCGTCACACGGATGGCTTCCAGAGCCTGCGTGGCGCTGCGTCGCGGACGAAAGCCGTAACTCGTCGGCTGGAAGTCCGCCTCGAAGATCGGTTCTAGAACGATCTTCGCTGCCATCTGCACCACACGATCTCGCACCGTCGGAATGCCCAGCGGTCGCTGCCGCCCGTCTGGTTTGGGAATGTACCGGCGTCGCACCGGTTGCGGCCGATACGTCCCCGCACGGAGCGTGGCTGTGAGTTCCCACAGGAACTCCGCCACGCCTTGCTGCTCGATCATCGATAGCGTGATGCCGTCAATGCCGGCAGCCCCCTTGTTGCTACGCACACGTTCCCACGCCTCCAGCAGAACGTCACTCCGCCAGATCCGGTCATACAACGCGTGGAAACGACGCTCCTCGTTGCGCTTGGCCGCGATGTATAGCCGGCGCTGGAGTTCTCGCACTTTTTCAATGGGGTTGTTGGGTCTTGCGACCATGCCCTCGCGCTTACCTCCCTACACCAGCGTGACCAAAGCAGGGTCCCTTCCCTCGTCCGGCCTTGTCGACCGGCGTCAACGGTACTATGAACCCCTCGGACTCCCGCCCAGCACGATTCCATTTCGCCATCGGCTTATAAGAATCGCCTTCGCCCGACGTGGGCCGCCAGGACGGGTCTCTCCTGTTCCGTATCAGGCTGTTGTTCACGTGCCCTCCTCCATACCCCGCGGGCGTCCTGCATCGCTCCGGTCCTCACGGATGCAGTCTGTTGCCTTCGCCGTGCAATGAGCGGCTCGGCCACCCGTCCCTTTCGGGCTCTTATGTCACGAGGCTGCAAGGTTCACTTGATGTTGGGCCCGCGAACTCGCTCCCCTCGCAGAGACCTGACGGCCTCCTGAGGGCTTTCGACATTCTGCTTCAGCGAGAAAGTTCTCACTTCTCGCCTCGAATCTGCTACGCGGCGCTCCGGCGCTTACCGCGACGGGACTCTCACCCGCAAGTCTGATACAGCACGATTCGCCCCGCTCGCGCGTGGCGAATCTTTCAGGACGCACCATGCCGATATTGTAGAGGAACAGCGTGTTAGCGCCGGTGGCATCTTTGGCATTCAAAAACTCGACATACTGGGTCGTGGTGACATCGTACTTGCCGATGTTGTAGTTGTAGTCCACGCCACCGAACACGTTGCCAGTCGCCGGGTCATTCGCATTGCCCGGATTGCCGACTGGAGACCAACTCATTGTCACTCCCGATGCGTTCGCAGTCAGGGCAGTCACCGCACAAAGAAGAATGACGATGCGAACGAACATGAAGATGGCACCTGAATATCGCAAAATCGACGGGCCGAAGCCGGCGCACTCGGAAAGCCGCAAAAGAAGGTCAAACGGAAATTGTTCGTTTGGCGAGCGGCACCATGCCCAAGGCGAGTTAGATGGTCAGAGAATAACTGGGGGAATGGTTCGTTGCAAGGAAAAACCGGGGCATTGGCTCTTATTAAGAAAGCTGGTCATTCGGCCGCAATTACCGATCGCAGCACGCCTGCGTACGATTCGTGGGTTACCTGCACCGCCTCGAAACGCGAATCACCAAGCTGGCCTTTCCGAAGGACGACCTGTCGTCCAAAATCGGCACGAAAAGCCAGCTAAGCCGCGCACTAATTTGGATGCAAGAAGCAGACCAGAGTTAAGCGATGATGAATATGAACTCATTTGAGCTCACTGCCGGTCCTGTCGTGTTGGGCGCGCTCGTTCTGCTCGGCGGCGCCGTGCTGTTGGTCTGGATGTTCTCCCAGAAGCGCCGCGATGACTAAGTAGCCAAACTTTCTTGAAGTCAACGTGGCGGGTGGCAACCGGATTTGGTGATTATCTATCTATAGGAGATACTGCGCGCTAATTCTGGTACGACCATGGCCGACCATTGCATCGAGGGCACCAAATACTGGTTTCGCATCAGAACGATTGATGGCGGCTTTTCCGCGCTGTGGAGCTGCCCGATCTGCGGAGCCTGCGAGATCATCGCCTCGGGTGGCCACGCGGAAAGCGAGTTAAGGCAACTGGTCATTGCCAAAAGTCGCGAGCATCACGCCGAGGCGCACACGGCAACACCAGGCTGCTGACGTTGGGTCGCTGGGATCCTCGGAGTGCCCGTCAGGCGCAATTCCTAGGCGCGCTTCCGCCGCCAGCCCCAAGCAGCCAGGCCAACGAAGCCGAATGCGGCGAGCGCAAGGGTGGAGGGCTCGGGGACGCCGACGAGATTGTTCGTCCCGGCTGAGCCAAAAGCGAAGGTTACTTTATTGATCAGAGACACATCGACGTTGAAGCCGCTGACAATGAACACGGCGCTCGACGACGATGCCGACGTGCTCATGACGAGCGGCAAATGTGTGCTCAGCGGCACGTTGCCAATATTGCTCGCCGGACCAATCGCTCCGAAACTGGCATTTCCCAGGCCGCCAAACGTTCCGCCAAGTCCAGAACAACCGAGGCCGAACTGAAAGCTCACGCCATTGAGTGTTCCGGGTGGGGCCAGGTACTGCCAACCGTTTTGGCCGCCCAAGATAGAGTTCCGAAGCTCCGCGTTGGCTGTGCCTGTTGTGCCACTCGTATAGAGCAGACTTCCGCTGCCGGTAACTGCAGAGCTAAGCGAAGTGCCAACCGGCGCCGAACCAGAAACGCTCCAGACAAGCCCGCTGAGAATTTGCAGGGGGTCAGTTCCTGTGGAGTTATTGAACAAATCAATTTCAAGGTTGCTGCCTACGTTCTTAAAAGTTGCGGAGACATTGACCGGAAGGCCACCCGACGGAGTTCCAACGCCGGTGAAAGACACTGTTGCTGCTGACACCGAAAGCGGAGTCATCACCAGGGCGATAAGAAATAAGAATCTGAATGCCATCGTTGGTTAGCTCTGTTTCCAGAGGCCCAAAGTGAGGGAGACAAATGATCTTATCCATACTACCCAGAGCCCTCAGATATTTTCCAGTTCCCAATCGCAGCACAGTAAAATTGACGGGAAATAGGCCATTTGTAGGGGCAGTATCGTTTATATGGACGCTGCCGGAATGCGATTCGGCGACTTCCCGGGCTAGCGCTTTCGAATCGCAGGGCGGCTGATATTGGAGTGCCGCGAGCGGACAGATAACCGCCGGGGTATTCGCCGAGTACTTGGGTGGATGTTTCAAACGCCGCGTGCCGCGCAACGCGAAGCAGACATCACGCGATAGCGCGTTTTTCGGTGTGAATTCGTGCTTTGACGAAGTACTAAAGATGGCAGATCGGCATACTTCTGCCGAGCCGCAAGCAGAACCGGCACGCGAGGTTATGCGAGCCGATGCTAGCGAATCCGAAAAAGGCGCCGGTGAGAGTCGAACTCACGATGGCGGATTTGCAATCCGCTGCCTTAGCCACTTGGCTACGGCGCCGGGGGGTTAACAGTCCGTTGAAAAACGCCCTCGTGGCGTTTTTCAAACCTCACCAAGCACGGAGCAAAGCTCCGCAGGGCTCGCAAAATAACGACTTGCGTCGTCATTTTGTCATCGCATCCCTGCGATGTCACAGCCTGTTGAGTTAATCAACAGGCTGTTAAGGTTCGTAACTTAAAAGAACACTGGGGTTAGGTCAAGGCCGACCCACCGCTGGCAGTTTGGGAAGTTGGGGAAGATCACCTCCAGCGCCAAGCTCTCTTGTGAAGACCAGAGCCTCCGCCATTCGATGCTGTACTGGCCGCTCCAGCTGACCGCCGATAGCACGCCGGCATTCTAGGTCCATGCGGCCGATTGGTGAAGGATTCACGATCTTCTCGCGCGAGAGCATGACACAGGAGGAAGTCTCTATGGGCATTTTGAGTTTCTTTACGCAACGACGTAACGCTCGCCTGGCCACCCAAGCCGCAGCCGAAGTCGCCGAGCGCAGCTACACCGCCGTGCTGGGCCGCGTCCGACGCCGCGCCGCGACCATGCGCCTGTCCGAAGCACGCGGCTACGTTCGCTCGCGGGCCTTGGAAATCGTTCATCGCGAGCTGGCCGCCGTGCACAAGGGCCATATTAAGCTCGACCCCGCGGTCCAGACCGACATCATCAGCCGGGCCACCGAAGCGGTCGTCGTCCGCGTGCTGGCCGAGCTCCGCAGCGTGCCCAAGGCAGCTCCCCAGGCAACGCCCAAGCATCGCCGCGCCGCCTGACGTCCGCGTTCGGCCATTTCGCCAACAACCGCAAGGCCGCATAACGTTCGTGCTGGGCTGACGCGCCAGTCAGCCCAGCCTCGGCACGTGGGCACGCGCATTTCGAGACAGGCAGGCT
>Ga0163150_10008349_pt1 | contig 11831 bp, 10 predicted proteins | sample OliLakLV19P2IB_FD_148628 | JGI IMG/M metagenome (GOLD analysis project Ga0163150, IMG submission 148628) | Freshwater microbial mat bacterial communities from Lake Vanda, McMurdo Dry Valleys, Antarctica - Oligotrophic Lake LV.19.P2.IB | ecosystem: Environmental > Aquatic > Freshwater > Lake >...
GGAACCCACCGAGACGAGGCGCGGATACTTGCCTAGTTTCAACCTTAGCAACCGGCCGTCGTTGAACCGTAGTAAGTGGATTGAAAACCATTCGCGAAACTGCCGATGGAAATCGGCCTCCGCGAGACTCGAACCGCTAGCGGCCAGCTCTCCCTGAAGCCGGTCTGTCATCATTGTGAAATTGCGCGACCAATCTGGATCAAGAAAAATACGGTCGAGACGTTCTGAATCGTAGAGCGAAACGGCACCCTGAGAGGTCTGCTCCTGTCTGACGAGGAAAGGAAGATCGTCCGTCACCTGCACAGCACCGGAAAGCACCGTCGAATACAGAAAATACCATTCCTGAAACATCACTTGCGTGAATCCCATTTCCACAATTGCCCCGTGCATCCGAGCAAGATTTTCAGCCCGATGCAGGCCATACCATATATAACTCGAAGGGAATGTTTTGGTGACCACCTCCAGTCGCTCTTCGGGCTTCGAGGCCGCGAGCTTTTGCAGGCTGGCGGGGACGGGTATCCGTGTAACGCGGACTTTCTTCCCTTGGGGGGTCAGATGGTCGTCAACATTGGTGGCCCCCTCGTTGATCCGGATGCGATACTGGGGACGGGCCACGCAGACGGCGCTACTCCGCTTGGCCTCTTCGAGCGCGGCACAAAGGTTGGAAATCAAGGGGAAATCGTCATTGTCAGCTAGAGCGGCCCACGTTGTCTTTACCTCGGCCGAAACGCCTGCGAGTTTTTTGAACCAACAGGTCTTGGTCCGGTCAGGCGGATAACGCAGATAGCGAATGTCGAGATGCTGATAACGCCTCTCCTTAAGTAACAGCTCAGCCGCATCGTTGGAGCTGCCGTCAGCCACCAAAATAGGAAACGGGCAACGTTGCATGTCCATCCATTCCAGCCAGCGCTCAGTATAGAGAAACCTGTCACGTAGCGTAAGAATCAGCGTCAAATCATTGTTCATAGATCGCACCTATTCTTGGCGGATTCAGTCTGCTCTGCGGAGGCAAACTGTGCGGGTTCCCCGCCAGCCCGGGATCAGTTTCGCGGCATCTTCATTACGAATATTGAGGTAAATACCACGGGTAACCCCCCATTCTTCGATCACATGATGTGGCCTGTAACCGTATGTGCTGATGACGGGGCTACCGGTGTGATCATCGTCAGACGAGAGATATTCCACTTGATAGCCGCTCGCAAGCACGCGACCGAAGGCATCCGCCATGCGTGCTCGGCGTGGACCATAATCGTGAGTCTCAAAAATGATGCGGCGCGGCCTGCGCGATCTGTCCCCACCAGACATGGTGGCAAGCGCTTCGAATACTTCCACCTCGCCACCCTCGATGTCCATGCGCACAAGATCAACGCATGCGGGAAGCCGCTCGACATAGCTTTTGAAATCAAAAATACGCACTGGCACACGGGTTCCTTCTCCTTCCCCGCTTCCAACACCAGAGAGTCGGCTCAGGTTGGACCGTCGGTCCAGAACCATTTCTGCCTCGCCATCTTGATTTGAAATGGCCCCGTGGTCTACCGATATGACGGACTCAAGCTTACGGAAAGCAATGTTGCTCTTCAGCACCTGAATGTTGCGAGGATCGGGCTCGATGGTAAAGATTCGGCATTGGTTATTCAGAATTCGGGCCTCAAGCAACGCATAGTAGCCGATGTTCGCGCCGAGATCAAAGATGCAGGCACCGGGCGTGAGCACTTGTTCAAGCATCCACTTGTGATCAAGTTCCCGGCCTTGGAAAACGTAGAGCGCCCGACCGATGCCATCAACCTTGACCGGCACCAACATCTCGTAGTCATACACGCGACTACGGACCAAATTGATTCCCGGGACATACCGGGCAATTTCAAATTTGAGTGCTCTGAACAAAATACGGACGAGACTACCGCGGTAGTATTTCGACAGAGAGAATAGTGTGCGGAATGACTTCATAGAATAACGGGCCTTTAGAATGTATTAGACGGGTGCGGAATACTTGCCCAACGAAGCGCTACAAGCGTTCCGCAACAAGGCAATTGTCTCGCCGATGCCCTGCTTTAAATCCCCGGCAGGTGAAAACCCGAGCCCAGCTATACGCTCAAAAGATACCTCATAAGAAAGCTGGTTCATGATCGGGCTGTCCACATGCATGATCTCCAGCCCTGGCACGAATACATTGATCGCCTGGACGATCTCACGCACAGTTGCATTGCATGTAACCACATTGTAGATGCGTCCATCGAACAGATCACGACGTAGAAAAAAGGCGACTGCGCGTGCAGCGTCGACCACATCAAGATAAGGTCGCTTCTGGTCGTAGGCCGTTCTCCAGACCGTGATTGGCTGATCCATAACAGCCTGCCAGCAAAATTTATTCACTGCAGTGTGGAAGCGCATGCCAGGAGACGTGCCGAAGATTGTGCCAAACCGACAGCAGACGGCCCGCAGCCTCCCCTCTCGGCAAAGCGACATCACCAGCGCCTCCTCCTTCAGTTTGGTTGCCGCATATGGACTTTGCGGCTTCAATTCATCCTCTGAGCAGTCCTCCGAAACAACCCTGCTCTGCGTGCCATAGACACTGGTTGACGAAAGCGCTATCAGCCTCACACCGGCTGCCGCACACGCCTCTGCCACAAGTTTCGTCGCCTGAAAATTATTCGCCTCAACCTCTGCCGCACGATCAAAACTGCCAGCTGCATCGGTTATGGCCGCCAAGTGGATTACGGCGTGAGCGCCAGTCAATAATGGGAGTAGCTCCATCTTCGTTATATCTGCCTCAATAAAACGGTAACGACCGATCGCAGGCAGATTAAACAACGAGGAGAAGCGCTGGGTCATGAGGTTGTCTATCAGCACAATTTCCGCATCAGGAAACTGCGTCGGCAAATAGCGAATAAGATGCGACCCGATATGACCGGCAGCTCCGGTAACAACGATTTTTCTTGGAGTTGGCGAGGATGACATGAATTTTTGACTGGGGCTCAACTGGCTGTCCGCTCAAAAACGAAACTTGTCATGCGGGATGGAAAGCCAGATGGCTCGTCGGCGATACGGAGCGGCAGGTCGTGCTTCGTCGTGAACCGTGCCGTATAACCGTGACGCCCTAACTCATCGAGTAGTTCGCTGTGGTTAAAAACCCATGTGGCGAGACGGCGGTTGGGCATGTTGCACTGCATCCGCGCATACGTTTTGGTCCGGGTCACCGGTGTTTCGGAAATAATAATATGACGCGGCCTCAGCTGCACCAGGGCCTTTAGTAACTCGCGCCAGGGGTCTATATATTGAAGAACACTAGCCATGTTCAGTATCCCGACCGGGCCACCAACCTCCCCGGGTGCCGGCAATTGGCGGCAGATCCTCCAAAATACCCGGGGACCAACTAAGTCGCGGCCGACGATCTCTTCGAATACTTCCTCAACCGCCGTGCACATCGATGGCGTCTCAACGATGACGTAGTTTAGCTTACCTGCCGCGATATATCCGCGAATGTCTGGCAGATGATTAAGCAAGCTCACCAATCCAACGCCTAATCCTCCTCCGAAATCGATGATCGATAATGGAGCAGAACGGGACACGTAGCACGCCGCCACCAGCGGCAGGATCGTCCGTCCATTGTCATCAATCATGGCATCGAGCTCTTTCTCCCCGGCCACCGCCGCTTCCAAATTCGCTCTCCGGCTGGCAACAATCTTTCGGGCTAATATCACCTCGTCGTAGGCCGCAACACCGCAGGGTACGTCCACCAAAGATTCCCATCTACCTTCAAAGGTATAGGAGCCCATACCATGCAGACGGTGCGACAAATGCACCAAGGCGGAAAAGACCACGGGAGGCAGGAGACTACGGACGAGGCTGACCGTCGAGGTTTTCATATATCTAAGGAGTCTTGCTCATCGCGATGTAGCGCTTAAAGGACTCGTATTCGCGGATATAGTCGCTTTCCTCATAAGGACGGTCACAAAGAACGGTAAGCACAGAGCCGGAAGTCCTGTAACTTTGTTCAGCCCATACACCTGACGGGATCAAAAGCCCGACTTTAGGATTATCGAGGACAAAGTCCATTGTAACCTTGCCATCGTCGCAACAAACATCCACGCGACCGGAGGCACACACAAGAAACTGCGAACACACTCGATGCGCATGCTGACCACGCACTGAATCGGCTGGTGCCCGCACAAAGAAGACGCGGGCAATGGGAAAGGGCACATGGGCGCAACCCTGCATTACCGTAAGATCCCCATTCTCCTCTATAAAATGAGGCAGATATATTAGCTTTACCGGTTGTTTCACTGTGGGGACTCGTCTGCTGCCATGGTGCTGTAAAACTGAGCAAGCATCCTTTCGACACCTCCTGCAAATGACACCTCTGGTTGCCACCCGGTTGCCTCCCGGAGAGCAACGATTGAGCCGATGAAGTTTCGTTTCTCAATCGGATCCATATCAGTCGGCCATGGCACCTCGAGAACAGACACCTGCTTCCCAGTCTTGCGAGCGGCGGCCTCGGCAATGCTACGGAATGCGTCATTTACGCTGACGCCCACTCCGGATGCTACATTGAACGCCCGGCCAACTGCGGCCGGCGCCGCTCCGGTCGCAAGAAAGGCCCGCGCGACATCGCGCACATAGACGTAATCGCGGACATACCCTCCACCACCATATACCGTGATTGGCTTCCCCAGCAGCGCGAGTCGGGTCATCTTGTTCAATACTCCGCGATCATTCGCTGAGCTGGCCCTCGTCGCCGGACCATACACATTGGCAAGCCGCAGGGAGGTCCCTCGCACGAGGCCATGCTGGCTGGCGAGCAGGAGCTGTGCTTCCATCTGACATTTGTGCAGATCGTAATTGGTAATCGGTCGCAGCGGCGTCTCCTCAGTCACAGGATGTGAAGAGGTCAGCCCGTATTGCGTTGCGGTTCCAGCCACGATGACCGTCGGTTGCCGCCCGTATTTGCGCGCAGCGTGGATCAATTGCACCACGGGCAGGACGGTCGCGTTGAGACTGGCCACCGGATCCTCCACAGCCGCATAGACACTTGTGTTTGAAGCGAGATGGAAAATCACGTCAGACGCTGACACAATCGTTTCCCAGCATCCCGCCTCACGGACATCAGCTTGGAGGGTCTTGGTTCCGGGCAGTGGCTCAAGAGGTTGCCGACTGATCCGCAGGACTTCCTCCACCTGAGTGCCGAGTTCGTTCAAAATCGCCCCGGCGAGATAGCCGCTCGCCCCGGTGATCGCCACCGTTTTCCCGGCATAGAATTCGTGAAAATTCACCATGGCCATTCTTGATTTCTAAACGTCATTAACTCACACGATTCGTGATTGTGACTCCAACCTCCCGCACTGTTACCAAATAGGGAAAGCGTGAGAATCATCGAGTCAGAAAACGCGGTAGCCGCTCTGATGCGATTTCCGCTAGCAAGGGATAGGCGGCATCGCGCACCGACATGATAGGAGAGTTGATCGGCCATTGAATGTCGATCACAGGATCATTCCAGCGCAGGCCGCCTTCATCGTGGGGGTCGTAGAGTCGGCTGACTTTGTAGTGCAGGTCCGCAAAATCGCTTAGGACGCAAAAACCATGGGCAAAACCTGGGGCCATGTAAATCTGACGTGGACCGTCGCCCCCAAGTTCGGCACCGAACCATCGTCCGAAGGTCGGCGAGCCTGCTCGCACATCTACCGCGACATCAAAAATCCGGCCGCGCATCACCGTGACAAGTTGTGTCTGTGGATACTTGACCTGGAAATGCAGCCCCCGCAGCACTCCCCGCACCGAACGTGAATGGTTGTCCTGCACAAATTCATCTGAGATTCCTTGGGCGCAATAGCGCTCACGGTGATAGTTTTCCAAGAAAAAGCCGCGCTCGTCTTGAAACCGCTTTGGTGTGATGACCAAAACTCCATCCAGCGGGGTGCGGGTGACGATCATGGGGAGTGTGTTAGCATGCGAATGGCTTTGGTGACAGAAAACTGAGTAGATTTAGCCAGTGAATTCACGGATAGCAGCGATCACCGTTGATTGATCGGTATCGGAAAGCTCGGGATACATGGGAAGGGAAAGAACTGTTTCCGTCAGGGCTTCCGTCACCGGCATGGCCGAACAGCGGATCCGGCCTGCATAGGCGGGTTGCCGGTGGACCGGCATCGGGTAATGGATCGCTGCCTGGATATCCCGGGCCTTGAGGTGGGTCATCAAGGCCTCGCGCTGCTGTGTGCGAATTACAAACAAGTGATAGACATGCTCACTACCGGGTCGGATCTTGGGTAGTTGGATGTCAAGAATGCCGTCCAGTTGCTCTCGGTATCGGGCGGCGAGATGCCGGCGGCGCCCATTGGCGTCATCGAGATGCCGCAGCTTCACACGCAGGATCGCCGCCTGCATCTCATCCAATCGGGAATTCTGCCCAGCCAAGGTGCTGATGTAACGCTGCTCCCAGCCATACTCCCGGAGCATCCTTATCCTACGGGCCAGTTCAGAATCGCTGGTGGTCACGATCCCGCCGTCACCGATGGCCCCCAGATTCTTGGTAGGGTAGCAACTAAAGCAGGCCACCCGGCCTATGCTGCCAAGTCGGCGTCCCTGCCAGCGTGCTCCGTGAGCCTGCGCCACATCTTCGATCAGGGCCAGGTCATGTTTGCGACAGAACCGACCGATACTGTCCAGATCGGCTGGCTGGCCATAAAGGTGCACAGCGATCACAGCTTTCGTCCGCTGGCTCATCGCGCTTTCAAGGAGGGCGGGATCAAGCGTGTAGAAAGCCGGATCGACATCAACTAGCACCGGTACGGCGCCGACCGATTCGATCGCTGCAATCGTGGCCACGGCCGTATGCGACACCGTGATCACTTCGTCCCCAGGGCCGATGCCCAGCCCGCGCAAGGCCAGTCCGATCGCGTCGGTCCCATTGGCCACGCCGATGCCATGCACGCATCCGATGTAGGCTGCAAACTCCTCCTCGAATTTTTCCACCTCCGGTCCGAGGATGTAGCGATGCCCACGCATAACCGCGATCACGGCCGCGTCGATTTCCTCGCGCAGGGCTTCATATTGCGCACCGGGATTAGCACAGCCGATCATGCGATCACCCTCACGTTCGGCACATGAACAATCCAGCGCCCACCCGCCCGCATGAACTCCTGCTCCTTGGCCATGATTTCCTCGGCGTGATTCCACGCGAACAATACCGCATAGTCCGGCGGGCTCGCTTTGAACGCATCGTAAGGCTTGACCGGGATGTGCATGCCGGGGGTAAACTTCCCCTGCTTTATCGGAGTCGTGTCCGAGATGTATTCAATGAGGTCAGGTCCAATGCCACAGTAATTCAAAATGGACGTGCTCTTCGAGGTGGCACCATAGCCAGCCACCCGCTTGCCCTGTGCCTTCAGGTCTCGCAAGAGCGAGACCAGATCAATTCGGGACTGTTTGATCTTCCGGTCCATTTCGCGGAATGTCTCGAGTTTCGCCAACCCAAGGGTCTTTTCCTTCTCCAGCAACCGGCCCACGGATTCCTGCACCGGATGCATACCCTGGTGCCCGAGCACATACCTCATCGAGCCACCATGCGTCTTCTGCGGCAAGACATCGATCAGTTCCATCCCGTGTAGCCGGAAAAGATATTGGATGGAGTGAGCCGAGAAAAGGAACACATGTTCGTCGTAGATTTGGTCGTAGGAGGTCTTCTCGATGATGTCGCCCAAGTAGGGATCCTCGAACATGACCACGCCGGTCGGTTTCAACAGCGTGCGGATGCCGGCCACGACGCCGCGCATATCCGGAATATGGCACATGACGTTTGCCGCGAGGAAGGCGTCGGCCTGTCCTTCCCGGGCCACGATGGCCTTGGCGACCTCCTCGTTGAAGAATTCCGAGATCGTTCGCACCCCGTGAGAATTTGCCACGGCAGCAACGTTCTTGGATGGCTCAATCCCGAGGTGGCGGATCTTCGCCTCGGCGAAGTTTTTTAGCATGATCCCGTCATTGCAGCCGAGTTCGACCACAAACGGATCCTCCTTTGCGAGGCGTCCGGACGACATCACCAAACGCGCAAACTCGCGGAAATGAAGCTCCATGTATTTCGAGGTGCTGGAATAGAAAGCATAGTTCTCGTGAAACATCTGCTCGGGAGCGGGCTGTTCGATCAGTTGGAGCATCATGCTCTTCTCGGAAAATCCGACCTGCATGGGGTAGAAATACTCCTGCGGATATTGCTCCGGCAGGAGGAAGCCGTTGCCCAGAGGCTGGCGGCCGAGGTCAATGACCGGGACCATATTTTCGCCGCAGATTCTGCAGTTTGCTTTTGTCATATTGTAGGCGTTTTTGAACTTAAAAAATAGAAAGGCTGACTAAGGAAAAGCGAGTGTCGATGATCTCACGACGTCGATTGAATGACTTCGGCATAGGTGCCTTGCTCGACGATTCGTCCGTTCTCCAAACGGTAGAGTCGGTCACACTGCTCAACCGTGGACAGTCGGTGGGCCACGATAATCACCGTTTTGGTCCCATGCAGGGCCCCTACCGCTTCCATCAGGCTTTTTTCGGTCACCGTGTCGAGCGCCGCGGTAGCTTCGTCTAAGACCAGCACCGCTGGCTCACGGTAGAGGGCCCGCGCCAGACCAATTCTTTGACGCTGCCCGCCCGATAGGCGGACACCCCGGTCGCCTACCGTGGTCTCGAGTCTGTCTGGCAACCCCTTCACAAATTCCTCCAATTGGGCCGCGCGAATCGCTCGCCAGACTGCCGCATCATCAATTTCGGCGCTAGGCACACCGAAAGCCACGTTTCTACGCAGGCTGTCATCCGTCAAAAATATCGTCTGCGGCACATAGCCGATCTGCTTCCGCCAAGCTGGAAGGCATGATTGGAGATCATTGCCGTCGACACATATCTTGCCGCGCTCTGGCGGTAACAGGCCGAGGAGCATGTCTACAAGCGTGCTTTTTCCGGCACCACTCGTGCCGATAAAGCCGACCGCCTCACCACGTCTGATAGCAAGGGAAATGTCCGCGAGGGCGGGATCGACACGACCAGTATAGGTGAAGAACACGTTGTAGAGTTCAATGGATCCAGCCAACCCTAGTTTGGTGTCTTGCACGGCGACAGCCTCAGCCGAATCGAGTTGGAACTCGGAATGCAAAGAGTCCACCACCGGCCGGCTGTATTTCAAAGACTGCATGGCACCAAACATCCGGGTGGCAGAGGGCAGGAGTCGAAATGCTGCCGCAGCAAATAATCCTATTTTGGGCAGAGTCGAACTCAGGTCAGTGCCCCGTGACATCAGGATGACAATCAACATCGCCAGCGCGCTGACGGCCAGTAATTCCAAGCCCAGGCGGGGCATCTGGCCCATGGCTTGTTCGCGTTGGGCCATGTAGGCACTAGCGGCATTGTGTATATGATACTCGCTGAGGAATTCAGCCTCACAGCTCAGCAGCTTAATCTCCTTGGCACCGCCCAAGCCTTGCTGCGCATGCTGAAGGCGCAGCCCTTCATGATGTTGCCGAGCTGCGCCCCAGCGAATCACCCGCACCCGGATAATGTGATGGAACATCAGTCCAGCCCCCCCCATCAAAATCCCAACGACTAGGGCCCCGACAGGTTCGACCCAAAGCAGCAAGCCGCCCAAGCCAAGCAACACCAGCGACTCGGCCAGTATATTCAGGCATGGGGCCAGACCATACACCGTAAAAATATTCACTTCGCTGGTTATATTCCTCAGCAATTGGGCCGAGTTGCGCTGTAAGAGGAAGGTATAAGGTTGCTTGAGATATTTACCGAACAGCCGCTGCGATAGCTGCGCCTGCACAGCATAGGCAAACGCTGATTGCCGCCACACCACAAACGCAAGGAACAGTGACTTGATCAGATAAATGAACACCAGCGAACTGATCATGGCGACCAGCAGAGTTTCCGCCGATGGCTGGCCTAACCACTCGTTTACCTGCTGGCCGAGTGGATATTTTTCGAGCAAGCCATCCCGACTGAGCAAAGCTAGAATCGGAATAATCAAACCGATACCCACTGTTTCCATGCCCATGGCGCCAACCATCAAAGCCGCCAGCCTGTAGGCACTGTGGCGTTCCTTCGGCGTCAACAGGTCCCAGATTTTTCGCCAACCTTTCATGCGACTTTAGTCATTCTGGGCTTATGCACCGTTTTCAGCACGGCAAATTACGGAGGTATTCACCATATGCTGATTTGCCCAATTTGTTGATGCTGCGCTCAAGGCCGTTTCGGTCGATCCAGCCTTGCTTGTAAGCAATTTCCTCAAGACATGCAATTTTTAGGCCGGTGCGGCTTTCGATGACATGCACAAACTGTGCGGCCTCCATGAGTGAATCGTGCGTGCCTGTATCGAGCCAAGCAATGCCGCGTCCTATGCGGCAAACCTGTAGTTTGTTCTGTTCAAGATAGAGTCTGTTCAGATCAGTGATTTCAAATTCACCCCTTGGGGATGGTTTCAGACTTCGGGCCAGCGGGACTGCATAAGCATCGTAAAAGTAAAGACCGGGAATCGCGTAATTTGATTTAGGCATCCTCGGTTTTTCTTCGAGCGAGACAACCCGCCCGCCCGGCTCAAATTCGACCACACCATAGGCGGTAGGATTGACGACATGATAACCGAAGATGGTCGCACCCGTTTCACGCATGGTCGCCTCCTTGAGGGAATGCACAAATTCCGCCCCGTAGAACAAATTGTCTCCCAGCACGAGGGCCGAGGGTTCCCCATTGAGAAATCCCGTGTCCCCGGCAATGTGAAAGGCTTGGGCCAGTCCGTTGGGACTGGGCTGGACGGCATAACTGAACTTGAGACCGAACTGCGAGCCGTCGCCCAGCAACACCTCGAAAAGCGGCAGATCCTGCGACGTGGAGATCACCAGAACTTCGCGAATGTCGGCAAGCATCAGCACGGACAATGGGTAGTAAATCATTGGCTTGTCGTAGACTGGCATCAGCTGCTTCGAGACCGCGATGGTCAGTGGAAATAGCCGCGTGCCGGAGCCACCAGCGAGTATGATACCCTTGCGATTCATATCGGAAAAAGGAGTCCCATGGTCACAGCGCCCAAAACAGATTAGTCGATCGATCCGACTGAGGTCGGGAGAAAAAACCTTTCACATCAATTAGGACCGGTGGGCGGGGACCACCGAGCGCCTGGACCTTCCCTAAAGTATACTCGACCAAAAACGATCGATGCTTCACGGTCAGAATAACGGCATCATAGGGGCCGCTCTGCGGGGCTTCCGCCAGTAGATCCAGCCCATACTCACGTTTCACCTCCGCAAGATCCGCCTGGGGGTCATAGCAACTGACATCCACTCCATAACTTTCCAGCTCACGCAAAATATCTATTACGCGCGTATTGCGGATGTCGGGCACGTCCTCCTTGAAGGTCCAACCGAGGATCAGGACCTTGGCGCCCTTCACGGGCCGGTCATTGGCGATCAGGAGCTTCACGGTTTTTTCAGCGATGAACTTGCCCATGCCGTCGTTGATCCGACGGCCGGCGAGGATCACCTGCGGATGATAGCCGAGGCTCTCGGCCTTGTGAGTGAGGTAGTAGGGATCGACGCCGATGCAGTGCCCGCCGACCAAGCCGGGGCGGAACGGCAGAAAATTCCACTTCGTTCCGGCGGCCTCGAGCACGTCGAGCGTGTTGATACCCATTTTGTCGAAAATCAGTGCGAGCTCGTTCATCAGAGCGATGTTCAGGTCGCGCTGCGTGTTCTCGATGACCTTGGCCGCCTCGGCCGTCTTGATGCTGGCGGCGACGAAGATACCGGCGGTGATCACCGCGCCGTAGATTTGTCGCAGCAGCTCGGCCGTCTCTGGCG
>Ga0163150_10008351_pt1 | contig 11831 bp, 10 predicted proteins | sample OliLakLV19P2IB_FD_148628 | JGI IMG/M metagenome (GOLD analysis project Ga0163150, IMG submission 148628) | Freshwater microbial mat bacterial communities from Lake Vanda, McMurdo Dry Valleys, Antarctica - Oligotrophic Lake LV.19.P2.IB | ecosystem: Environmental > Aquatic > Freshwater > Lake >...
GGTGAGTTTGCACTAGACCCCGTCGGGGCTGCGCCGCGGTCGACCTTCGTGGTGCGCACGTTCCATGTATAAACATCGCGATAGGGGACATCATGCGTAAAGATCGGCACGGCGATCCGATCGCTCTTGGCCAGCGTGATCTTGGGCAGGTTGTAGATAAACAGATCTTGTGCCCCGGACGCGGTTAGTTCGTCTGGTAATTGAACGACGCCGTTGGCTGCGGCGGCATTGGCGTTGGCCTCAATGCGACGGATTTCACCTGATCGCTGCGAGTACATGGCGTTGGACATTCCATTGCTGAAGTTTCCCATTAGCACTGGAGCGGCCTGAGCCAGTGCATTTCGCAATGTCCCTTCCAACGACAACGGGCTGGGAGTCTCGCGAAAGCGAAAATTCGGCACACCGACGACAATGTCGACCGGTGTATCCTTCAGGTCTTCCAGCTCGTTGAGCAGTTCGGCCTGAAGGGATATCTTGGCCGTTTTTTTCTCTCCACCGTGCAGCGCCACGCGATAGGTCGGTATCCAACGCATGCCGGGCGAGAAATACATCAGCGTAATCTCTTGCTCCTTCTCGGCCGTATCGAGCTTGAAGCTGAGTCGCTTGGTCCGATTGGAAATCTTGGCGGTTTTGGCCAGCGTGGTTTTCATATCCTTGACGGTGACCGTTTCCACCTGACCGATGTTTAGCAAGACGTCCCCATCATCCGTGCGGAGGACAAAGTGCGTGCCCAGAATGCCGGACATGGTGATCGATTCGCTGATACCTGGCCGAGGTACACGCGCTGAATTGGAGGGGGCCGCGTGACTTGCCGTTAGTGCATCGAATGCGGTGCGATCGATGGCACTGGTCGTTGGTTGCTGCACGACCTGATGAATAATGCCGGAGAAGACTTTCTTGTCGTTCAGTTCGACTTTAGCACGTTTGCCTTGGTTCGCTTCCAATATCTCAATCAACTGCGTACAGGGGGCTTCTTTTTGCTCGCTAGTCTCGGTTTCCTTCCACCCGGCGGTCATGGAGATCATTCGCCCCTCTTTGGGGACTGCCCAGAATGAGCCGAGCACGGCGGCGTCGGGCACATCATCGGTATAGACCTCGCCGTTGGCGTTGGTCTTGGCGACCCCCTTCTTAATGATCAGCGCGTAGCCATCTTTGAAGACGACGGCACGCTCGGTGGTCAGGGTCAGTTCGCCCGGTTGTTTGCTGGCAGCTTTGGAGTCCTTGGCATTTCCTACTGCCCCGTTAGCCGGAGGGGGGGCCGCCAAAGTTGCCATAGCCAGCATTAAACCGATCACAAACCAGCAATTTCCGATGCGTCGCATGAAACTCTCCCGAGAAAAACCTGTCTGAACGAGCAGTAGCTAAGTGCAGTTTACCAATCACCGGGCACTCGTTTGGTAACAGGTTTGTAACAAGCCGCGTGGTGGAGCCTAGCGAAAGTGGTGGCTTTTTTTCAAGCGCGGCGCTACGCGAGAGAGTGGCAGGGGGCCAAGGGTGAAGAGGGGAAAGTCGTATTCCGTTAGGAAGCTTCAGCCGTTGGCAATTTCGTGGATTAGCCATAGGTCTGAGCGAGGACAGAATGGATTTACCGCAGCGATCAACAAGCCGGGCATCCTTCCGAAAGTGCCGACAAACCATGCTAGCCGCCGGATAATCCCTCTTTTTACCCGTTCTGCGGCGGTGTTCTCCGGCAGGTGGGCACCCAGGGCATCCACCCGATCACGGATCTGGTATTCGGTCTGCCGGGCCTGAACCACTCTACCCAACAAGGCCAGTTTTCCTCATACTGTCGAAAAGCTCACACTACCCGGCTTAATCTGGAAATTATTACTGGATTAGTGGCGAACTCCTTGTTAGATTCGTTCAATAGCGGACTCGGCAAGCATTTGCTTCGACCTGCACTTTGTCAGAGACACCTTTAGGAGGACTGGTTCATGGCGTTTGATGCGTTTATTAAGTTTACGCCGGCAGGCGGTGCCGCGAAGGAAATCAAGGGCGAAAGTACCGATGCCTATTTCAAGGGCACCGATGGCTGGTTTGAGCTCAAGGAGTTCTCGTTTGGTATTGAGAACACCCTGAACATCAGCTCGGCTTCCGGCGGTGCTGGAGCGGGCAAGGCGGACTTCAAGGAGTTCACCATCAAGAAACAAACCGACCGTGCTTCGGCCAGTTTGGTCACCACCTGCGGTACCGGTGGTCACTACAAGCTGGTCGAGCTCCACTTGCGAAAAAGTGGTGTGAGTGCCGGCGAACAAGCGGGTGGCGTCTACTTGGAATTCCATTTCAAGGTCGTTGCCGTTAAGAGCCTGGAATGGTCCGGTTCATCCGGGGACGACGTTCCTGAAGAAACCGTGGTCTTCGAGTACGGTGCTTTGAAGTGCATCTACCGTCCACAGAACAAGGACGGCACGTTGGACGATGCTGGCAAGCAAATTGCTGCCTGGAACAAACTGACGAACAGCAACAATTTCGACGCTGGTTAGTCAATTTCTAGGCTGGATCTGCGTTTTGAAAAACAACGCCGAAGCGGTGCCCTGCGCCGCTTCGGCTACTGTTATTGGTGTTATATAGCGACTAAAAATCCGGGTGGTGTGCCACTGGCTATGCCAATGTGAATCGCCTAAAACGACGGCCTCTTCTCGGCACCGGTGGAGCCAGTCAATTTGTTCGCGCGCAACTTTTCAACTCGTCCATTGAGATTCCGCCATGGCTGATATTGAATGGTGCGATGGCTTCCTGAACCTGGTCGATGGCCAGGATAAAATCGAAGGAGAGGCCAAGGACGCCGAATTCGAGGGCTGCATAGAAATCATCTCGTTCGAGTTTGGTTCGTCGCAAGGCTTCGACGACGAAGGCACTTTTGCCGAGCAGCGCGTGGAACGCCGGCGAGAGTCGGCCTTCAATAATTTTCTGAATGCGAATCCTGAGGCTGGCATCTCAACACTGTTCGGTGACGAAAGTGTGTACGGAACTCCCGACAGCTTGTCCGAAGGGGAAGTCAACGAGTTCCAGGGGCAGGACCTAGCGGAAGTGGACGCTTGCCAGTTTGAAGTGACAAAACTGCTGGATCTGTCCAGCCCCGACCTGTTTCGCGCCTACTGCAGCTCGCATACATTGGTCACTCGGGAAGTCTTTGACACCGCCACGGTGAGCCTGCGCAAAGCAGCCGGATCCGGCCGCCAGGTTTACCTGATCTTTTCCTTTACGGAAGTCGTGGTCATAGGATATACCTTGCAAATCGACAGTGCAGCCACGCCTCGTGAGACCGTGACGTTCAGCTTTGGCTCGTGCGTCATGCAGTATAAACCGCAAAACAACGACGGCACGCTCGGAACAGCGGTACGCTCGGGCTGGAACTTCATTGACCGCGCTGCAATGTAAAATAGCGCAAGATATAGCCGGAGATTGAAAGTATGGCCGCAGAAGCCTTAGACGCTTATCTGGAATTGGTGCCCGACCAGAGCACGATGCGGGTGCGTATCATTGGCGAATCCAAGGATTCCAAAGAAGGTGGCGCAGACGCCTACGGTGGAATTCAGATCAAGTCGTTTACCTTTGGAAATGCGTCGGCGATTACCGCTGCCGCCAAGGATCGCGACGAAGACGAAGATGACGACGATAAAAAGGGAACTGGCAAAACCAAGAAAGCCAAGGCTCCTCCTGCTGGTAAAAAGACTGGTAAAAAGAGCCAAGACTATCGCTTTCAAATCACGAAGAGTCTAGAAGCTTCTTCCCCTCACCTCATGACAGCGTTTTTCGCCAGCTCCAACAAAGAAAAGCGCCCTGAGCACAACAACTTCAGTGAAGCGCGGGTCGTCGTACGCAAAGTTGGCAGTAAAGATACCCGCCCGCAGACGTATTTGATGATCACATTTGGCCAAGTCAGTGTGATGGGGTACAAACTAGAGACCGAAGGGGAAGAACCCCCGACCGAGACGGTTGATTTTTCGTTCCAAACTTGCGAGATGAAGTATCGCACGCAGTTTGAAGATGGATCGCTGGGATATCCGGTCGTTCGCTCGTGGGACTTCCGCGTTCACCAAAATCAACCCAGCTAGTCGATAGCACTGCTGAATCCTGTAATTGAACTTTGCATGAAAGGTCCAGATGGACGCCGCAGCACTTTATCAATCTGGTCAATTGCAGGCTGCCATTGACGCACAAATTCAGGTCGTCAAGGGTGCGCCTGCCGATCAAGCCAAACGGCTGTTTCTGTTCGAATTGGCGGCGTTTGCCGGAGATTTGGAGCGATCTCGCAAACAACTGGATGCGATCAGCTACGAGTCGGTTGAACTGCAAGCGGCGCTCTCGACCTATCGGCAACTGCTGGACTCGGAGGTCAAACGCCGCCGCTGGTTTAGCGAGGGGCTGGCTCCACAGTATCTGATGGATCCGCCGAATCATGTGCAAAAACGGGTCGAGGCCGTCAACCGCATCCGCGAGGGGAATCTGGCCGAGGCACGCACACTGCTCGACGAGGCCAACGACGAGCTGGGCCTGATCAGCGGGGTCTTAAATGAAAAGCCGTTTGCCGAAATTCGCGACGCTGACGATCTGTTTGGCACCGTGCTGGAGGTTTTTGCACGTGGCGAGTACTTCTGGGTCCCCCTGGAACAAGTCGAACTGATCGCGATCAATCCACCCCGCTTTCCGCGCGACTTGCTCTGGATTCCGGCACGATTGGAAACCATCGACGCCAGTGGCGAAGTCTTCTTGCCATCGCTCTACCCGAATTCGCATGTACACGCGGACGATCAGGTCAAGCTGGGACGGATGACCGACTGGTCCGAATCCGACGAAGGGCCAATCCTTGGTCAGGGTCTGCGGATGTTTTTGGTTGGTGACGAGACCCCTTCGATCCTCGACTGGCGAGAGCTGCGCATTGGCGCGGCAGTTTAGGATGACACTGTGTAGTATTTAACACTGTGTAGGATGCGACAGGTTCAGCACACTCAATGGAACGGATTCTTGAGGCTTTATGGCACGACCTGAACTGAACAGTGTGACCCCATCCATTCTGGATCGGCTAATGGATCCAGAATCTGGCGGCACCAAGGAACAGCGTGGTTACACGCTGGAACAAACCATCGCGGCGGTGCGTCGCGACTTGGAGTATTTGCTCAATACCCGTAAGGGACGGATCGATCTGCCGGAAGAATTCGAGGAGCTGCAATCCTCGGTCGAGAACTTTGGCCTGCCGGATTTTGGCTCTTTGCCCACTACCACTCGGCAGCAGCACAATGCCGTCGGCCAGATGATGGAGCTGGCGATCTCGCGATTTGAGCCTCGGCTACGAAACGTACGGGTGCGCATGGTCCAGGATGGCCGCGCGGGCGAAACGCTGGCGTTAAAGTTCCAGATCGAAGCCCGGCTGAAGATTGAGCCGTTTCCAGATGTCTCGTTCGAGACGATTCTGGAACTGACCACCGGAATCGCGGCGATTAAGACGATCAAGGGGTAGGGTGCAAATTGGAATGCTCGCTGCATTCGCCTAACCGCTCTTCACTAAGTGGAATCGCATGGAAGGCATTTCGCGCCGCGAAGTTGTAATTGAGTGCAATGGAACAATCGATCATTCACAAAGTTGATCGTTCGCAGTCACAGTCGCTGGAACTGCTGGGAAGCAAGCCAAAATTCTGGTTTCTTCGGGACAACCATCGCTGGCTATTCAAAGCGGACGATCGCGGCACTGGCGAAGACTGGGCCGAGGTAATCGCCAGCAAGCTATGCAGATTGCTTGGCTTGCCTCATGTCGAGTACCATCTTGCGGCCGAGTTCAATCAATCCGAGTATCTTCGGCCGGGCGTGATTTGCGAGAATATGGCTGAAACGCCGAAAATTCTCGTGCTGGGCAACCAACTATTATTTGCTCGTGACCCGCAATATCCCCGCGGTCAACGGTTCAAACTTCGCCAGCACACAGTCGAAGTTGTTGCAGAAATTGTGGATAGATTGGCCCCTCCAGCGATAGAATGGGAACAAGATTTTCCAGTCGACGTGAAATCGGCCTTGGATGTTTTCGCCGGTTACATCATGCTAGATGCCTGGATCGCCAATCAGGACCGTCATCATGAGAACTGGGGGGCCATTTGGGATGGCTCCGCATTGCGGCTATCCCCCACATTTGACCACGGCGCGGCAATGGCACGCAACTTGACCGACGCAGACCGAGAAGCCCGCTTGAGGACGAAGGATCACAATCGATCGGTAGCGATTTTTGCCAAACGAGCGCGGAGTGCATTTTTTGCATCTCCAAGCGAATCGCGATCGATGCTTTTGGACGACGCCTGGCAGCAGATTGCTACAATTGTACCTGCGGCCGCCAAAGGTTGGCTGAATAAGTTAGCTTCCGTTCAGGATCAATCCGTTGCAAGAGTGTTTGATCACTTGCCGACGGAAAGGATGTCTGCGGTTTGCAAGGAGTTTACATTGGAATTGCTGCTGTCGAATCAGCAGCGGTTGCTAAATTTGGGTCGGTGAAACGATGAGCTCTTTATTCGTAGCCTGGAAGCAGTCGACTCCTGAAAATGGAGGATGGCGGCCTGTCGGCCAATTGCAGCACAGTGAAGGATTATTTCGATTTTGGTACACCAAGGGTGCGCAACAGAAAGGCTTCCGTCCGTTTGACCAAATGGAGAAACTGGATCGAATTTACGAATCCGAAGAGCTGTTTCCACTGTTTGCCAACCGATTGTTGCCGAAATCGCGACCGGAATACGAGTCCTACTTGCGCTGGAGTGGATTTGACGCGGATCATTCGCCCGATCCAATTTCAGTCCTAAGTGTCACCGAAGGTCTGCGACAAACAGACTCGATCGAAGTATTTCCTTGTCCTTTGCCCACGGCAGACGGACTTTACTTGAACAGGTTTTTCCTGCACGGCATCCAGTGGTTGTCCGATTGGGCTGTGCAGCGTATCAATCGACTTGAACCAGACGAACGATTGATGTTGATGCCAGATTCCCAGAATGAGCACGACAGTCGAGCGGTAGCGGTGCGCACCAATTCAGAGCGTACTATGATCGGGTACGTACCCCGATACTTCGCATACGATGTGCGACAGTTACTTGAACACTGTGCAGTGGAATCGGTGCAACTACGGGTGGCTCGTGTCAATCTGGATGCTCCATTGCAGAACCGCGTTCTTTGCGAAATTCGTTCCTGTTGGCCAAGTGGATTCCAGCCTTGTGATGATGAACAATTTGCCCCAATTTCACCCGAGGTTCCTGCAAACTGCGTGCGATAGTTCTCGCCATTCGTCCATCCTCCGCAAGCAACAGCAACTGAAGCCATTCCGTCTGAAAGCGGACTATATCCTATGAGCGAAGCTCTCTATCCCTACTACGAACGCGAACTCTACTTCATCCGCCAGTTGGCAGGAGAGTTCGGGCAGCGCTATCCCTCCACCGCCGGTCGGCTCATGCTCGAGCCGAACCAGAGTGGTGACCCGCACATCGAACGGCTGATCGAGTCGTTTGCCCTGCTGTCCGCGCGTATCCATCGCAAGCTGGATGATGAATTTCCCGAACTGACTGACGCATTGCTCGGGGTGCTCTACCCGCACTATTTGTCGCCGATTCCATCGATGTCCATCGTGCAGTTCGAGTTGGATTCTGCGCGAGGACGCCTGCCCGATGGCTTCTTGATCGACCGCCATAGTCGGATGCGGACAGCCCCGGTGAATGGTCTGCCATGCCGGTTTCGCACCACGTATCCGGTCACACTCTGGCCGATCCGCGTGGCGGATGCCTCGTTGCAATCACCACCATTTCCCAGGGACTACGATCCGCCGCGGCGAACTGCGGCAGCGTTGCGACTGCAACTGGAGTGTGTCGGCGGGATGAAGTTCTCAGACCTATCGCTGGAAAGCTTACGGTTCTATCTGGCCGGGGACGGCAACATCTCATCAACACTTTATGAATTGCTCTTCAACCACACAACGCAGGTGGTGGTGCGCTCGACCAAGCCTGGCTCACCACACGCGCCGCTGGTGTTTTCACCGAACGATGTATTGGGTGCCGTCGGATTTGCGCGCGATGAAGGGATGTTTCCCTACCCTAGCCGCAGCTTTATCGGCTATCGCTTGCTGAGCGAGTTCTTTGCTTTCCGCGAAAAGTTCCTGTTCGTTGATCTCAAGGGTTGGCAGCGCATCTGTTCAGGTCGAAACGAGGACCGCCTGGAGGTCGTATTCTTTATCGACCGCTCCACGCCGCGACTGGAAGAGTGGATCGACAGCGACACGTTTCGACTCGGATGCGCTCCGGTAGTCAATTTGTTTGAGCAGGTGGCCGAGCCGATCGCCCTGACGCACAAAGCACACGACTATCGCATCACTCCCGACGTGGCACACCACCAGGGAATGGAAATCTACTCGGTGGATGGCGTGAGCAGCACCGATCCAACGACCAATCAAGTAACCCATTACCAGCCGTTCTATGCACTGAGTCATTCGCATAGCCGTGACGAGCAACCGGCCTATTGGTACACAACTCGCCGCAACAGCATGCGCGAAGGAGACCGCGGTACCGACGTGCATCTGCATCTGGTGGATCGCAATTTCCATCCAAAGCTACCCGGTGAATCCACTCTGGTTGTGCATACACACTGCATGAATCGAGACCTGCCGCTGCAATTGCAAATGGCCGGAGAACGACTGTACTTCGAATTGGAGGCCGCCGCCCCGTTGAGTGGCATCCGCTGCTTGAAGCCCCCCACCACGCCGCTGCGTCCACCGGCACGACACGGCCGCTACTGGGCCATTCTCTCGCATTTGAACCTCAACTATCTCTCGCTGACCGACGAACAGCACGGGCTAGAAGCACTCCAAGAAATCTTGCGACTATATGACTTTTCGGACCCCAAGGCTGGGCAGCAGCAACTCTCCGAAGTGGTTCGCCAACTGATCGAAGGGATCACCGATTTGAAAACGCGTCGCATTGTTGGTCGCGTCGGCAATGCCGCAGCCAGCGGTTTTTGCCGAGGCACCGAGGTCCAACTGGAGTTCGACGATCAAAAATACGTAGGCGCTGGTTTGTATTTGTTTGCCAGCGTACTCGAGCGATTCCTTGGACTATACACGTCGATCAACAGCTTTACGCAAGTAGTCGCCAAAACCACGCAGAGCGAAACGCCATTCAAACGCTGGCCGCTGCGTGCCGGTGACCAATCGTTGGTATAGGTCGCCAATCGCAACGGCTCATTTCCTGTCAGAAAGTTTTCGAACGAAGCTTCATGTCGCAACCCGTTGAACCTACTAACGGCGATCCAAAATCAGGATCCCCTGCCCGTCCTGCGGCAGTGGCGACGGCGGCAGCACCGAGTTCCGCGACAGATGTGACCACTACTCCAAAGCAGCCCAAGGGACCGCAATCGGTCATTCAGCGGCTGTTTACTCAGGGACATGCGTTTGAATTCTTTCAAGCCGTCCGTTTGCTGCAATCGATCGATAGCGACTCGCAGCCGCTTGGGTACGATGGCTCTCCCGCCAGTGAACCGGCTCGGTTGCGCAGCTACCTTTCGCTCGCATTTCCCGCCGGCCAGATTTTTGAGATCGAAGCCCCGACCGCACAGCGGCCTCAGGCGGGCGTAACCGTCACGTTCTTTGGGCTGACCGGCGTCAACGGCGCACTGCCACGCTATTACACCGAGCTACTTTTGCGGCTGGAGCGTGACGCTAAGCACCCCGAGAAACGTGCCGCACGCGAGTGGTTCGACGTTTTCAACCATCGCCTGTTGTCACTGTTCTACCGCTCATGGTCCAAGTACCGTTTTTATTTGCAGTTTGAACGGCACGAGCATCAGAACAAAGAGCCAGACGCCTTTACTCAGGCATTATTGGCACTGACCGGAATCGGCACTTGGCCACTGCGCAACCGGATGACCGTCCGGCCACCGCAGACCGATCCCGCGGCAGAACCGGCGGAAAGTCTGGCCGAACTACCGGACCTGGCCGTGCTGCACTACGCCGGCTTCTTTGCTCAGCGGCCACGTACTGCGTATGGTCTCGAAGCAACGCTGGCCGACTACTTCAAAGTCCCCGTACAGGTGAAGCAGTTCCAAGGTGAATGGCTCCCCATTTCCCCCAGCGATCAGACCCGGCTGGGCATGAATAATTCGTCGCTTGGCGGCGATATGGTGATGGGGCAGCGCGTTTGGGACGTGGAAGGAAAGATCCGCATTCGCCTTGGCCCGTTGGATCTGGCTCAATTCAGCCAATTCCTGCCGGACGAAACACCAAACCGCCAGTACAAGGGCTTTTTTGTTTTGTCGCACCTGGTCCGGCTGTATATTGGGGCATCGCTCGAGTTCGATTTGCAGTTGCTGCTGCGAGCGGATTGCATTCCTAAGTGCCAGCTCGGGGCCACAGATTCACCTGGTGCTCGGCTCGGTTGGAACACCTGGCTCCGCAGCAAGAAGGCGGGCCAGCCGGCCGACGACGCCGTTTTTGCCGGGCGAGAGGTTTTCTACTTGAATAGCAGGCTGTAGCAACGGTACAAATTTGCTAGTGAAAGCCGTGTGCCACTGGCTCTGCCAGTGCTGAGTAATCGGGTGCCACTGCTGGCTTGTCCAGCAGTGCGATTGCGTTGCACACATTCACCTCTCCCGCTTGCGAGAGAGGTCGTCGCCCCAGCGTCGGGTGAGGGCGCGTAGAAGTAGACGGTTGAAAGTAGTAAGTAGAGCAAGCCGTAAAAGGCCACCAAAGCAAGACATTTCCAAACACATTTTTGAGGACGGAACGCGTCAATGGCAGCGATCAATCTGAAATCCTTGGTCTCGAAGCTCAATCCTATCTGCCGCCGTGCCTTGGAAGGCGCCGCCGGTCTCTGCCTGTCGCGAACGAACTACAACGTCGAGATTGAGCACTGGTTGATCAAGCTGCTGGAACCGGCTGATACCGACCTCACTCGCATCCTTCGCCAATACGATGTCGACCCGGCGCGCGTCAATCGCGAACTGACGCAGTCCCTCGACAAGCTCAAGACTGGCAATGCGCGTGCACCGGAACTGTCGCCAGACATTCTCGATCTGATGCGCGAAGCCTGGGTTCTCGCCTCGTTGAAGTACAACAGCCATGCCATCCGCTCGGGCTTCTTGCTCACGGCCATGATTCTGGATCGCACCCTGTCGGTACGTTTGCGAAGCAGTTCTGCCGAGCTGGCCAAGATCCCTGGCGACCGCCTGGAAAACGACCTGATGACCTTGGTCGAAAGCTCCGTCGAACAATCGCAAGCTGCTGCCGATGGTGGTGCCGCAAGCGCCGCGCCCGGCGGTGCTGGTGGCGACCGACCGGCTGGCGCAGTGGGGAGCAAGACCCCTTCGCTCGATCAATTCACCACCAACCTGACCGAGCAAGCCAAGAACGGAAAGATCGATCCGGTCCTGGGCCGCGACCCCGAAATCCGCCAGATCATCGATATCCTCACACGCCGTCGGCAGAACAACCCGATCCTCACCGGCGAGGCGGGCGTTGGCAAAACGGCCGTTGTCGAAGGCTTCGCTCTGCGCATTGCCGCCGGAGATGTCCCGCAAGCACTGAAGAACGTCACCCTCCGCACGCTCGACCTGGGCTTGTTGCAGGCCGGTGCCGGCGTAAAAGGCGAATTCGAAAACCGCCTGAAGAGCGTGATCGAAGAGGTCAAATCATCCGCCACGCCGATCATCATGTTCATCGACGAGGCCCACACCCTCATCGGTGCTGGTGGAGCCGCCGGGCAGGGAGACGCCGCCAACTTGCTCAAGCCAGCTCTCGCTCGCGGTGAACTGCGTACCATCGCCGCCACCACATGGGCTGAATACAAAAAGTACTTTGAAAAAGACCCCGCCCTCACCCG
>Ga0163150_10008352_pt1 | contig 11831 bp, 11 predicted proteins | sample OliLakLV19P2IB_FD_148628 | JGI IMG/M metagenome (GOLD analysis project Ga0163150, IMG submission 148628) | Freshwater microbial mat bacterial communities from Lake Vanda, McMurdo Dry Valleys, Antarctica - Oligotrophic Lake LV.19.P2.IB | ecosystem: Environmental > Aquatic > Freshwater > Lake >...
GGACGCTGTCTCAATCACACGCACCTGACGGTGGTGCAGGTGCGGTCTGGCCGGTCTCGAACGCTGGGTCGGTTGGGGCGTGATTGCCAATAACTTGGCCGTCATCGCCGCATTTCTCAACAAGCACAAGCTCACGCTAGCGAAGGCGCTGTCGTGACAGCACCACTTTTTGGACAAGAACTAGTCTATTGGCACGCGACACATGGCGGAGCAATGGGCCGTGCCGAAAATAAGGGCGGTTGCGGGTGTCCCTGAACTGCATAGATTTCTGGAGTAGATTATGCCCATGTTACCGTTTACATGGCAGGCTATTGACGATTGACGATTCACCCCGCCCAAAGCAAGAAAAGCAGGGATTCGAGAATGGGGTGCTGGTCACTTTAGCCGTGATGGGCCGCGAATCGCCACGAAATCCAGGGCCGCAAGGGCCGTTTCACGGCTTAGGTAACCAGCACCCAAGGATAAGATCGACGCAAATCCTCTGTTAATCGATATTCCACGGGCATGTAGTGCTGTGCTATTATGCCGCGCGAGGCCGTGCGGCTTCGTTTAGGCCGAGTGCGTAACCTAGGGGCTAACCGGGAGCCAAACCGTGATACAACCGAAGACCAAGCGCCCATATTTTTCGACGGCGGACTTACTGACTTTGGCCGTGCTTGCGGTGATGGGCGGGCTATTTGCCGCCTGGATCGTGAGGCCGCTGATGGGGCCGGCCGTACTGGTGTTTGTGTTCTTAGGACCGCTGGGCTGGATCGGCTTATCGGGTTTGTTTGTGATTGCGCCGGTGCTGGCCGGGCTGCTAGTGTGCCGGCCGGGCGCAACCACGCTGCGCGGCGCGGTGCAGGGCTTTATCGAAATGCTGCTCGGCAATCCCTCAGGCGCGCTGACGATCGTGCTGGCCGGCCTGCAAGGGCTAGGGGCGGACTTGGGGTTAGCGGCCTTTCGCTACAGACCGAGTCTGCCGGCGGCACTCCTGGCGGGTGCGCTGGGTAACCTGTTCTCCGTCGAGTTCATCATTTTTTTAAGAGGCTTTGACACGCCCTACAATATCGTCGTAGGCGGTCTCACAGCGGCGGTGAGCGGGGCGCTGCTGGGCGGCATGATCGCCTGGCTGTTGGGACAGACGCTGCAGCGGGCGGGCGTGACGAGACGGCTGGGCCTCAAGCCATATGTAGAGATCTAACAGGAGCACGATAGCCCGAAATCGAAAGAGCGCTATGCGCTCGGCGCTGGCACAGTGCCCCAACTCAGCGTCGGCGCCCTAGTGGTGTATTTCCGCTGTCCGAAGCCGGCCGCGCACCTTTGGCCCTTGTCGTGAAGGCGTTTGCGAAGCAGGTCTTGACCGGCTGTCCATGGTTGGCCGCGCCACGGTCAGGCGATCACGTGACCGCCGTCGACCACCAGCGTCTGGCCGGTGACGAAGTCGGCTCCCACTAAATATAGGACAGCGCGGGCCACATCAGCACCGGAGCCGGTGCGTTTGAGCAGATTATAATCGCCCAAGCGCTCCCAGCGCTCGTCGTCCCAACCAACGGTCTTAAACACTGGCCCCGGTGCGACGGCGTTCACGCGTATTTGCGGGGCCAGCGCCTTGGCCAGCACCTGGGTCACCATCAGCAGCCCGGCCTTACTCACGGAATGCGCCGGGTAGCGCGTCCAGGGCTGCAGCCCGGCCAGGTCGCTGATGTTCACGATCACCCCGCCGCCGCGCCCCGCCATCAGGCGCGCCGCGGCCTGCGCGCAGAAGAACGGAGCAGTCAGATTTAAGTCCATCACCTGCTGCCACGCCGCGCGGGTCAGCGTGCGCACGTCGCCGGCTTGCATGCCCGCCGCCGAGTTCACCAACACATCCAGCCCGCCGAACGCCGCTTCGGCCGCCGCAAAGAGGGCATCAATGCCGGCTGCAGTGCTCAGGTCGGCCCGCACGGCCACGGCTCGCACGCCCAGGGCTTCGATCTCGGCCTTCGTTTCTAGCGCGGCCGCCTCCGCCGCGTGATAGTGCACGACCACATGCGCTCCCGCTTCCGCCAACGCCACGGCAATGGCTTTGCCCACCCGGTGGGCTCCGCCGGTAACCAAGGCCACTTTATCCTTCAATTCCATGCGTTTATCCTTTCACTTCTACCGGTCAGCAAGCCACATCAGGCGCAGCGTCTTAAGCAGTGGCTAGGCTTCGGAAGGCCTGTTCGGCCGCCTGCAGCGTCAGCGCCAACTCGGCATCCCCATGGGCCGAAGACAGGAAACCCGCCTCGAACTGGGAAGGCGCCAGGTAGACACCTCCATCCAGCATCGCCTGGAAGAACACACCAAACCGGTGCGTGTCAGCAGCTTTGGCAGTGGTCCAATTCGTGACGGGCTGATCGGTGAAGAAGGTGGTGAACATGGTGCCGACCCGCTGGGGACGGACAGCGATGCCCGTGGCGGCGGCCGCCGCGCTGAGGCCCGCCACGAGGCGAACGGCCTGATGCTCAATTTCTTCCCAGACGTTCGGCCTTTGCAATTCGCGCAGCGTCTCGATCCCGGCCGTCATCGCCAGCGGATTGCCGGCCAGCGTGCCGGCCTGATACACTGGCCCGGCCGGCGCCACCAGCTGCATGACGTCGCGCCGCCCGCCGTAGGCCCCCACCGGCAATCCCCCGCCAATCACTTTGCCAAGCGTGGTTAGATCCGGTTTGATGTCATAGAGCGCCTGAGCGCCGCCGGGATGGACGCGGAAGCCTGTCATCACCTCATCAAAGATGAGCAAGGCCCCCTCCCCGGCCGTAAGCGCCCGCAGCCCGGTGAGGAACCCGGCCACGGGCGGCACGACCCCCATATTGCCCGCTACCGGCTCCACAATGACCGCGGCAATCTGCTGTGGGTGCTGCTCAAAGAGCCGAGTGACCGCCGCGAGATCGTTGAACGGCGCCACCAGCGTGTCCGCGACGGCAGCGGGCGGTACGCCGGGCGAATCCGGCAGACCCAGCGTCGCCACGCCGGAGCCGGCCTGCACCAACAACAAGTCGGCGTGGCCGTGATAACAACCCTCGAACTTGATGATCTTGCTGCGGCCGGTGAAGGCCCGCGCCAGCCGCAGGGCGGTCATCGTCGCCTCGGTGCCGGAATTGACGAACCGGATCATTTCAATGTTTGGCATGAAGGCTTGAATCAGCCGGGCCAACTGCAGTTCTAGCGGGCTGGGCGCGCCGTAACTGGTGCCGCGCGCCGCGGCGCCGGCGATGGCCGACACGATGCGCGGATGCGCGTGCCCCAAGATCAGCGGCCCCCAGGAGAGCACATAATCCACAAACCGGTTGCCATCAACGTCGAAGAGATAGGCCCCCTCGCCGCGCTCGATGAACAAGGGTTGACCGCCGACCGCATTGAACGCGCGCACGGGCGAATCCACACCGCCGGGCAGTAGGGTCTGGGCTTCCGCAAAAAGCTCAATGGAGCGTTGAGTGTTGCGCATGTTTATCCTTATAGCGGGCGGGTCGCTCGTTGGGCTGGGTAGGGGCTATGGGGGCCTCAGCGCAGCCCCGCGGACAGGTTTTAGGTCTCGCGCGGGCCGGCGTTGAGAAATTGCGCCGCGCCGGAGGCGGCCGTTTCACCGGAGGCGATACAGTCGGGAATGCCGACACCGCGATAGGCGTGGCCGGCCACGAACAAGCCGGGGTGCGCCTGCAGGCGCCGGTCAATCACCGCCAACCGCTCGAGGTGACCAAGCGTGTATTGCGGCATGGCGTGGGGCCAGCGAAACAGCCGCCATAGACTCGGCGGAGCGGTAATGCCTAGCGTCCGTTTTAGCTCCGCGCGCACCAGCCCCACCAGGTCTTCGTCGTCGCGCTGCAACGCGTCCGGCTGATTGGCCCGGCCGATAAAGGCGCGGATGAGTCCAAAACCAGGCGGCGCGCGATGGGGGAACTTGCTCGAGGTCCAGGTGCAGGCCAGGATGGGCCGGTTCTCGGCCTGCGGAATGAGATAACCATAGCCATCCAGCGGGCGCAGAATGTCAGCCACGGGATACGCGACCGACAACGTTGCAGTGGAGACATAGGGTATGGCGCGCAGCGCGGCGGCCAGCGGCGCATCCACGCCGGCAACTAGGCCGGCCGCAGCGAAGGCCGGCGTGGCCAGGATTACGGCGTCGGCAGCGCGTTGTTCGCCGTTGGCCAAATTCACGCGGTAGCCAGGCGAGGCCGCTTCGAGGCTTACCACGTCCACAGGGCGCACGATCTCGACATTTGCCAGGTGTGCCTCTAGCGCCTCCACGATCTCCGCCAGCCCCGTGGTCGGCGTGACGAAGGCGGGCCACGCCTGGCCGTTCGGCTGCAGCACTGGCGCAAGGCGGCGGGCGGCCAACACGCCCTTGATCAGCCCGCCGCTGGACAACTCGGCCTGGCGCAGCTGCGGGAAGGTGGCGGCCAGGCTCAGTTGCGCCCCGTCACCAGCGTAGATGCCACTCAGCAAAGGTTCGATGAGGCGCGCGTAGACCTCACGCCCCAGACGCCGCTCGACGAAGGCCGCCACGCTTTCATCGCCGTCGGCCGCACGCGGCGGAATCACGTAATCCAGGCCCATGCGCAGCTTGCCCCAGGGCGAGATCAGCCGGCTGCGCAGCAGCGGACCTAAGCGGGTCGGGATCAGGCCAGTCAACCCTTCCGGCAAGTCGTAGAGCTGATCGGCGCGCGCCACATAGGTGCGGCGGTGCGCGCTATTCGTGCCCTGCAGCCGGGCTTCGAGTCCGAGCTCACGGCACAGACCCAGGCCGCGCGGCTTGTACGACAGAAACGTATCGGGCCCGCCCTCAATCACAAAATCATCCACCCGGTCGGTGACGATCTTCCCGCCCAGGCGCGCCTCACGCTCGATCAACGTCACAGCGACATCGGGCGCCACCTGCTTCAGCCGGTAGGCGACGGCCAGCCCGGTGATGCCGCCGCCTACAATGATCGTGCGTTTCAGCACCAGCCCGCCTCGGCGGCCGTCGCCCGCACGAGGCCGGCCAGGCCGGATATCAGCGTTGGCGCGGTATTGAGCATGTCAATGCGTTCCAGATGCATACCCAGCGCCTCCGCCTGGCGTTTGAACACCACGTCCACATCGTAGAGGATCTCGACGTGTTCACATACAAAGCCCACCGGTGCGAGAAGCACGTGCCGGTGCCCGGCTTGTGCCAGTTCGGCAATTGCCGCGCCCGCGTCGGGTCCCAACCACAGGTCGGGCGTCATGGCCGCCGATTGAAACGCAAACTGGTGCGGGTGCGCGCCCAGCCGCTGCATCACAGCTTCCACGGTGGCCGTTAGTTCTTCGACGTAGGGATCCTGCCATTCCAGGATACGCTGCGGCAGGCTGTGGGCCGTGAAGACGATCGGAACGGTCGCCCGCACGTCGGCCGGAAACCGCGCGAGCGCGGCGCGCACCCGCTCGGCAAGCGCCTCCAGATACCCATTCAAGAGAGGCCAGCGCTCAATCCGCGCCATCGCGATCGGCGCAGCCGCCTCATCCACTTTTTTGTAATACGCACCCACGCTCAAGCGTGAGTAGTGCGGCGCCATGACCAGGCCCACGGCCCGCGTCAGGCCGGCCTGGGCCATGGCCGCTAGGCTGTCTTTGATGTAGGGTCGCCAGTGCCGCATGCCAACGAACGTTTTGAAGTCCGCTCCATCGGCATTCAGGGCCGCTTCCAGGGCTTCGGCTTGGGCCTGCGTTCGCTCGAGAATGGGCGACCGCCCGCCGATCTCGCGGTAGCGTTCGCGCACATCTTGCACGATGTGGGCGGCGGTCGGCCGATAGCCGCGCACGTCGAGCAGATAGGGTTCTACCTCGTCCAGGTTGTCCGGCCCGCCGTAGGCCATCACCAACACTCCGATCGGGGTCATGCCGCCTCCGGCACAGAGAACTCGTGCACCATCGTCACCACTGCCTGCACATTTTCTACCGGTGTCTCCGGCAGGATGCCGTGGCCGAGGTTGAAGATATGCCCGGGCCGGCCGGCGGCCTCCGCCAGCACGCGCCGCACGTGGCGTTCAAGCACGGGGCGCGGGGCAAAGAGTGCGGCCGGGTCCAAGTTGCCTTGCACGGCCCGGTCAGCGCCGACGCGCGCCCACCCCCAGTCCAGCGGCGTGCGCCAATCCAAACCGATCACATCGCCGCCGGCCGCGGCCATCAGCGGCAGCAGGGTGGCACTGTCGGTGCCAAAATGGATTGTGGGCGCGCCAGCGGCAGCCAGCCGGCTCAGCACGGTCTGAGAGTGCGGCAGCACGTAGGCTTCGTAGTCAGCGGGGCTGAGCGCGCCAGCCCAGCTGTCAAACAGCTGCACAGCCTGGGCTCCGGCTTGCACCTGCGCGACCAAGTAATCACCAACCACCTGGGCCAGCTTGCCCAGCAGGGCATGCCAGGTCTCAGGTTCGCCATACATCAGCCGCTTGGTTCGCAAGAAAGTGCGCGACGAACCCCCTTCCACCAGATAGGAGGCCAGCGTAAACGGCGCGCCGGCAAAACCAATGAGCGGCAATTGACCTTCTAACTCGCGCCGCACCAGCCGCACCGCCGCCAGCACATGCCCCAGCGCCTCGTCCACGTCCACCGGCCGCAGGGCCGCCACATCCGCGGCCGAGCGCACCGGGTTGTGGATCACCGGCCCCTCGCCGGCGGCAAACTCCAATTGCAGGCCCATCGGGATCAGCGGCAGCAGGATGTCGGCGAACAAGATCGCAGCGTCCACCCCCAGGGCGCGCACCGGTTGCAGCGTCACTTCCGCCGCCAGGTCGGGCTGGGCGCAAATCTCCAGCAGGCTGTGCCGGGCGCGGATGGCGCGATACTCGGGCATGTAACGACCGGCCTGCCGCATGAACCAGACGGGCGTCCGGTCGACGGGCAGGCGGCGACAAGCGCGTAGAAAACGATCGTTCATTGGCAGAGGGCCAGTGTCGCTTCGGCGGGATGGTACAGGGCGGTATGGAGGGGCGTGTCGCGCAGGGTATACACCCGGCCATCGGTGCTGCGCAGTTCATTCACCAGATCGGAAAAACGGGCCAGGTCGTCCATTTCGTACACCACCACGAACTCCTGGTCTTGCACGCCAAACGAGTACAAGAGCAGCTGGCTGATCTCTTCATACTGCTTGCCGATGCGGATGTGCTCGTTCATCATGCCTTGGCGTGTCTCGCGCCCCAGCAGGTACCACTCAGTGGTCTTGACGAAAGGATAAATCACCAGGTAGCGCCGGCGCGTCTCGGCGAACGGGTCCACCTCCTGCGTCGAGCGCGTCTTGGTGTACTGCGACGGCCGAGTGAAGCCCCACAGCGTATCGACCAGCCGCAGATACAGGCGATGGGGATTGGTGGCCCGGGCCTGCGCCTCGAAGAATTGGGCCGTAGCCGTGGGCGCTTCGACCGGCAGCGCACTCCACACGATCACGTCCACGCCGCTTTCGGTTGGCTGGTACAGCGCGACGGCAGGTGCGGCGGTGCGCAGACCCGTCAGCCACTGACGGCCCAGGTCGGCTCGTGCCTCTGATGACAGCGCCCAGTAGGCCTCCGTGAAGGCGTACAGCGCGAAGTGATTGAGCGTGCGGGGTGTTTCTTCAGGCATGCGAGTGTCCTTTGCGTACGCGGGTTGCTAAAGACCAGATTGAAGTGGGCCGGGTGTGCGCCGGCTCAAGCCAGCCACTGCGCGGCGTCCTTCGCGTGATAGGTAATGATCAGATCAGCGCCGGCGCGCTTGATGCTGGTGAGCACTTCGATGGCCGTGCGTCTTTCGTCGAGCCAGCCGTTCGTGGCAGCGGCCTTGAGCATTGCATATTCACCGCTGACGTTGTAGGCTGCCAGCGGCAGCTCGGGGAAGTGGTCGCGCACCTGGCGGATGATGTCGAGATAGGCCAGGGCGGGTTTGACCATCAACATATCGGCCCCTTCCGCCACGTCCAGCGCCGTCTCGCGCAGTGCCTCCCGGGCGTTTGCCGGGTCCATCTGATGCGACTGACGATCACCAAACTGGGGCGCTCCTTGGGCCGCTTCCCGAAACGGGCCATAAAAGCTAGACGCATACTTAGTGGAGTACGACAGGATCGGCAGGTGCTCAAACGCGGCGTCATCCAGCCCGGCGCGGATGGCCGCGACCATGCCGTCCAGCATGCCAGATGGCGCCACGAGGTCGGCCCCAGCCTCGGCGTGGGAGACGGCCACCTGCGCCAGCACAGACAAGGTCTCGTCGTTAAGCACATACCCTTCCGGCAGGTGCGGGTGCGGCCGGGCGTCTGCACCGCGGCCGACGTTCAGCAGCCCGCAGTGGCCGTGATCGGTGTACTCGCACAGGCACACGTCTGTGATTACCACCAATTGCGGCGCGGCGGCCTTGATGACCCGCGTGGCCTGCTGCACGATGCCGTCCGGAGCGAAGTTCTCAAGCCCAATGGGGTCCTTGTGCGCCGGCAGACCGAATAGCAGCACCGCCGGAATGCCCAGCCCCGCAATGGCTTGCGCCTCCTCGCCCAGCCGATCCGGCGACCACTGGAACACGCCCGGCATCGAGCCAATCTCGTGCTTGAGCCCGTGGCCGTGAGCTACAAACAGAGGGTAGACCAAGTCAGTGGCCGCCAGCCGCGTCTCGCGTACCAACGAACGCAGCGGTTGGCTAAACCGCAGACGGCGCGGGCGGGCCGTTGCCCCGGTGATTGGGGCGGTTTGGGGCGGGATCGTAGCGGCCATTCGGGTTCCTTACAAACGCGTGGTGGTCAGTGTGCGGCGAAATAACTCGCCAGCGCGGCTACTAGGCCAGGCAGCGTATATTCGGCGGCGATGGCATCCACTGGCAAGCCCGCCTCACGCGCGCCGGCGGCCGTGACCGGCCCCAGACAGACGACGGCGGGCCGGTGTAAGCCACTTGGAAGGCTGGCCCAAACGGGAGCGAAGTTACGCGCCGCAGACCCGCTGGTCAAGGTGATGGCATCCACGCCGCGCCGCAACTCATCCAGCCCGTGCGGATCGGGAGCAGCCGGCAAGGTCTGGTAAACGGCAATCTCTTCCACCATCGCGCCGCGTTGCCGCAGCACCGCAGCCAGAGCTTCTCGGGCCATCTCAGCGTGTGGCAGCAGCACCCGTTGTCCCGCAACCGCACCCAGCGCCAGCGCCAGCGCTTCGGCCTGGTACTCGTCCGGAATCACCTTCGTCATCACACCCTGCCGGTCCAAGGCGCGGGCGGTGGCTGGTCCTACGGCCGCATATTGGGTGGTCGCGCCGGCCCCCGCCGAGTCGCCCTCGGCTGACAACCAGGAGGCGGGCCGCCGCTGGCCCAGGCGCTGAAAAAAGATGGCGACCGCGTTGCTGCTGGTAAAGACAATCCACTGGTACTGATCCAGCTGCGCGAGGGCAGCATCCAGAGGCTGAAAATCATCCACCGGCACGGTCTCAATCATGGGGAGCAAGATTGGCTCGGCATCCAGAGCCGCCAGCGCTTCAACCAGCGCCGCGGCCTGCTCTCGCGGCCGGGTGATGACAATCCGCTTGCCCGCCAGCGGCGACCGAGGCGTCATCCCAGCAGCTCCTGCGCCCCTTGCGCCAGCGCCTGCGCAGCGAGCTCCGCCCCTAGCGTCTGGGCGTCCGCGCCCAGACCGCTGACCCGGATCACAAACTGCCCATCGGGTGAGGCCACCAGCCCCATCAGCTTCAAGGTCGAGTCAGCTGCACTCGTCGCGTAGGCAGCAATGGGCATCGCGCAGCCACCGCCAAGCCTGGCCAAAAAGGTGCGTTCGGCCGTCACAGCCTCCCGCGTGGCGGCATGATCCAGCGGGCGCAGAAGGGGCTGGACACGTTCGTCCCCGGCGCGGCACTGCACTCCGATAGCCCCTTGCCCCGGGGCCGGCAGCATCACATCTAGCGGCAGATACTCACGAATGTGGTCAGACAGTCCCAGCCGCTGTACTCCGGCCGCGGCCAGCACCACGGCATCGTACTCGCCGTTCTCGGCCTTCCGCACGCGCGTATCAACGTTGCCGCGCAGCGGCCAGATGGATAGGTCGGGCCGGGCCGCCAGCAATTGCGCCACGCGGCGCGGGCTGGAGGTGCCCACGCGCGCCCCACGCGGCAGAGCGGCATACGTCCCGTAATTGGGCGCGATAAGCACGTCCCGGGCGTCCGCGCGCTGGCCAATCGCGCCCAAGGCCAACCCCGGAGCGCTCATGGTGGGCAGATCTTTCAGCGAGTGCACGGCGAGGTCAATCTCATGGTCGTGCAGGGCATGCTCCAGCTCGGCGGTGAACAGGCCCTTACCGCCGATGGCGGCCAGCGGCAGGTCGAGCTGGCGATCGCCCGAGGTGGTGAACGGGCGGATTTTAAAGACTAGCGCCGGCCAAGCCTGCGACAGCTCAGCACGCACCCAATCGGCCTGCCAGTGCGCCAGCTTGGAGCCACGCGTGCCGATCACGAGCGGCTGCGAGAGCTCAGTCTCAGCCATGCACACCTTAGCCTTCCAGCGCGAACAGCGCCTTGGCTGCGGCGGCCCAGGCCGCGGCCTGTTGGCTGCCGGCGGCGGCCCGCAAGCGGCCGGTGGGCGCATGGAGTAGCTTGTTCACTAGCGCCTCGGCCAGCTGCTCGATGTGCTGGCGCTCGGCGGGCGTTAGGTCGGGCAAGTGGCGCAAGGTCTTGTTGACTTCAGCCTGCCGGATATCGTCGGCTTTGGTGCGCAGCTCGGCGATCACGGACGCCATAGCCAGGCCGGTCAGCCACGCCGTGAAGCGTCCCAGTTCCTCGGCCACAATGGCTTCCACTGGCGGCACCGCCTGCTGCCGTTCAATTAAAGCGCCGTTCAGGTGGGCTTCAAGGTCGTCGATGTTATAGCAGAACGCATTGGGGGTGCGCCGCACGTCGGGATCGACATTGCGCGGCACGGCGATGTCGATGAAGACAAGCGGGCGGTCCGGACGTCGCGCCACGGCCGCTGCGGCTAGGACGGGCGTGATGACAAAGTGGGACGCCTGCGTCGAGGTCAGGACGATATCAGCTTCGGCAAGGGCCTCGCCCAGTTGCTCAAACGGATAGGCCCGCGCGCCCCACCGCTCGGCCAGTCGCGCAGCGCGCGCCGGCGTCCGGTTAATGACGGCGACTTGGGCCGCTCCCCGAGCTCGGAACGCCTCGACGGCCAGCTCGGCCATCTCACCCGCTCCGACAATCAACACTCGCCGCGAGGGGAGCAAGCCAATGATCTTCTCCGCCATTTTGACGGCCACCGAACTGATCGTCGCCGCATTGCGGTTGATGTTGGTTTCGGTGCGCGCCCGTTTGCCAGTATGGATGGCGGCCTCAAAAAGCGCCGCCAGAACCGGCCCACTGGCACCCTGAGCCGTGGCCTGCACGAATGCTTCGGTGACCTGGCCGAGGATTTGGGGCTCACCCAAAATCATCGATTCGAGCCCGGCTGCTACTCTGCACAAGTGCTGCGCGGCCTCGTCACCGCTGAGGCGATAGAAAAGGTCACTGACGGCGATGTCAACCACGTCATGCGTTTCGATCAGGAATTGCTCGAGCGGGGCGAACAACGCCGCCGGCGATTCCGGCAGAGCCGCAATGGGCGCGCTGGCGTCGGGTACGGCGGCATATAGTTCCAGCCGGTTACAGGTCGAGAGAATCACCAACTCACTTAGGCCCGGGTGCTTTCCCGCCTGAACCCGGCCAAAAGCGGCCAGGGCCGTCGTCAATACCTCGGGCGAGTAAATCAGGCGCTCGCGCAGCTCAACAGACGCCGTGTGATGGCTGAGGCCGAGACACAAGATGCGCATACGGGTGGTTTAGCGTTGGGACTGGTCGTAAGCCGCTGCAATGGCGAGTTGCACCGAATTCAGGAGTATGTTGATG
>Ga0163150_10008356_pt1 | contig 11823 bp, 17 predicted proteins | sample OliLakLV19P2IB_FD_148628 | JGI IMG/M metagenome (GOLD analysis project Ga0163150, IMG submission 148628) | Freshwater microbial mat bacterial communities from Lake Vanda, McMurdo Dry Valleys, Antarctica - Oligotrophic Lake LV.19.P2.IB | ecosystem: Environmental > Aquatic > Freshwater > Lake >...
GGCTTTCGTCGCCACGAACGGCGAGCACGGCTTCAAGAACTGGCTGCCGTACTTGTTGGCGCGCCTCCAGCCTTTCGTACAGAACCCGGTGCTGCTGCGGATGTTGTCCCGGCCCAGTACGGTGAGCCTGCCAAAGCTGATCAATGAGGGTCGCATTGTGCTGTTCCGTCTTTCGAAAGCGGTACTTCAGGAAATGGAGTGCCAATTGCTGGGGACAATGCTGCTGTTGCAGTTCCATGTTGCGGCGCTTTCGCGCGCCTCGATGCGTCCGGAACTGCGCCGGCCCTTTCATCTTTTTGTCGACGAATTTCACACGATGGCCAATGACTCGACGCCGATTCTCCTTAGGGAATCGAGAAAATTTGGAATAGGTCTGACCCTGGCGACACAATCGTTTTCCAGTTTGCGGCATCGGCGAGGCGGCGATTTGACCAACGCCGTATTGGCGAATACGGCAACCAAGGTGCTCTTTCGCCTGTCGCCACTGGATGCAAATCTGGTTGAAGAATACGCGGAGCCGGAATTCAGCGTTAAGGACCTCTCACGTACCCAGAACTACCAGGCAGTGGTATGCATGACCGCAATCGATGTTCCGCCGTTCCGCATGCATGCGGCGTTGCCTGACACGGTCGAAGGCAATGCTTCCGCGCAGGACCTTCGAGAACGCTCCGGAAAGCGATTTTCCACGCCGATCGGGGAAGCCAATAACTACATCGTCGAACGTCACGGTATTGCACCCGGCACTTTCGGAGCGACCGCGCCAAGTGGCGATGCTCATTGATATGCCGCACGAGAGTCAGCCCGCTGGCCCAGCGGATCGCGTCCGGCAATGGATGTGCATCCCACCGTCAGCGCAGTCGACTGCACGTCCTCGGTCGCTGCAGGAGTTCAAGGTTCTGCTGGAGACGGGTCGCGGCCGCGTCGTTTGGTTTGCCGTGAAGCAGCGGGCAGCGCCTGACCTAGCGCTGATCCTGGAGGTCGCCCGGCGCATGGACAGTTTCCCAGAGCCGCCGGATCAGGCGGCGCTTTCGCGCGAAATGTCCTTACATGACGACCTCAACGTGGACATCCTGGGCGCAAACGTCCTGGACGAAACATGCTGGGGTCTGCAGGTTTGGACCCAGCAGGCCCTGCTCGACGCCGCGCTGGAAGGCCGGATTGCCGGATCGTCGGGCAGTGACGTGCGCGCATCCATCGTCCGGGAACAGTCCGCCTGGTTCCGGGCGCAGTCGGCGAGATTTCTGGCGGGCCTCGATACGAAGGTGATAGAGACGCTGCTATCGCTCGGGACGCTGCAGCTATTTCTCTACAACTATCTTGTCGCAACTAGCGAAAAACATCGCCGCAACCGATGGCAGGCCCTGCGCTTGTATCCCATATTGCACCGCCGGCTGCTGGACGGTGACTTCGCGGACAGCCGGAAGGTGATTGACGACGGCACACCACTCGTCGATGCCCTCGCGGCCCGCTACGTTGTGCCCCGCGCGGTGATCCGTGCCGTGGCCGGCACAGCGCCGCTCGCGGCTGGCGCATCGGTCGATCGACTGGAGATCGTCCTGCCACTGCTGCGCGACATTCCGCCAGCCTGGTGGCCGCGCGCGCTAGATGACTGGACGCGGTTCACTGAAGCCGCACAGCGTATCGCTGCCTTGTCGGGACAACCCATCATGACAATGAGCAACCGTTTGATCCTGCGCGATTGCGCACAAAGGGGCTACCGCCTCCCGGATTTCGATACGGACGAATGGCAGCGCACCGGGCAGGAGATTGATGATTTCTTCCGGGGATTGCACGGTGCGCTCCGGTTCAGATTGCGCGAATCCAGGCCCAACCACGAATCAGAGCTATTTGCGATCCGCGTAAAAAACAACATGTTTTCCTCGTTAGGAATTGTGCGGATCGGGCGGCTGGCCGTGCGTTGGGGCGCTGCCTACCGGCGTACGCAGGCGGTTTTTTCTTCCGAATCCGAGCTCTGGCGAGGTGCGCGCTGGCTCTCCCTCGCCGATTCTCCCTTGGCTGTGGGTGACTTGGTGGCCCACCCCTTGCTGACCGCCAAGGCGCTCGCCGAAGAGGGCGTAGCCATGACCAATTGCGCCGGAGTGGGAATTACTCAGCAGTTGCCAAAATGGACGACAGAGGGGCTTGTAAGAATGAGCGAACAGAGTCGGGCATTTCCTGGAGTTCTTAGAAGCAACCTCTCTGAGAAGGATGGGCTCTTCTATAGCGATATCCCAATGTTCATAGTGCGAATGAATATGGACCGGCCGTTGTCAGTGCGTGAATTCCTGTTGCGCGCCTCGCGCAGCCTCTCGAAAGGCAGGTTGCGGCCGCCGAACTATCCCAAGACCTTGAAGGAGCTAAGCGGCACCGGTATCCCTTTCTGGATCCAGGACTGTATCGTCGAGTGCGTTGCCGATAAATGGGACGAGCGCGAATTTCTGAAAGTTTTATGGCAAGAACTGGAACTAGCCGCCCGCAGAAGGGAGTGGCCCATAAGCGCATGGCGGTATCTTGTCGTCGATATACAAGACAGGTTTGCGCGGCACAAAATCCCCCGACTCGCGTTGCGCCGAGCGCTGTCAACAACGACAGCAGAGAGTTGGCCCAATTCGGTTCGAATTTGAGAAGCAAGGTAGAAATCGCCTTGGCGGTCGTCGGGGAATGGAGACGCTCAATGGGGCCGCTCGTCATCCAATGCTTTCGTCATGGAGAGAGTTTTGCCAACGCCGGCCTAGTGAGTCTTAGTCCGGGCACGGTTCCCCTGACCGATGCCGGCGTCGCGCAGGCGCACGAAATTGCCCGATCATTCGTGGCGGCCCCGGAAGCGATCATCTGCTCATCCTACGACAGATCACAAAAAACTGCGGAGCCCACTTCGGCTCGGTATCCAGGCGCGCCCCTCTCGGTTTGGCCAATCCACGAATTTACGTTTCTCGCACCGGAACGCCATACCGGTACCACGGCGGAAATCCGAAGCCCCTTTGTCGAGCGCTACTGGGAACGCGGTGACCCTCATTACGTCGATGGTGAGGGGGCGGAGTCGTTCGCGGGGTTCATGAACCGTGTGGAGGGCTCAATCGCTCGCTTTTCGGAACTTAGACGGAATGGGGTTAAGTCCGTGGCGTTGTTCGGTCATGGGCTGTGGCTACTCGCATTTCAGCTTATGGTTGAGGCAGGTGAAATCGACATTCACGATCCCGCTGTCATGGCCCTATTGCGGAGTCGGAGCCAAACGTCGGCTATTCCGAACGGCAAGGGCCTGGTCGCCACCTTTGACGGCCAAAGATGGGCAATTGCCGCTATGACACTCGATCCCGGCACAGATCAGCAGCGAGGGGGATCGTGAGCTATCCGAATTGGGTCGTCTTGCACGCACCTCATGATTCGACGGAAGTGCCGAGTCCGGTGCGTGGGCAGTTCCTGCTTGATGATAGCCTCCGTGGCGGCTGCCATCAAACGACGCGGCTATTGCCTCGTGCTCGACTGCCACAGCTTTCCGGACAAGGCACTCCCCTACGAACTAGCCGCTCCCGACGCGGCTAGGCCTGATATCTGCATCGGGACCGATGAATTCCACACCAGCGCGGCACTGTCGAGCGCCTTTGTCTCCGAATTCGAGCGTGCCGGTTGGGACGTGATGGTAAACAACCCGTTTGCGGGTGCGCTAGTACCAAGCGGCCGATACCGGCGCGATCCTCGGGTCCATGCAGTCATGGTCGAAGTGAATCGACGGCTCTACCTGCGGGAGCCTGGTGCGGAACCGCTACCGAAGTTCAGTCTTATCGCGCAACAGATCAGGCAATGTTGCGTGACGGCTATTGGTGCCTGCTCGTCTTGGGGGGAGTCAGCGTGACAAGTAGAACGGGATCTGGTTCGCGTTTCGGCATCGGAGCCGGCACCACGCATCTTCGGTGTTAACGGGCGAATGCAACCCCCTCGCCCGGAAATTAGTGGTTATCCATGAGTCCTGGATTCGCATTGAGCACCGCGCGGCCAAGGTCGTCGCCAAGTTTCCACAGGGCTTCATGGATCGCTTGCTGGCGCTCTGGCCAGCGCGCGAAGGGCAGCAATTTGCCGTCGGAACCGACGAGGCCGAACTTGCGCAATCGTTCGACGGACTCGGGACTCATGCGTTCCACGGGATAATAGCGACGTTCTCTCGGTATCACTTTACCGTCCTCGTCGAACCAGTCGGGGAGCTGTTGATGGAGGAACGCGATGTCTTTGCTAGTCAGCATGGAGTTCCTTATTCCGCAACATCAGCAAACAACCCGGTGTTCTGACTGCATTATTCGCAAGTCGAATAATAATCCTTGCCCGTTCCGAAGGTCGTCGAGCGCGTCAAGGCGCGCAAGGACAAGATCCACAGTTGGTTCGTGGACAGGAACCTGCTGCTCGCGGCATGAAATTCCTCGTCGACCCGAAATACCAGTTGCCGCAGATGAACGCGGTGTTCTGCCCGGAGGGCGTCAACGAAGCCGAGGTGCGCAAGCGCCTGCTGAACGAATTCAACCTCGAGATCGGCGCGGGCCTCGGGCCGCTCGCCGGCAAGATCTGGCGCTTCGGCCTCATGGGTTACTCGTGCCGCCCGGAAAACGTGATGGTGTGCCTGTCGGCACTCGGCTCAGTGCTCGACGACATGGGCCTGCCGGTGCATGTCGGCGACGCTGAGTCGGCCGCGCACGGTGCGTACGCGCAGATGCATGTGAAGGACGCGCAGCGGAAGAAGAAAGCCGCATAGCACCGCACCCGCCGGGGTTCTGCGACCGGCGGATGCAGGGGGGAGGCAAATGACGCTCAAGCCGTGGCTGCCCGCGATCGAGCTCGCGCTTCTGTGGCTGTGCCTGTACCTCAGCCTGAGAAACGCGCGGCGGCAGATGCTCGTGGAAATGCTGCCGAGCTCGAAGACCAGCGGGATCTTCATTGGCTTGGTCGAGGTGAAAGGCACCGCGGAATCCGAGCCGCCATTGACCAGCTACCTCGCGGACCTCCCGTGCGTGTATTACACCTTCACCGTTCGCGAGCGGTGGACGCGCCGGGTCACCGAGTCCTATACCGACAGCAATGGCAGCTCCCAGATCCGCACGGTGAACAAGACCGACTGGGATACCGTTGCCAGCGGCGGAGTGACGACTGCGCCCTTCTATCTTCACGACGAGTACGGGGCCGTCCTGGTTCGCCCCGAGGGCGCGGAAGTCGTGACGCCCCAAGTCTTCTCGACGGCGTGCGGCCCGACGGATCCGCTTTACTTCGGCAAAGGGCCGGGCGGGGAGGTGAGCGGATCAGACCACATCCGCCAGTTTGTAGAGCATGCGATCGAGGTCCACACGCCGATTTATGTGCTCGGCCGCGCAAGGCAGCGCGAAGACATCGTCGCGGCGGAGATCGCCGCCGCGGAGGACACGCCGATTTTCCTGATCACTACCGAATCCGAGGACAAAGTCAGGCACGGCTTCGGCGAGGGAACCCGGATCTGGGGCCAGATCGGGTTCTTTCTCGTCGTGCTGTACGCCGTCTTTGGCATCGACGAGCACGATGGCAAGCGCGAAATTATCATCGACCCTCGGATCAGCCTCGAGTCCATCGCCTGGTATTGCAGCGCTTACCTCCTTGCATGGACCGCTGGATGGGTGCTGATCACCTACAACACGATGATCGAACTTCGCCATCGGGTACGCCAGGCCTGGGCCAATGTGGATGTCCAGCTCAAACGCCGGGCCGACCTCGTGCCCAACCTCGTCCACGTCGTTACCGCGGGCGGGGACTATGAGGGCGCGTTGCAATCCGGGCTTGCGCTGCTGCGCGAGCAGGCCCGCGCCACGGCCCCGGGGAGGCCCGGGCCTGATCCGGCAGCGCTGTCGGGCACCGTTCGCGCGCTCGCCGAGGCCTATCCGGACTTGAAGGTCAACGGGTCTTTCCTTGGACTGCAGAAGGCGCTTTCAGACACCGAGGACCGGATCGAACTTGCGCGTACTTACTTCAATGAGATCGCGACGTTCTACAACACCCGGCTGCAGCAGTTTCCCGAAGGGTGGATCGGACGCATTGGTTTTCTGCGCCCGCAGGCGCTGATGCAGGGTCATTTCGAGGCCGCGCCTGATTAATAAATGCTGCCATTTTTAGATCAAAGTCCTTTACTGGCGCGGCGTACAGGGTGAATTACTGCCATTCGCTTTGCGACATTAGTCGGCTTTTGCCCCTGTGCGTCTTCATCGATGCCACGTCCGAGTCCGACTCGGGCTCGGTCATCGCAACCGCGGTCCAAGTGCGTCCCTTGGCGACCTCCGGCAGCCAGCGCTTCTTTTGCTCCTCCCGGGCGGAAGCTAATGCGTTGTTCGGTCCCATCGTCGAACTCAACGGCGACCGTGTAGGGGCCGACGATCTCGAAGCGGTGGACGCGATGCATGGGATGGTTCAAGGCACTACCTGAGTGGGTCGATCTTGACGGGTGGCTGACCAGTAGTACGCATGGAAATGCGGCCGATGATGCGGGCCACGGGCCTCGACGAACATCCGAATCACGATGCCAAAAAACCGGGAGAGCTCGGGCACTGGTGCAAGGTCCTTCGTTTTGTGGGGCTAACGCTTGAATTCAGCGCCCGCCGAAGGCAGTCCGCTGCAACGAAGTCGTTAGACATCTTCACGCATGAGACGGATATCGACTTCTCGCTCGACGTACTTCCATTCCTCTGACGCACGCAGTTCGGAAAGCAGCCTGTTGAACTCAACCTCATGGATTGGCGCGAACTCGAACCAATTGAGAAAATCGAACGGTTCATTCTCTGAGAGGTCGCGGCAGTGGTGGAGCCTCCGCGCTACTGCAGGCAAGTACTTACAGTAAGCCCGATCTGGATGTGCTTTGACTGTTCTTCCAAAACGCTCCGGCGCTCGTCTTGCGTGAGCTCCCACCAAGCTGCGTTCTTCCGGATCGGTATTAGCGCAGCGCAAGTTGCCTCTGGGCGTGCCAGACCTTGCTGCTTCGCCACAATTTCGCTCTTCTCGCTGCGCACGACATATCGTTCATTGCTTGTTATCCCACGAAGTACCCAGGGTGCATTGGTTTCAGGCTGTACCTCTGAGCCGGATACGACGTTGAGCCTTTTGGCTCCAAGCAGGGGCTCGCCAACTATGGTTTCGGTCCTGACGATCCGCCAAAGGCCAATGTCTCCGCCGACGAATGCAAACAATCGCGTACTCATTCCAACACTCCTTTCGTGTTGAGGCCTAACGTCTTTGCCTGCGGCGGGTCGGGACGACTGTTGATCGGGCGCGATGCTGGCGGCCCGTCCGCAGCAACAAAGGGTTGCGCGTCCTTGCGGATATGTCGATACTGACATAGTATGGCCTCGTGAGCCCAAGAGATAAACCACTCGTCTGGCTGCGTGGCGAACTCAAAACCCCTCCCTTGTCGCGCGAAGCACGAATCGAAACAGGATTCCTGCTCCGAAGGTTACAGCGCGGTGAGTCACTGGGTATGCCTCACTCCCGAACGATGCCCGGTATCGGAGTGCGGTGTCACGAATTGCGAGTGACCGATACGACCGCTACATGGCGTGTGATATTCAGAATTGATGAAGACGCGATAGTGCTCCTGGAAGTCTTCTCGAAGAAGGCTCAGAACACGCCACAGTATGTGATCAAAACTTGTAAGAAGCGCATAAAGGGTTACGACAATGGATGACAGGAAGCGTAAACGTCTGGAAACGAAAGGATGGAGGGTCGGTTCCGCGAAGGACTTGCTCCAACTCTCCGACGAAGAAGAAGCGTACATTGAATTGCGCTTGAAACTGGCTGAAGGCCTGAAGGCTCGACGCGCTGACAAGGGCCTCACGCAGATTGAATTCGCCAAGGTCATACAGTCGAGCCAATCGAGGGTGGCCAAAATGGAGGCCGGGGACCCCACCGTTTCTCTGGATCTACTCGTGAGATCACTCCTCGCTCTCGGCGCAACGAACAGCGAACTGGCAAAAATCATCGCACGGCGCTGACCGGGACGCCCAACGATCGCGCTAACCGGCGCGAAACAGCGGTTCGTAGCGCCGCTGTTGAGCCTCCGTGTTCAGCGCGCGCTTAGGCCGCGGCGCCACAGCCGCTTGATCAAGAACCGTATCGACACCACAATGGTGCCCTTTGGAGGTTGACATGCCGACCACCCTGACCTTGAAGAGCATTCCCGATGAGGTATACGAGAGGTTAAAGGCTTCCGCCGAGGCCCACAGGCGAAGCTTGAACAGCGAGGCAATCGTGTGCTTGGAGACCGTGCTACTGCCTGGAAAAATGCCTCCAGCAGAACGCCTGGCTCGCGCGCGAGCTCTCCGCGCCTCGATGCCGCAGGGGAAGTTTCGTGCGAAAGACATCGATCTGCTCAAGCGAGAAGGTCGGCTGTGATAGTGGTCGATACGAACGTTCTTGCGTACTTGCTTCTGCCCTACGAGTTCAGCCCGCGGGCAGATGCGCTGTACAAAAACGACCCGGATTGGGTTGCGCCGATTTTCTGGCGCAGCGAGTTCCGCAATCTCCTGGCTGGATACCTGCGTCGGAGGACCCTCACGTTCGAGCAGGTTGTAAAGGTTCAAGCAGAGGCCCAGGCGCTTCTGTCCGGAAACGAGCATGAAGTCGATTCGCGACGCGTTCTCGAACTCGTGCGTGACAGCGACTGCACCGCGTACGACTGCGAGTTTGTGGCCCTCGCGATGCAGCTTGGCGTCAAGCTTGTCACGATGGACAAGAAGCTTCTTAAGGCCTTCCCGAAGCACACGACCTCGCTTTCTGCGGCCTAACAAAGGAAAGGGACTACCCCGTGCCGGTCACGGCATCGAGGTGCCAAGATTGAGGTGTCGAAATTCAATCTGATAACCGGAGGCGAAGTCATGGAAGAGATGACTACCGTGGGGATTGATTTGGCAAAAAGCGTGTTCTCGCTGCACGGAGTGGATGGTGCGGGCCGGGTCGGGCTGAGAAAGACGGTGCGGCTGATGGCCCCGAAGTTCGTGATCCCGTACAGAAAGAGCGGCAAGAACGACGGCAACGACGCCGAGGCGACCTGCGAGGCGGTGGCGCGGCCGAGCATGCGCTTCGTGCCGGTGACGAGCCTTGAGCATCTAGCCCTCCTCGCGCTGCAACGGGTGCGGCAAGGGTTCGTGGTGGAGAGAACAGCCACCATAGGATTGGGCTCCGATTATATTTTTCTTCGGAGGAATATACGCGAGGCTGGTCCGGGATACCTGCCGCGCGTCCCCGGGAGGGTCTGGGCTGGGCGAGATGCGGCTTGATCGATTGCTGCCAATATTTCAGTAAACCCCGCGCTCAGCCTGCATCTTCGGACGAAATGCTGCCATCCGAGAGCTGAAGGTGGCCGATGAGCGCCACTCCGCTATGAAGTAAGAGAGCCCTTGAGGCGGCGAAAAATCGACGATGGATTCAGCCATTCGTTAGTGCAAGCTCAACGTTTGACATGAGCGGCGGCCGACAGTGGGCGAAGCCCGCTGTCGGATGTCCGCTCGATGGAAGGGTTAGCCTCGTACATCTCAGAACGGAATGTCATCGTCGAAGTGGAAGCCGCCTTCATACCGATAAATCTCCTTCAATGCCTTGGAGACAAGCTCTTTGACCTGCGGATCACTGTTAAGGAAGGCCATGACCTCCGGCGTGACAGAGACGCCGACCCATAGATCGTTTGACGGCTCGCTCCAGTAAATTGATGGGCTACCGAAATCAACACTTCGATGAAACTGCTTCTCAAGTCGCCACGACAGTGGCCAATGAATCCTCTTTTTGAACTCGTCAGCAAACACGGGAGTGCGCTTGTAGTCTTTTACAAGCCCTGAGTAGAAGGCGTCGCATTCGCCGCCAAACCACTGACAGTTGGCTTGATGCAAGCGACTGTAGTCTTGAAGTGCCGACGAGAATGCGCTCGCCCTGATGAACCGGATTCGAGAGAAAGTTTCGCGCTTGCGCACGATGTAGCGGGCCAGATAGTGCTCGGTTTCCAGCGGGGTGCAATCTATCTGCGAACCCTTAAACATGAGGCGAACCAGGTCGGTGTCGACCACGGACAGCAGGTTGAACTGGTAGACCGATGGGGTCTTCTTGCGGACAGGTAAAGCTGATAGCTCGTATGCCTGAGCCTTCATGAGTGACGTGACAGCGCTGAAAATCGGTTTGTCGTTCTGCGGCTTCCCCGATGCTTTGTCCATCTCTTGGAAGGCGAAGACTTCAACGGTTGGAACCCCGAGCGCGTCGGTAACCCCGAGTGAGGCGACCTGCTCATGGTAGCGGCGTGCCTTGTTGTCTTCAGCAAGTTGAAAGCCGAGTGCCTTGTCATTCGACCAGGCGTGGAGCGGCCACCAATCGGAGTTCGGATCCTTTAGGTTGATGTCTCTCGCCAGCAGAGCCCAAGCGTTGGCGTCGCTCTTCTTGCAACTGATGATAAGCGTCGTGTACACCTCGAAGTGCTGTACCTTGCTGACACGATAGGCAACAAGATCAATTTCACGGACGGTTTCTTCCCAGTCGTCAACATAGTATTTGTTGCTTATGACGGTCCAGCCTGCGGCTTTCAGTTCCTGCGCGACGCGATTCTCAAGAACGAAGCCGGTCTTGCGTATTTCGGCGGCGAGTAGTTTTGGATCCATGGCGTGGCTAGGGGCTAACGTTCCGCATCACCCGCGCGCGCCGTTCGCGCGCGCGTCGGCGTGGATGCGGGGGTTCCAACAAACGGTTCAGATCGTGGCTTCGCACGATCTAACCTTAGTCGTTAGATGTCACGATCTTTCCCACAATTGCTTTGCTTCGTCGCGTTCTCGGCCCGAATGGATTACTGCCAAAGCGCGTTCGAACCGCTTCATATCGCCGTAGGTCGAAGTGTATTCGTCAAACCGCGCGTTCATTTCCCGCGACCATTTGATTTTATCGTTGTACTTCAATCGGTCAGATTGCTGTAGTGGCACCCACGTCTCGATCAGGCCAGACCTAGCGAAACCATGCCCAACCAACGCAGTGCCGAGGGGTCCGAGCATGCTAGATATGGTGTCGTCTATTTTGGTCTTCAAATCCGTGATGCTTGAGCCACCCATCTCATCATCTGGATTTGAAGATCTTGTGCGGTGAGGCCACTCGGCGCTGACACCGATTCTTTCTGCAACAAGCGCGGGCACCGCCGAAACAAAGTCGGCGACTTCTCGTTTTAGGAATCCTAACCGGTCATGGCCAAGACTCTTTGCGTGGATAGGATTTTGCATGACGGCTTCATCCACGTATTTTTGGATGAAAGCGACAATATGTGAGCCCGCCTCACTGACGAACTGCCCGGATATTTGTTCCAGCTTGTTCCTGAGATCACGGAACCGGCGTTCCAATTCAGGTTCTGGAAGTGCAACTTCCAATTCGCGCTTAAGCTCGTCCGGGTAATATGCAAAAACCAAGAAGAGCGCGAACAACAATGCTGCAATACCCAACGTGGTTATGACGATAAGTACGACCAGTACCCATAGCCAGAGCGCGGAATCGGTCTTTGATAGGAAGTGCGCAAACACTTGCCACGCGAATAAAACGAACATCAAGCAAAACGCAATTGCTATGGCGATCGAGACAACGAAGAGCGTGGTTCGAGAACTATCCGAAGCCGCAAAAGAAGCACCGCCAAGTGCGACTGCAGCAACGAAAAGAAACCCGAGAATCGGCCTGTACCACCGAATTTCTCGCAATCTCGGCAGACTATTGGTTTCTATGGCCATGTGACATCTAACGTTTGCGTTTTGCAGCGCCGAACGAAGCGCGCGGCGCTGATGAGTAGGTGTTGGTCAACAACGCGCTGTTAGACAT
>Ga0163150_10008357_pt1 | contig 11823 bp, 6 predicted proteins | sample OliLakLV19P2IB_FD_148628 | JGI IMG/M metagenome (GOLD analysis project Ga0163150, IMG submission 148628) | Freshwater microbial mat bacterial communities from Lake Vanda, McMurdo Dry Valleys, Antarctica - Oligotrophic Lake LV.19.P2.IB | ecosystem: Environmental > Aquatic > Freshwater > Lake >...
CGCCCGGAGCGATGTGTACATTCTCGCCCACCTCGCACTCGTGCTCCACGATCGCGCCCGTGTTGACGATCGCGTGGTCGCCGATCCGCGCCCGCGCCTGCACCACCGCCCGCGCCCCGATGAATACGCCGCGGCCAATGGTCGCGCTGGGTGAGACGATCGCGCTGCGGTGGATGATGGTTGCCAGCGCGGCCGGCGGAGACTGGTCCGCCAGCACGCCGATCAGCCGCCGCCTGGCCGCGGCATCGCCGATGGCCAGCACGACCGCACAGCCTCCCTCGCCCCCTGCCCGCCGCGAAACCTCCGCGATTCTTCCGAGGTGCTGCACCGCCAACCGACCCTCGCCGGGAATGCCGAGCACCGGCATCGTGGAGTCATCCAGGAAACCCGCGATCGCCCACCCGGTTTCGGCCGCGGCCTCGGCAACGACGAGTCCGTGGCCACCCCCGCCGAGGATGAGCAGCGGCAGATTGTTGCTCGCGCTCAAGTTCATGCCCCCCTCCGATCCCATCGGATCACCTTTCGACGGTCCGACTGGCCGACGGCCCGGACCGACCAGCCACCGTCGGAAGCTTTCTGAATCAAAAATACGATTTCGCTCAAAGCACACTCCGAATCAGGGCGGGCACCCGAACAAGGAGTGTACCAACGCCGAAGAGAAGGCCACACCCCCTGATGTTCGTCCCCCGATTTCGGGAAGGCAGTTGACGAACCGCCCCAACTCCGCCACACTTGCCCTCCCCATCCCTTCCGGCAACTGCCGGGCCGGGGTGAACGTACCGGCTTGTTCCTCCCGTGCACGCCCCATCCCCACCCCGTGGGCGCGCGCGGGTCATGTCCATCGACCTCGCTCGGAGCACCTATGGCGGCTCGCACTTCCACCGGTCTTGGCGTCGGCATCGCGGTCACCCTTCTGGGCATCGCGTCGCTCGGCCTGTTCGTCACCACCATCATCATGTGGTCGCAGGCGAGCGCCCAGAAGAAGCGCGCCGACGAGCAGGAGCAGCGCACCGCCGAGTTCATCCGCGAGGAGGAACGCGGCCAGGACACCGTCGTCAAGCTCAAGGAGCAGGCCAAGCAGGCCCGCAAGAGCCTCGTCGGCCACCTGATCGCCGGACAGGGCGACCTCATGCAGCGCGTGACCGGTGCCCGCACCGACAGCGACAAGGACATCGACTCGAAGTTCGGCGAGGCCGCCAAGGGTCAGAACGTCCTGAGCCTGTACCGCAACTCCCAGAGCGAAATCACCTCGCTCAAGTCGCAGCTCGAGCAGGCCAAAGATGCGGCCGAGCGCTCCCGCCAGGACCAGGTCAACGAGTCCAAACGCGTCGCCACCATCGAGACCACCAAGAACGAGACGCTCGCCGCGCTCAGCGCCCAGGTCGACGACTACAGGGGCGAGGTGGATAAGCTCCGCGAATCCATCAACGAGTACAAGAAGGTCGTCGATGGCTCGAAGCAGAAGCTCACCGACGAGGCGGCGGCCAAAGAGGCCACCATGCAGGCCGACCTCGACAAGTATCAACGCGACTCGGTGCTGGATAAGGCGCTCATCACGCGGATCCAGGGCGAGCTCAAGGGCAAGCGGTTCGTCGGCGAGAGCGAGTACGCGCTGGCCGATGCTCAGATCATCGGGCTGAACTCCTCGGACAGCACCGCGACCATCAACGTCGGTCGCAAGGACAAGCTCCGCATCAGCATGACCTTCGAGGTCTACTCCGATGCCGGCTCGATCCGGCCCGACGACAAGACCGGCGAATATCCCGCGGGCAAAGCGTCGGTCGAGGTCGTCAATATGGATGAGCGCTCGGCGACGGTGCGAATCCTGCGCGAGAAGCGAGGCAACCCGATCGTCCGAGGCGACGTGCTCGCGAACGCGGTCTACGACCCCAAGAAGGTCTACAAGTTCGTCATCTATGGCTCCTTCGACGCCAACCGCGACGGTCGCGCCACGCTGCAGGAGGCCGACGACTGGCAGGCCAAGATTACCGGCTGGGGCGGCAATGTGCTCCCCGACCTGAGCGGCGAGACCGATTACCTGGTGCTCGGCGACCGGCCGGTGCTGCCGCCAGAGCCGGCCGCGACGGCACCGGTGGAAGCCGTGGAGGAGTGGCTGCGCCTGAAGCAGGCGGCGGAGCGGTTCGACCAGCTCTTCAAGCGGGCCAGCGAGACATCGATCCCGATTCTGAATGAGAATCGGCTACGGACGTTGATCGGGGATGTGTACTGAGGATCCAGCGTTGCGACCGAGCGGCCCAGGCCGCCGGTCGGAAAGTGCAGACGAGAAGTCGGCGGCGGCTTGCGCCGCTCCGCTCTACTTCTCCTCCTCCAACCCATCCTCCGCCTCTTGCTTGGTCAGCAGCTCGTCGATGGTGTCGATCAGCCGCTCCAGCGGGATCGGCTTGAGCAGGTATTTGTCCACGCCCAGGCTCTCGGCATAGGCCTGATGTCGCTTGCCCTCGTTGGCCGTCACCATCACCACCAGCGGCGAATCCTCGCGTCCCTTGATCTTCTCCAGAACCAGAAACCCCGAGCGCTTCGGGAGCATCATGTCGAGCACGACCACGTCCGGCGGGTCTTCCCCCAGACACGCGGCCACGGCCGCGTTGCCGTCTTCGACGGCCATCGTTTCGGCATCCTCGGCCTGCAAGGCCGCGTCGATCGACTCGCGCACGTCGGGATCATCATCGACTATCAGGATGCGAACGCCATCGAGTCGGCCGGGCATGGTGGGTCTCGCGGGGTAAGTGGACGGGTGAGTCTATGGACGGCGGGGAGTTGGGGTGATCTTCCTCTTCGGCTCCTCACCCCACCCCGACGGCCTCCAGCGCATCCCGCCGGCTCCGCTCCTCTATCCGCTCTAAGTCCCCCTCGGTGATCCACGGCAACGCACGAATCTTGTCCTTCATCGCCTCGGGCATCGGTCTTCCCATCCGCTCGTGCCGCGGCCGACTCTTCCAATACCGGTGCAGCCACAGGTTCTGCTCCGGGGCATTCCGCACCATCTGCTCCAGGGCCCGCCGATACCGGGCCGTGATGTAGAACAGCGGGTCCTGCTGATGTTTCCAGTCCTCGGGCATGATGATGTCGTGGATATCGACGCGGTAGCGGAACGGCTCGCCCGACCATTCGGCGAAGCCGAGGCTTCGTGATTTCCCCATCGTCTCCGCGTTGTTCTCGGTGGCGTGGTCGCGTTCCCAGACCAGCCGACGCGCCTGGCCACACAGAATCGGCGCGTCGTACCTGATCGCCAGCAGCCCGATCGTCTTGTAGGTCGCGGCCAACCGATTGAAAAACGGCACGAACAGCCCTCGGTCGCCGGCGTTCTGGTCGGCGATGAAGCCCAGCAGCCCGCGCTTGCGCATGACTTTGGTTACGGCTTCGGCCGCGCCGAACTTGTCTACGAGCACGAGGCCGCGGCGCTCCCGCGTGCGGCGCACCCACTGGTCCATCGGCTTCAGGTCGAGCGGCCGATACAGGGCATGAATCGGAAACCCGATCAGTGCGAGCGTATAGCCCAGCAGTTCCCAGTTGCCGCAGTGGCCCGTGAGCAGCAGGCAGGGCCGGTCGGCGGTGAGAAGCCGCACCGTCTCGCGCAGGTCGCCCATGCGCACATGCTCCGACCAGCCGTCGTGGTTGATGAGGCGCGCGGTATAGGCGGTCTCGACGCCGAGCATGAAAAGATGCTCGTACGACTGCATGGCGTGCGCCATGCGCTGGTCTTCGGGCATGTCTGGAAACGCGACCGCGATGTTTTCGACGGCCCGCTGCACCCGCTTGGGCTCGAACCTGGCCCACGCACGCCCCAGCGCGCGGGCCGTACGCAGATTCGCGTCGATATCGCCCGTCAACATCGCGCCCAGCACCGCGCGGATCGCGTAGTACATCGGCTGTTGCAGGATCGAGGGGAGTTTGCGGCGGCGACGCTTGGCCATGTGTACCGTGGATACGACTCTACGGCATCCAAACCATTGACGATGGCCGATTCGTGAAGATGCTCGCGATTGCGCAGGAATCCGTGGAGGTCCCTTGCCGTTCCCGCGAACTTTATTACACTCAACTGGTCGTGCGCACGGTGATGGCCGACGGTCTGTCCGCTCGCGCCGCGCGCTTTGCCGGAGGAGAGTTCCGTGAAGAATGTTGCTCGCTTGGGCTGGCTCGCTCGTTCCGCGCCCGCCCTCGTCATCGCTGCGGCCGGTCTGTCGTTCGCCGGGTTCGCCCGGGCCGGCACCGTTCCGTTTCAGTTCCGCGTCAATGCCGCCAACCCAACGCTCGGAGTGTTTCTGCAACCGCCCACCATCGGGCTGGTCTATGGCGGAAGCGGCGTGGGCGGCAACGTGACCGATGCGATGGCCTTCAGTTGGCCCGACGTGACCATCGCCGCCGTCGCTATTCCCATCTGCGACCGCACCTGCGGCGGCTTCATCATCAACGAATCGTTCGGCGGCGGCGGCCAGTCCTTTCCCGAGCACCTCTTCCTCAGGCGCTTCAACAACGCGGGCGTGCCCGTCGATGCCGGCGACATCACCTGGGCCGCGACGACCACCATGGATAATCACGGGGCATTCCAGACGCCCTCGATCGGTTGCTGCCCCGTCAACGGCGGCGTCAACCGCTTCAATCCGTTCCGCCTGGCGTGGTGGGATATGTGGACGTGGGACGACCGGGTTCATCCCTGTGCAAACACCGACTGCAACCATCAGCCGGTCGGGTGGTGGCATGTCCACTTCCCAAACTTCACCTCGCCCGCGCCGACTTCGGGCTCGGCCGCGTTCATCGCACCGGCGTTCTGTCAGGGCCATCGCGCCAGCGTGGCGTATGCCGGGCTGCACGATCTGGTGGCCTGGCGCGACGTGCTCGACCCCTGCCGCCAGATTCTCGGCGGGTTCGACGGCGTCTATGTGCGTCCGCCGTTGGCGGGCTCGCTGGTGATCCGGGCCGGTCAAGCGGGCTTCGACGTCGATCGCCCCTGCGCCGCGTGGCGTGGCGCGGGCGACTTCGTGGTCTCATGGCGTGAGGACGACCTGTCCACGTTCAACTCGGGCATCTCCGTCCGGCGCGTCGCTCATCCCGGCGTGCTCGGCCTCATCACCGAAGTGACCTTCTCCGGCGGCGCTTCCCCCAACTCCGCCAGCGCCGTGAGCATGTTCGACGATGGCAGCTTCGTCGTGCAGTTTGCAGGCTTCCAGAATGGCGATCCGCCCGTCACGCCGCTGCTGGCGCAGCGCTTCGACAATCAGGAGCCGCCCAACCCCTTCGGCCCGGCCGTCGAGGTGCTGCCCAACTGGGATGGCAACCTCAACCACACCATCACCGCCCGCGGCCCCGACCTGCTGAGCGGCAAGCTCTCCAGCATCTTCGAGCTTCCCAATGGCAATGGCGGCATCTCCGACATTTACGGGCGCGCCATCGACCCGGCCACCGGCGCGATCGGCCCGATTACGCTCATTCCGCTCAACGATCCGCAATCGTTCAGCAACCGCATCGGCGAGGCCCATCAGCACACGGCCCTGCTGCGCAGCGACGGCGCGACCGCGGTCGCCTGGCACCGTGCGGCCGACGGCCACGACTACTGCACCGTCCGCACGCTCCCCCTGCCGCTGACGGGCGTCTGCTGCCGTGGGGCCATTTGTGAGCTGCTCGAACAGGTCGCGTGTACGCCGCCCGCGGGCTTCCTCGCAGGCGCGACGTTCGTGCCCGATGCCCCCGCCTGCAACGATGTCGGCAACTTTGTCTCGCCGTGCTGCAACGCCGACTACAACCAGTCTGGCGCGGTCAGCGTGCAGGATATTTTCGACTTCCTGGCCGACTACTTCGCCGGCTCGCCCTACTGCGACATCAACCAGTCGGGCGCTGTCAGTGTGCAGGACATCTTCGATTTCCTGGCGGCGTATTTCGCGGGGTGTTGACTTTACAACGCCAGTTATTCACACCGTTTGCAGTGACCCAACGCGACTCCGGCGGCTCGGAGCCGCCTTTTTCTTTGCTTGGCGTGCGAGACCTTGGCGGCGGCGATGTTAGCTTGGTGGTACTCGATCACGCTCAGCGTCCGCGCGATCAGTCGGTCGCGCCGATCAAGGTGCCGGTGATCGCGCCGGGGGGTGGTCAAGACCTGTGCGTTCTCGCACAGGTTGTTGGCCGGCTGGGCGAGCGCGACCGAGTGAAAGGTTATCGTGGTCAGCGGGGTCACAAGGGCCGACTGAACGCGCTCGAATTATCTACGCGTGCGGAAGTTTTTCATGCCGCGTTCTCTTCTGATCGAACGTGTGAGGCCGAGATTGATGGCACCGGGAATACCGGTGGTGATCCAGTGTGGAATGCCCCGTGCTCCGTGCGGGCGGAGCAGGGGCCGATGCGCGCCGCGCGGCATGCGATCCGCGCGGAACGAAGGAAGATGCAGGGGTTGGCCTGCGCCGAGATCCGCGGACGGGCACGATGGCTGCCCGCCGGCGGTGTGGGAAGTCACGGGCAACCGGTGAAGTACGCGCTCAGGAAGTCGAAGATATCCTGAACGGTGACACCGCCGACACCGTTGAAGTCGGCGGAAGGAAGGTTGGCGAAGTAGGCCCCGAGGAAGTCGAAGATGTCCTGCACGGTCACGCCGCCGACACCGTTGAAGTCGGCGCGGCAGGGAGGTGGGGCGCAGGGGTCGCCCGCGCCGCCGTTGATGAAGAGGCGGACGGAGCGGAGGATGCCGTTGTTGGGGAAGGGGCTGTGGTCGGTGACGGACAAGGTCCAGATGCCGTTGGGGTTCTGGCCCGCGAACGCGGCGTTCAGGGAGACCACGCCCGTCGTGCAGTGGTATGGCTTGTACGCACCGCTGTCCAGGAGATAGTCCGGGGGCGCGGCGGTCGCGATCATCCCTTGACGGATGTTGAGGGGAGCCGAATCGGAGAAGCGGTAGCCGCCGCTGAAGGCAAAGTACACGCATCCCGTGTTGACGAGCGTGGCGACGGTGCCGCTCGGGCTGGTGATGGTGAAGGTCTGGTCGTTGGCCACGAGCGACGAGATGTCGAGCAGGATGTCGAGGCTGGTCAGCACGGCGGGTGCGCCGGCGACGGGTATGGCGACCGTGGTGGTGGCCTGCTGCATCCCGATCGGCGGATCGACGATCGGCGTGACGGTGGCGTTCTCGCCGCTGGGGGCCGCGCAGGTCGAGGCGTCACCGAGATAGGAGCCGCCGGGCGATTCGCACGCGAGCCGCGTGCTGACGGCGCAGGTGGTGCCGGTGCAGCACGAGCCGGTGTTGCCGACGAAGGTGAACCCGACGGTGTAAGGCGTGACGGACTGCTCGTAGCCGAAGGTGTGGAGGAGGACGAAGTAGGTAGCGCCGTTGAGCGCGTACCAGGAAGCCACCGAGTCGCCGCACGCGACCGGGGCGAGATCGCCGCATGAGGCCGTCGGGCTGCTGTACACATGGATGCCGGTCTGGCTGGTCCCGGTCTGGGTAAAGATAGCGGCGCCATTGCCGACAGCCGTAAAGGTGAACCAGACACCGTATGAGCGGAGATCGAGGTGCCCATTGATGGAGCAATCGGACGGGAGGGGCACGTCAGCGGTGCCGCGGCGGGCGTCGATGCTTGCCGCGAAGCCGTGCGAGATAGGCTGGGCGCTGGCGCAGACATCGTTGGCGGGAACCGTGGGGGTGGCCGCCGCGGCGACGTTGAGGACAAAGTTGCCCGAGTCGCCCAGATGCCCGGCGACTTCGACCAGGTAGGTCTGGCCGCCGGTCAGGAGCGCTTCGGGGCGCGACCTGAAGTTGGGCGGCATGGCGCGGACAGCAATGTCGTTGTTGTACGCGAGCAGATTGAGGGGGTCGCCGCCGCAGGCGTCGAAGATGAGAACGGAGGTGTCGAAGTTGCTGCCCACGGTGCTGAAGGTGTACCAGCCGGTGAAGGGGGGGGTATAAGTGTACCAGACGCCGTTGAAAAGCCCGTAGTTGAGGTAGTCGTCGAGGTCGGCGGAGTTGGAGAAGTCGGTCGTGCCGGAGACGCCGGCACCGACGATGGGCAGGGCGTTCACGCAGTCGTCGTTGATCGGGGGTGAGATGAGGGTGAGCATGTACGCGCCCACGAGGCTGTTGAAGCCCGCGACGCGGATGTAGTAGTCCTCGCCCGCGACCGCCTCGAACAGCGCGGCCGTGAACGGCCCGTTGCTGTACTCGCAAACAAGCAGGTTGCCGCCGCATTCGTTAAAGACCTTCACGGCGGGGAACTGCATACCGCCGGAAACGCCGCCATCGAGGTGAATGGTGTAAACGCCGGATCGGCTGGGCGTGACGACATGCCAGGCGTCGGTCCGGTCGTTGATGACGCAGGCAATGTAGTTTCCGTTCGCGGCAAAGCCGCCCGGCGGCACAACGTTGAAGCCGGTGAACCCGACGGTGCTGCCGGATGTGGGCGTGTCGGCCGCGGTGGGCAGGGCGTTCTGGCACGCGTCGCCGGGAATTGGAGTCATAGGCTGACTGACGTTGAGAACATACGGCCCAACCGAGTTGACCCATCCCGCGACGCGAAGAAGGTAGCTTCCCTCGCCGAGCAGGATGCCGATGCTCGATGTCAGGTCGATTGGATTGCCAAAGGGGTCCTGGAAAGATCGCACATCGTCATCGCACGCGAGTTCATGCTCGCCGTTCACGCTCAGGCAGGCAGTGAAGATCGCCAGGGTGGTATCGAAGCCGCTGCCGGCGGTGGTGATGATGTAGTTGCCCGTGTCGCCCGGCCCGACAACCAGTTGGTACCACACGTCGACGCTGTCGATGGTGGCGACGGCTCCCCCGCAACCGAAACTGACATCGTTGCCGGTGTATCCGGTGGTGTTGCCGACCGCCTGAGAGCCCGCGGTGATCGGGATCGGGGCGGAACAGAGATCTCCGACGGGATTGCCTGTCACGTTCATCCAGTTGAGATCGAGGACAAAATCGCCGTTCAGGCCGTCGTCAGCGGAGACGCGGATGTAGACGCTTTGGCCGGCCGGAGCGAGAAAACCAAGCCCGTTGGGACAAGCGATGAGAAACTCGCCGTTGACGGTCGGGCAGGCCGTGAAGGCCGCCGCCACCATGTTCTGTGCCATGAAGGGGTCGGGGCTGGTCAACAGCACCGAGAACTGCCGCGGCGTAGCGCCGCCGGGGACGAGGTACCAGACGTCGGCCGTGTCGCCGATGCCGCAGTTGTCACCAAAAGGCGTCAGGTCTATGCCGGTGGCGAAGAGGCTGGTGCCGACGATCTGCCCGGGGGTGGTCACGACCTGCGCGTTCTCGCACAGGTCGTTGGCGGGTTGGGCCAGCGCGTTCGTCGCGGATGCCGCGCCGAGCAGCGCGCCCAGCAGAGCCGCCTGGGCACGCCGAAACCATCCATTTGCGAGGAAACTCTTCATGTCAGGATCCTTTTCTTTCTGTTCGAACGTGTGATGCCGAGATTCGCGGCACCGGCGATCCGGCTGTTGGTCCTGTTTGGAATGCCCCGTGCTCCGTGCGGGCGGAGCAGGGGCCGATGCGCGCCGCGCGGCATGCGATCCGCGGGGCGGTTGGAAGAAGCCGCGTTTGCCCGATGCCTGTGGCGTACCCGTCGCTAAGTCTCCTCAGCAGCCTACTTCACCGCTAGAAGTTTGTCAAATGGTTTGAGCAAACTTTATTGCAGGAAAGTGGCTATGGGTGTATACTCAGTTTTACTCACCTCACACTGTCCCCCGTTGTATGCAAACACAAACAGACCAAAATCCGCCCCGCGCCGGATTCGAGCGAGAAACCACAAGTGTTCTTGAAAGCCTCCGCTCGGCCCTCGCACGCATGATCGAAGGGATCACACCCCCCGTTCGCCGCGCTTCAGAACTCCAGAAATCGCTCCGGCTCGATAAGAACTTGAGCTGGAGCATCTTCACCGCCGCGACGGCGCGCGACCTGAACATGGTCGCCTCGCTCGTGCCCGGTGCCAAGGCGATGTCGCGGGTGTTTGACGCGGCGCATTCCCGGGGGGTTTCGGTCGAGGCCATCCGAGGGGCCCGGCAAGCGTTTGACAGTTTCGAGGCGACCGTGGCGCGGCACGCCGCCGATCGTGACCTCTTCGAGATGATGGTGACGGACGTGAACTCATCGGGTCCGGACGCCTGCGCCGCCTTGGAAGCCAAGCACCGCCGTGCGGCGTTCCGCGTCAACGGACTCTTGTGGGGTCGGCAAATGCGAACCTGCGTAGGGCCCGTCATCATCCACCCCAGCGCCGCGCCCGGCCTGGTCGATCGCGTGAACATTTCCGGGATGATCGGGCTCCAGCAGACCCGGCGCGGCGTTCCCCTCCACACCGCCGTCCACCTTCAGCGAGTCCGGAATCCCGGCGATCCCGAGGGGCCGATTACGTTTGAGCCGCTCGATCCGCGCGAGTCGGGGCCGAACGCCGTCGGCATTCTGCACGATTTTTCCAGCCGGCCACTCCCCGAGTTCAAGTCGGTGATCAATCGCGACGGGAACGTTCGCCATGAGCTGAGCGCCAGCGGCCTGGGTGCCGCCGCCGAAATCACGATCCATCTCGGTCGCGTTCTGCGGGCCTGTGCCGTGGTCCCAGGCGCGGTCACGGGTTCCGAGATCACCATCGCCAAACTCATCGACACCCCGACCGAACTGTTCATCCGCGACGTGCTGCTGCACGAGAGCATCTGGGACGATCGCCTCCCGGAAGTCGCCGTGTATGCCCACCCCGCTGACAGTTCCATGGAGTTCCACGATTCCGATCGCCTGCCGCTCAGCGAGTCGGTCTCGCTGTTGGGAAAGGGTATCGACGCGGCCAGGACGCCCGAGATCCCGCGCTACGCCGACCTCCTTGAATACACCTTCGAGCGCATGGGTTGGAAGCCGAAGGAGTTCCGGGTGTTTCGATGCCGCGTGGAATATCCCGTGCTCCATACGCGCCTGAGAGTGACGTTCCGTCGAGCGTGATGGCCCCCTGCCGGTCCCCGCGACCTTGGTCGCCGCGCGCCGCGGCGGGAGGCGCCATCTCTCAAAAAGAACCGCGGCGCGGCTGACATTTGTCGGCCGCGCATCGTGTGTGGAAGAGGTTTGCCCGCCGAATCGCGTCAGCACCTGCCTCTCGTACGGCAACAACTTCCACTGGGGCAACTTCGCGCCGCGCCCCGGCGAAGACCTCATGGCCCCGCGAGCGGTCCGTGCCGGCTTTCTGTCGCGTCGACCTCCGTTTTCACGATAAGCCGGAATGCCCACCGCTCCCGCGGCCGCTGTCGCTGCGCTCGCCAACCCGCACCCGCCGCCCGCGACCTTACCCACGCCCACGCCGCCGCACAATCGCGACGCGGTGCTGCACTTGGCGCGCGAATCGACCCCGTGGGCCTTCCTCTCCGCCGCCCTTCCCGCGCTCCGGCAACAACCAGACGATCACGAACTGCGCTTTCTCGTTGCCGCCGCGTTCGCCAAGCTCATGCTCGTCACGCCCGCCCGCGAGCACCTTGCTGTGCTACCCAAAAGCATGTCCCAGGCCGCGGCCGCGCTCGCCGCGGCCATCGCCCGACTGCCCGACGACCGGATCTCATCCGCTTCGCTGACCGACACCTGCCGCGGCAACCTCGACGCGCTCCGCGAGCGCGCAATCGACCCCCTCGACTTCAACACCCACTTTGCCGCATGGAAAGGCCGCGCATCCACTTGGGATTGGTTCCGTACCCGCGACGGCAACATCGTTCGCCGCGTCGCGACCCCGCACCACGCCCGACCGGAGCACGACGACTGGCTCCTCCTTCAGGACATCAAGACGCCGGTGGCCGCGCTGGCCCTTCCGCACCTCGCGCGCAGCGCCCCCCCCCCCCCCCGCCCCCCCCCCC
>Ga0163150_10008361_pt1 | contig 11821 bp, 11 predicted proteins | sample OliLakLV19P2IB_FD_148628 | JGI IMG/M metagenome (GOLD analysis project Ga0163150, IMG submission 148628) | Freshwater microbial mat bacterial communities from Lake Vanda, McMurdo Dry Valleys, Antarctica - Oligotrophic Lake LV.19.P2.IB | ecosystem: Environmental > Aquatic > Freshwater > Lake >...
GCACTGGCCAATACCTGTCGTATATCCTAGCGTGACTTTAATGCGTTCCACCGCTGAAGCCGAATTGCTGGCCCGCTGCCGGAAGGGTGAGGCGGATGCATGGGATGCGCTCTTCGATCTGCACTACGGTCCTGCCACGCGATTTGTGTTCCAGTTGGGGTCGGATTTTACGCGGGAAGATGTCGAAGAAATTTGCCAGGAGGTTTTTCTCAGCGTCATCAAGAGCCTCCACACCTTTCAGGGCAATTCGCAGTTTCAAACTTGGCTCTTCCGGGTTGCGGCGAACAAGGCGCGCGATTATCGCCAGCGTCAGCACGCGGCCAAACGCGGCGGCGGCCAGGCGACCATCCCGCTTGATACTGCGCCGATGGATGATTCCGAGGACGGCTATCACGTTGATCCACCCAGTCATTTGCCCGGGCCGGACCTGGCGCTCGTGAACGCCGAACGTCTGTCCGTGGTGGGTGCGGCTTTGGAACAACTTGGCGGGCCGTGCCAGGCAATTATCGAACTTCGCTACTTTGCGGACCTGAGCTATGAGGAGATTGCGGTGAGCCTTGAGCTGAATCCGAAGACCGTGAGCTCCCGCCTGAGCAAGTGTCTGGATAAGCTGGAAACCGTGACGCGCGCGTTGATGGCACGTGAAGAGTCCGGTGAAGGCGTCATCGAAAAGTCGCGGGAGAATAAATCCACAACCTCCGTCTAACCACTATGCCGCCCGAGCCGGACAACAAAATGGACGATCTGCTGAAGACGTACGCGAAGAAGCGTCGGGAGGAGGCAGACGCACCTATGGAAATGCATCCTGCCACGAGACGGCTTCTGCAGAGTGAGGCGGCGAAGCTCAAGACTGGTGCGCTTCCTTCCTCCACATCCTGGCTCGAAGCGTTGAAGATCTTTTGGCCTCGACTGGCGTTTGCGGCTGGAATGCTTTTCATCGCCGGCATCGTCGCAGTCACTTTTCTTGGGCCAGAAGACCAGAAGGCCGAGACAATGCAGATGGCCATGCAGGATACCGAGACTGCTGCTGCGGATCGTTACGACAAATCCCAACCACCTGCTGAGTCTCAATTGGCCAAGTCGCCTGCATCGCTGGCACCAGCGAAACCTGGGGCGCGCCCTGCGGTGATCGAGGATCAATCCGGACGACGCGCACCGGCTCGACGCGCGGGTGAAGCTCTTTCTGAACTCGCCACGATTGGTGAAAGAGGCTCGGTCGAGGCGGAGAAGAAAATGAAACAAGTCGATCTTGTTCAAAACGAGTTACGCAACAACGTGACAATGATCGGTGAAGCTGGCCGTGCGGTTGCAGAGCCAACTGCAGGAACCGCCCCTGCAGATAGCAGATCGATTTTGTTGAGCGTCGTCACGGTTCAAAAATCCGACGATAGCGTTCCTGCGACTGGTGGCCGTCGGGCTGATGCTCCGATTGTTGCGTCTGAAGCCGCTGATTTTTTTGCACGCTCCGCTCCGAAACAGGCGGCGGGTCTCGATTCCAGCCTCAAAGAGGAGCAACCTGCCGTAGCGCAATTGAGCGATGGCAAGGCTGTGACCGCGTCTTTCAGCGCGACTGCTGTCCAGCAGGAGGCGATCATGCCGACGACTCGCAGTCGTTTTGCAAACGTTCATCAAGTGGGGCGGCAAAATCTCGGGAAAGCGTCCATAGCCTACGACGCGACCGTTCTGGTCAACTTCGTCGTCGAGCAAAGTGGTGAACGGTTGCGCGTGGTGGACGGCGATGGATCGGTTTACGAGGGCAAGGTGCTCTACGGCGAGGCAGCTGCCATTGCTGAGTACGATACCAAGTTGGATTATGCGGCTGATACTCGCTTCAAGGTGGTGAAGGACGAGCAATCTCGTCAGCAACAGAATGCGCGAGTCCTCGATCCAACTGCTGCTGCCGCGTGGAATTTCCGTGTGAGTGGCACAAACAGAACGTTGCAACAGCCTGTGATCGTGGATGGAATTCTATTCGAGACCGCCGCTTCGAATTCGCTGAATCAGGCTGGCACCAAAGTTTCGGAGAACCTTCTGTTCTACCGGGTCCCACCCGCGCAGGCTCCAACACAGCAAGGGAGTTACGGCCTTTCTGCTTCGCCGAATCAGAACTCCGCGCAGGCTCCCAGCGGTCAGGCGTCCTATGGCGGCCAGTCGATGAACTTGCTTAACGCGGGCCGTATTCAGGGCCAGGTTCGTGTAGGTGCCACGAATCAAATTCCGCTCGACGCCGTTCGTGACGCAAACCAGCCGTAGTCTGACAGGCTCTGAGCCGAATCCATGCAGTCGAAAGTTGAGGGAATTGAACGCAGAGACGCAGAGGACGCGAAGGTGCGCGGAGATTGCTGTGTTTGGCCAGTTCACCAAACCGTGTTCTTGAACTTAACCTCTTCTTCTCTGCGCAACTCCGCGTCCTCGGCGCTCTCTGCGTTGGATAAAACTCCGCACCCATGACTTGGACTGCATGGATTCGGCTGAGCTTGTATCGGTGCCAGGTTGAATCGTTCGTTCCTTCACACGTCAGATCCTCTACCATGAACCAGGAAAAAGCCCCGCTCGTCAGCAAGCTCACTTTGGTTGTCCTCTCGCTGATTCTTGTCTGTCTTGTGCTGTTGGTTGTTCGTGCTTACCAAACCCGGATGGCTCGCTCGCACCCGCTGAGGTCGCCGCTTTGGACTCCAACACCGGCGATGTTCCGCCGCCAGTTGCCGACTCGCAGAATGATCAGGATCGCGGCACTTCTTCTGGCAGCGCTGCCAGTGTCATTCCAAAACGCCCAACTCAGCCGAGGAGTTCAACGGGCACGAATATTCGCTCTGCCGTGCAGGAGTCGAATGCCGAAACTGATGCTGGCTCAACACCTGGCCTTAACGCTGTTCCAACTCCGGAAGGCGGCATCGATGAAAGAGGAAGTGGAGGAGGGCGAGGGGAGGTTCTTGGCTATGCGACGCTGACGGGAACGCCCAAGCCGGAGATTCCGATCGAGATGGGGCAAAACTGCGGGAGTCTGAATGCGGGAGATCCTACGACCCGGCATTTTGTGGTAGGAGGCAACAGCGGCCTCGCGAATGTTCTCGTCTATATTAGGAATACCAATCTGGTTGGATTGAACGCCGCTCCGGCCGGGCCGCCGCTGCTTGATCAGATTGGTTGCATGTATGAACCCTATGTCATGGGAGTTCTCGTCGGGCAGAAGTTCACAATCCGAAACTCTGACCCAGTGCTGCACAACGTTCACGCGACCCCCAAACTCAATCGCGAATTCAACCTCGGCCAGCCGCTTCAAGGCCAGACTACCGAAAGATCCTTCGATACGCCTGAACTGTTCATCCGGATCAAATGCGACGTTCATCCCTGGATGTTCGCTTACGTGAACGTGATGCCGCATCCTTTCTTTGCCATCACGGATACCAACGGATTCTTCCGCCTTCCCGCTGGATTGCCTGCTGGCAACTACCAAGTGAGTGCTGCTCATCTGAAAGCTGGGGAGTTCACTCAGGAAATTATGCTCCAGGAAGGGGGGCAAAAGACACTGAGCTTCCAATTCAACGCGACTCCTGGGGTGCCACCGCAAGGCGGTGTGGTGAAGTCCAATTAGGTTCTTGCCAAAGAAGCAGGGAAGATTTTCGCTCGACTGCAATCTATGAAAACCATGATGCGGATGCCTGTCATCCTTCAACGCTGTATCACTGTATTGGCTTTGGCTGTGGTTGTTTTTACGACCTCCTGTTCTTCCACTGGGGCGATGAAATTTTCTGTATTCAAGAAGCTGCCTCCATTCGAAGCCACGGTGGAGAAGATCAAGGTGACGCCGTTCTCCGCTGCCTACTATACCAGCAAGCGCGGGCACACAACTGAGGTGGATTTGACCATCCATCTTCGAAAGAACGATGGATCCACGCTGGCGGTTCGCAAACGCACATTTGCAATGAGCGATGATCTGAAATTATTTCCTCCCTTCCGAAAGCTGGTCATCGGCCAGAAATACACTTTCCCCACCGATATCACCGGTCCAGAAGTCATAGAGTAGCCAGAGGCGGCCATAAATTTTGCACGCGTGCCTGGCATGAAATACGACGCCATCGTCATTGGCGGAGGCGCGGCCGGTTTGATGTGCGCGATGGAAATCGGCAGGCGCGGGCGCTCCGTGGTCCTGCTGGAACACAACGAGCGGCTGGGTAAGAAGATTCTCATTTCTGGCGGTGGCCGGTGCAATTTCACCAATGTGAACGCGGGGCCGGAGCATTACCTCTCGTCGAACGGACACTTCCACAAGTCAGCCATGGCGCGGTTTACGCCTGCGGATTTTATTGCCTTGGTCGAGCGTCACCGCATCGCTTATCACGAAAAGAAACTCGGCCAGTTGTTCTGCGACACAAGTTCGCGCGAGATCGTCGAGATGTTGCAACGCGAATGTGTCTCGGCCGGTGTAACTATTCATTTGGGTTGCCGGGTGGCGGATGTGTCGAAACCGGAGGCGTTCCGAATAGCCACCAGTCAGGGGATCTTTTCAGCTGATTCGCTGGTCGTGGCCACTGGTGGGCTTTCTTTTCCGAAGATTGGTGCGACGGACTTTGGTTACCGTCTCGCGCGTCAATTCGATTTCAAGCTTATCGAGTCGCGCCCAGGCCTTGTGCCATTAACTTTCGCTCCAGATGAACAGCACTTGTTTGCCGAACTGAGCGGGATTTCTGTGGATGCGGAGGTGAGCGCTGGCGGAGTAATGTTTAGAGAGAATCTTCTGTTTACTCATCGTGGTTTGAGCGGGCCGGCGATTCTCCAAATTTCCAATTATTGTTCTCCGGGCGACGTGGTTGCCATCAACCTGTTGCCGGAGCTTTCTGCGAGTGAGTTGCTCCTCGCACAGAGACAGTCAGGCAAGGAATTGAAAACCGTCCTTGCCCAGCACCTGCCGGCCAGGTTCACGCAGGCGTGGTGCGATCGATTCGCAGGTTCGAAACCAATGCATCAATACTCCAATGATGACTTGCTACGGATTGCGCGTCTTCTGGAACACTGGGAAGTTCGTCCGGTGGAGACGGAGGGCTATAGCAAGGCGGAAGTAACTCTTGGCGGCGTGGACACGAATGAGCTTTCGTCCAAGACCATGGAATCGCGCCGCGTGCCGGGCTTGTTCTTCATCGGCGAAGTCGTGGATGTCACTGGCTGGCTGGGCGGCTACAACTTCCAGTGGGCATGGGCCTCAGGCCACGCTGCAGGACAGTTTGCATAGCTCGACTCTCTTTTCTCGTGAATTGCCTGCGTTGGAAAGAAAACTGGCGGACTGCTTTCACAGTCCGCCAGCCAACAACTCAATTCCAGCAGGACGCTAAACCGAAGGCCCAGCGCGTAATGGTAGGATTTTGGTAGGACTTTTTGCCTGCCCCATGATGGAGCATGCGGAGTGCAATAATGCGTGAATCCAGTTGTTGGGATTCTGCATTAGCTTCATGCCATCCAGCTCAGCAGGGTCAATGCCATCATGGAAAAGCCGTGTAAAAGCCGGTTATGGCGTAGTTGTTTGCTCTGGAAAGAACCTGCTGTGGGCTAGAATTACCCGGAATCGGCAAGAAGTGTCACAGTTTGACCTGCTTGATGAGGTCAACGAATTGAGCGATCGGGGTAAACGTTTTGTCGCGTGGTGGGAATATGGAAACGAGTGACTTGCTTCTGGACGAAGCAGCGAAGCGGAGGGAGCAGCTAAAGCGATAACTTCACGATGCGCTCGCGGAGTTGGCCGATCCAGCGAGTTACGAAGCTCAAGGTTCGATAAAGGCGTTCCAGATCATCCAGCGGCAAAGCAGAAATGCGATTGGTGTCGCCGGGCGGCGGTGCTTTCTCCCAGCGATCGTTCATTATTCGCAATTCCGACATCAAGCTGCTGAGGTCTGCATCCAGTCTGGATACAAGCTGATTCAGTTTGTCCGTCCATTCCATGGCGCGCTCGAACATCTGGACTTTGAGGAGGGGTGAGGAGGTTTGTGTTTTATCGGTTAGGAATTCATCAACATCGCGGCAAAGCTGACCTACTTCGATGAATGAACCCATGATTTCGGGTGGAGCGCCGTCAATACCCGTCGGCTTCATGCCGAGCTCGAGCTCGAGCAAGTGCAATACGCGGTTCTTCGGTTCACGCAGTGTATTGTAGGCATGATTCAGAGCCGTGTAGCGATCTGTGGCGATTTGCTTTTCCTCCTTTGTGAACGACTGAATTCGATCGGGGTGGACTACGGCTGACAGCCTAATAAACTTTTCCTTCAGCGCATCGAGGTCCTGCCATGGTCGGCGGAGTTCTTCTAACAGGGCAAAGCAGTCAGTCATGAGTCCTGATCATGAAAAAGCTGGAACCTGTGCAAGATGTAGTCTTTCGAGAGGCAAAGGCTTTGGTTACGCGCTGAAGCTTTCCCCACATGAGCAGCTTGTGGCCGCATTCGGATTCTTCACTTTAAAGCCACCATCCTGAAGGGCGTCCACAAAATCGAGTTCGCTGCCAGTGACGTATAGCGCGCTCTTGGGATCTACCACCACTTTGATGCCGGCACTTTCCACAACGATATCTCTGTTCGCGGGGCTATCCTGCAGATCCATCTTGTATTGCAGGCCTGAACACCCACCTCCGACCACGGCGACCCGGAGGACGCCGTTCGCACGGCCTTGCTTGGTCAATAGACCACTCACTTTTTTGGCTGCGTTCGAAGTGACCTTTATCAGACGCTCATCGCCGACGCGGAAACTTGGGGCGGCGCTTGGCTTTTGTGTGGAGGAGGCGATCATAAATTTGAATAACTGAACACTTAAAGATACCGGTTGCGATCCGCTCCGTCAATTGGCTGGTGAATGAAGCATTTTCCGAAACTCTCCGACGAGATCAAACTCAGAGATGAACGGCCACCGATTTTTTCGGACTTCCGGATAGGTATTCCTACCAATGAACCACGGTGTAGTTGCCGGCCCATGTATGTAATTAGTCTGCCTTGACTGGGCTGAGCTGAGTGTTAACGTGACGACGCTTCCGCAAATACCAGAGAAGAATTTGTTGGTGGCCAACGGGAGAATTGAGTTGATGCGCATCCGACTTCGCGCTTCAACGAACAAACAGAACGGTGTTGCCATTTTATATTGTGATTGGTATAAAACTGCACAAACGACCAGTGGAAGTCGTCAGAGAGATTATCAGATTATCAGATTAGAAGAACCGATTAACTAGAATCCTTTTCAATACGGGCTCGAACCAACAGGAGGTTGAAAGCTGCGAGTTCGAGCCAGGAAGAAATCAGAAGTTATGGGAAAAAAATTTATTGATTCGTATGATGTCCCTGTATGGAAGAGAGCCTTGGACATTGCTTGTATTATTGTAGCCCTGCCAGTTCTCCTGCCTGTGGCGTTGACATTGATGGTGCTGATTAAGTGTGTTTCTTCAGGGCCTATTCTGTATCTAAACGAGCGCGTTGGCTATCGAGGGCGGCGGTTCATTTGTTTCAAGTTCCGGACGATGAAAGTCAATGCGGATTCAGGAATTCACAAGCAGCACCTCGCTGAATTGATGCGTTCTGATGCTCCCATGGTGAAGATGGATGCCAAGGGCGACTCCAGATTGATTCCTTGCGGTTCATTCTTGCGTGCGACAGGTCTGGATGAATTGCCCCAGCTCCTGAATGTCCTTGGAGGACAGATGAGCTTGGTTGGGCCGCGTCCTTGCCTGCCTTACGAATACGAGAATTATCTTCCTGCGCAGAAACAGCGATTTGCCAGCTTGCCAGGGTTAACTGGCCTCTGGCAGGTTAGCGGCAAGAACCGAACTACGTTTTCTGAGATGATCGCACTGGATATCCAATATACCGAGTCCAAGTCTTTGTGGCTCGATTTGAAGATAATGCTGAAGACTTTTCCTGCTCTCATGACTCAGGTCGTTGAGGTGCGCTCTCAACGGGCCGTGGACCGAGCCGCGAAAGAAACGAATCCTGCACCGATGCGAGTTCGCAGAGATGTGCGAGTGCAGCCTGACTTGGTCGGACAAAAATAATCGTAATCTTATACGAGCGCAGCTTAACTGACGAATCATGGCGAAGAACACTGTTGCAGTGGTCGGATGCGGATACTGGGGGCCCAATTTAATTCGTAACTTTCGCTCGTTGCCGGATTGCCGGTTGAAGGTGATGTGCGATCTCAGTCAGCAGCGGCTCAATCATCTTCATCAACTCTATCCTGAGGTCGAGGTCTCCAGTGATTTCGAGGCGGTGCTTGCTGATCCTGAAGTGAATGCTGTTGCGATAGCCACTTCTGTCCGGTTTCACTACCCCATGGCCAAAGCGAGTCTGCTCGCAGGGAAACATACATTCATCGAGAAACCGATGGCCGCTTCGGCAAAGGAGTGCGAAGAATTAATCGAGATCGCACAAAAAGAAGGCCTGATTCTCATGATCGGGCATACGTTTCTCTATTCCCCAGCAGTGAGGAAAATAAAAGAGATCGTGAATTCAGGCGAAATTGGCGACATCCGCTACATCTCAGCCCGACGACTCAATCTAGGCCTTTTCCAGAAGGATATTAACGTAGCTTGGGATCTGGCTCCTCACGATATCTCGATCATTCTTTACGTCATGGATGAGGCTCCCATTTCGGTCAATTGCACGGGGAGTGCTCATGTAAACAGAAGGATCGAGGACGTCACTACAATGTATCTAACGTTCAAGCAGCATCGCTCTGCCGTGATTCAAAGCAGCTGGCTTGACCCTCGCAAGGTTCGAGAGATGACCATCGTGGGCAGCAAGAAGATGATCGTCTATGATGACGTGGCGCAGATTGAGAAGATCAAGATTTACGATGCCCGGGTGGAAACGCCTCCTCATTACGACACTTTCGCTGATTTTCACTACGCCTATCACTATGGCGACATGCATGTTCCCTACATCAAGCAGGAAGAGCCATTGAAGGTTGAGTGCCAGCATTTTCTTGACTGCATAAACAACAAAACGCGCCCCATATCGAGTGGGCAACAGGGTTTGCAGTTGGTGAGGATCTTGGAAGCATCTTCGCTCTCGTTAAAGCAGCAGGGCGCTGCCGTTGAACTGTCAACAAGTAGAATTGGATCTTCCGATACAAAGTTTTTGCGGAAAGAGAAGAAGTGAATCAATCCATGAGTTCTGACCCGCCCACGTACCGCCTTGTTGCGGACAGCGTCAAGCTGGGCAAAGGAGTTAAGATTTTCGGATTCACCAACCTCTACGGTTGCGAGTTGGGTGATGATGTGAAGGTGGGCACCTTCGTGGAGATTCAGAAAGGCGTCAAAATCGGAAACCGCTGCAAGATCTCGAGTCACACTTTTATTTGTGAAGGCGTGACGTTGGAGGACGAAGTTTTTGTTGGTCATGGAGTGATGTTCACCAATGATTTGCTCCCGCGCGCGACCACCGGCGATGGCAAACTCCAGACGGAAGCAGACTGGGAGTGTCAGACCACTCTCATCAAGCGTGGTGCCTCCATTGGATCGGGTTCGACACTGCTTTGTGGCATCACTATTGGAGAAGGGGCAATCATCGGGGCGGGTAGCATGGTGACGAAAGATGTTCCTCCCCGCGCCGTGGTAGCAGGGAATCCGGCTAAAGTTCTCAGATATCTTCCCGACAGTTCATAAGTATGAATGTTCCTTTTCTCAATCTTCGTGCGGCGCATGACCCCATCAAGGCAGAAATCCTGTCAGCGATTCAGGAGGTAATTGAATCGAGTGCTTTTGCCGGAGGTTCCTTCGTGGCGCGCTTCGATCAGGAGTTCGCCGCTTTCTGCCAGACCAAACATTCAATCGGGCTTGGAAGCGGCACTGAAGCATTGTGGCTTCCGTTGTTGGCGCTTGGAGTTGGTCATGGGGATGAAGTTATCACCGTTCCCAGCACATTCATGGCGACAGCGGAAGCCATCACCTATTGTGGTGCGAAACCCGTCTTCATCGACATCGATGAGCAGACTTACACGATGGATCCAGCACTGCTGGAGCGGGCGATCACTCCCAGGACCAAGGCCATCATTCCTGTCCACCTTTTCGGACAAGTTGCTGACATGGATCCGATCATGGAAATCGCCCGGCGTCATGGAATCCCTGTCATCGAGGATGCATGTCAGGCGCACGGGGCCGAATATAAGGGTCGCAGGGCAGGATCCATAGGCATAGCCGGGGCGTTTAGTTTTTATCCAGGCAAGAATTTGGGCGCGATGGGTGAGGCAGGTGCGGTCACGACAAACGACTCAGCTTTGAAAGCCAGAATCGAGACTCTTCGCGATCACGGTCAGCACAAAAAATATCACCACTCGATGGTCGGTTGGAATGCACGCATGGACGGCATGCAGGCCGCAGTATTGAGCATCAAACTCAAACGACTTGAGGATGGGAACGCTGCGCGCCGGGCGAATGCCGAGCATTATCACTCATTGCTCTCTACGGAGAACAAGCTGTGCCTTCCTCGGGAAAACGATGACAGGAAGCATGTTTACCATCTCTATTCCGTCCGCACCCAAAACCGCGACGCTGTGATCGAAGCTTTGGCCAAACGCTCCATCGCATGTGGAATTCATTATCCCATCCCGGTTCACTTGCAGGAGGCATACAAGGAACTGGGGTTGGGCAAAGGTTCCTTCCCCGTTTCTGAAAAATGTGCGGAGGAATTCATTTCGCTTCCAATGTTCCCCGAGCTTAACAAGGACCAAATCGAGTTGGTTGCTCAGGAATTGAAGGTTGCCATCGCTGGAGCAACTTGACGGTTGCCGGTTTGTTTGGATTTCGGCTGAAAACCGGGGGCTTTTCACTGAATTTTTCGGCCGGATGGCGGGAGCTGCATTCTACTTCGCAGGGAGCCTTCTATGCTCGTGGCTTGCATGCCCTACTTCAGGCTTCATCCTTCGGTCTTGCAGTCCGCCTTAATCAGCTATGCCGCAAGATAAGGTTTTGAACAAGTTCAAGTTGGAGCAGGGAATGGCCGAATACATCTCTCATGTCTGGCAACACATCAATTTCCGATCCGTTAATGGGAGTGCTCGGAGTTCAGATTTCAGCTGTGCGATTCCCTGCTTGCGATTTGAGGAGAATCGATCCTGAACGAATGTCAGAAAAACATGTCCAACAGGCCGTAATCTGCTAAGGTCAGTTATCGATTTCCTAGCAAGAGCCAGCGATGAGCAGCGAATACCAAACGCAAGACACTGAATCGGATTCGGCCAGCGGCGGCATGGGCATCACAGATGTCTATTACGTTCTTTTTCGTCGAAAGTGGCTTGTCGTAGCTGGAGTGCTTCTCGGTCTCGTCGCTGCTGGTGCTTTGTGGAAGCTGAAACAGCCCTTGTATCAGTCGGAGGCCAAATTGCTGGTTAAATACGTCGTGGAATTGCGCGCCCCCATGTCGCTGGCAGGCGAATCCCAAGTCCAATCGCCCGACGACAGTGGGGCGAGCGTGATTGGATCCGAGATCGAGATTCTTACCAGCGTTGATATTGCCCAACATGTTGCCGCCGTCGTCGGGCCTGAAAAGATTCTACCACCGGGCGCTGATACGAACGATGTCCCGCGGGCCGCAGGCGTAATTCTCAAGAACCTCAAAGTTTTACCTCTGCAACGTAGCAAGATAATCACTATCCGATTCCAGCACGCCGACGAGGAAGTTACCCAGCGTGTTCTCCAAGAATTGATAGATGCTTACTTGAAGAAGCACGGCGAAGTCCATCGATCCACCGGCATCTCTGACGAGACATTGGTCCAGCAACGGGAGCAATTGCGTTCGGCGCTTGCTGACACGGGGCTGCGGATGAAGGAGCTTAGAGACAAGGCGGGGGTGCATTC
>Ga0163150_10008362_pt1 | contig 11821 bp, 3 predicted proteins | sample OliLakLV19P2IB_FD_148628 | JGI IMG/M metagenome (GOLD analysis project Ga0163150, IMG submission 148628) | Freshwater microbial mat bacterial communities from Lake Vanda, McMurdo Dry Valleys, Antarctica - Oligotrophic Lake LV.19.P2.IB | ecosystem: Environmental > Aquatic > Freshwater > Lake >...
GCGTTGGCGGCATCCGATGCTCTGGCTGCACGCGCGCTGCTTCGCGGAGCTAAGGCGGAGCTTCGCAACGGATCGTTCGCCCGATCATGGCAGGCGTGTCAGGATGCCGCGGCGATAGGGCGGGCGCTCAACGATGCGACAATCGTGGCCGATGCTGCGATCGTCATCACCGGCGCCAGCGTGGGCGGGGGAATGTTCGGCTCCGAACGCCATCGGCTGTGTCTCGAAGCCCTCTCGCTGTTGGGCGATGCCGACCCCGTCCGCACGGCACAGCTGGAGGCACAGCTCATTGTGACGCGCAATCCATGGGTTCAGGATGACGTGCCGAGCCGTGCCCCGCTGTCCTCTACGGACGTGGAACGGCGCGCCATCGAACTCCACGCACGGCATGCGGCGGCGATCGGCGTCGGGCACGTCAGGGAACGACTGGCCTGTGCGGGCGAAATGGCGACCCTGAGCGTTTCGCCCGCCGGCGACGAGCAGCTCGCCTGGGCAACTCTCTGGCGACTCGACGCTTTTTGTCAGCTCGGCCTCCGCGTAGAACTCAATGCCGAGCTAATCAACCTGAACGCGCTTGTCCGTCGACTTCGCTCCCCGGTGTGGACCTGGCGAGCCGCCGCGGCGCGCGCAGCGATCGGTCTGCTTGACGGACATTTCGAGGACGTCCAGCGCCTAGTCGAACAGCAGCGTCAGTTGGGCGCGGCGGGCGACATCGAGGAGGCGTCCTTTCTCGACCTTGTCCTGAGATCCAGCCTTGCCGTGCGTACCGGCGTGGGGCTTGCCGCAGTGGAGGTCGAGGTGCGCCGCACAGTCAGGGATCTCCCGTTCTTCGCCCACGGATGGCACGCACGCATCCTCCTCGCTCTGGGACGAACCGACGAAGCGGTTGAGATTTGGCGCGCGCTCGCGTCTCGGCTTGACGACCTGCCGGTGGCAAGCCACGAGTGGTTAGTCGCGACCGCGGTGCACGCCGAACTGTGTGTGGCAGCCAGCGACAAGTCTTCGGCGAGACGCCTGATCTACTCGCTTGAGCCATTTTCTGAGCTTCACGTCATGGCCGGTGTGATGGCGCCGTACGAGGGACCGGTGGCCTACTACCTCGGGCTCTTGGAAGCCCTGACGGGCCAATTTACGGCGGCGCACGACCACCTCTCGGAATCGATTCGGCGCAGCGAGCTGATGCACGCACCCGCTTTCACCGAACTGGCCCGAATAGCCATCTCATCGCTCATGTCGACCGACGGTCCGTTGACCCTTCGCGAACGCGAAGTGGCCGATCTCGTTGCCTCCGGCTCCACTAACCGGGAAATCGCTACCCGGCTGACTCTCTCTGAGCGCACGGTTGAGAACCACGTCAGCAACATACTGCGCAAGATTGGAGTCAACTCCCGCAGCGGTGTCGCAGCATGGATCGCACGATGAAGAAGAAGCGCCTAGAGGGCTTCGCCATTCTGGGTCGCGCATCGACCCCAACTGCCGAAGCAGTGGCGATGCCGAAGCCACCACCGGCCCACTCCCTGTCGTCTCGGCTGATCTGATCTACCAGCCGTCACTGCTCCGGCCCATCCAGGCTTGGCCCTGTTCATCGCGTACGGCGGTCGATGCGACTCAGTCCCCGTGGCCGCGCGCTACGACCGAAAACATCGGGCTACTACACCAGTGATCCCCCACGGGCACCGACCTATCGCGTTGGACCGCAGAAGACATCGAGGTGGTCGCTCACGCGCTCAACACCTAGCCCCGCAAAACACCCGGTTGGAAGACTCCTGCCGAAGCGTTCAACGAGCATCTCTGTTGCTCCAACAAGGCCGTGTTGCATGCACCGGTTGAACTAGGTCAATTTCGATCGAACGTGTCCACGCCGCTGCTGACTGCCCAACAGCTGCGCGGATCGATGCCCGGTTAGAGCCGGCAGCCGGCTACTCGGGGCCATCGGATCGTTCTTCGCGCTCCTGCAGAAGAGCGTGCTGAACCGGCAGCGGTGGGCCACCTGAGCCGAACTGCGAACAGCAATCTTCCGCTGGATCGAGACCAAATATCATCGGCAACCGGGGGAAGAAAGCACCGGGACGACGCACCCATTGAGAACTCGAGAAATGGCACTCCCAGCAAGCCGCCTAACCCCAAAGAAAGCGAGTCAACAGACTTGGGGGTGATTAATCCGCCCCGTTTTGGGGGTTCAGGGGCACCGGCTAATCGGCACATGACACCCAATTTTGGCGGGTTGGGGGCGTAAGGTACTAGAACCCGAAGCTGACGGCACCCAATCTCAGCTTAAGCAAGGAATGTTTACATGAAACTCACAAGGTTCATTACAGCACTGGCTGGCGTTGTCGCGTTCGCGTTGATGGCGGGGTCAGGGGTGTCAGGCGCGTTAGGGGCGGGCCTAGCACCGGTGCCAACGGCGACGCAGATCAATGGCGTGGTCTGGGTGGACGCGAACGCGGATGGCGTGAACGACGCGTCCGAGCCTGGGTTGGCTGGTGCGTCGGTGACGTTGTTCAACGCGGCGAGCACGCAGGTCGGTGTTGCGTTTGTGACGCCGGCGTCTGGTGTGTATTCGTTCACGGGGCTTGCGCCGGGGGACGGGCCGTTCCGGGTGCAGGTGTCGTTGCCGAACCCGTATCTGATCACCACCGGTGGCGCCAGCAATGACGTGACCGTGGTTACTCCTGCGGTGGGCGAGGCCACGGGGGTGGCTGCCGGCACTCAGATCGATGCTGCGGCCAAACCGGCGTGGGTGGCGACATTGGGTCGGGTTGGTGCACCTGGATATTTCTCGGGGACAGGCCCGTTCGATGTGGTTTGCCCGCAAGCAGGTAGGGATTGCTCCTCCACCGATTCGGTTGTGCGTTCGCAAGACTCGCTCACGTTCAACTGGTCGGCCTCGTTCTCGAACACTGCATCGGGCACGTGGCCCGCCAACTTGGCTGATGGTGTGTTCGAGCAAACGTTGGTGCCGTCGGCGTTGGCCAACATTGGCGCGATTGCCTTGCCGGCTGAGTGCAACGGGGCGGCGCCGCCGTCAAGCCGCGTCACTTTCAATGCCGACCGGTCGGTCACGATTGTGTGCAACCTGGGTGTGTTCACCACGGGTAGCGCGAGGTTGTTGCAGATCATCGTGCCGGTGACGGGTGCCAACAACTCGACGGTCACGTCGACGGCTCGTACGTACGGCACGGGGGTGGAGGCCAATGGTGGCAACGCCACTGCGCCGCCGACCACCATCTTGACCGCGATCCCTTCGCCGACGGTTATCGATCCGTTCACGATCACTGCCGGTTTTGCGTTTGACTCCGTGGCGGCGATTCGCGCAGGGTCGACGGCGGGCGCGACGTACATCGATCTCGATGGTAATGCTGCGACCCCGAATGTGCGTGGCACGGTCTTCAACGCGGAGGTGGGCATCTTTTCGCGTCGTAAGGGTCAGGAACCGATTCAGGGCCCGGTGGTGGTCGGGTTCGATCTGTTTGCCACCACCGGCGGGCAGACCGCCCCGTTCACGGGTACACCGATCAGCTGGTATCCGCTGTACAACCGATGCATCTTGGGTGCCAACGAGCCGAACAACCAAGCAATGCCGGCACACTCGGGCACTGTGGGCCCATCGACGGTTTCGGGCCGTAACCAGACGTGTACACCAACGCGGATCAACCCGGCCGATGCCACCTCCGGGTTGAACTTGACGATCAATGGCATCACCATCGACGGCCCGTTCCCCACCCAGAGCTCGGGTTCAGGTTTCTTCCCGGCGTTTCCGCTGCCGGCCGACATCTTCTTTGTCGGCACCTACATCATCCCGATCTTTGTGCCGTACTCCGAGCTTGATCGCCTTGATGGTGTGCCAGGTAACGGTCTTGTCGGCCCGAACAGTTACCTCGATGTGCGGGTCACCAACTTCGATCCGGTGAGCGTCACGGGCACCACCAACAACGACGGCGCCGGTACGAAGGAACCGGGCTACTGCTCGTCGACGGTCAATCCGTACAGCGTTGCCGATGTGACGAGTGCAAGTCACTGCCAGGATGCGATCCCGTTCGTCGGCCAGCAAGATTTCCCCGGCCTGTCGCGCAACTACGACAACATCTTCGTCAACCCGATCCCCGCACGGGCGACGACGAACTTCCAGGCCGGCAAGGTGATTGTGGGTGCGACCACCGGTGCCGCCGTGGTGGGGCCGAATGCTGTGTACACCGTCAGCCAGACTCACATCATTCAGAGCGAGTTCGGGTTTCGTGACATGCGCCAGTGCGATGTGTTCGACAACCAAACGCAAAGGCTGAGCGGCCTCGCCAACATGAACACCGCCAACGGTTTAGGGGTACCGAACAAGGATTTCGGCAACGCGAACTCGGATTACACCATTCGTTACGGACACTTTGACTTCGCGATCAACCAGATGACCGGCCCGATCATGCCGAACGGTCGGTTTCCCGGTGCTTGGGACGCGATGCGACTGGTGAAGAACTCGTGTGCGAACACGCCACCACTGGGGGGTTGGCACACGGATCCAACGCAGGTTCCTGGCGGTATCGATGCGGTGAATGCGGTGTTCGTCACTCGCACCGACCCGAACAAGCTCTACGTCAGCGATGGTGGCTTCGCGGGAGCAGCCACGACCGATGTCCGCTTCAACTTGCAGGCACGGTCCACGTTCAACGGGGGCCTGTATGCAGGCCAGATCATCCCTACCGGCACGGTGTTGGCTGACATGGCCTACTTCCAAACGACACGGGAAGATGGCGCTGTCATTCCGCTCAACAGCCAATGGGGGCCTTCCAATCCGGGAAGCACGAGCGAAATCAACCAAGACCCCGGAGGTCTGGGCGGCCGGGTGACGATGGGGCGTGCGGTTGCGAGCGTCTTTATTCGTACGGTGACGATCGATGGTGTCGGTACTGCCCCGGCGGCGGTCAATGTGAATGGTTCGGGTTCGTTGGGTTTGCCGGTGGTGTGGGAAGTCTTGCCGGGGTTGAACTCGCTGACGGGTCAGGTGGAAACCATTCCGCCGGTGGATATGGCCTTCGATATTCCCGCCGGGTTGACGTACGATCCGTCTTGTTCGGCACAGTTGGGTGGCATTGCCCCCTCGCGAGTGTTCATCAACTTCCCATCGGCAGGCCGCACCCGTGTGGCGTGGGACTTGCCAGCATTGGTCTCGGGGCAGCCGGCGTTGACCGATTATCGGGTGTGTACCCAGTCGAGTGCGTTGGCGGCGTCAGGGTCGACGTATACCTCGCAGGCCTATGTGGAGGCATTCCAATACACCCTGAGCAACACCTCGGACGCGCATTTGGTGCAGTTGTTCTCCTCCGCGCAGTTGGAGATCGTGAAGACGGTCGACGCGACCTTGGCGGTGCCGAACTCCGTTCAGGTGTACACGTTGGGTGCGCGAAACCGATCTGCTACGTTCACGTTCTCCGATGTGCAGTTCATTGATGTGTTGCCCTACATCGGCGATGGCACCAACAATGTGGGTGCCGATCGTGATCCGGTCTCGGATTATGGGGGAACGGTTGGGTTGGCATCGGTACCGACCGCGACCTACCCGAATACGGCAGGTTCTCCGACGGCGCCGGTGACGTACGCCTATACGGCGGATCCGCCGGCAACGGTGTCGCAGAACCCAAATATCGTGACCAACACATGGTGTTCCTACAACGGGGTGTCGTTCACGGTGGTCACGGGTGCCGGCGTGTGTCCGACATCGTTGGCTACGGTGACAGCGTTCCGCACGATGTTGAACGCGCCCTTGGCGGTATCGAGCAGCACCTCCTCGACGATGGTAGTACAGGTGCGGGTTAACGCCAGTGGCAACCGTGCTGGTGACGTGTATGCCAACCGGTTCGTTGCCAGCAGTTCCGATTTGACGATTCCGATCACGGGCGCGTTGGTGGCGTTGTTCTCCAATCAGACCACGGTGCGGGTAGTGCAGTTCGCGGTCGGCGATCTCGTGTTCCGGGATGTCAATCAAGACGGCCGGTACACGGCGGGCACCGATTCGTTCGTACCCGATGGTGTGCGGGTCGAGCTGTGGAGCCCGGGTGCCGACGCCGTCGTAGGCGGTGTCGACGATGTGTTGTTGGATTTCACCACCACGGTGGCTGGCAAGTACGTGTTCCGCGAACTGAACCCGGGCAGGGTGTATGTTCGCATCCCGAGCTCGCAGTTCGCTGTCGGCGGGTTGTTGAACGATTGGTTGCCGACGTCCCCGCAGGGGTTGGAAGACCAGAACCAGGGTGTGTCGCAGGATGGTGTGGTCGGTCCCGGTGGTTTGGCTACCAGTGGTGTGGTCTCGCGGGTGCATACGTTGGCGTACACGACGTCTGGTTTGTTCCTGCTTGGTCAGGAACCGAGGCTGGACAACACGTTCTCGCTCCCGTTCGGTGTCGTCGGTGACGATTTCACGAACGTGACAATCGATATTGGTTTGCTGGCGGCGCCGAGCATTTCGTTGGTCAAGGAGGTCTGTGACCCGGGCGCCGGGTCGTGTGCCCCGGCTGCAGCGTTGGGTGCTGACGGGTGGAACGATGTGTCGTATGCGGCTGCGTTCTTGGAGAACATCACCTGGCGGTTGACGGCCACCAACACCGGCGGCCAAACATTGACCAATCTTGTGGTCACCGATCCGTCGGTTGCTGCGTGCGCGACACCGACCGCATTCATACCACCGGCTTCGTTGGCCCCGGGTGCCAGTTTCAGTTACACCTGCCAAACCTTGGGGGTGGTGATTGGGTTTACGAACACGGCAACGGTGGAGGGTACCAACCCGACCAATGTTGTGGTCACCGATGATGATCCGGCGACGGTGACGCTGCCGCTCGCGAACGCGGGTATCCAAATCGTCAAGTATGTGATCGACGAACTGAACGGCCCGGATGGTGCAGATGCCAACACGGCCCCTGGTATTTATGTGCCGGTTGATGACACCGTCACCTGGCGGTATGTGGTGACGATCCCTGCGGGCAACAACGTGCCGATGCGCAACGTCAGCGTGGTCGACGACGGTGGTGATCCGAACTCGGACTTCAACCCGAGGTATGTGTCGGGTGACATCAACTCGAACGACATTCTCGAGGTTGGTGAAACGTGGCTGTACGAGTCGCCGGTGCCCGCAGCTCTGGTGGTGACGCCAGGCCAATACACCAACGTTGCGACGGTCGAGGGCACTGCGGTGTCGCAGCTGGTGGCGCTCGTGTTGGTTGATACTGACCCGGCCAACCATTTCGGCGCCGACCCGCAGATCGGGTTGGTCAAGTCGACCAATGGTGAGGACGCCAACCTTCCGCCTGGGCCGTTGGTCACCGTGGGCGCCGCGGTCACGTGGACATTCGCGGTCACCAACGAGGGCAACGTGGCTTTGTCGGACGTAACAGTCACCGACGATCGGGTTAGTGCGTCGGCGATCAATTGTGGTGGTGGCACCAACGTCATCAGATTGCTGCTGCCGGACCAGAAGGTCACCTGCACCGCCACAGGTGTCGCGACGTTGGGCTTCTACGCCAACATCGGCACAGTTGTGGGCACCCCGACTGATAGCAACGGTGCGCGGTTGCGCGACACTGACGATGTGCCATTCCCGACTGTCACTGCTACCGACCCGTCGCACTATTTTGGTGTGCCGCCGATCCTCGCCTTCACCGGCATGTCGCTCAACACCTTGGCGGTGGGGCTCGGCGCACTGGCGTTGCTGGTGCTCGGGCTGATCGCGGTGGCTGTCGCGCGACGACGACGCCCGCTCGAGGCTGAATAGCCTGCAACACGCGTGCTGTTGCCAGCGCGGCCCGGGCCGCGCTGGCAACAGCACGATTTAGGCCCCGTTGCTCGTTCTGGACACCGAATTCGACTGAATTGTTGTGCTGCCCTGGTTGGCGAGCATCGTGGTGTTGAGTCAGCCAGGCGTGTCTGGAGGGTGTTGTGCTGGTGTCAGCCGGTCTACGTCGACTTGACAGGCAGCTAGCTGGTCCAGCGTGAAGACGACCCACAAACCGCCGATCAGGAGACCGTTGAGCAAACCGCTCGCGAAACCTCACGATGCCATCACTCCTTGAGCGCCGGCACGGCGGGCCCATCGCCAGCGCGACCAGATCGCGGCCAGCGCAACCAGCGCGCAGTCAAAGCGATCAGCCCGTGGTCGCAGGCCCGCGCCGGGCGCCGTAGAAACGCTTCTCGAAGACCTGGCGGGCGAGCCGGGTGGTACGCAGGTAGTCCTCCTCAAACACGCTCGCGGATCCCGGCGGGTACTCCAGAAGCCGTGCGACGCCCTCAAGCGACCGGCGCTCGGTGGGCAACACGTCGGACGTGCGGGAGGTCCAGAGGGTCATCGCCGAGCGAGCTCGCGATGCGAGCATCCACGCGTTGTGAAGTCGGGCTGCGTCGGCAGTAGCCACCAGCCCGGCGTTCTCGGCTGCCGAGAGCGCGCTCAGGGTCGACGTCGTCCGCAAGCCATCAACGCGTGCGCCGTGCTCCAGCTGCAGCAGCTGCACGAACCATTCGACATCGCTCAGCGAGCCGCGCCCGAGCTTGAGATGGCGGGCCGGATCGGCGGCCTGCGGCAGACGTTCCGCCTCCACCCGCGCCTTGATGCGCTTGATCTCGCGGATGTCGTTCTGGGCGATCGTCTCCGGGTAGCGCACATCATTGACGAGCTCCTCCCACGCGGCGAGCACGTTCCGATCCCCCACGACGGGACGCGCTCGCAGCAGAGCCTGCGCCTCCCACGTCAACGACCAGCGCTCGTAGTAGGCACGATAGCTCTCGAGCGACCGCACAATGGCACCGTTGCGGCCCTCCGGGCGCAGACCGAGGTCGAGGTCGAGCGGCACCCGAAGGTCTTCAGTGAGGCGACTGAGGGTGTGCACAATGGTTTCGGCGCGCTGCTGTGCTTGCTCATCCGATGCCCCTGCCGCACGATACACGTACATCACGTCGGTATCCGAGCCGAAGCCGAGCTCCGCTCCGCCGTAGCGTCCCATCGCGATGATACCGAATTCGATCCCGTCGCCGTATCGGTGAGCGAGAGACAGGACGCCGCTAAGAATCGTCGTCGAGATGTCGGAGAGTCCCTTGCCGAGTTCCTCGATGGTGACCACCCCGAGGATCGAACCGAGGGCCAGCCGCAGAATCTCTCGCCGTCGAGCGGTGCGCAGCGCAAGAGCGGCGGCTTCGTCGTCCCCTTCGTGTCTGGCCACGGTCGCCGCGGATTCCTCGAGCAGCACCGCGAAGGGCCGTGGGCGTAGCTCGTCTTCGTTTTCGAGCCACGCAGCCGCTTCCGGGATGCGTTCGAATAGGGCGCCAACGAACCGGGAGCCGGACAGCACCTCGGTGAGTCGTTGGGCGGCGGCGCTGGAATCGCGCAGCATGCGCAGAAACCAGTACGCCTCGCCGAGGTCTTCACTGAGGCGGCGGAAGGCAAGTAGCCCATAGTCGGGATCAGCACCCTCCGCGAACCATTGCAGCAACACGGGCAGGAGGTTTCGTTGGATCGTGGCGCGCCGAGAGACACCGCCGGTGAGGGCGGCGATGTGGTTGAGGGTGCCGCGCGCATCCCGAAATCCGATGGCGGCGAGTCGGGCCTCTGCCTGCTCGCTGGAGAGCTGCAGACCGTTCTCGGGCAGTGCAGCAACGGCCGACAGCAGCGGCCGGTAGAACAGCCGCTCGTGGAGGGTGCGCACTTGCTGCTTGGTGCGTTGCCATCGTGCCGTGAGGTCGTCGGCTGTGGTTGCAAGGCCACTGGCGCGAGCGAGGATGCGGAGGGTGTCGGAGTCTCTCGGCATCAGGTGGGTGCGGCGCAGTCGGGACAACTGCAGCCGGTGTTCGAGCAGCCGAAGGAGCCGGTAGTCGCCCGAGAACTCCGCCGCCTCGACGCGACCGATGTAGCCGTGCTCGGCGAGGGCGATGAGGGCGGGCAGGGTTGCCGTCTGGCGCACTCTGGGGTCAGTCTGCCCGTGCACGAGTTGCAGCAGCTGGATCGTGAACTCGACGTCGCGTAGGCCCCCGGGCCCGAGTTTGAGTTGCACGTCGAGCTCTCCCGGCGGGATGTTCTCGGTGACACGTTCGCGCATGCGCTGCACGGACTCGACGAAGTTCTCGCGCGAGGCGCTCGACCACACTTTCGGGGCGAGAGCATCGACGTACCGCTGCCCTAGCTCGAGGTCGCCCGCCAGCGGTCGAGCCTTCAATAGCGCCTGAAACTCCCAACTCTTCGCCCAGCGGTCGTAATAGGCGAGGTGCGACTCGAGGGTGCGAACGAGCGCGCCGTCTTTGCCTTCCGGGCGCAGGTTGGCGTCGACCTCCCACAGGCCCGGTTCGACTCCGAGGTCATGGATCGCCCGCATCGTCAGCATCGCCAGTTGGGTGGCAATGGTCACGGCTCGGTCGTCGGGGAGTGACGGGTTCCCGGGCGCGGCAACGAAGATGACGTCGACGTCGCTCACGTAGTTGAGCTCGCGCGCGCCCGCCTTGCCCATTCCGATGATGGCCAAACGGGTGGCAGCGACCTCGGCGGCGGGAAATTTAACGTCGCGCCGTGCGACCGCCAGCGCGGCGTCCAGCGCCGCCCCGGCAAGGTCGGCGAGAGCCGCGGCGACCACGGATACGGCGGCCACCTGATCTGCCTGTTCGAGATCCCAAGCGGCGAGTTGCGTGAGGTGTCGGCGGTAGCGCACGCGCAGTGCCAGCCAGGCCGCCTCACCGCTGAGCGCCTTCACCGCCGTGAGTAGGTCGCCTCCATAGTTCGACGGGGGCTCTGTGAGCGCGGTGCCGAGGGCTGACAGCTGGTCGGGGTTCCGCGCGAGGAAGTCACCGAGCCCCGCCGAAGCCCCGAGCACACGGATAAGGCGTGCCGCGGCATCCTCGTTCGCAATAAGCTTCGTGAGCTGTTTCGGCGCACTCTCGCGCAGTGCCCCAAGCGACCGAAGCGCCTGATCGGGGTCGGCGGCACTGGCGAAGTGGGGCACGAGAGCGGGGGCGCCCAGCGCGTCGAGTCGATGGTTGGTCTCGCCCAACTCGGAGAATCCGAGGCGGGCCAGTTCCGTCAGCGTCGTCGGTGTACGGAGAGTAGGTTCGCGGGAATCAGGTGGGCGGGACATCGGGAAGCGCTACAACCTCTCGAGATTGCTCTCCAGCTCGTAGGGCGTCACCTGCGCTCGGTATTCACTCCACTCGCGGCGCTTGTTCAGCAGCACGTAGTTGAAGACCTGTTCTCCGAGGGTTTCGGCGACGAGCTCTGAGTCCTCCATGAGCGAGACGGCGTGGTCGAGGCTCGCTGGCAACTGGTTGTACCCGAGGGCGCGGCGCTCTGCGTCAGACAGCTCCCAAACGTTATTCTCTGCCTCCGGCGGCAACTCGTACCCCTCCTCAACGCCCTTGAGGCCCGCTGCAAGCAGTAACGAGAACGTGAGATACGGGTTGGCGGCAGAGTCGATTGCGCGGTACTCGACCCGTGCACTTTGGCCCTTGTTCGGCTTGTACAACGGAACTCGCACGAGAGCGGATCGATTGTTGTGGCCCCAGGTGACAAAGCTTGGGGCCTCGTCGCCACCCCACAGTCGCTTGTACGAGTTGACGAACTGGTTTGTTACCGCCGTGATTTCGGGTGCGTGGCGCAACAAGCCTGCAACGAACTGTCGGCCGATCTTCGACAGCTGGTAGTGCCCGGCCGGATCGTAGAACGCATTGACGTCCCCCTCGAAGAGCGAGAGATGCGTGTGCATCCCCGACCCTGGATGCGCTGACATCGGTTTCGGCATGAACGTCGCATAGACGCCCTGTTCGATCGCAACCTCCTTGATCACCGTGCGGAAGGTCATGATGTTGTCAG
>Ga0163150_10008363_pt1 | contig 11820 bp, 4 predicted proteins | sample OliLakLV19P2IB_FD_148628 | JGI IMG/M metagenome (GOLD analysis project Ga0163150, IMG submission 148628) | Freshwater microbial mat bacterial communities from Lake Vanda, McMurdo Dry Valleys, Antarctica - Oligotrophic Lake LV.19.P2.IB | ecosystem: Environmental > Aquatic > Freshwater > Lake >...
TCAGCATGTTGGGCCAGGCGGTCTGGACGGCACGATCCAGCAGATCCGCGGAGGTCGGCTGCGTGGCGGACAGCGTCACGACGATATTGGCAATGTCGATCCCTTGGATTGTCCGCAACGTCGTCTGCCGCGCCTCACCTCGTAACTGTGTCGGGAAGCGCTGCAATTCTTCTGTCCGCTCGACCAGGAGCGAAATCAGTCCTCCGGCGGAACTCAAGAACTCCTGCTGTACATGCAAGTCAAACTCAGCAACGAGTGATGGCATCCGCAGTTCCAGTTGCCTGGCAATAGCCTGCCGCGTGCTTTGAACGTCGCCGTTGCTGCTGGTTTCCAATTCGGTCAGGGGATGACTGTCGTCAGCAGGAAACTCCCCAAGCAGGCGGTTGATCTCTCGTCGAGCAGAGACCAGTTGTTCGGACCAGGTGGTCAGTTGATGGACGGCGCGGCGAACAAAGCGGCCAACATTTTCGATCACAATCTGATCCAGCAATAGCCGCAGGTATTCGGCAAGTCGCTCTTCGGAGCGTGCAATAGCGATTGCATCAGGCTTGCTAGCGCGACCGAGCCAGCGCGAGGTAGCAGGGACTTCACCATTATCGGTCAATGTTCGTCCTGCCGCGGACTGGATATGTTGCAGCTCACCGTTCAGTGATTCTTCCAGTCCACGAAAATGAGCCAGGCACTGTTCGCAGGCGTTTTGTGTACCCGCCAGCCGGACAGAATCCGTATCGGCTAGTTTGCGTAGTGTCTGATTCAATTCTTCCTGCCAGAGGTTGGACTGCGCGGTGCAAATATCCTGGATCACATTTGCCAGCCTCACTTGCGAGCGATCTCCGTTGCTGGCGGCCGATTCATCCAGGCCAACAAGCTGACGGAGCGACTGAATCTGTGCTTTCTGTGCAGTACCCGCGGCTACTTTTGCTGCCTCTGCCCCGCGCTGCTGTGCCTCGACTAGTGCCGTGGTGATAAAATCATCAATACTCACCGGCAACGTTTTGAACAGTTCGGATTGAAATCGATCGATGAGATTCTCTGCACTCGGTGCCAGCGGTGCCATTACCTGCTGAATGTCAACTGCTTCTGCGGCACCGTTCGATTCCGTTCGATTGCTCGGGTTTTTCTCCCCGATCCAGCGTTGCAATAATCGCTTGCAAAGTAGATCCGCAACAGTAGCGGGCAGCTTACTTTGCGAGCAACCGAGCTGGCAGATTCCAAAGCTGCGCAGCAGGACTTCACCTTCGTTGTTGACACCTTCCCCCTGCCCTGCGCGACACAGGTCAAAGTACCTTCCACCGGCAGTGGCGGCATCCAAGTACAAATACTCGGCCAGTGCATCCGTTGCCTGATGAAAGTCACCTTCATTGAGGTAGTCTCCCAGATGTACAAAGTACGCACTAGGGAACGTCGCTTGCTCGGCTTCAAAGGCCGGCAGCCCGCAAGCCGGTTCGCCAGGATACGAATTCCGGCTGTAATGGTACAGCTCGCTCAGGCAGGCATACGTGTTGGCAATGGCCAGGTCCTTGCCGCTGGCCTTGCGATTGGTGGAATGGGTCAATAGCCCGCAAAGGCCATCTTCTGAAGCGCCCAGTTCGGCTAGCAGCATGCGAACTGCATAGCCCACATCCAAAACCATCCCACTCCCGGTTCCGCCAGACAATGACGAAACCACAAACACACGCGGGCTGCGATCGCGGAGCGGCTTGCCGGTCAGTTTTTCGCTGGCATCAATCGCTTCGCTCGACATGATAGAAGTGAGGCCCGCGGAAATTCGCTCAAACAGTGTGCTGGCGTGGTCGATCATTGCCAGCCGTCCCAGCGGGCGTAGCCCTTCGGTCTGCAACGATCGCGGGATGTTGTACAACCAGCGGCGGCTGAGCCATTGCAATATCTCGGGCGACTCGGCTCGATAATCTTGCGGCGGACGCAAAGGCATCGCCAGCGTTTCCTCGGCGTGTAAACCGGCGCGATCGTCGGCGCGCGTCGCCTGAGAGAGTGATTTAGTATCGGTATCGATCAGCAGCATCTGCATAATCGGGATCTGCGAGAGCTGGCCAAAGCGGTCATTTAACCGCCGCCGCAGTCGTCGCAGAATGTAGGATGCAGTTCCGCCGATTCCAATGAACAATGTCGGTCGCAGCCCCTGCTCCTCGGTGGGAACATCCCACGGTTCCAGATCGCGAATCGCCGGTGCCCCCGTTGGGGGAGGCGCGGTCTTGGTGCGACTTTCCGAAAGCCGCGCCAGACCGGCACGACCGTCAGAAAATGACTCGTTTCTCAACGGGGTACGCCGCTCGAAGCTTGGCCGCGAGCTGCCGCTGCGACCGGTCGGCCCAACTGTGCCCGTGTCTTGCCCTCCAACCGAGGTGGTGTCGCGGTCGGCTGCAGACGATTGCGAAGGAGCACGCCACTGGTCGCGAGCCGGCACTTCGGTTCCAGCAACAACCAGGGCATCGACCATTGCACGCGCACTGGCAAAGCGATCTTTGGGATTTTTGGAGAGCGCCTTGGCAATGACTGCACGATCGTGGACCGGCAACGAGTCCAGCCGCGGGCGGCTGTTCAAATGTTGCGTCGCCAATTGTGCGGCGGTTGTGCCCGGAAATGGCAACGTGGCGGTCAGCATTTCCTGATAAACAATCGCCAGACTATATTGATCGCTGTGCGAACTGGGCCGACCGTCAAACGCCTCGGGTGGAGCATAGACTGGAGTCATGCCACCCATGATCGAGCAGGTGCGATCCAGAATATCCTTTACCAGCCCAAAGTCGGCAACTTTGACTCGACCGCCCATGAGCAGCAGATTCTCTGGCTTCACATCCAAATGTTGCAGCGCGTTCTCTGTCAAGAAGTCCAGCCCATCGGCCGCGTCGCGCATGTAGCCGATGAGTTCCTCGCGCGGAATCGAAGTCAGGCCGGCGTCTTTGCAGGTCTGAAAGCGATCTTTCAGACTCATGTCGGCCAGTTCGGTGACGATCAGCAGTTGACCATCGATCACCTCGATCCGTTCCAGCGACAATAGGAACGGGTGGCGGATTTGCTTGATACGGTTGAGCGCTTTCAGTTCACGGGCTGCTTTTTCGTCACTCAGGTAACCGTAGATGAATTTGATTGCCTTGGTCAGACCGCCTGGGGCTTCGGCCTTCCAGACTTCGCCATACCCGCCTGCACCAAGGCGCTCGGTGACGAGGTAGCCGGCGATCGGCTCGGTTGTACGCAAGGTGGTAGGGGTCACCGTTACACTCCCGCCGGAATTATGATCAATGATTTAATGGACTTCGGAAACAGCCATTCCGCAGCCGACAAACCCACCCTGCAAGGGCGCGATAACTGTCGGCGGGCAGTTGGCAGGCTCCGCTTCAGACGTAGTGGCAAAGTGCTTGCCCATGCCAAAGCGGCAACCTAACTGCTGAAAAAGTTGTACGTCGGACTTCTGGTCTAAATTGGTGGCGATGACTTCACAGCCACTGTCGCGGCAGGTGCGAATCGTGGACTTAATCAATGCCTGGCGATCGTCGTCTTGTGCGATGCCGCGCACCATGGCGCGAGCCAGCCGTAAGTAGTTCGGCGGAACCTTGCGATGCACCTCGACCTGCGCTTTGCCAGCGGCAAATTCGCTGTAGCACAGCTCGGCACCAAAATCAGTGATCCAGGCATGGATCTCATGAAAGTACGGAATGTCGTTGACTACGCTATCTGGCAGATCCAGCACCAGTCGATCAGGTCGCGGAAACAGCCGTTCGGCAATGCCGAGTAAGTTTCTCACAAACTCGTGATCGATTTCGCTCGATTCCAGGTGAAGGAACAGCTTTGCCTGTTTGTCGCTGGCCGTTAGTTTTTCGGCAGCCAGCAAGAAAAAGCATTCGCGAATCCGAACAGCCAACCGGCTATTTGTGGCCAGCACCAAACGATCGGCTTCCAATTGGTATGGACCTCCGTGCGATAGACGCTGGATGGCCTCGTACCCAATCGGTGTGTCAGAGAGCAGATCCACAACCGGTTGATATTCCAACCGGCTACTCCCCTGTAAGATGGTTTCTTGCAAGCGACGGACGCAGCGAATCAGATCAACACCTTTCAGGCTACTGGAGTCAGACTCGCGAAACCCGATGACCTGGGTCACCGTTTTGCGAGCGGCCTGAGTGTTGCCCGAGAAAAACGTGAACTCGACATCGGCGATCATCAGGATATCGCCATCGGACAAGGTTGCCTCTTCGATGCGCTGGCCGTTGACAAAGGTGCCGTTGGTGCTGTCCAGATCGCGAACACGGTAGGTGTTACCGGCCTTCACGATCGCAGCGTGCTCGCGCGAGACGCGCGTCGAATTGATCGGCAAGTCGGTCGTATCGTTTCGTCCAATGGAGAACGGGAACGTGGCGACTAACGTCTTTTGGACTGGCCCCCCTTGCTGTGGAAAGAATTCCAGCCAGGGGACTCCAGCGGCAGCCGGTGAGTTGAAATCATTCTTCATGAGACAGACGCTACCAAACTCTTGATTCGATCGGTGGATGACTCAGGTTGTACAAGTCAGGCAAGTTACTGTTGTTCGACAAATATTCCATCCGGCGGCAACCATGCTCGCTAGCGCCCCTTCATTGATTGCTTTCAAACGCAACTTCATTTTGCGGTAAGGCGCAAAGCGGTCAGACTCGCGCGATCGCGCACTCGCAAGGCGTCCTTTTGGAACTATAGCATTGGTTCTGAGTACAAAACTCCAGAATGGCGTGATTGTTGCGGCCCAAATAGTCCTATTCGTGGGTACTTCTCGGCGCATCCGTTACCGTGTGGCAATTTCTGCTCGTGTTGCAAAAACGCCACGCCACTAGCATTTTTCCCGGCCAATTCACTTACGTGAGGCCGTTTATGGCCTAGATTTGCTTAACGTACCGCGGCGGCTCGCGCCCAGTGCCCGGGGGGACATTGGCGCGACCGCCGTCTTTTCAAAGGATGCCTCATCCATGCGACGGCTTCGTGTGCTTCTGGTCTTGGAAGATTCCTCCACACTGCGGCACTGCACGCGTTTGTTGCAGGTGTTTGGATTCGACGTAAATCAGGCGGTGACGTTTGACCAGGCGATGTTGGAGATAACTACCGCGCGGCCGGACATTGTGATTCTCGATGGAACCAGTGCGAACACCGCGACCGGACTCGATCTGGTGCGGGCCATTGAATCAGACCGGCAGGCAGACTTCATCTACAAGTTCCTGTTGGTACACGAGCCGAAATCGGCCGAGTTGATTCGCGCGATTGAACTGGGCGTGGACGATTTTCTAATGCAGCCGATTGAGCATGGTGAGCTATTGTCGCGCTTACGTACGGCCGCCAGGGTGTTGGAATACGAACGACGATTGGAACGACAACGGCTGAGTGGTGGCGCGGTTCGACTGTTGAATCGCGAGGGCTTCATCCAACTGCTGGAAACGCAGCTAAACTCTCCGCATTCTTTGCAAAACGCCAAAGGTCAGATTGCATGTTTGCTGGTCTCAATTGATCGATATCAGCGGCTGCAAACGCAACATGGCCAGATGCAGATCGAGCCGGCAAAACAGGCGATTCTGAGTCAGCTCGTCACGAATGCCAAGATTCCGCATTCGATTGCGGAACTGAACGAACACACTTATGCAGCGATCACCATCGGGGAACTTGCGGACACGCTCGCTTTGGCTGAGACGATCTGCTCTCAGGTTACTGAGCATGCTGCCTTCACGCTGGGAGCGACGGACCGCATTACGCTTAGCATCGGCCTGGCCTTCGCGCCTAATCAGACTGCTTCTGAATCCACGCATTCTGCCACCGCTTTACTGGATCAGGCTGAGCACGCTTTGCGGCAGGCAATACAGTCAGGGGGCAATTCGATCGTTCAATTTGGCCAGTTCGCCGAAGAAGAGGCGGGCTGGGCCGAACTGGCGACGACCGGCAAACTGTTTGAATATACACTGGCTCGCGATATTATGGTCCCTAGTTCGCTAAGCTTGAACCATCGCGACACTATTGCTCAGGCCGCCGAGCTATTTCAGCAAACGCAATTGCGTGCCTTGCCAGTTGTGGACGAAGAAGGAAAACTGGCGGGACTGTTGAGCGCCTCGGCCGTTCAGTCACAGCTAGCCAAACCGAACGGGGGGAATTTGCCCGCCAATTCGGTGATGACAGTTGACGTGGTATCGTTCGACGAGCAAACGACGCTGACGGCACTGATAGATTACTTCACACAAGAATCGCCGCTAGTGATTGTGATCGTGAACAAGGGACGCCCAACGGGGCTGGTGACGCCGAGCAGTCTGGCCACCTTGTGCGAGCAGCTTACGACGGAAACATTTGCCGGAACACCCGAGCACTCTTCGCTTCTGGCCGGGCTGGTCGTGCCGAATCTGTGCGGCGTGGATGCAGAGTAGTTGGAACAGCGATCCAATTCGCCCGTCTTGAATTTGCGCTCATTCAATTCACCGCCGAGACCGCCGAGAGCGCGAAGGAAGCGCAGAGCTTGAAAACAACACCGCACTCTGATTTGACTTTTATCTTGAGAATCCTGTCGATCCTTGTTCAATAAACAAAAGCAAGGACGAACGGGAGGAACTAGATGGAGGGCAAGCTTCTTCTCTACGTTCTGCTCCGCGTTCTCTGCGGTAAAAGCTTAGGCATTCGCCTTCCTACGAGGTGATTTTCCTCTATCGAACTGGAAACGTCTCAGTCATATAAGTCTGCACGACTGGAGCAGCGATCGGCAGAGCAGTGTTTTCTGCCGGTGTCGCAAGCGGCGGTGCTGGTGCTTTCGCCGGCACCTTCGGTAGAGCAGCAGCACCAGTTTCTCGCGGTGGAATCGCCTGTGTCATGTTGGTGGGAACTGCTGCTGAGTCGCCATTGGACGAAGCGGCAGACGGCACGAACTTTCGATTGGAAGGAACTGCTGACGGACTAGTCGATTGCTGACCGCTGGCTGGGTTGCTCGCCTGTGCCGTAGAAGCTTCCTGCTTCGGGGCAGCCGCTGGCGAATGTGCCACCGCCGGTACGGGTACGGCATTGGATGGGACCGCAGTACTGTCAGTGGCCACCCCATTGACCACTGTAAAGTAACTGGATACCACGCGGTCAAAGTACTGCGGCAGCATTTCGACACGAATGCCGTTGTAGTTGCAGTAGTTGCGGATTTGACTTAGCAAATCGCGCGGGTGGCACCGCCGCATAGCCCGGTTGTGGGGCCGATAATGCGTATTCAGCAGCCACTCGACCACGGACGGCTCGAAGTCGCAGTGGAATTGATTTGCATAAGACTCAAACAGCCGCAAAAACTCCGCTGCATCGGGATCCCCAATTTCGATCTTATAGGGAATCCGCCGCAAAAATGCTTCATCACACAGGTCGTTCGGTTCCAGATTCGTGGAAAAGATAATCAACTGCTCAAACGGAATTTGGATCTTCTTGCCAGTGGATAACGTAAGAAAATCGATCCGATTCTCCAGTGGCACAATCCAGCGGTTCAGTAGCTCCAACGGCTCAATCCGCTGCCGGCCAAAGTCATCGATCAACAAACAGCCGCAATTACTCTTCATCTGGATCGGAGCTTCGCTGACATTGGTGTGCGGGTCATGCCGGATTTCCAGATTGTCTAGCGTTAGTTCACCACCGACGATCACGGTCGGGCGGCGAATTCGCACCCAGCGTTGATCGTGGTCGGCGGACTTCATCAGCGACCCTTTGGCGTCTTCGACCGGTTCGTGGTAGGCGGCATCAAAGACTTTGATCAACTGGCCATCCTCGACCACCGTTCGTGGCACAAAAATATTCTGGCCGAAGCAGGAAGTGATCCGCCGTGCCAGGGTTGTCTTACCATTGCCCGGTTCGCCGTACAGAAACAGTCCGGCTCCCGAATTGACCGCTGGGCCTAACGAATCGAACAACTCTTCATTGATCGAAATATCAGCAAAGGCATGCTCGAGCTGGTTCCGTTTCGGACTTTCGGCGCGGATGCTTTGTGCATCGACGGAGAGCACATACTCGGTGAGCGTGACCGGTGCCGGGCCGACGTACCCGCACGATTTCATCGCCGATTGTGCGCGATTGCGGCCCTGTTCGGTCAGGTTGTAGACGTAATCGCCTAGCTGGGCCGAACCGGTATGCACCAGCAATTGGCGGCTGCGGAGCGTGCGAAAAGTATCCTCCAGAATCATGAACGGCAGGCAGAGGTGCCGGGCAATTTCTCGCCCGCTGGCACTACCGATGGCCAGGACGTACTTGAATAGCAGGTCCTCGATCAACGTGGCGGTCAGGCCTGTCTCTTCAATGGAATGTGGCTCAGCCGGGCGAAACGTTTCATCCGACATCAGGTCCGACAGCAACATCTCGTGGAGGGAATTTTCGGCGGCCATGGGTGTACTTTTTGTAGAGACTCTGGGAGAGATAGTGGCGCATGCGCAACCTGTAAAAAGGTAGCTTATTTCACCGCTTCAGGAGGGGAGCGGGCTGTTGAAACCGGCGGTACGAAAAGAATGAATGTCGCGAAGAATCCGGCTGCAAGCTCGCAGGAAGGCGCACTTTCACGGAGTGAAAGGCGACTGATTGTTGCCTTTCGCTCCGCGAAAGAGCACTTGCCCCGCCACAAGACATCGCGCCGCAAAATATCATCCCGCAACCAATCGCACTTTCACGGAGTGAAAGGCGACTGATTGTTGCCTTTCGCTCCGCGAAAGAGCACTTGCCCCACCGCAAGACATCTCGCTCCAACATATCATCCCGCAATGAAGCGCACTTTCACGGAGTGAAAGGCGACTGTTCGGAGCGGAATGCGACTCTAGACACAGGTCGTAGAACCTTCGGTTTCGATCTGGATCGTGATATTGTCGATCTCAAACAGATCATGCAGTGCGTGGCTGACATCCTCCAGTACCTGCTGACCATTTTGTTGCTGAGCGATTTTGACGTGCGCACACAAGGCGACCATGCCGGTCGTGATTGTCCAGATGTGCAGTTTGTGGACTTCGAGCACGCCCGGCAGTTGCAGCATGGCCTCGCGGACTTTTTCGGTATCCAGATGATCGGGCGTGCTTTCCATTAGCACGCTGACTGCTTCGCGTAAAAGATTCACGGACGAGTAGATCACCAGCAGGCCGATCAAGACCGACATCACTGGGTCGGCCCAGCGCCAATCAAAAGCCCAAATGAATACTCCGGCTAGGATTGCTCCGACACTCCCTAACGCGTCGGTCATCACATGCAGCCAGGCTCCTCGAACGTTCAAGTTTCCGGTGCGACCACTCTCCAGGACCCAAAGAGCAACCAGGTTGACCAGCAGTCCCCCAGTGGCGACCACCATCAGCAGTCCACCCATCACCTCGGGAGGAGAGTGCAGCCGCTCGTAGGCTTTCCAAAAAATGACCAGCGCGATGGCAACCAATGTGGTTCCATTCACGAGTGCCGCCATGATTTCCGCGCGATGATAGCCAAATGTTCGCCGCGGATCGGCCGGTCGCCGAGCAATGGTAATGGCAAACAGGCTCAATCCTAGTGCGGCCGCGTCAGAGAGCATGTGGCCAGCATCGGCCAACAGCGCCAGCGAATTGGAAAAGTAGGCACCAACCACCTCAGCCACAAGATAGCCGGCGATCAGGACCAGCGTGATCCACAGGCGCTTGCGATCCCCATCGCGCTGGATCGAATGGCTATGAGAGTGTGAATCGACATGCATATGCTAAATCCAATGGGCTGGCATTGTTACGTTCGACGCGGTCGGAGTGTTCAGGTCACCCGTAAATAATGTGCAATCCACTGGACAAACGCCAAATTCCTGGAAATTGGCCCTGTTTCAACCGTTTTCGTCTGCCAGGGTTTACATCGCATTAAAGCTCCGCCTAAATTAGAATAGGACACAGCCTGCCCGCTGCCTGTCATGCCCCAAAGCAGCAACCATTCTCACGCTTTAATCGTTCGCCATTTCCGCCTTTCGGTGCCGCCGCTGCGTAGTACTTCTTAGCAGTACTTTTGAGCAGTGTGTCTGAATAGCGGCCTGACCATTCCATAGGTTGATCAAATATGCAAGCAGTTTCACCGTCGCAGCCAAAGAATAGCGCCAACCGCTACAGAACACGTTGTATCGGTCGATCGCGAATGCGGCAATCCATGCTGATATTCGGATTGTTCATTGGCTATTGCCTGGCATCGATCAGTTCGGCTCACGCTGCCAATTTGGAGCTCAAGCCTCACGACCACATCACCATCATTGGCAACACGCTGGCCGACCGGATGCAACACTCGGGCTGGGTCGAAGCCCGACTCCAACTCCGCTTTCCGAAGCATGAACTGGTCATCCGAAACATTGGTTATGCGGGAGACGAGATTCCATTAGCCAAGCGGCTCCGTTCGCAGGATTTCGGCAGCCCCGATCAGTGGCTTACTAAGCTCAAGACCGACGTTGTCTTTGCGTTCTTTGGCTACAACGAATCGTTTGCCGGAGAAGCGGGCCTGCCGCAGTTCAAGAAGGACCTGCGCGACTTCATTCAGCACACGTTGCGTCAAAAGTACAACGGCAAGTCTGCACCTCGATTGGTGCTGTTTTCACCGATAGCGAATGAAAACCTGCACGATCGCAATCTGCCCGATGGATCGGCCAATAATGCACGGCTGAAGCTGTATACGGCCGCTATGGCCGAAGTGGCAGCCGAGCAGAATATCCCTTTCATCGACTTGTTCAAGTTTAAACCTGATGGTGGTATGAGGACGTCTCTCGATCCTCACCTCACCATCAACGGCGTGCATCTTACTGAACTCGGTTACGAAAAGCTGGCCGCATACATTGATTATAAATTGCGGCATGCCACGGGGCGTTCGAACGATGTGCAGCGTCTGGATGATAAGCAGTTAGAATCTGTCCGTGAGGCGGTCAAGCAGAAAAACTTTTACTGGTTCCACCGCTATCGTGTCACCGACGGTTTCTCCACTTACGGTGGTCGCGCCGATTTGAAATTTACAAACGGCCAAACCAACCGCGAAGTTCTCCAGAGAGAACTGGAAGTTCTGGATGCGATGACCGCGCAGCGCGATCGCGCGATCTGGGCTGCCGCAGCGGGAGACACCACCCATCAAACTGCCAAAGACAAGGAAGTTCCACCATTCATCCCCGTCATCACCAACAAGCCCGGTAAGCTGCCGGGGGGCAAGCATCTGATCCTCAAGCCCGATGACGAAGCCATCAGCCGGATGACGGTGGCCAAGAATATGAAGGTGAACTTATTCGCCTCCGAGGTTGAATTCCCCGAGCTGGTTAACCCGGTGCAGATGTCGTTCGATTCGCGCGGGCGGTTGTGGGTGGCCGCCTGGCGAACGTATCCGCACTGGAAGCCGGGCGAGAAAATGGACGACAAGTTGCTCATTCTGGAAGACACTAACGGGGACGGCAAAGCGGACAAATGCACGACGTTTGCCGATGATTTGCACTGCCCAACTGGGTTTGAGTTCTGGAACGGCGGAGTGATTGTCGGCATGCAACCGGATGTTGTGTTTCTGAAGGACACCAACGGCGACGACAAGGCCGATTCTCGCGAAACGATTCTGAACGGCATCGACTCAGCCGACACGCACCATGCGGCCAATAGTTTTGTGCTCGATCCAGGGGGAGCACTCTACTTCCAGGAAGGAACTTTTCATCACACGCAGTTTGAGACTCCGTACGGGCCAACGGTCCGGAATGCCAACGCCGGCGTGTATCGCTACGATCCGCGGACGATGAAGCCGGAAGTCTATGTGACGTACCCGTTTGCCAACCCGCACGGGCACGTTTTTGACCGCTGGGGGCAGGATGTTGTGATCGACGGAACGGGCGCCGTGCCGTACCAC
>Ga0163150_10008364_pt1 | contig 11820 bp, 7 predicted proteins | sample OliLakLV19P2IB_FD_148628 | JGI IMG/M metagenome (GOLD analysis project Ga0163150, IMG submission 148628) | Freshwater microbial mat bacterial communities from Lake Vanda, McMurdo Dry Valleys, Antarctica - Oligotrophic Lake LV.19.P2.IB | ecosystem: Environmental > Aquatic > Freshwater > Lake >...
GTCTTGGAGCAGCGCGACAATCGCCTGTGCCATGCTGTCGGCATCATCCGCGATGGACATAGCGCGCCTAGCTTCGGGCAGTAATCCCGAAGCAGCGGTAGTTGTTGCGACTACCGCACAGCCAGAGGCCATCGCTTCGAGAATTTTCAGCCGTGTGCCGCTGCCCATGCGAAGCGGCGCGACGTAGACTTCGGCAGCTTGTAAGAAAGGCTGAACTTCGGCAACCCATCCCGTGACCTCAACGTTATCCTTGACGCGCAAACCTTCGAGGCGTGGATGCGGCTTTTGCCCGACGATGTACAGACGCGCATCCGGCACTTGTTCGGTGACGAGCGGCAGTACCGCGTCAGTGAACCACAGCATCGCATCGACGTTGGGGCGGTAATCCATTTTACCTGTGAAGACGATGGCGCTGCCGCGAAGATCGAGGTGTTCACGCGGGTCGGCGTAATCAGCCGCGAAGATACCGTTGGGGACGACGTGGACGCAGCGATCAGCACGAAATGGACGCAGCGCGTCGGCATCTTCTTCGCTGACAGCGATCACAAAATCAGACACGCGGCAGATCATTCGCTCGAAATAGGCGATGCGGTTCGACTGCACGAACGAATAGGCCGCTGCGGGCAAGCGCCGGAATTCTTTGCGATCAATCTGTGAGATCAGCCGTTGCAGTACGTACTCGGCGTTGAACGAGTCGTAGCAGAGTTTGGTGTGTGTCTGGTTGTGGCGTGTCAGCCATTGGCGCACAAACGGCAGATAGCCAGCCGTCTCCAGACCGTCGAACTGCACAAGGTCGAATGGGGTTTCTTCGAGAAGGGTTTGCAGCTTGTGGCGAAACTCGTCACTTTCCAGCCGCTTGGCGATGTCCGGCTGTCCTGAGAGTACAAGGTCGCGCAGACGTTGGCGCGGCGTCCGACGAGGCAGCGGCGCGGTCTCGATACGGGCGCATAGTTCGGCCAAAGGCGTTGACTGCGCCGCGATGCCACGCTCCGCGTCATTGAAACTCAGCAGCGACACTTCATGACCAGCGGCGTGTAAGCCGTGAATGATGCCAAAGCTGCGGATCGCTCCGCCGGATGCAAGCGGGTACGGAAGGCTACCCGTTAAAATCAAAAATCGCATAGTCAGTCTAAAGCACCTTCTCATACACCGATAAAGCCACCTGCGCCGTGCGTTCCCACGTAAAAGCGGCGGCCCGTTCTAGCCCGCGCTGGCGCATCGTCTCGCCCCATGCCGTGTCCGTTAGCACATGGCGCAGGGCATCAGCAATGGTAGCCGGGTTGTCGGGGTCGATTTGCAACCCGACATCACCAACCACTTCGGGCAGCGACGAACGATTGCTGACGACTGTCACCGTTCCGCAGGCCATAGCCTCTAGCGCGGTCAGCCCGAAGCCCTCATAAAACGAGGGCAGGGCCAGAACATGGGCCATATTATACAGTGCGGGTAGCGCTTCTTGCGGTATATCTTCGCGCCAGAGGATACGATTTCCCAACGAAAGCGCTTCAACATGCGCCAATGTTTCGTCGAACAGCCAGCCACGTTTGCCCGCGAGAACGATTGGCGGCGCGTCTGGCATGTCTGCCAGCAGCAGGCGGTAGGCATCGAGAAGCCCGATGATGTTTTTGCGCGGCTCGAATGTACCTACAAACAGAATATAGTCGGGCGGAAGGGCAAGCTGCTGGCGAAAGTGTGCCAAATCGTCTTTCAGAAGGGGGCGAAAACTCTCATCGACACCGAGCATATGTACGCTCACCTTGTCGGCGGGCACGTTGAGCATGGCGTGTAAGTCGGCTTTGGTCGCTTCACTGTCCGCGAGAATGTGATCGGCGTGGCGAACGGCGGCTTGAATTTGATCGTTGTAATAACGGCGGCTGTCGGCGGTGAGATACTGCGGGTAGTGGAGAAATGTCAGGTCGTGAACCGTAATCACATGCCGACGCGCCCCGCGAAATGGCGGGATGAAGTCAGGGCTGTGCAGCACGCCGAGGTTGAAGCGCGCCAGTTCCAACGACAGTGCGAAGCGTTCGATGCGATGATGCGCCGGAGTCCACAACGCGGCGTGGTCAAAGCGTGTGACGAGTGAATCGCTGGTTTTACGGCTGTGAAAAACCGTATAGCGATTGGCAGAATCCAGCGTTTCCAGCGCTTGCACGAGGCGGCGGATATAGGTGCTAATCCCGCCTGTGCGATAGTAGGTGAGCCGTGCGTCAATCCCGATGTGCATGGCGGGGAGTATAGCCGCCACAGCGGAGAGCGTCCAGCCTATATCTTGTTATGCGGTTATACGAAGTTCATACGGTGCCAGCGTATGAACTACAGCCAGCGCTCGATAATCGCGTCGATTGTGCCATCCTCATACATAGATTGCAGGGCACTGTTGACCATCGCCCACATTGCTCCTCTATCAGCACGGGTGGCGATGGCATAGAGATCGTGAGTTACATAAGACTGCTCGATGTTCCAATCAAGATGATCGCGCAGATAGAGGCGCACGTTGATCGAATCAACCAGCGCGGCATCCGCATTTCCTATACGAAGGGCATCAAGCCCATACTGCGGTAGTTCATAGGGTGCGGTAGTGAATGGCTGCACACGACGCAGCCAGAGTCGTGCTTCGGCATCAGCGCTTGAGCCAAGCTCGAAGGCCAGCGTATGACCGGCCAAGTCGGACATTTCCTCGAATGTTGCGTTCGCATCGCTGACCAGCACCAGTCCTGCGTCGAAATAGCTGCGAGTGTAACGAACATCATTCATGCGAGAGGGGTCAACGGAGAGGGCGGAGATCAGCACGTCAACTTGATCGGCGCGCAGCGAGTCGTATAGCCCATCGTAGCCCATATTCACGAAACGAACTGGAACATTGAGCTTTGCGGCCAGCGCCTCGCCTAAGTCGATGTCTAATCCAAACAATCCGTTAGGGCTGGCGGCGGCAAAAGGCGGATAGCTTGCATCAACGCCAACACGAATTTCGCCGGAAGGGAATAACTCTGTTACATTTGATTCAGCAACGTTGGAGGTTGGGCTATGTAATGTCAACCACGTTACAAGCATCGATAACCACGATACAGAAATGATAATTAGCGTAATCCTTGCAATCCGCCAAACCCGCGCCATCAACAACTATTTCGCTTTCTGGCTGTAGCTTTCACAGTCGCATCAGCCTCTATCATAATAAAAGTAATATGTAACAAGAAGTTGACCCTGAGTAACAAAACATAAATATAACGGGATTGTAATGGTGATTATCTCAAGAAGTTTGATTATACTGTATACTAATTAATGTCAGGGGTATTAAGTATTACATATGTTACGGAGGTGCAGATATGCGCCTTTTTATCAGCTATGCTCGTGTCGATTCACCGTTTTGTCAACAGATCATCAATATGCTCGACGTGCATGAGGTCTGGTATGACCGCCGCTTGCGCGCCGGACAGGAGTGGTGGGACGAGATCGTGCGGCAGCTTGAATGCTGCGATGGCTTCGTCTATCTGCTGTCTTCTGACTCCATCAATTCACAATACTGCCAGAAAGAACTGGACATCGCTCTTGAGCACGGTAAGCACATCTTCCCGGTACTGATTCATCGCAGCGCGATTGTGCCGTCATCACTCCAACATATTCAACACGTAGATTTTTGCGATGGGCTGGATATTAAGGCCGTCAAGAGCTTGCTCGATTCCATTTATCTAGCAGAGCGTGTTGGCAAACCAACCCGTTCGCGGGCACTTATCAATGGAAAGCTGTTGCCCGTCACCAGCACCCTGCCGCCAGCCGCGCCTGATCCGGCTACGGTTGTTGATGAATCCGCCGAAGCGATGGAAAACGGCGACTATGATCGCGCGGTATTCCTGTTGAAACAAGCGAAGGCATCGGGCTGTTTGCCACGTTTCGTTAATTTAGAAACGATGCTCACTAAAGCCGAAAACGCGCTCGAAGCGCAGATGTTCCGGCGCGAGGCCGAGCGCGAGTATAAGCCAATTGCGGCACTGGTGAAACGTAAGAGCACACGCGCTATGGGCTGCGAGGCGTTCCAAGCGTTCAGACAGTCGTTCCCGGACTATGACCCCGATGGGCTTGGGGCGGTCTGCGCGACAGTTGTGTTGCCGATGTTGGAATGGTGCGATATTCCCGGCGGTCAGGTAACGATGGAATACGAGAAGAAGGCCAAGAATTACCAGATTGCGGATTTTCGCCTGAGCAAACACCCGATCACCAATGCTCAGTTTCAATTGTTTGTTGATGCTGAGGACGGCTATCGGGACGAACGCTGGTGGGCATTTTCTACCCATGCGAAGACGTGGCATCAAGCTAACCCGGATCCGCTGCCGCCTCGTTTCCTGTGGAGCGACCATCCACGCAGCAATATTTGCTGGTATGAAGCCAGCGCGTTTTGCAATTGGCTGCATTTCAAGACGGGGTTGAGCGTCAAACTGCCAACCGAGCAGCAGTGGCAGCGTGCCGCTCAAGGCGATGATGGTCGCATTTATCCGTGGGGTAATCGTTATGACAAGTCTTTATGCAACAGCCGTGAAAGCGGTATTCGCATGACGACACCTGTTACGCGCTATCCCGAAGGCGCAAGCCCGTTCGGCGTTCTGGATATGGCCGGGAATACATGGGAATGGTGCCTGACGAGCGCGGCTAATCCAGACGTGGACAGCAGCACAGCCGAAACGCCGCGTCCAGTTCGCGGTGGCTCGTTCATTGGAGAGTATCATCGGGCGCGGACGACATTCCGGTTCTATCTGAATCCGCAGTTTCGATATGCGACCATCAGCTTTCGGGTCGTATGCAATATGCCGATGCCTAATGTGCCGCGATAATGTTTCAAGATTGTATCCATTAAGATATGTATCAAAACTGCGTGAGCAATATTACAATTTATTCGTTATGATTGATTACAACATTGTGCTGCGCGAGAGTATTTAGCGCGCTGAAAATGGCGCGGGAAGCCATTGGGTAGTACTTGTTTCCCACCCGCGAGCATACGACTGAATGGCATAGTATAGGGGTCTGGGCTGAAAGTCATTGGTTACGAGAGTGAAATTATCGGGATAGCTGCGAGTAGGGGTAGGGAACCGCAGCGCCCAAATGCACATCTTCGCTAACCACGGCCAGTTTTCATCGGCGTATGTGAAGGCGTCTATAGTGTATTGCAGGCGCAGCGAAGGACGAACCCCATATACCCAGCGCGGGCTATCATTCCAGCCCGTCTCGGTGATGTAAACCGGAGTAGCTGCATCATCATAATGCAGCATCACGTTCCGAAGCAGTTCGGCACGGCGGAAGTTAAGTTGATCCGGCGCAGATGGCGCTTCAGGGGGGGACGTGAAGCCGTAAGTGTGGACGGCAAGCGCATCAAAGTAGGGTTTAGCGCCAGCTTCGTAGAGCGCTCCCAAATAGAGTAGGTCGTTCAACCCGTGAGGGCTGCCAGACGGTTCCAAGGTAGGGGCGAAGCCAGCAGCAAGGATTACGACGTTGGGGTTGGCGGCATGGGCTGGAGCGTACACCGCTTCGAGTAGGCGCGCATAGCCTTCTGGATCGACATGATCGAAGCCCCATTCAAAGGCGAGATTAGGTTCGTTCCAGATGATAAGGTGGTCGATTACTCCGGCATATCGAGCGGCGAACTCAGCCACAAACTCGGCAAAGTCACTGTAAGCGGCAGGGGGAAGGGTATTCAAAGTGGTGAACGCTTCATCGAGGGTGGGGTCGGCGCGGCGTGCCCAAGCAGGTACAAAGCCAAGTCGGGCGATGATATGGATACCTTGATTCTGCGCCTGTCGCACGATGCGGTCAGTCGAAGCCCAGTCGTAAACGTTCTCGACGTTTTCGATATATGCCCAAGGGAAGAATTCGACGATAGTGTCCGCACCCATTTCGCGGACGAGCTGCAACGAACGCTGAATCTTCCACTCGTCTACCTCGTCAATGAGGCGGGTATGAACGCAAACGTGCGGTTGAATCGTCTCGACGGTTTGCGGAACGCCAAGCGGCGCACGAGGGGTCGGTGCTGCCAAGCTGCTCAACAACCACCAGATTGCCAACGTTTGCAAGCTGATGTGAACGATCAGGCGGTGGTGCTTAATAAGTTGAAAGGCGACTGCGTTATGGCGCAAACGATTACGTGTGATGAGCATGAGACTATGATAGCGCATTGGTGTGGAAAGTTGTACGATGTGGAGTTATGGGACTTGGAAAGAAAAGTAATAATGGAAATACCATTAATACGTAATTAGGTTGTCAAATATGAAAAGGGGAAATATTATTAGGTTGGGCTGACATGGTAAACAGCGTTGGGGACATTTTGAAAGATTAACAATGCGACTGTTCATTAGCTATGCTCGTGTAGATAAACCGGTTTGCCTTCAAATCGTTGATATGCTGGATGTCCATGAGGTCTGGTTCGACCAGCGTTTGCGCGCTGGCCAGCAATGGTGGGACGAAATCCTGCATCAATTGGATTGGTGTCACGGGTATGTCTATTTGCTGTCGCCCGATTCCGTTAAATCGGAATACTGCCAGCGCGAGTTCACCATCGCTAAGAGTCTCGGCAAGCATATTTTCCCGGTGCTGATTCATCGCAGTACGCAAATACCGGAACTGCTCAAGAACATCCAATACGCTGACCTCAGCAATGGCATGGATGTTCACGCAGTGAAAAATTTATTGAATGCGATTACGCTGGCCGAGCGCGAGTATGCGCCTGTGCGCCCATCCGTTCGGGTGGCGAACCTGCCGGTGGCCGAAGCGCCGCATTCCGACCCCGCGACTGTATTTGACGAAGCGGCGGAAGCACTCGAAACCGGCGATTATGACCGCGCTGTTTTCCTGCTCAAGCAGGCGCAGGAAAAGGGCCTCGAATCGCGTTTCATCGATTTGAAAGCAGTGTTGGCCAAGGCCGAAGCTGAGTTAGAGCGTCAGGCGCGCTTGCGTGAGGCTGAACGCGAGTATCGTCCGATTGTCGCGCTGGTGAAGCGCGCTGCGACTCGCAACATGGGTTCGGAAGCGTTCCAGACATTCCGCCAGCACTTCCCCGATTACGACCCTGATGGTCTGGCGGCGGTGGTGGCGACGGTATTCATGCCCATGCTGGAATGGTGTGAAATTCCGGCGGGCAACGTGACCGTTGAGCACGACAATAAGAGCAAAAATTATTACGTGGATACGTTCCGTGTCAGTAAATATCCCATTACGAATGCTCAATATCGTATGTTTATTACGGCTGCTGACGGCTATAAGGATGAGCGCTGGTGGGAGTTCTCTCCCCATGCGTTGAACTGGCTGCGGAGCAACCCCGAACCGAATGAGGGTAAGTATCAGGGTGATGACCAACCGCGTGAGAATATTTGCTGGTACGCGGCCATGGCGTTCACTCGCTGGTTGAGCCACAAGACGGGGTTGACCGTCACGCTGCCCACCGAGCAGCAGTGGCAGCGCGCCTCTCAAGGCGATGATGCGCGCATTTACCCTTGGGGCAACAAGTTCGATGCCTCGCGCTGTAACTCGCGTGAGGGACGCCAGCGCACGACCACGCCCGTAGCCAAATATACCAAAGGCGTCAGCCCTTACGGTGTATTCGATATGTCAGGCAACGTGTGGGAATGGTGCTTGAACACGGTGCATGGCGGCGATCATCGTCTCAATGGTGATGTGACCCGTGCCGTGCGCGGCGGTTCGTTCATCAGCGCGTACCATCGCACTCGCACGACATTCAACTTCTATCTCAGTCCCGTGTACCGCTATGCGACCATCGGCTTCCGCGTCATCTGCTCGATGTAAAAATGAAGCGGCATCCAAATCAGGATGCCGTTTTTATTCCTCTCTAAACCATTGGTCAAGTTAGCTTACATCGCCATCCCGACGAAGTGTACTCGCAAGCTGCCGTTGATACTCGATGGGCGGGCCAAGCTTCTCAATTTCGTAGCCCTGCGGATAGGTACGGTTTTTCTGCTCAGTCAGCAGTCGCGGTTTATGACGGGGTGGCAGCATCCGAACGATCTTCCCGCGCAGCGATAGCGCCGATGCCACGAACTTACGCAGCGCCGCCGACTGTTTCGGGAAGTGAAACGCTTCTATCAGCGGGTCATCCATCAGGGCGAAAACGAACGGTTCGCCAACTCCACGCAGTGCTTTCGGCAAATACCAACCGAGCATCAGGTTGACGGTTGCGCGACCAATGCGAACGTTGGCTTCGTCGTAGCGGAAGTTCTGCGCCTCATAGTCGATGTTGTAGCGTTCGAGCGCTTCGTAAGTGTCGGGAATATCTTTGATGTTCATGCGCTTGCCGAGTTCGCACCAGTAGTAATACAGTGCGAGCTTTTCTTGCTCGATCATCGGACGCCAAGCGAAGCGCTCCATCCAGCGAATCGGCTCAAATACGAAGGTTGTCAGCACGTAGAGGAATTCTTCGTTGGTGATGCGATAGGTGCCATGCTGCTGGTTCATGCGCTTCAGTGCTGCTCGTCCGCGTTCGCTATCATAGCCATATTCAACGATCTCCGCGAGGATAAGCACGGTATCGTCGTAGCGCTTCTGTGTGCGATGCTCTAACTCCTCAGTGTGGACGAGCAAGGCGGAACTTTTTGGCACGGCGTAAGTTCGAAATAGCGCAAATTCGAGCGAACGGGTGGTATCCCAAGGGAATTCAAAAACCTCATCCAGATAAACGATGCGCTGGTGGTCAGCTTTAGGATCAAGGCTGCGAATTTCCTCAAGGTTGCTGAAGCGCGACATGGGGACACCTTTTCCATACGGTCAATAATGATAGCGATAGTCACACTATATTACGATTACGTCCGCTTGAAACAATTTGGATGTTTTATACGAGTACGCCCGTCTTAGAAATGAAAAGAACCAGTTCGGTGACTGGTTCTTTTTGTTGCGTTTGCCCCCGGCAGGAATCGAACCTGCGCCTCTGCCTCCGGAGGGCAGCGCTCTATCCGCTGAGCTACGGGGGCGTATAGTTCTTATAGTAACAGATTTTCACCCCTGCAACAAGGTGCGCGATTACCCGTCAAGCGCATCGAGTAAGGTTCGCGCTTCGGTTTCGTCAGGCGCGTAATCGAGAATGGCGCGGTACACATTAGCCGCCTGATCGTCGTTACCGTCCGCCGTAAACGATGCCGCGAGATCGTACCAAGGCGACATCACTTCGCGTCCCGGCCCGGGCCAGCGCACTTCCGGCATGATGTCGAACGCGGCCTCGCGGCCAAACATAACGCCCGCGAACTCCTGCGTGATGCCGCGTGGCGATAGCGCTCCAGCTTGTAAGCGGCGGATTTCTTGTGTGTCGTCGGTAAGCGCGATACGCACGAGATTGGGGTATTCGTAAGTTGTGCCCAATAACTGCGCCAGATCAAGGTCGCGCTCAATCGCGGCGACATCGGTGGGGTCGGTGACAAGCCGCGCCTGTGCGCGTGACACGTAATAATCGCCACGATTCGGCTCACGCAGGATGGCCTCGTTGAAGGCTGCAAACGCCGCTTCGGAATCGTTCCTTATATTCAGCGCATGTTGGCCGACAACCCACCATTCTTCGGCGGTTTGGGGCGAATCAGGGACGAGGGATGCGGCATGTTCGGGGTCGTGTTGGGCGAGGGCGCGATATTGATACTCCAGCGAAGACTCCGCGATGAGCGTCTCAACAGCGGCGGTACGAAGCTCAGTGGCCCACCAGAAAGGCGTGGGAATATAAGGGAAGTAGCTCAGTGCTTGCTCGTAGGCGGCGACGATTTCGGCTTCGGGCGCTGCGTTCCCTGCCTCAGCGATGCGCGCCCAATGCAGCGCAGCAGGGTTGTAGGCGTTGATGTGCCGCGCCGTGCCCAGCGCCGCTAGTGCGCCCGCCATGTCACCACTGCGTTCGCGCAGAGCCGCCAGATTAATCCAGCCAACGTCCCATGTTGGCTCTAGGGCGACAGCATTTTCGTAGGCAGTAATGGCTTCCGTCAGCGCTTCCTGTGATGTATCCGCTTGTTGTCCAATTAAGTAGGCCGTTTGCAGTTGATAGAGATGCAGCGATGGGTCTTGCTGCTGCGCGATTTCGGCATCGGCTAGTGCGCCTTCACCGCCTGCCAGACTGCGGCGGTAAATGCTGTGCGCGCTGTCTAGCACCGCGAACCACGCACCGTAAGCCAGAACGATCAGCAGAGCCACGAACGCCGTCCAACGCGGTGCTGCGGCAGGTACGCTTGTGGTGGGGCGGGGTGGCCCATCGATGACGCAGTAGGCGGCTAGCATCGCAATCAACAGGACAATCGGCGTAACCGTGAAGGCATCGACGAGGCTATGAACCCCCACGCCCACCAGCGCCGAGAAGGCCGCTTCTAATCTCAGCCTGCGCCCACCTGTCGCGGAGTTACGGATATGCCACCATGCGCGAATAAATGTCACGCCGAGCCACACACTGACAGCGAAGCCGATTATTCCGGTTTCAGCGGCGGTGTTCAGGTAAATGTTATGGGCCGAAGCCAGCTTATCCTGTGCGATGCTGGCATCACGATCTTCACGGAAGGCGTGTCCGAACAGTCCCGGCCCCACACCGAGAACCGGGAAATCGCGGGTCATGGAAACGGCACTGCGCCACATATCGACGCGGCCCGCATCACCCGTAGATCGTGATGGGCGCAAACTCACCACGACGACAGTAGCAATCACGGCGACTAAAGCGATGGCAATGCCGCCGCCGATCAAAACGCGGGCACGTTGATTTTGCGGCAGTCGCGGCGACTGCCAGATTCGCAGCGCGATGAGCGTTCCAGCCGCAGCAGCAAAAGAGAGCAGCCCACCGCGTGAAGATGTCAGCACCAGCACGACGAACAATGCGCCCGCCAATGCCCACAAAACGGCGCGGAAGTCACGTCCGCGCACGGTGAGCGCCCATGCAGCCCCTAACGTCACCAACGGCGCGACATAGCCCGCCAGCAGCGTACTGATGTTCATAGCGAGGGCAAGGCGCGGCGCTTGCGGCGGCAGCCAAATGCCAACTTCCGTCCAGCCTACCGACGTACCCGGAATGAAGCCCAGTCCAAAATACCATGAAGCAATTTCGAGAGCGCTCACCAGCACGACCAGCGCGGCTAAAAGAAATTGGGTCTCGAAGATGAGGCGTTGTCTTCCACGCTGAAACAGGTCGGCCAGCGCGAAGAAGAACAGCACATGAATGACCAGAAACCACACATTCTCGAACGCCATTCGCGGGTCGATGCTGAACAATGCCGACGCAAACCACAGCGCTATCGCTGCGTAGAGAGGGCGATTCAGCGGCGTGGCAGGCAAGCCGCGCCTTTTCCATAAGCGGCCAATGAGCCACACGGCCAGCAGCACGGTCAGCAGAATGTGATGAAAAACGCGCACAGGGAAGATCAGCGTATAGTACGCTGACCCGCCGAGGAACACGAGGTAGAGCGCGAGAAAGATGAATCCGAGCCGAGAAAAACGCATAAAGCATGGCTTTCTCTTGACAAACGAGCGCTCAACCGATATTACCAGAAACGGAGGATGGTGTGCCGAAAGGATTGCATCGGATGAAACATTACGTTTGGGCCGCCGTGATGGGGTTGGTGCTGCTGTTGATGGTAAGTGCGTGTCAGGTGTTTCAAAGCGACGATATTCAGGCGACAGTCGGTGCTGACAGTGCCCGTTACGTTACTGAGGCAGCGGGAATCGGACAAACGGCACTCGCCCAGCAAACGCGAGTATTATCCACCGCACAGGCAGCAGAGACTTATGTGGTCAGCATGAACGACATCAATCGCCAGCTTTTGGCCACTGTTCGTGTTGTCAACCCACCAACGGCGGCTGTGTACTCCAATCCGA
>Ga0163150_10008365_pt1 | contig 11820 bp, 5 predicted proteins | sample OliLakLV19P2IB_FD_148628 | JGI IMG/M metagenome (GOLD analysis project Ga0163150, IMG submission 148628) | Freshwater microbial mat bacterial communities from Lake Vanda, McMurdo Dry Valleys, Antarctica - Oligotrophic Lake LV.19.P2.IB | ecosystem: Environmental > Aquatic > Freshwater > Lake >...
CTATGAAAGCGGCTTTACCCGACTGGCCCCGGCGCTGGCCGAAGCCGAGCGGATCTCCTTTACCGTGACCGGCGGCGGCGGTTCCTGGGACAACAACACATTTTGTTACCTCCTGCTGGGTGATCCGGAGCTGACGGTGCGCAAAAAGGCGATTTCAGCAAGGATCAATCTGAGCCTTTCCCTTTCAAATCTGGTCAATGGTTCGCTGGCGGTGCTCGTGCGTAATACCGAAGGGCAGATTCAGCCGGGTGCCTTTGTGAACGTACTGCTTCAAGACGGGAGAAGCTTGAACGGATTCGCCAGTCCTGACGGCGACCTCATCCTACCCGACATCAGCCTCGACAAGGTGGCGCGGGTCGAAGTGCAGGCGGATGGCTACAAACCAGAATCCACCGCGCCGTTGGGACGTCGCTGGATCTCTTTTAACGGCCAGACTGAACCGGGCACTCCTGCCACCATGGATGTGTTAAAAACCAGCAAAGAATCCACAACTGTTGGTGTCCAGATCCCAGGGGTCTGGCTTCATACTGAAATGTACGCCGGGCGCACTTTCACACGTGTGGAACTTCCAGCGGTGCAACTCGGCGGCCGCGGATTCCCGCAAAAGGCCGGTGATCGTGGCTGGTACGATTTCCCCGAAGAAACCCGGTACCCCTTGCTCGATCCGGCACCTTTCCGGAACGCCATTCAATCGGGCATCGCCCGTCCGGTTTTCCCCAGAAAAGCAGCTGGACAGACTCCCTCGAGCGGGGACGAAATGCTCCGGTTGGGAATTGATCCGACCGGCGCCCGTCCCGGCGTTCCCAACCTGCGCGGGTTCGTGGCGGTTTCAAAAATGAACAGCCCTGAAGATGTCAGCATCCTTCCCCAGACCGTGGAAGGGATGCTGATCGGGCTTCTGCGACCAATCATGCCAGCCGGGTTCGAAGGGCTGGATCAAACGGAACCTTTGGACCTCGGGTATACGGCTCCGCAACTGGTGGATGAAGATTTTTACGCCGATTTCAAGGGTGAATACCGTGGAACCGAAAGACCGGTGAGTGAAATCAGCAGCGCAGGCGTTTTTTCAGCGGCGGAGTTTCGTTTTCCCGCCATGGAAGTCATCGATGCCACAACCATCCGATTCTTCACCAACCTCGTTTTTGAAATTAAACATCTCAAAGGCACCGAGGATTTCGATTGTCCGCTCAACTGGGACAACTGGCTCTTCAAGATGCCTTTCATCAATGGTGAAGCCTTGCGAGAAGCCCTGACCGCGAAAGGATTGAAGATCGAAGCTTCCCGCAGCGCCCATTACCTGATTCTTACTCCGCGCGAATACCGCAGCGACCTCAACGCACTGGCCTTGTGGAAACAAAGCAAAGGTTTGAACGTGCAATTTGCCTACGTCGGCAACGGAGCAAATGACGACGTCCTCCCTGATCGCACCAAAATCGATCAATACATTGAGGGTTATTTCCGTGAAAACTACTGCCACGGTCTTTACGTCCTTCTCATTGGTGACACTGATGTGCTCCCGACCGGACGCAGCGCCCGGGTGGATTCCGCCCCGGACGAGGCCGATGCTGATTCGGATCATGTTTATGAAGTGTTGGGCAATGATCGTTTCCCCAGCATTTATGTCGGACGCCTTTCGATCAACAACTCCAACGAGCTGAAGAATCAACTCGCCAAAATTCTTTCGTACGAAAAAAACCCGGTGTCCGGTGACTGGCCGACCCAGGTCACGCTGGCTGCCAACAGTCAGAACGACGACGGAACAACGGGGGTCAGCATGTCGTTCCCCTCGAAATACGCGGCGGCAGTCAACGCCATCACCTCCTTCATTGGCTACACCAGCCCGCCGACCTTCCAAAGACTGCATGCCGGTGCGGCGACTGCGGCAGGAATCCGGGCAGTGAACCAAGATGTGATCGACGCAGTTGAAGCGGGTCGCGGACAGGTGCTCTACCGTGGACACGGGAGCGGGACCGGCTGGGTTGGAGGCTGGGATGGTTCCAGCGCGGACGGAACCAGCTTCACCGCGATGCACATCAATCAGATGGACAACACGGCCTACCCGATTGTTTATTCCATCGCCTGCCAGAACGGACGCATCCGCAACAACGAATCGATCGCCGAATCGTGGATGAGCCGGACCAACGGCGGAGCGGTGGCTCATTGGGGTGCCAGCGTCAATTCTTACACCGGTGAAAATCACGAAAGGGCCAAGGGCATATTTAAAGCCCTCTATCAAAAAGGATTCACTCGCTTGGCTCCGGCCTTGGCCGAGGCCGAACGGTTATCCCATCTTGCCACCGGAGGCGGCGGCGCCTGGGACAACAACACTTTCTGTTATCTCCTGCTGGGTGATCCTGAGCTGACGGTGCGCAAAAAACGCATCGTGCCGGACATCCGGTTGAGCCTGGCTTATTCCAATCTACTCAACGGCGGTCTCTTGATCCAGGTTCGTGACAGCCAGGCAACCATGCAGCCCGGTGCCTTTGTCAACGTGGTCCTGGACGATGGACGCACCTTCAACGGGTTCACCAGCCCGGACGGCGACCTGGTCCTGCCCAATCTCAGGCTGGAGAATGTCGTCCGCATCGAAACCGAGGCGGACGGGTTCGAGCCATACTCCACCAGGACAGAACCGCCTGCGGTCAGACGTTGGATTTCGTTCGACGGAACCTCGGAACCTGGATCTCCCGCAACAGCGGAGGTGATTAAATCGACCCAGGAAGAAACCACCTTGCGAATCAAACTACGGGGCGCGTGGTTCGTGACCAGCACCTATGGCGGACGGATGTTCACCCGGATCGAAATTCCCGAGGTCGGGGAATTGGACGGGCTGGGATTCCCGCATAAAGCGGGTGAACGCGGTTGGTTTGATTTCCCCGAAGAAACAGGTTATCCGCTGTTGAACCCCGACCGGTATCGGAAAGCCCTGGGCATAGGCATCGCCAAAGCGTTGTATCCTGAAAGCGCAGTCGGTCAGAACCCAAAGACGGTGGAAGAAATGCGACGACTGGGAATCGACCCTGTTGGAGCCCGGCCTGGTGTGCCGCATTTGCGAGGATTCGTGGCTTCGGCCAGGCTGGCGAGCCCGGGCGAATTGCAGATTGAAACTAGCCCCCAGGGAGGGCTCGAGATGAACCTATCCGCGCCACTCATGCCCGCAGGGTTTGAAGGATCCGACCAAGCGGCTCCTCCCGAACGCCAGGGCTACACCGCCCCGCAGCTCGTGGATGAGGAATTCTACGCCACGTTTAAAGGTCAATACCGCGGCGAGGAGATTGGACTGAGCCAGCTATCGGGTCTGGGAGTTTTTTCCGGAGCCGAAATGCGGGTGCCGCTGCTCGAAGTCATCGACGGGTTGAATATACGCATCTTTACCAACCTTGTAGTCAACGTGAAACACCTGAAAGGCACGGAAGATTTTGCATGTCCGTTCAACTGGGACAACTGGATCTTCAAGTTCCCGTTCATCAACGGGGCGGCGCTTCGCGGAAGTCTGACCGCCAAAGGAATTCGGATCGAGGCGTCGCGCAGCGCCCATTACCTCATCATCACCCCGCGCGAATATCGCAACAACCTGAACTCGTTTGCGCTCTGGAAACAGGCCAAGGGATTAAACGTCGATTTCGCTTACGTGGGCAACGCCGCTTCCGATGACGTCACCCCGGACCGCAACCAGATCGATCAATACATCGAGAAATATTTCGAGAAAAATTATTGTCACGGTGTTTATGTGCTTCTCGTGGGAGATACCGATGTCATCCCCACCGGTCGCAGCACCCGTGTGGTGGCGGGGCCGGACGGTAATGACGCCGACTCGGATCATGTCTATGAAGTGCTCGGCAACGATCTTTTTCCGAGTCTGTATGTCGGGCGGCTTTCGATCAATTCAGCGGCGGAACTGGACAATCAACTGGCAAAGATTCTTTCGTATGAACGCAGTCCGGTCAGCGGGGACTGGCCGTTGCAGGCCTCACTCGCGGCCAACAGCGAAAACGATGATGGCACCCGCGGCGTCAGCATGTCTTTTCCCTCGAAATATGCAGCGGCGGTCGATGCCATCGCCGCCTACGGTTCCTACAGCTCGCCCCCGACGTTTCAGAAATTGCACGCGGGAGCAGCGAACGCGGCCTCTACGCGGGCGGTGAACCAGGATGTCATCGACGCCATCCAAGCCGGCCGGGGCCATGTGCTTTATCGAGGCCACGGCGATGGCAACAGCTGGGTGGGAGGCTGGGATGGTTCCAGCATGTCGGGATCGAGCTGGACCCCGGCTGAGATCGGACAACTGAGCAACAGGGCTTATCCAATTGTTTATTCCATAGCCTGTCAAAACGGCAGAATTCGAAACAACGACGCCGTCTCGGAACTTTGGATGAATTGGACAAACGGCGGCGCCGTGGCGCATTGGGGGGCCAGCGTCAACAGTTACACCGGCGAAAATCACGAACGATCCAAGGGAATTTTCCGTGCTTTGTATGAAAGCGGATTTACCCGCCTGGCTCCGGCCCTGGCCGAGGCGGAACGAATTTCCCATGTCAGCACCGGAGGCGGCAGCTCCTGGGACAACAACACGTTCTGTTACCTGCTGCTCGGTGATCCAGAGCTGACGATTCGGAAACGAAGAGTTACCGGATTCAGAATCACAACCCTGGTCAGCAACATCCAGGACCGGGCGGTGGTTCTGCTCAGGGATGGCCTTGAAGGAGTGGCCATACCGGGAGGATTTGTGAATGTCACCCTGATCGACGGAAGGAAAACCAACGGCTTCACCCGCATGGACGGAACACTGGTCCTTCCAGGAATCAAGGCGGTGGAAATCGCCCGGATTGATGTGAACGCCGATGGTTACCCCAGCGGTGAAACCACGATGGGCACCGGCGAACAACTGATCCGGCCCGGTTTCTCCTTCAAGCGGGAAGAAGGGTTTAAGTTTAGAATGGAAGGCCCGCTTCAGACCTACGAGGTTCAAGTTTCGGAAAATCTGGAAACCTGGCGCACCATTCACACGTTCACCGGAAGCAGCATCGATTACACAGACAATCCAACAGTGAAAGTGGGGGCTCTTTATTACCGGGTGATCCCGGTCGCAGCCGCGCTTTGAAAAATTCCTTTGAATGACCGACGCCGGGCGTTCTTCAAACTGGAGAACGCCCGTTTTGTTTACCGATTGGCCCACACAAAAATAGACGCCATTATTTGAAATGCTGTCACCCCCCAAAACTCCTGGGATTCGTAACTGCTGCGGAGCGTATCTTAACCGGAACGATTCAATTGAAAATCCTCCTCTCCCCGTCCCTCTCCTCCATCCGATGGAGGAGAGGGAGGAAAACATCTGCAGTTTTGACTCACCATTCGGTGAAGCGCTTACGGGCACTTTTGTCCCCTCTCCGCCCCTGGGGCTCCAGGGGCTCCTGGGGGAGAGGTGGGGCCTCTTTTCAACTGCATCGTTACGGCTTAAATTGAACCGGGCCATTTTTTACATCCTCGTATTTATGACCGCCACGTCCGGAATCTTCGCCGCTGAAAAAGCGGCTGCTTCCAAACCGCTGCTGCTGCACAACCTTTCGTCTGCGGCAGGAGCCACGAACAACGCACATCCGTGGAGTACGGCGCTGGCAAAACTGACGAATGATTTCGAAATTCGCCCTCTTCCCGAAGCCATCGATCGACCGGCATTGACCAATGCCGCGCTTGTCTGGCTGGTATATCCGGCCCCAAACCAGTTGAAGGGAAATGAACAGGCGTCGAGCGAGGCCGCCAAAACTCTGCTCGAACACACGAGAAACGGCGGCGGTTTGCTGGTGATGACACTTCAGTCCGAATCAAAAAAACATCCGGTCGGTTCACAAATTTTGAAAAACTTCACCATCCTGCAGAACGAGCACCGTACCGGCGCGAAAACATTGAAGATCCCGGCAACCCATCCGGTGATCGGAGGTCTGGCATGGAACACTCCGGGCTTTTATCCCATGGATGTGGAAGAGTCTCCAGCACTCGAATCTGCAGTTCTTGTTCCGAACGATCTGAGCCAAAAAACCAGCGCACCCGGATCCCCTGATTTCGCCGGCATGGCCATGATATGGGGCCGGGTGGGGCAAGGGCGCGCAGCCATTATTGGAGACTCCGAATGGAGCAAAAACTCCACGATTGAAAAAGGAGACAACCAGGAAATAATGCAACGACTCGCGCTGTGGGCGGCTGGCCTGGAAGAATCTGTTAAATCGAAAACTCGGGGAGAATGATCGAATCACCGCTCCTGAAACTCCGTGTTTGGCAGCCTGCTGCGGTTCACAGAAACGCGCTCCTTCAGTTGGCCAATCAGGCGCTTCGGGGAAAATAATCCTGGGCACCGGAAACGATTAAATTATTTTCTTTGAACGGCTGCGATTCCCGGCTCTCAAAATCTGGCCAATCACGGCGAAAGATTATGAGATTATGAATCAGTCACGCGTTCGCGGTACGACGTTCCAGTCATTTGCCAACCACCCTCAATTATTCATGAGGTTCGCCCAATGGTCATCAGTTGTCCGGGCAAAATATCATTGGGATCCGGCGGCTATGCTACTTCTGGGATTGGCCTCCTTTTGGTGCGGGATTTTGATATTTGGGCGCATTTTCTGGACGGCAAAACTGGGATACGGGTTTCTGGCGTTCAACCTTGTTCTGGCGGGAATTCCTCTTTGCTTCAGCACCCTTATGCAGTTTCAGAAAAGTCGTGCCCTGCGAATCCTGACCGGAGTCGCCTGGCTTCTTTTCTTTCCCAACGCCCCGTATATCATCACTGATTTCGTCCATCTGAAATCCCGCATGGAGGCACCTCTCTGGTTCGACGTTTTGCTGCTGGCATCATGCAGCGCCACGGGCTTGGCGCTTGGATATGCCTCGATGCTTCAGATACACGATGCTTTAAGCAGGGCCGGACGACACGTTCTCGGCTGGCTGGTGGTGGGCTGCAGTTCTTTCCTTGCCGGGTTCGGAATCTATCTGGGCCGATTCCTTCGATGGCACAGCATCGATATCATCAGGAACCCCGTTGAGCTGGCGCTTGATATCGGACATCGCCTGATTTTTCCCTGGCAGCATCCGCGAACCTGGGGTGTGACGCTCGGTTTTGGTGTTTTGTTATTACTCGGTTATCTCTTCGTCACCATTCTTCGTTCCAGAAACTCACAGGACACATCGGTTTAATGGCCCGAAATACGGCGCTTTTCATACGGGCAACGTCCCAATTCATCCTGTCCATTTAACATGGAATGATCGCCGAATCCCCCGGCGGTGTTGTTTGAATTGTATTCCCCTTAAGCCTTTTCTCGTCTTTCATCCTGTCCATCTTGTTCAACCTGTCAAAAGCCAGAACTCAACCCACCATACAGTCTGAAATGCCACGGGGTGGAATGAACAAACAGGTCCCATGACGACATCACTGTCGAAAATCCTCTGCTCGTTGCTGGTGTTGCTCGCTCTGCTTCAAAGCAAAGGTTACTCCGCAGAGGATCTAAAAGAACGTCCTCCGGTCAACGGTCCCATAAACTTGAACGTCGGACTTTATTTCGTCGATTTTCAAGGCATCGACGGATCCAAGGAAACTTTCACCGGCACGGGCTACCTGTTCCTGGAGTGGCTCGATCCACGCCTGGCCGCGACCAACCTCACGGAACAGAAATACCGTGAGATCAAACAAGGGGAACTGTGGGAACCGAAGGTCGAGGTGGTGAACGCGCTGGAATGGCAGGAGACCTTAAAATCTGATTTTTATGTCACTGCGGACGGAACGGTCGGTTTCATCATCCGGTTCATGGCCACCGTCCATTCACAAATGGATCAGCGCAAGTTTCCGTTCGACGAGCAGTACCTGCAGTTCGTTGTCGAACCGTTCATAGAGAACTCGGCCCTCCTCTCTTTGCGGCCGAATCCGGTGCGGACGATGATCGCCACCAATGCATTTCTCTCCGAATGGAAGCTTGCCGGCATCCGCGGCGTTCAGGGAAGCCATGAATTTGTGCCTACGTCCGAGAAATTTTCACGTGTGACCTTCCTTCTCAAGGTAAAGCGCAATTCCGGATACTAACATTGAATTTTTCCACCCTTTTTCTCGGGCGGGTCGTTGACGCGACCGCAGATCAACGCGCCAAAAACTTGATGCAAACCGGCTTGCCCACGGAAACTTTGGACCCGGTCGGTTTCAACAGTCCGGTATCCGGATCAATTTCGAAGACGACGACGGAGTCGGACTCCTGGTTGGCGGCTACCAGAAACTTTCCGGACGGGTCGATGCCAAAATTTCGCGGAATTTTCCCCAGGGTGGGCGCGTTTTCCAACAGTTCAAGCTCCCCTTTCGATTCGTTGAACTTAAAAACCGCGATGGTGTCTCCGACCCGGTTTGAGCCATATACAAACTTTCCAGAAGGATGCACCTGGACTTCGGCGGTGCTGTTGTCCTTTGGAGCGTCCGGATAGGTGGAATAACTCCTCAACGCCGAGAGCTGCCCTTTGGCCGGGGCATATTTCAAGGCGGTCAAAGTGGAATTGAGTTCGTTGATCACGAAGCAGAATTTCCCTGATGGATGAAAAGCAAAGTGCCGGGGACCCGCGCCCGGAATCGTGTAAGCCGCCCCCTCCAGATTTTCAACCAGGGTGCCTTTGACTTGGTCAAACTTGTAGCTGAACACCTTGTCGAGTCCGAGGTCGGCCACAAAGGCAAAAGCTTGATCGGGGGAGAGGTTGATGGAATGAGCGTGAGGCTCTTTCTGCCGGTCCGGGTTCACGCTCGAACCGCGATGTTGAACAAACGCCCTCGAATCTCCGAGGCGGCCTCCGGCGTCAATCGGGGCCACGACCACGCTGCCTCCGCCGTAATTCGCCGCCAGGACAAAACTTCCGTTCGTGCTGATCACCAAGTGGCAGGGACCGTCCCCGCCGCTGGAGGTATCATTGATTTTTGTCAGCATTCCGGTGGCGGGATCGATGGAATAGCCGGTGATGGCGCCGGTCTTTTTGCCCTGGTAATCACCAATCTCATTGACCACGTAGAGAAATTTTTGGGAAGGATGAATCGCAAGAAAGGAAGGGTTGGTGATTTCAGAAGCCAGCTCAGGAGGAGTCAGCTCCCCGTTCTTGTAGTTCAGAACTGAAGTGTAGATTCCTTTGCTGCTTCCGCCGGTGTAGGTGCCGATGAAGATTCGGATCGAATCCTGGGAATCATCAGAAATAGCGTTGAATGTCTGTGCCACGGCCAGTGCCGTAATACACCCTGTTTTTATCCAATTCATCATTCGACCTGTTCAATTTTTCAGCGCGATCCAAACTTCAGCTTCAATCCGAGCAAGCTACTCTTCGGAAAACAAATATTCCAGATCGGTTTGAGACAGGCTGCGGGCGAAACCTTCCTCTCCCAGGACATCGGCGATGGTCTGTGATTTTTTCTGCTGCAATTCCCAGATCTTTTCCTCCACCGTTCCAGGTGTGATCAACCGATAGGCGTTCACTGTCCGGGTCTGGCCGATGCGATGGGAACGGTCGATGGCCTGTGCTTCGACGGCTGGATTCCACCACGGATCATACAACACCACATAACTTGCAGTGGTGAGGTTTAATCCGGTACCGGCGGCGCGCAAACTCAGGAGGAAAAGCGATCCCCGAGTGTCATTCTGAAAACTGTTGACCACGTGCTGCCGTTCCTTGGTTTCACCCGTCAGAATATGGGTCGGAATCTGGCGGACCAGACACTCCTTCTCCAGCAGCTTTAACATCTGGACGAACTGACTGAAGACCAGGACTTTTTGGTTGTCCGCCAGCAACGGCTCCAACAACTCAAACAACGTTTCGGTTTTGCCCGAAGGCGAATCGCTTCCGACCAGCTGCGGATGACAGCAAATCTGGCGCAGCCGCGTAAGCGCGGCCAGGACATGCATTTTGCTCTTGTTCAAACCTTTTTCCGCCACGGTGGACAAAACCTGCTCGCGGCTGCGGCGCAATTCCGCCAGGTAAAGCTTCCGTTGTTCCTCGCCCAGGATGCAATCCCGGCGCTCTTCGATGCGGTCGGGCAAGTCCTGAGCCACTTGTTTTTTCAGGCGTCGCAGCATCAGAGGACGCAATTTTGCGGACAACCGTCGTCGTGCGATCCTTTGGGCGGATTCCGCATCTTCGCCCTTGGGTTCGTAGGTGTTGATGAAATGTTCCTGATTTCCCAGATAACCGGGTTGAACAAAATCAACAATGCTCCAGAGATCCAGAAGCCTGTTTTCCAACGGTGTACCAGTGAGGGCAAGGCGTTGGTCGGCTTTCAACTGTTTCACCGAGTGGGTCACCTGGGCGCCTGGATTTTTGATGAACTGGGCCTCGTCCAGAATGATGGCTTTGAAGGCGAACTTTTGCAGCGCCTCCAGATCGCGCCGCAGCAGGGCGTAGTTGGTGACAATGATGTCATGCTCTGGAATCTGTTTCCTGAGATTGTGGCGGGCCGCCCCGCTCTCCAGGACAAGAACCTTCAGATGGGGCGCAAATTTGTTGGCCTCGCGACGCCAGTTGTGCAGCACCGATGCGGGACATATCACCAACGCCGGTTTGCGATCATTACCGGAAGCGCCGGATTGCAGCCAGGCGATCCAGGTCAAAGTCTGCAAGGTTTTCCCCAGCCCCATGTCGTCGGCCAGTATCCCCCCGAGTTTCACCGAGGTGAGGTGACAGAGAAAATTAAACCCTTCCTTTTGGTACGGACGCAGCTCCGCCTGGATCTGCGAAGGTATCTCGATGTCGGGAACACCTTTGAAGTTGGCCAGGTTTTGACGCAACAACTGTGCGTGGGTTGAATCGCCGAGTTTATTGAGCGAGGCGTCGTCCAGATGAGCGGCCTGTTCCAACGGGATTTTTTGCGGCACCGGAATCAATCCATCCACGCCCAGATCGGCAAAAGCTTCGTGCGCAGACTGGACCGCATCAACATCCAGCTCCATCCAGCCTGCGTCGGGCAATTTCACAAAACGTCCAGTCGCGCTTTGCAAACGTTCGAGATCGGCCGGAGAAAGTTTAAGACCTTCCATCTCCCACTCGGCGGAGACGGAGAACCAGTCGATGCCGCTGCCTTTTACAATGATGCTCGGCCTCAATTGACGTGGCGAAAGGAACAGCCGGTGGAAGGCGCTGTTCCCAAGGTAATCGGCGGTCTCAGGCCGTGCGGGCCATGCGGCAGCCAGGGTTGAAAGAAAATTCTCATTGGCGTCACCGATCCACAAACCGGGCTCGGGGGTGAACCAATCCAGGCAACGCAACCACTTGGCGGCCGCTTCCAACCTTGGATCGTCAAGGATTTCAGGTTTTGTGAGAGCTTTGGGACGGGCGTTTTTTAACAACCATTCATGACCGTTCCACTGCCAGATCGATCCATCTCTCTCGCTCTTGGCCAGAAGGCAGAGCCGGACCGTGTCATCCTCAAGTTCAAAAGTGAATTGCGGAACCGCCTGATGCGCCAGACAAAGCTGATCCCAGTCAACGGTGCCATTTGATTCGGTTTTACGCAGCTTGGTCAGAAGCCGATGGCTCAGTTTTTTCACCGTTACCACCCGCTTTTCCGCCCAAATTCCCAAAAGGGAAGCAGGAGGGGCGTTTCGTAAAAGATAAAATGTGTTATCCACCAATGCCAGGGCCGGCGGGCCGGAGAAAAAACAAACCTCTTGCAGCGCTAAAACCTTTCCGTCTGAAAGTTCGAGCTGATGGGTGAAACAAAGCTCGCCGGAGCTTTGTTTCAAATGGGGCTTGAGTTCGGCCAGGTAGCCGTCGAAACGCAGGAAATGAGCAACGCCGGAAATCTGGAGCCTTGAATGA
>Ga0163150_10008366_pt1 | contig 11819 bp, 7 predicted proteins | sample OliLakLV19P2IB_FD_148628 | JGI IMG/M metagenome (GOLD analysis project Ga0163150, IMG submission 148628) | Freshwater microbial mat bacterial communities from Lake Vanda, McMurdo Dry Valleys, Antarctica - Oligotrophic Lake LV.19.P2.IB | ecosystem: Environmental > Aquatic > Freshwater > Lake >...
CGTAGCGAACGTCCGGCGATGTGGCACGGGCAGCCCCGAGCCGGCGTTGTAGGCTGAGCGCAGCCAGGATGGCGAAGCGAAGGCTACATCGAGTGAGCGAAGGGCAGGATGCCCGTAGCGAACGTCCGGCGATGTGGCACGGGCAGCCCCGAGCCGGCGTTGTAGGCTGAGCGCAGCCAGGATGGCGAAGCGAAGGCTACATCGAGTGAGCGAAGGGCAGGATGCCCGTAGCGAACGTCCAGCGATGTGGCACGGGCAGCCCCGAGCCGGCGGCCGCACTTACTGCGAAATGCTCTTGCTACCCTCGGTTGAGCCGCCGATCGGCGCGCCCTCCGGGAGTGGACGCCCCGCCGTCGCGACACCGAGCCGATAGAGCTCGGCACGGATCTCGCGGTAGCCCTCGAAGCTGTCGGGATAACACCAGAGTGTCACGGTCGTGTCGGGCTTGACCCCGGCGAGCTTTCGACGGAACTGCGACGACGCCCCAAGCGCATCGGCTACCGGTTCGCCAACGACCATGTCGGCGGGCCGCACGACCCACTCCCGAGAACGAATGAGCACCTGCCCACGAGCCTGGTCAACCTTGGCCTCAATGACGTAGTCGAGCGCAAACCCCTGACTCGGTCCTACCGACACGATCTTTGACGTCAGGGACGACAGCGAACTGGAGTTCCGCTGGGTGTGTTCCTTCGCCATCTCGAAGAGCTCCTCAAGCGGAATGTAGGCGATCCGGCCACCTGCAATTCGAAAATGGATCTCTTCGCCGTTGACCGTGCGTCCGATCGGTGTCGGAAAGGCGAGGACTTCCTGGGTGGTAGCTGGCTTGTGGGTGAGCGACTCGGCCCCGAGCGTGCAGCGGCGAATGGCGTCCTCGAGCCCTTGTCGGCGGGCGGCCCGCTCAGCCGCAGCCACCCGCGAGGAGTCAACTTTCTGCTTTCGGAAATCGATTTCCCGCGTGGCGGCTGCTACCGCGGTGGCCAGGCCAAGCCGCGCCTGCGACGCGCCCTCGACGGCCGCACCGACGAGCCGCAACTGATCCTGAAGATCTTCAATCTCATGCTCCGTCGAGGCGAGCTTCTTGGCAGCTTCCACGACTTCCGCCTGGAGCGCGGCCGGCGCCACGGGCGCTGCAACCGGCGGAGGACCGTCGAGCACAATCTGGCGGACACGAGCCCCAACGACCATCACGAGGATGATGAGAATGCCCACGATGTTCGTGACGACGTCCAGGAACGAGTCCTGTCCGGCGGTACGGTCTTCTTCAAGCGGGCGACGGGGCATAGCGAGAGTTCCGGGCGGCGCTGGTCAGTGGGGAGAGGGCAGGGCACCGGCACGGTACACCGGCGGAAGCCGGCGAACGCGCTCGCGGGCACCGGTCGCGCGGCGGGTGTCGAGCCCACTGTCGGCGAGGAGTTGCTCGAGGTCGGCGAGGCGTTCAGCGCCGTCGTCCGTGGCGGTGAGCACGAGCTCTGGCCGCCAATACATGCGGTCGCCGGCCATACCCCAGCTCCCGACCGTGGTATGCACGTGACGGACAAGTGGATCGACCGAGTCGGCGGTCTGGCCACCGATCGGCACGCGGGCGACGACGCGGCCGCCGTCACCGAGGAGGCGAAACTCATCGCGAGCACATTCGAGCCGGATGGGACGGGTCAGTGGGATCGGACGGTCCTGGGAGGCTAGGCTCGCCCAGTTGCTGCCGCGACGACCCGCGAGCGAATTGCCGCCCCCGGCGCCGCCGACCGCATGCGCGGCAGGCCCACCGAGCGAGGCGGTCGAAGACTGCGGCATACCTTGCATCGGCGCGGCGGACCCACCACCACCCGCGCTGGCACCAGCACCGGCTTGCTGCATCGACGCGCTCGCCGAACCGCCCCCGGCTTGGCCTGGCGCTCCGCCGGCAGCAAATTGACCGTCACCCCCGACACTGTCCTTATTGACTCCGCCCTGAGCACCGGAGGCGGCTTGCCGATTGGCAGTGCCTTGCCCATCGGCAGCGCCTTGCCCATCGGCAGTGCCTTGCCCATCGGCCGCGCCTTGTGCACCGGCAGCGCCTTGCGCACCGGATGCCCCATGGGAACCACGGCCGCTGGCGGCGGCACTCGACGGCCCATCGGCCTCGCCGCCTGCCGCAGCGCCATCTGTGCCTGGGCCACCAGGCTGGTTGCCGGGGCCACCGTAAAACTTAGATGGCCCCACGAACTGCGAGTCTCCCCCAGCAGCGCCTCCAGCAGCGCCTCCAGCAGCGCCTCCAGCTGCCGCCCAGCGGCTGTCTCCACCGGCGGCATTGCCGTTGCCGTTACCGACCACAGCATCGCCACGGCCCTGCTCATCCCCGCCAGCGCGGACGCCACGGCCAGGACTGCTCGCCGTCCCGGCCTGTTCCTCAGTCCAATCCCATCGCGACTGGTCGCCGAGAACACTCGGTCCACCGGCGGCCACCACGCCCCCGCGTGTCGCCGAAGCTCGATACTGCACGGCCGGCTTGGTTCGCTTGGGCGGCCGAACCTGCGCGAGCCACTCGAGACGGCGCCGTGCCTCCTCGATGGCCCGCGTCTCCGCTTCGGCAAGCGACGGGTCGGCGGGCGGAAACGTAAGCGTCCAATCCTCGTCAACGAACTGATAGCCAAACTCGCTGCCCCACGACTGGAGCGCTTCGCGTGCGGCATAGTAGGCCATCACGCCCGAAGGCCGAACAAGAAGCAGCGGATAGGGCTGGGCATTCGGATCGCCCGATTCGCCAGGCCGGCTGGCGAGATACTCCCGCGCCGCCCGGAGGCCGCTCGCGAGCGGATTGCCAGGGCCGGGTGGACCTTCAAAATCTGTCGGTCCCAAACGAATACCCTCCGGCTGGAGGAATACGCCGTCAAGGCAGCACTCGATATAGAGCGGTCGACGCCGCGTGCCAGAATCGCCGTCATAAGGAACGACGGCGTACGCAGGAGGACGCTCAGCGGCTTCGCGTCGAGCCTTGTCGGCCAAGGCCTTGGCGTCGGCCAACCGCTGTTCGAGGTCGGCGAGTGAGCCCGGCTCATCCTTCGGAGTTTCCTCGAGCGCTGCTGCGGTCCGTTCGAGTGCGTCGAGCTCATCCACGAGCGACCGCGAGTCGGCCTCGACGCCGGCGAGCTGCATGCGGGCCCGCGCGAGGTCTTCCATGGTGCGGGTTCGGACATCCGCGAGCTGGTCGGTACGCCAGACCATTTCGTCACGGGCGAGCTCGAGCTCCTCGGCAAGTGCCTGGGCCGCCTTCGTCGCAGCCTCGGCAGCTGCGACGGTCGCGGCATTCTCGTCGGCTCGGTCTGCCGAGTTGCTGAACAGCACGAGCAGAACGAGGAGCGCCCCCATCATGCAGAGCAGCACGGCGAGAAACGGGAACAGGGAGATGGATGGCCCGACCTGGGGCCGGACGCGACTCATGCGGCCTTTCCAACTCGGCGGGCTTCGTCCATGTCATCACGCCCCTTGGCCATCGCCCGCGCCGACAGGAGATGGACCGCGGCGGTGAGCGCGGCGAGCGTCTCCTCGAAGCGTCCCGTGGCCGCCAGCGCCTCGAGGTTTGCATCGAGACTCCGCTCCAGGTCGGCAACCTCGCGGGTCGCGGCCACGACGCTTCCGAGAAGCTCGGACTGCTTGCCAAGCGACTCCGCCTGCTTGCCAAGGGTTTCTGTCTGCTTGCCGAGAGTGTCTGCCTGCCTCCCGAGCGACGCGTGATGCTGCTCGAGACCGGCGACGACCGTGGCGAGCGACTCCGCCGCTGCGGTCCACCGCTCCTCGCGGCGACCGGCTGACTCGTCGTGGGCTCGGGCGAGCGATTCGGCCCATCGACCAAGGCTTTCGTCGAGCGTGGCAGCAAGCGCGACCCGCATCTGCTCGCCTCCCTCGGAGACAAGCTGGCGCACCGCCTCGCCGGCGGTCTGCTCGAGCGCCTGCCAGGCGTGCTCCTGCGACTCGAGGAGACGAGCCGTGCCTCGGCTGACGGTCTCACCAAGCCGCGCCACGGCAAGCGCCGTGCCATCACCACCGAAGGATTGAAATCGTCCGGCAAGATTCGACCATGCCGCCTCATCGACGGAGGCGAGGAGTTGCTGCTCGTAGCGATCGAGAAGGAACTGGAAAAACATGAGCACCATCGAGAGCGCGAGCGCGGTTGCGGTGGTGTCAAACGCCGTGCCGAGGCCCGCGACGACACCCGAGATGTTATCGAGCTGGGTCGGCGAGAGGCTCGCGATGGCCACCGTGATCCCAATGACCGTGCCGAGGAAGCCCATGATCGGGATCGCCCACACGATGAACCGCACGAGTCCGTAGCCGGCGGCGGCCCGGACCGCATCGACATCGGAGAGATACTTGAGGTGGTTCTCGAGATCGTCTGCGGAGCCGGTGCGAACGACGAGGTCGAGGGCCTCGCGCAGCCGCCGGGGCAGGTAGCCATCACCGGCCGGAACGCGGGCGACGAGCTCGGCCGCGGCGGCGGGATCCTCGCCCCCTTCGGGAGTTGGACCGAGCGCATCGACCCCATCCTGGCGAAGCTGCTGCCCCACGATGTCAAGGCAGCGCAGCCCGAGCGAGGCGACGCCCACGCAGAAGAGCGTCATCTCCACATACTCGACCCAATGGCCAGCGAGATAGCGGATGACGAGAGGGTTGGCGAGCACGCCCCCGTGAATGAGTGTGAAGAACAGGAAGGCGAGGGCACCGCCCCAAAGGAGCGGGGACCGCAGCAGTGCCGCGGAGAGGACGTTGAGCTTCGACACCGGCGGGGACCTCCTCGAAGAATGGACACAGAAGCCGGACAAGCGACCACGGGGCCAGCCTCATGAATCAATCGGTAGGGTTTGCCCGATCGATTGAACAGAAACATCCGTTACAGTGAAACGTCTCTCTCACAGCGGTACTGTCGCGTGAACCCAGGCAGGCCTGGCAGGCAGGGCAAGTGGCGACGGGGTTGTGACGGCCGTCGCCGCTCTCTAGGTTCCCGTCCGCTGATTGTCACCCGAGGCTGCTGCCTGCGGAGGCTCCAATGACTTCCCCATTCTCACCGTGTGCGTTTCCCCTCGGGCTCGGCCGGCCTGCGTGGGCCTGGATCGGTCTCGTCGCCGTGAGCCTTATCTCATGGCAGGGATGGAGTCTGGCGTCCCAGCGGACTGCCGGCACGGAAGTGGCCCCGCTCTGGATCACGGAGAGCCGCCTCGACGACGGCCGGCGACTCCTCGTCGTCCTTGATCAGGCGACCCGCCATGCGGCCGTGTATCACCTCGATGGTGCAACCGGTACTCTCGTGCTTCGGAGCACGCGGGACATCACATGGGACCTCATGGTCGGCGACTTCAATGCCCAGGAGCCTCGTCCCGCCGCCCTTCGGAAGATGCTCCATGCCCCGCCGGCCGAGCCACTTCGCGGCCCTGTGGAGCCGTAACGAACGTACCGGACACGACGGGCGTGGCGGTTGGGGTTAGAATGAATCGGTCGGAGGACCGATGGACTGCCAGGGGCGGCTCCCTGGCATTGAATGCGCCGGTCGCCTGCCGGAGGTGCCGATCGTCATGGCCGGAAAATTTCTATCGCTCGAAGAATCCGCTCGCAGGCTGGGCGTGACGGTCGAGGACGTGAATCGCCTCGTCGATCGAAAAGAGCTTTTCCCGATGCGTGGCGGCGGCACGATCAAGTTCAAGATCGAGGATATCGAGCGGGTGGCCGGCGAAGCCGCTAGTGGAAGTTCGCCGGACAACGACGACCTCTCGCTTGACCTCGACATTTCCGGACCAAGTTTGGGCAGCGGACCAGCCCTCTCGGGCGGCGATGATTTGCTCGGTGGCGGCGATGAAGATGAGTCCATCTTCTCGGACAGTGACGACGTACCGGACCGCGCCGCCTCCCACACGATGCTTGGTCTCAGTGATGGTGGAGGGGGTGTGGCGTCGGGTGCGTTCGACGTGGACGAACTTGGCCTCGACTCCCTCCTCAGCGCGTCGGTGCCGGACACGTCCGAGGATGGCGGCACCATTCCGCCATCGTCCGACGATTTGTCGGGTACGCTCGAGGTGGATATCTCAGGGATCGGCGGCTCGCTCCTCGGCGGCTCGCTCGCTTCGGTCTCAGGCATCGGCAGCGGGGTTTCAGGGGTAGTCGACTCCGGGCTGTCTCTCGAGGAAGACTTTGACGCGTCGGGCATCGACCTTGCACGGTCGGCCGGCGAGGGAGACCCTAGTGCGACGGGTATCGGCCTCTTGGGGGCATCGCTGGCCGGCGACGCGTTCGATCTTGGCGCCGACCTCTCGGATGAGGAAAGCGCCTCCGTCGTCATCGCAACGGAAGAAACTGGCGACTCCAGCTTCTTTGATTCGGCCGCTGACGATTCGGCTTCCGTTTCATTCGATGGCTCAGGTGAATCAGTCGATTTTGCCGGTGCGGCAGGCATGGACTTCGGGGGCATGAACGTCGTTCCGGCGTCGCCTCCGCTGAGCGTCTGGCAGGTGGTGGGGCTTGTCTGCTCGACCATGCTCTTGACCCTCGTAGGCCTGGTGGTGTTCGACGTGCTCCAGACAGTCCGAGCGCCGCAGGGAACGCCCATCACCGCCCCGATTCTCAACGCGTTGACCAAGGCGTTTGGCTTGTGAGCGGTCGGACGAGGCCGGGCCGGCTATAATTCGGGCATTCGGTCGTTCCTGCCTTTGCCCGCCCGCCGTCTGCAGCCCATGAACAATCTGCTTCCGCCCGCGTTTGGCGAACGCCCATGCTGCGTGTGGCTCGCCCTGGGATGGCTCATGGTCACCGCGGTCGGCTGCGGTGATTCAGCCGCAATCCAGCCCGACGACATTCGGGTGTATACGGCGGCGGCGACACCGAAGCCCCGCATCACGCGGCCTGATCGCCCTTCCAAAGCCGGGCTCGCGTTGACGTATGACCCGCCGCCTGGCTGGACAGACGGCGGCGCGTCGGGCATGCGGCTGGCCACGCTCGTGATCGATACCGAAGGCAAGCGTCACGAGGTCACCATCATCCCGGCCGCTGGCACGCTCGAGGCGAATGTGGCTCGCTGGCTCGGCCAGCTCGACGCGACGGCGACTCCCGAGTCGCTTGCACAACGAGCGTCGGAGGCGCTCGAGGCTGCTTCGAAGGTTTCCGTCGGAGACGCCGAAGCAACGCTCGTCACGCTCGGTGACATCGAGGCCGACGATGGCGAGATCATCCTGGCCGCGGCGATACCCCTCGACACAACAGCGTCGCTCTTCGTGAAGTTCAAGGGGCCTGCCGCGATCGCCCGTCGCGAACGGGATGCCTTCTCGCGGTTTGTTGCGAGCATTCGATGGAACGAGGAGAAGGCCCCATGAGCGCCGGCAGCATAACTCCGCAAAGCCTGCCGATGCCCGGGCGCCACGTCGTCGAGTCGGCTCTTGATTCACCTGCTGCCACGCTCGCGAGCATGGGCTGGGATCTGCTCCGTGCCGCGGGCTCACTCAAGATCACCGTCGTCATGTTTCTGGCCGCGATCGTTCTCGTCTTTGTGGGCACGCTTGCCCAGGACGAGATGAACATGCCCGACGTGAAGGCGACGTATTTCAACTGCTGGATCGCGTGGGTGAAGTTCGCCGATTTTTTCCCGGTGACGGTCTTTGGCGAATCGACGCTGCGGGGTGGGTTTCCGTTCCTCGGCGGCGCCACGATCGGCCTCGTCATGCTCCTCAACCTCATTGCGGCCAAAGTGACGCGGTTTTATGTCGCGGCACGCGGCGAACGCCTCGTGTGGGGAAGCGTGCTCTCGCTCATCGGCGGGCTCATCACGCTCGGTGTCATTCTCACCGGGCACCAGAGCGATGGTCTCCAGGGCAAACCGCCGTTCGACTATGACGTTGTCTGGCGGATGGTGCAGGCCGGGGGAGTGCTCGTCGCCCTGGGCCTGACGGCTGCGGCATTCGTCGCTCACACACGGCTTGCACGTCAGGTCGCAGGGACAGCAGCGGCCGTCGTGGCCGTCGTGGCCTGGCTCACGATCTTCGGCGGCGCGACTTGGACGATGAACGAGCCGGCCCTCCGGATCATGTGGCAGCTCATCCAGTCGAGCGTGGCCTCACTCGTGCTCCTGGCAGGGCTGGTCATGGTCTTCGGCAGCCGCGGCGGCAACGTGCTCATTCACCTCGCGGTTGGCCTCCTCATGGTCGGTCAGTTCGCCTTCGGTGATCGACAGGTCGAGGAGCGGATGCTGATTATCGAAGGGCAGTCCACGAATGAAGCCTCTCGCACTGATGAGGTCGAGCTGGCCGTGCTCGAGACGAGCGACACGACGGAGCGGGTAACCGCGGTAGCTGATCGCCTCCTCCGCGCTCGAGTGGGCGGCGAGCCGATCGACACGAACGACCTTCCGTTCACGATTCGCGTCGTCGAATACTTTCGCAATTCCGCCGTGGAGGCGATCGGCCCGGCTATCCCCACGAGTGCGACGGCTGGCCTGGGCCTTACGTGGGCAGCCGAAGACAGGCCGACCGTTGGGGGCGCTTCGTCACAGACCAATGTCGCGTCTGCCTACGTCCAGCTCGTCGAGCGCGGGAGCGGTCGCGACCTCGGCACGCACCTCGTCACGCAGTTTTTGAACGATGGATCGCAGATTTTTGCCGGTGCAACCGAGAACGAGTGCGACACGGTCACTGCGGACGGTAAAGACTGGCGTCTCTGCCTGCGGTTTCGCCGTGAATACAAGCCGTATTCTGTGACGCTCGATGACGTGCGTCGGATCAACTATTCGGCCAGTTCCACGCCCCGCGACTACTCGTCCTACGTCACGTTCACCGATCTCACGACGGGAGAGACGCTTCCGAACCAGCGGATCTGGATGAACAACCCCGTTCGGTACCGGGGCGAAACCTTCTTTCAGAGCACGTATACACCGATCGATCTCGGCAACGGCGAGACGACCGAAATGACGGGCCTCCAGGTGGTCGAAAATGCCGGCTGGCTCGTGCCCTACGTCGCCTGCGTGCTCGCGTTCTGGGGAATGCTCGTCCACTTCGGCGGCACGTTCCTCCGATTTGCCAGCCGACACGAGCGAACTGCGCGGGCTCCCGCAGCGACGGGAAAAGCCGGCCGTACGCCGCCCACGGGGATTGCCCGGAGCCACGACACCGATGACAAGAGTGGGGTCTTCATCCCCGCAGCAGCCCTTGCGATCGTCGCGGTCCTTGCCCTGATCGCCGCGGTGCCGCGATCACCGCGCGCGGGCTCCGCCGACTTCGCCGCGGCGGGCCGTCTCCCCGTCATGCACGAGGGCCGCATCAAGCCACTCGACACGGTGGCCCGCAATTCGCTTCAGCTCCTCAGTAATCGCACAAGCGTCACCATGCCGTCGGAAAAGAATGGCACGGCTGGTGACCCCCAGGGGCGGATCTCGGCGACCCAGTGGCTCTTGGCTCTCATGGCCGGAAGCGAATGGGCCGACCGCGCACCGGTCTTCCGGATCGACGCCAAGGAAGTTGTTGATTTCTTCGACCTCACACGACGGGCGGGACACCGCTATTCCTTTGCTGAGCTCGAGCCCAAGCGGCAGGACCTCCGACGTCAAACCGAGCCTGTTCGAAATCGGCCCCGAGATGAGCTGTCCTTTGTCCAGCGAAAGTTCATCGAGCTCGAGCAGAAGCTCATGGCTTACGACGTCATCCGTTTTGCCTATGACGCGCCCGAGATGCCGCAGCTTTCCGGTGACGATGCGTCGGCCCGAGAGGCGTTTCTGTCGCAGGTGATGCGCATGATGCAGGGGGCAAGGCTCATCGAAGGGAACCACCCGCCGGCGGCGCTTCCACCTATGGGGCGGCCGCCCGCAGACTCTGCCACAGCCGATGCGACGAACCGCTGGCAGGCGCTCCACCCCGCGCTCGTGCATGCCTTAGTCGCCAAGCTTGTCGCGGGGCGACCTGGGCAGCCCGCATACCAGGCCAGCCCCGTACTCCTCCCGTTTGTCGATATGCTCCAGTCGGTGAACCGCAATGGCCCCGATTTCAATTCGTCGTTGGCTGCCTATCGCTCGGCCGCCAGCACGCTCCCCGCGTATCTTCCTGCAGTCCCAAAGGCTGCCGCTGAGGCCTGGTTTAACGCGTTTAACCCGACCGATCTGGCCATGTGGATCTACGTCGCCACGACGGTTGTCTGCTTCGGCGGCTTCCTCCTTGGTGGCCCGCGCGTGCAGCGATTTGCGTGGTGGCTCCTCGCTGGTACCTTCCTCCTCCACACGTTCGCCCTCGGCATGCGGATCTGGCTGACCGGCCGGCCGCCGGTGGTCAATCTGTACTCATCAGCTGTCTTCATCGGCTGGGCCTGTGTCCTTGCCGGGCTCTTGCTCGAACAACTCCACCGGATCGGACTCGGAAATCTCGTCGCAGCAGTCGCTGGCGGCCTGACGCTCATGGTGGCCTATGGTCTCGACTCGGGTGACACGATGCATGTGCTCCAGGCCGTGCTCGACACCCAATTTTGGCTCTCGACGCATGTCATCACCGTCACGCTTGGCTACGGTGCGACGTTTCTGGCTGGGCTCCTTGGCACGTGCAGCATCGCCCACTCGCTCTGGACGCAGGGGCAGCGCACGCCGGAGAGCCGTGAGATTCAGGACCACCTGTATCGCATGAATTACGGCGTCGTCTGCTTCGCGCTCTTTTTCAGTTTCATCGGCACTGTGCTCGGAGGCCTCTGGGCCGACGACAGTTGGGGCCGCTTCTGGGGCTGGGATCCCAAGGAGAACGGCGCCCTCATGATCGTCCTCTGGAATGCAGCGGTCCTCCACGCTCGCTGGGATCGCTGGATCGGTCCGCGAGGATTTGCAATGTTCACGATTGGCGGCAACGTCGTCACGGCCTGGAGCTGGTTCGGCACCAACCAGCTCGGCATTGGCCTGCACAGCTACGGCTTTACCAGCGGCGTGCTCATGCTCCTCGGCACGTACGTCGCAAGCCAGCTCGCCCTCCTGGCGGTGGCCGCTGTGTTCACCAAGCCGGCGGTGGCATCCACGGCCTGATTCGCGGAACGCTGCGTCGGTTGCCAGCGTCCGCCGATAAACTGCTCGGCGGTGACTTCGCCCGCGGTGAGCGTGACGGCAATCGCTCCATCGTGTCCCGTCTGAAGCACCGCCTCGAGGGTCACGCCTGCGGCGGATGCGTAGGCCGACTGCACATCGGGCCAGCTCCGACCGTTTCGGCCGCTCGCCAGCACAACCTTTGGTGTCGTCGCCACCGCGATATCGGCTGGGAGACTCGTGCGGGTGCCGTGGTGCGGCGCCACGAGCACGTCGCATTCGCCGGGCGAAGCCGCAGCAAACAACCGCAGCGCCTCCCCCTCGATATCGCCCGTGAGGAGCACACGGCGGCCGGCCGCCTCGAGCGCGATGACGAGGCTCGTCTCGTTGTTGCTGCGGTGAAGGTGCTCGTCGCCAGCGAATGGATGGAGCACACGGGCACGGCAGAGCGGGTCGATCGCGAACGAGTCGCCTGCCCGAGCCGTTCGCACGGGTACTCCCCACGCTTCTGCCGCGTCGAGCAGATCGGTGACCGAGAGCGATGGGCACCGGAGGAGCGGCTCGGGCACGAGGATCTCGCCAACACGAAACCGAGCCAGCAGGGCCGGCACGGCGTTGAAGTGGTCGGCATCGGCATGAGAGATCACAAGCGTGTCGATCCGCGTGATCCGCTCGCTCCAAAGCACCGACTCCACCGACCGGCGGGCCGCGGCCGGGGCCCCGAGCCTGCCCGCGTCGTACACGAGGCAGCGGCCCGTAGGCGATCGTACGACGATGCCGCAGCCGTGCCCAACCGCCGCCATCACCACCCGTAACCCCGATC
>Ga0163150_10008367_pt1 | contig 11819 bp, 10 predicted proteins | sample OliLakLV19P2IB_FD_148628 | JGI IMG/M metagenome (GOLD analysis project Ga0163150, IMG submission 148628) | Freshwater microbial mat bacterial communities from Lake Vanda, McMurdo Dry Valleys, Antarctica - Oligotrophic Lake LV.19.P2.IB | ecosystem: Environmental > Aquatic > Freshwater > Lake >...
GTGTCGATGGCTGTGCTTACGCGCGCGGCGACCTTCCCGGAGAAGTGGGCGATCGTGGCGCCCTCGCAGCCGAAGGCGAAGATTATCATGGGCTATGTCATCAAACATCTGTTTGAGAACGAGTACACTCTCAATAGATTTAAGCTGCAGGAAGGAGAGAGTGTGGACGTAGTGCGCCGGGAGAGATCGAAGAATCGTTTGACTTTTGATATTGGAAACAATCAGATCGGCGAGATATTTATCTTGTCGGCGGAATCGCGTCTTAAACAGTCGGAAGATGTGGGAAACTCACTGATGGGTTTCGGCGCCCCGAACCTTGTTGAGGATGAGGCTGCGTTGATAAGCGACGAGAGCGATGCGAAGGCTATGCGTATGGTTGGAGGTTTTACTTCTTTCGGTACGGACTTCGTTGTGAAGATCGGCAACCCGTTCACTCGGGGGCACTTCCTCGCTGCGATGGAGGACCCAGCGTATTTCAAGATCAACGTCGACTACCCGCGGGGCATCAAGGAAGGCCGCCTCACTGAGAAGTTTATTGAGGAGATGCGTAAGAAGCCGTACTTCCGAGTGCTGTACGAGAACAGATTTCCGGAAACAGATGACATCGACGCAAAGGGCTGGACCCAGCTCATCACGGAGGATGAGGTTGAGCTTGCTATCTGCAAGGATACCGAGATTAAGCACATAGGCGAGAAGCGCATCGGCAACGACGTGGCGCGCGGAGGCGCGAACTTCACCGTGTGGAATCTCCGATCGATGAACTACATGGAGGTATTGGCGAAGAGCCACCAGGACAACCTGACGGAGATCGCCGGGCGGACGTTGTTCTTTATGAAGGAAAAGTTTGTGACGGCGGAGAATACTTTTATTGACGACGTGGGAGTGGGAGGCGGAGCTGTTGACCCTCTCCACTACCAGCAGAAGAACGTGCGAGGTGTGAACGTCGGAATGCCGGCGCTTGAGTCGACGCGGTTCACGAACATCCGGGCGGAGGCATACTGGCGTATGCGAGAATGGATTAAGAAGGGAGGGAAGCTTTGTGCTTGTCACCGCGACGAATGGCTTGCTCAGCTCACGAAGATCAAGTACAAGCCGGACAGTAAGGGGCGCCTGAGGATCATGTCGAAGGACGATATGCGCTCGCAGGGGATAGATAGCCCTGACGTAGCGGATGCCGCTATGTTGACTTTTGTAAGGCAAGAGCATGGGGATACCGAGGAGCGCAGGAAGCGCCGCGAGGCGAAGCGCCGCAAGGTTCATACTGGCCGAGGTTTGAAATGTACTATGGGTGGTTATTAAGCTTATGAATATACCTATAATCGGACAAACGCCAATAGAAAAAAAGTCGAACTTTATCCTGCCGGGTAAGGAGGATCCGGTTGTTTTAAACGAGCATGGCACCGAGAAGTTTGCGAAGATTGAGAAGCTTCCCGTATCAGACGTGGTGCTGGATCAAATGGCTGTGCAGATTCCGCCGATCTATTATTGGGAGGATGTCGAGGGTGGGAAATCTTACCGGATGACGATGGCCTTCAAGATGTGCGGTAGGTTGTTCGGGATGAGTTATGAGATTGCAGATACAAATGTGGTGAAACTTGATATACTACGGAAGAAGCTCTTTTTTGTTGTTAAGGAATCTCTCGATGTTCTTGTTCATCACGGAGAAAAAGTTTTAGATATGTTTAATAACATCGATCCGAGATTGGTAAACGACGAGGAGGCGTTGCACTTCCGTTACGATCCTACATGGGATAAAAAAGTAGCAGCGTTCAACCAGCTATGTAGAGTGGCGCCGATCACAAAAGCGAAGGCAGTGGAGTTAGGACTTTTAAATAAATAAAATATGCCTAAAACATTACAAGTTAAAACTCCTGAAGGAATCGCAGCCGCTGACGCGGAGACAAAGGTGCCGTATGCTCCGACTGATGAACAGAAGGCGCGTATAAAGTTCGTCTACGATGAGCGTGAGGAGATGATCACTAAGCGAAATGAGCCGTACGTTCAATTTAACGATCGCACTCTAAAGGAGTTTATAGACGACAGTGAGAAGCGTTTGAACGCATACGTTTTAGATAAAGCAACTCAAGGAAAAGAAGAGTGGCAGGCGAACTTCGCCACGCGCGCGTACGCAAACAAAGCAAAGGCACTTCTTGCCGCGACCTCGCGTGATATACCGGACATGCACTTCAAGGCGGTGGACAACGACGACGAGTTCGATCACTTCGCCGCGGACATAGCAAAGAATCTTGTGCGTCACTCGTACTATCAGGGTAATCCGCAAGAGGATCTGTTCTTCCTTGCGTGGAGCAATGTCGGGCACGGCACTGTTATTTCTTGTGAGGACATTCAGAAGAACGTGTATCAGAAATCTCGTATCAAGAGTTTCAATATGTTGACTGGTGATGTGGAAGAGGAACTGCTTGATAAGGAGAGCTATGGTGAGCCGTACTCATACGAGATCCCATTGATGAACTTACTTGTTAAGAATTTTTATATTCGCGACATTCAGGAACAGCCGGCGATCATTCACGAAACTTTTTATGGGGATCGTGAACGCTTCGATGCTATCTTCGGGAAGTATCCTAACGCTGACAAGGTGAAGGACTTGAAGGATATTAAGCCGGACGAACACGCTACCTATTTTCATAGCTACTACAAGGAGCAGTGCAAGGAAGGCAAAGGGTTCCTCATCTCGCGCTACATGAACAAGTACACCGGGAGACGCGGGACGTACCGCATAATCGCGAACGGAGTGGAACTCTACAACGGACCGATGTTGTGGGTTGATATCACTCGCCGGAACTTCGGACGCCCTATGTATCCGATGGCAAAGACAATTTTTGAGCCGTTTGCAAACAGCGACTTCTTCTACGGAAACTCAATGCCGAACGCGGCGATGGGAGAAGGCGATGTGTTGAACACGCTCTACAACACCGGACTTGATAAGACTTATCGAGCGATGGTGCCACCTCTTCTTGTGGGTATGGTTAACAAGGATATGCTCGATCTCGAGGACGAGGTGGTAGCTGGCGACACGAAGATTTATGTTGACGACATCAATCAGGTGAAGCAAATGGAACTCAAGGGCATCACTGATTCTGATGTGAAGATGATCGACCTCATCTCTCGCGGTTTAGACCTCACAACCTTAGATCCTCAACAGGAAGGCGCGGCACAGAAGTATGTCACTGCCAGAGCTTCTGTCGCAGCTGATGAGCGCGCGCGACAGCTCAAGGGGATCTTCTTCATGTTTATGGAATCGCTTTGGTTGCAGAAGGTTCGACTACGTTTGCCGAACATCCTGATGACCTACACGATGCCGAAGCTGGTGGAAATCCTCGGTGAGGATAATGTGAAGAAGCTGGTAGAGAAGCCACAAACATTCAACGTTGATCGTGCAGAATTGTCTGATGGTACGCGCGGCACACTCGGTATTGAGTTCAGGCCGCGAGATCAGATGGCTGATCGTAAAGGAATGATGCTTGATGTTGAGGCGGAAGAGGAGAGAAACTTTCTTGCCGGTAAACCGTATGAGAAAGTGATCATGACGTATGACCGGCTCGAGGAGCTTTCGTTTGACATTGAGATTGTGCCGGAAACATTATGGCAGTCGTCGCAGGCGATCAGTATGGCGCTGGCCGTAGAAAAGATTTCACTAATCAAAAGTGCTTTCCCTGAATACTTTGCCGAGAACAAGGAGATGTTGTTCAGAGATCTCATCAAGAACTACGGCGACGATCCGGGAAAGTATAAGTTGCCGAAGCCGATGGACTTCGCTCAAGAAAAGGGGTTGGAGTTGGCGATGGGACAAGCCGGTAAGGGGCAGGGTGGTGGGAGTTCAGCTGGAGGAGGGTTAATTTCAGATATTACTGGAAACGGGACTAATAACGAAGGAGTTTAATGATATGAAAAGACTACTCATCGGACTGTTGATAAGGTTACTTGACAGTTCAGTCCGCATCGATTACAAGCAGATTGACAAAAATGCTCTTGAAAATTGGGCGTTCCGTAGCTTTGATGATAAAGGCTGGCGCAGCTACTTCGCTTACGAGGATATAAAAATCCTCAAGGAACTGTCTTTTGGTAAGGAGCGAGATCAGTACCACATCCTTATTGGTAGACGGCTCCAGCTCCTGTATCTCTTCGATGAGATGCGAAAGGCGTTCGAGAACAAGAAGTCGTCAGCCGAGAAGAAGTTATCAGCCTCACAAAAAGACCATGACAGCAATTAGAAAAAGGGTAGCGACTAGCCACTTATCCTTATCCTTGTCTGGGAAGATTCGACACAAATGTGCTAAACTAAAGAGGAACAAAAGGTCGACGAAAAAGTATTAAACATAATCAAGTAAAAAAAACGATATGGCTACAAAAACGTTGAAAATAAAAAGGGTGTTCGCTTACGCGGTGTATAATAGTTTGAGGAAAACTCCTCCTAAGGATTTTCCAACGACTGAAGAGATTAAGACAACTATCTCTGATATCCTTCCAGCTTTGAAAATTCATGCGGCGAAGTACGTCGACATGATCAAAGCGGCAGAAGCGTTGAGCGTCAAGGTTGCTGTAAAGGAGCTTGATGAGAAGGAAGCCACTAAAGCCGTTGAAGCCATCAATACCGACTGGAGAGAATACACGAAAGAACACGGTGATGATATTGTCGAGATTCCTCTTGAGAGTGATGCTCTCCCTACGTTGAAAGCACAGTTTGATCGTGAAGGTTGGGGTAAGACGTGGCTTGCAAACATTGAAGAGTTCGGAGAGTTTTCCGACGCAATGCACGACGCAGCAAAGTAGATCATTGACAGATTAATAGTAACGCTAACAAAACGAGGACAGCTTTTTGTAAGAGGCTGCAACGGGTCGACAAGTAAGTTTCTTTTTCATTTCGTTTTAGAAACCCTTGTCGCCCGGTTGCAGCCCCCTACAGTCGAAGGTTGTTCGTTAGTATAAGATCGAACGCACTAATCGATTAAAAATAAAAGTGTTTAATATATGCTTGGTAACAACAATGACGAGGGTGGTGCTGGTGGCAACGATGCCGCAGCAGTTGCAGCAGCGAAAGCTACTGCAGATGCAGCCGCAGCAGCCGCCGCAGCCGGAGCCGGTGACGGCAAAGGAGGCGGTGATGGCGAAGAAACCGTTACCATCAAAAAGTCCGACTTGAAGAAAATCGAGGAGGACCGTGATAACTACAACAAAGCCATGCGTGATGCCAGCGAGAGAACCGCCAAGCGCACTTTCTTGAGGGCACATCCCGAGTACGTTGACGATGCTCAATGGACTTCAATGATCTCAAATCTTACCTTTAGAGGTAATGAGGTGACGGTTGAAGAAGTTTCAGATCGGATGGAGGCAGCAGTTCTTGAACATAAGCGGTCCACTGGCAAGTTGGACGAGTACCTCAAATCTGAACACGGGCGCGGTATACGCGAAGGTCGGATTCAAGGAGAACTTGGATCAGGACACGGTACTGGCGGCGCTGGTGACAGGAACGATGGAAAAGGCGCTGGTCAGCTTTCACCGAAAGGTGAAGAGATGGCTAGGGCAATGCACACTGATCCCGAGAAGGTTAGAAAAGTCGATACCTCAAAGGACAATGTGATTGATCTTTCAAAGGTCTAAAGCATTAACAATTAACAGTTGGAAAGATACTGTTTCATTCGCCATTAGCGACTGGAAAAATATCGCTTTCCACCACACAAATCTATGACTATTCTATTGTTTAGAGAGAATGGCGCGAACGCGCACCTTGAGTGGTTCCAAAAAGCGGCATCCGAAACATTTACTTTTAATGATATCGTAGGTATCAACACCTCCGGTTTTTTGACGAAGTATCTTGACGGATCCTCTTTTCCTGAACTTGGTTTGATTCAGCGCACGATCGCTGCTACTGCAAGCGACTACGCATCGAACACGAAAGTGCCGGTGCTTGTGGCTGGTGCAGAAGCAGAGTATCTCTGTGATGTCTCAACGGGTACAGCAGCTCAAACGGATGTTGGTGAGTACATTGACGTTGACGATTCAAACTCGGTTGACGTTGGTGCTTCTACTAACAACGACTTCTACGTTACGCAGTTCATCTCAACAGCCCTCGTGGTTGCGAAGATGACTCGCAAGGTAGTTGGCGCATTGATCGTTGAATAACAATTTTAAAACGAAGTGAAAAAACGAAGGCATTAGCAACTTAATATTAAAAATCTATGCCTATTCTAACTTCACAGTTCAACGACCTCGTGAAAAACGCGCAGGTCATGTGGAGGGAGGAGTACGAATCGGTTGAGAAGAACGCTCGTCAGCTTTATGACATAATGCCGAACGAGCAACTCACTTCCGAACATTCGCATATTGATAGCCCGGGATTCGCCAAGAGAAAAGACGAAGGCGGCTCCTATGTTATCGGTTCTCCACGTCAAGGATACACTTTGAACCTTACGAAATCTCGTATTGGTTTGAGGAATTCCGTGACTTGGGAAATGCGAAAGTACGACAAGTATCGCGAAATCGAAAAGAAAATGCGCGGACTTGGAGAATCAACTGCGATGAGAATCGAGTTGGATCTTACTCACCTCTTCACCTTCGGTCTGCAAGGATCGAGCTACACGAACATGGACGGTGAAACTGTAAACACAGTCACTGGCGATGGTCTCGCAATCTTCGATAACTCTCACACTGTTACAGGTTCAGCCACAGTGGTTGACAACCTTAACGGTACCCAAGCTTTCAACCGAAGTGGTTTGGAACTTGCCGAGAGATTGTTCGCAAATATGGTGAACATGAACGATGTCAAAGTCGTTCCAAAGCCGGACACCATCATCACTTCAGACGAACCGGCTGTCGTCAACTTGGTACAGGAGTTCCTACGTTCTACAGGAGCACCTGATACTGCCGAGCGTGCAGACAACGTTTACAAGGGGAAGTACAAGCACATTGTTTTGCCGTTGCTTGCAACGACGAACCTTGGCGCCCCTACTTCTACTGGACGTTTTTATTGGATGCTCGCAGACACGAAGCATAAAGACGCGATCGTCGAGTTTTCCGAAATGCCTACCTTTACTGCGCCTAGTCCGGGTGGTAACGGTGAATCATTCGATACGGATGATTGGGCCTTCAAGAGTTCCGCTTCATACGCTTACGGTATCCTCGATTACAAATGGATAACGGGAAGCGCCGCCACAAGCGTCTAGTTGATATCATATAAAACGAAGATTATTGGAAACTTTAATCGGGGCGCTGTATTCTCATCAATTAGGATGATCTCGCAGCCCCTACAAACATTATGGGAAACTACAATTCAGGTAGAGCTTCCGATTTCGGAGGCATAAATGTCGAGCAACGTCGAGCAGACTCCCTAAACGGTATTCGCTTTGATGCTTCTCGATCTGCTCCTACCTCATCCAGTGACGCGGTTCTTTTCAGAAATGGAAATGATCTCGTTTGGTGGAATGGTAGCAGCTCAACCGTCATCGGTTCAGTTGGAGCAGTAATCCCGAGTTTGGATGGAATCTTCGCTGGTGACAAGACACTCAATGTCGCAGGAACTACGTTGACCATCGACAACTCAACAGGGAGCAACGACGTGCTTACCATCACTAATAGTGGTGCAAGTACGGGTGCTCTCATTCAGATCACTAACGTAGGTACGGGTAGTGATATAGACGGCACAAACAATACTTGGTCTTTTTCAAAGACAGGTGTTGCGGTAATGCTTTCTGCAACAATATCAGGTACCGCAGGATCGACCATCTTCGCTATTACGGCTGGAGATGTGGTCATGTCAGACAGCTCTGTTGCTATCACGGATGCGGATGACGCTGCTTCGTTCACGGTAACGAACAGTACAGCGACAACTGCTTCGGTAGTTGTACTTGCTGGTTCAGGAGCTTTCACAGGTAATACAACCTCATCGTGGATGACGCTCACTCCTTCGGGATTGACGACAGGAACGGCGTTGTATATTCCTGTGGCTGCGCTTACAACTGGTAAAGCAATCCATGTAGTTGCGAATGCTGTGACAGATGGATTAGTGGTAAACATAACCTCTTCTTCTGCAGTGCAGACAGCAACAGGGCGCTTGTTGAACATTGCTTCAACGGCGGCTACGAACACCAACGCGGTCCTTAATGAGATCGCAACAGCGGCGACTGATGAAACAGTTTTGCTTCGGCTTACTGCTTCTGCCGCGCTCGCTCTCGGTAAGATTCTTCACATCAGCGCTTCATCAATGACCACAGGTACGGCTATTGATGCCGCGGCTCTCGATGCGCTTACCACGGGTATTGGTCTTTCTCTTGCTTCAACAAGCACAACGACTACGACAGGATCATTGATCCGAGTTTCAACAGCCACCACTGGTGCGGTTGCAACGAACGGAATCGTGGCGATTCGTGCAACAGGTAACTATACAAGTACCTCAGCTATTGATGGTGGTCTGCTCGATGTTCGAGCGTCAGCAACAACAGCTGGTACGATTGTCAACGTTGTCGGTGCAGCTCTCACAACTGGTATCGGTTTGCAACTCTCGAACGGAACTTCGGCTATTACAACCGGTAGTTTGATTCGAGTAACCGGTAGCGGCGTCGGTACGCTTGCAACAAACGGCTTGGTGAGTATCACTCACGCAGGTATCTTCGTAAGCACAGCTAACGCTGGCGTCCTTGATGTTAGAACTTCAGCTATGGTCGGTACGGCTTCCAACGGAACGTTGGTAAACTTTATGACCGCTGCGGCTTCTCAGGTTGACACTACAGTGTTGAACATTGAGAACTCCGGGTTCACTTCCGGCTACACAGGTTCGATGTTGCGAATAAAATCGCCTACAACGACTGGTACTGGTAAACTCGTTGAGGTTATTGCAGACGGTATTACCTCAGGCGGAACAGCGATGAGTATCTCTGTTGCCGCCCTGACGACAGGCGATGGATTGGTAATCAGTAACGGCACTGCCGCTACTACTACTGGTTCTCTCTTGAAAGTCACCGCAGGCGGTACTGGTGCTGTTTCTGCTGACGGTATTGTGAGCTTCGCTCACACTGGAATCTACACCTCAACAACTGTTGGTTTCGTGAACGTTAGTGCCTCCGCCACAACTGGTGGAACGGTAATGACAATCACCGGAGCCGGAGTAACGGATGGTGTTGGACTTCAGATCAGCAACGTTGCCATCACTTCAGGTACTCACTTGAGTATTCTTGGAGCTGCTGGCGCTTCGATGTTCTCCATTAAGGCGAACGGAGCAACGGTTATTGCTGGTAGTGCCTCAGGTACTGCCGCTCTTACAGTCTCTGCAGGCGACTTGGTTATTACTTCTGGATTTATAGTATCTTCAGCAAACGCTAAAGGTATTACATTCACAGGTACAGGTGCCAACGGTGGAGTGCTAAAGAATCTTAAGAATAGTGCCAACACTACTGCTAATGGAACTGCTAAAACAGTTGAAGTAGATATTGCCGGTACTCCTTATTACTTCTTGGTATATCCAGCAACTTCTTAATAGCTCAATAGTTATTAAAAACTAATTATTGAACTTTCACTCTCCTCTTTATTGTTGAGGTCACACTCACAATCAATAATAGAGGAGAGAAATGAAAGTTTAAACAAAACAAAATGACAACTCGGCTTACAAATACAAATTTATTATTCACATTTCAGTTTTTGGTGACAAGTAGTGGAACACCAGAGCAGCTCTCCGTGAAGCGACGCGCAACGACGATTGCTTTCGTAGAAAACGATGCAAGTGCAGATACAATTACGGACAGTTCAAGCCTCTTCTTAGTTACTGGCTTTCAGGCAGGCGATCAAATCACAGTATCAGGATCTGCTTCAAATGATGGAACTTACGTCATTGCTTCTGTTACTGCTGGTACAATCACTCTTCTTGCAAGAAACGACTTAACAACAGAATCGGCCGGCGCAACGGTGAAGATTGTTGCACCAAAAACAGTACCGGACGGAATTTCGGTGAATATTAAAGCAAAAAAAGCAAACTCGGGAGATATTACTGTGGGATACAGTTCTGCGACTGCATTAAATACCGGCACTGGATGGGTCAGCTTAGACGCTAATGAATCTCTCGGCGTACAGGTTGAGAACATCAATGCTATCTGGCTTGACGCAACCACAACTGGTGAGGGCGTTGAAGTATGGTTTGAGAAAAATGTGCAAGCATAAACTGTATGTAAAAAGTGGTATAAAAAACATATGACCCTACTATTCTTCAAAAACAACAAGCTGGACAATCGAATGGTCGAATATGATCAAGCGGTTGTTCGGCTTGGTTTGGAGAAGGCTGGGTTAGAGTCGGAAGCTGAACGAAAGAGAAAAGACATTAAGCAACTTGATATTTCTCGCAGTTTGATTCTTGAATCAATGCGGAGAGATAGAGAGGCGTTTGACGATGGTAGGATAGAAGAACTGGAAGAGAAAGCTACAGCCGTTGTTGACTATGAGGACCGTGTGGCTAAAGCTCAAAAAGAACTTAGTGTCACTGAAGAAAAAAAGTCCTCACTTGGTGGAGAAATATCTGTTGCCGAGAAACGGGTTGGTGAGCTTAGTGAGAGTATCGCTGACTTGGAGAAAGTTGAGATGGCAAAAAAAGAAGGTGTTTCTCTTGTTGAGATACAAAAAGCCGAAAAGAATAAAGAAATACAGCGGCTGAATCAAACTCTTTCTCCCCTGAAAGAGCAGGAGAGGAAACAGGCGGCTCAAAATTATGAGTTGGCTTTAAAGAGAAAGGAAACTGAAGATGCGATTGAAGCAAGTAATAATGAACTGACGGAATTGAATGACATCATATCTGTGCTTCAAGCAAACAACAAACAAGGTCTTGAACTTGTATCTTCTTTTGAAGGCGAGCGAAAACGCCTTCAGGAGAAAGATGAATTCTTAATCCGCAAAGAAAAGGATTTACAAAAATACGAAGAACGTTTGGAAAAAGGTCGCAAAGAGATGGGAAATAATAACCCGATGACTTTTAAATAAAATGACCAGATTTGCAAACTTCACCCCGCCGACATTAGGAAGCGAACTCACAACCAGTGAGATAACTATCCTTGAGGGTTTGACATCTCTGGCTAATTCTCCTGTCGGTCAGTTTGTTAGAAAATCAGGTGGCGTGTTTGTGAATGATACTCCGGCTGGTAGTAGTCTTTCGGGCACCATAAACGAAATAGCATATTTTGATTCAGCTACATCTGTTGCTTCTCTCGCAGTAGCAACATATCCTTCACTTACAGAACTCACTTATGTCAAAGGGGTAACGAGTGCAATTCAAACACAGATGAATTTGAAAGCACCTCTAGCCTCACCTACATTCACGGGAACCGTAGTACTACCAAGTGGACAGGCTCTTATAGCTCCTGCACTCGGTACTCCAGCAAGCGGTGTAATGACAAACGTCACAGGAACGGCAGCAGGATTTACGGCGGGGACAGTAACAACCAACGCCAATCTCACTGGCCCTGTTACCTCGGTAGGCAATGCAACAGCAATTGCAAACGGAGCCATTGCAAATGCAAAACTTGTAGCCTTAACAGCAAGTCAAATAGTTATCACAGATGCTTCTGGTGTTATTTCTTCAGCAGCAGTAGCAACCTATCCTTCTCTCACTGAACTAACTTATGTTAAAGGAGTAACCAGTGCAATTCAAACACAACTTGACCTCAAAGCACCTCTAGCCTCACCTACATTTACAGGGACAGTGGTCTTACCTAACTCTCAAGCTCTAGTAACTCCAGTATTAGGCACTCCTACTTCAGGTGTAATGACAAATATGACTGGCTTACCACCATCTGGACTTACAACAACCACAGCAGGAAACATAATTG
>Ga0163150_10008369_pt1 | contig 11817 bp, 9 predicted proteins | sample OliLakLV19P2IB_FD_148628 | JGI IMG/M metagenome (GOLD analysis project Ga0163150, IMG submission 148628) | Freshwater microbial mat bacterial communities from Lake Vanda, McMurdo Dry Valleys, Antarctica - Oligotrophic Lake LV.19.P2.IB | ecosystem: Environmental > Aquatic > Freshwater > Lake >...
AGCCCCTTGAGTGAGGCGGCGCCGGCATCGGGGATGACGATCGACGAGGAGGCCTGACGGCGCATTTCCTGCAGCTCGCGGGCGGCTTCCTCGATCGCCTGCTGCGCAGCCGGGCCGAACAGCGAGACGGCCTCGGCCAGCGACTGCGCCGGCAGCTCGAAGGACAGCGGCAGCGAGCCCATCGGCGTCATGACCGTCGCCTGCCCGATGAAAATGAACGGGCGCGACGGGTCGTCGCTGCCGTCCGACTTCACCGGCGACATGCGCCGCACGGTGCCGACACGCTGGTCGGTAAAGGTTTCCTCGCGGTAGAGCGCATCCGCGCTCATCTGCGCTTCCAGGGGTTGTTCGTTGTTCATGAGGCGGATTTTATCCGAATCAGCGCACGACGGCGAAATCGCGGCTGTCGGCACCCCAGGGCGCCGCGGACTCGATCGCGGGTAGCACGTCTTCGGGCCTGGCGACGACCGTCCACATGGTCGCGTGGCGCGCGTCCAGGAATCGCCCGGCGATCGCCGCCTGGAGCTGCGCGAGGAGCGCGTCGTAGTAGCCCTGTGTGTTCACGATGACGATCGGGCCGAGGTAGAGGCCGAGCCGCTTCAGCGTGATCGCCTCGAAAAGCTCCTCGAAGGTGCCCGGGCCGCCCGCCAGCGCGACGACGGCGGAGGCGCGGGTCAGCATCTCGTGCTTGCGGGTGCGCATGTCCTCGACGACGTGCAGCTCGGTGAGGTCGTCGTGCCCCCACTCGAGGTCCACCATGAATTTCGGGATCACGCCGACGATGCGCCCTCCCGCCGCGAGCGCGCCCTCGGCCAGCGCGCCCATCGAGCCCGCGCGGCCGCCGCCGTAGACCACCGTGCAGTTCGCGGCGGCCAGCAGGCCCCCGAGGCTGCGCGCAACGTCGTGGTACGCGCCGTCGCAGGCCTGGCTGGAAGCGCAATAGACGCAGATGCTTCGCAGCGCAGCCGTCATCAGCCCGTCGCCTGCAGCGCGAGCGCGATCCCCGAGACGCTTGCCAGCAACGCGTCGAACAGCGCCGCGTCAGCGCGACCGCCCGCGCGCCAGCGGCGCAACAAGTCGACCTGCATCAAGTGCATGGGGTCGCCATAGGGCGAGCGCAGCACTGTCGCCCGCTGCAGCGCCGGGCGGCTGTCGAGCAGGTCGGCCTCTCCCTTGATTTGCGTGATCCAGCGTTTCGCGAGCGCGTGCTCGCTGCGGATCTCGGCGGCGATGCCGGCACTGTCGCCGGTCGCGAGCTGCTCGTATTGCGCCGCGATGTCGAGGTCCGCGCGCACCAGGTCGAGCTCGACGTCGTCCAGGAGGTGCCCGAGGAAGGTCCAGTCCGCCAGCGCGGCCTCGAGGGCGTCGGCGCCGTGCTCGCGTGCGGCGGTGTCGAGCCCGGTGCCGATGCCGTACCAGCCGGGCAGCACGTGTCGGCTCTGCATCCAGGCATAGACCCAGGGCACCGGCCAGATGGCGGCCACGCCCTCGCCCGCCCGGCCGGCCATGCGTCCGCCGATCTGCATGCGCTCGATCACGTCGATCGGGGTCACCTCGTGGAAGAACTGCGTGAACCCGGGCTGCTCGTGCACGAGTGCGCGGTAGCGGGCCGCGCTCGCCGCGGCGATGCTGCCCATGAGCGCGCGCAGTTCCCGCTCGCGTGCTGGCGGCCGCGGCTGCTCGATGCGGTCCATCGCGACCGCGAACACCGCCTTCTCGAAGCTGCGCAGCGCGATGCGCCTGAGGCCGTAGCTGTTGCTGATGCCTTCGCCCTGCTCGGTCGCGCGCAGCCGCCCGCGCGTCGCGCCGTCGGGCGCGTCCTCGGCCAGGCGCTCGATCGGGCCGCCGCCGCGGCTCGAGGGACCGCCGCGGCCATAGAAAAGCGCGAGGTCGATGCCCGCTTCCGAAGCGGCTGCCACGAGTTCGACCTGCGCCTGGTAGATCGCGTGACGCGAGGCGGCGATGCCGACCGCCTGGTTACTCTCGGAATAGCCAAGCAGCACGCCCTGCCTGCCCCCGCGCGCGGCAAGGTGCCGGCGGTAGCTGGGCTCGGCCAGCAGCGATATCAGCACCGATCCCGCCCCTTCGAGAGACTGCATCGACTCGAGCGCAGGCACGACGTCGAGCGGTACCTCCCCGCTTTCGCGGTCCGTGATGTTGGCCCAGCGTGCCAGCAGCAGCACGGACTGGATGTCGTCGGCCGACTCCGTGCCACTGACGACGTAGTCGCCGACCGCACGCTCGCCGAATTTGTTGCGGCCCTGGATCATCGCCTCGAACACCGCGAGCGTGCGCCGGCCGACGGCATCGAATCCGGCAGTGGGTCCGCGGTCGCGCGCGATGGATTCGCACAGCGCCCGGCTCCGCTCGGCGGCCGTCAGGGCCGCCCAGTCCGCCCGGCCGAGGCCCTGCGCGACGACCTCGCGGTGCACGTCGGCATGCTGGCGCACATCCAGCGTCGCCAGGTGAAACCCGAAGGTGAGCGCCCTGCACTGCAGTCGCTCGACGGGGAAGAGACCCGCATGCCGGCCATGATTGGCCTTGAGGCTCGCCGCGAGGAGCTGAAGGTCGCGCACGAATTCGTCCGCGGACTCGTAGTGGTTGGGCCGGCCTTCGTAGGTGGTCCGGAGCCGCTCGGCCACCTGTGCGAGGAAGATGCGATACGGCATTCGATCGTGCCGCGTCGAGGCGGCTTCGCGCGCCTTCGGCAGCAGGATGTCGTATTCGGCGATGCGCGCCTCCAGCTCACTGCTGGCGGCAACCCGGCCGGCGCTCTGCGAGAGCTTGTCGGCGAGCGACCGGCACTCCTGGAAGTAGGCCGAGATCACGCGCTGCTGCTGGCGCATGAGCGTCTCGCGGATCGTCTTCGCGTGCACCGCTGGATTGCCGTCCATGTCGCCGCCCACCCAGCTGCCGAAGCGCAGGATGAGGGGCATGCGCGATAGCTCCGGCGGCAGTCCGAATACGGTCTGCATCCAGAGCGAGATTTCTTCATAGAGCGCCGGAACCACGCGGTAGACGACTTCCGCGAGGTAGAAGAGGGCGTGCTCGCGCTCGTCCGCGACCGTCAGGCGCTCGCGTGGATGGGCCTCGGTCTGCCAGCCTGACGTGACCTCCATCCGGATGCGTTCCCAGAGCGAGCGGCGCTCGAACGGCGTCAGCGTCGGGTCCAGCCGCTCGATCATCATGTCGGCGATCTGCTGGTGCTTGCGCAGGATCGTGCGCCGCATGGACTCGGTCGGGTGCGCCGTGAAGACCGGGTAAATCGTGACACCGGAAAGCAGGTCCAGCACCTGCTGCGCGTCGTAGCCGGCGCGCTTCAGCTTGTACATGCAGTCGCCGATCCCGCCCGGCTGCGGCCGGTCGTTGCGCAGGAGGTATTCGCGCCGTCGGCGCACGCGATGCACGCGCTCGGCGAGGTTGACGACCTCGAACCACGCGCTGAAGGCGCGGATCAGGTCGCGAGCCTCTCCCGCCTCGCGGCCTCCGGTGCGCGCGACGAGCAGCGCCGCACTGTCCGCCTTGCCCTCGCGGCGCCCGATCGCGGCCATCCGGTCGCCCTCGACCGCATCGAAGAGCTGCTCGCCGCCCTGGTCGCGCAGCACCTCGCCGACCAGCCCGCCGAGGGCGTGCACATCCTCGCGGAGTGCCGTGTCCTTCTCGGGAAACTGCAGGTTATGCCGATGGATCAGGCGGTACCCCGCGGGCGCAGCTCAGTGATGGTGGCCGCCCGGGTCGTGCGCGTGCCCGTGTGCGACTTCCTCGTGCGTCGCCTTGCGGACCTCGGCAACTTCGACCGAGAAGTGCAGGGTCCGCCCCGCGAGCGGATGATTGCCGTCCACGGTCACGAAGTCCCTTTCGACCTTCGCAATGGTCACGAGCCGCGGACCCTGCGGTCCATTGGTTCGCAACCGCGTGCCGGGATTGAGCTCGGTGCCGGCGGGAAACCCGCTGCGCGGGACGATCTGCACCAGGCGTTCGTTGCGCATCCCGTAGCCCTGCTCGGGCGCCACGGTCACGTCGAGCTTGTCGCCGGCGCCCTTGCCGTCAAGCGCCTGCTCGAGGCCCGGGATGATGTTGCCCTTGCCGTGCAGGTAGGCGAGCGGCCCGCGGCTGTCCGTGGAATCGATGACCGTGCCCTGCTCGTCGCGCAGCGTGTAATGCATCGTGACGACGCGGTTTTTGGAGATGTGCACGGCCGGCTCCCGCGGTGGGCAGGAGCGGAATGGTAGCCGTTTGGGCTTAGGCCGGGAAGAACTCGATTGGCTTGGTGGTCGTCATCGCCTCGACCTCCTTGTCCTCGAATCGGAACATGCGGATGCGGGCGACGAGCTTGCGCTCGAGTTCGGCGTCGTTGAGCTCGCTCGAGACGATGTGGGCGTCGGTGACCTCGCCAGTCGGCGCGATGGTGAGCTGCACCACGACCTTGCCTTGCAGCTCGGGCTGCTCGCGCAGCGCGCGGCTGTAGAGCGCGTAGATGGCGGACTTGTTGCGGTCGAAGATGATCTCGATCTCCTCGCGGCTGCGCGAGGCCTTGCCGCCCGAACCGGATCGGCTCGCTACCCGGTCGTCGCCGATCTTGTCCGCAAAGGAAGGCACGGCTGTGCCGGCGGCGTGGCCCTTGAGGTTGCCGGGTCCGCTTCCGAAGCCCGATGAAAGCTTCCCGGTGTTGATGCCGCCGCTGCCGACGCCCGTGCGCGAGGTGACAAGCGCGCGCTCGGCTCGGCTCGGGCCCTCGACGCGGCCGATCATGGGCGCGGAGCTCATCTCCGTGGGTTCGAGCGCCTGGCGCAGGTCCTCGAGCTGGTCCTTCATCGCCAGCAGGCCCGCGTTCTCAGCCTTCTTGCGCGCCTGTTCCTTGCGGTCGACCGGCTTCGGCGGCTGCACCGGCTTCGGTTCAGGCTTGGCCTCGGGCTTCGGCGGCTCCTCTTTCTTCACCTCCGGCTTGGGCGGCGGCGGAGGCGGTTCAAGCACGAGCCTGATGACCTCTTCCGGCAGCGCCGGCGGCGGCGGCCGCGCGGACATCGGGATCAGCGGGATGATGATGCCGATCGACGCGAACAGGATCAGCGCGAAGCGCGCGGTCTTCTTCAGCCGCTGCTTCTCGTCCTCGTCGGGCGTCCATGGGAGGTCGAAAATCCGGTAGTTTGCGGCGAACGCGGTCATGACGGCCTCAGGCTGCGCCCGGCTTGCGGAACGCCAACTCGCGCTCGAGAACGGCGAGCGAAACCTTGCCGTACTCGGCGGCCGTGCAGGTGGACAGGATTTTCTTGAGGAAGCTGTACGGCAGATCCTTGTCGGCCAGCACCGTGACCTCGTGCGAAGTCGGGTCGTCCTTGTCCTTCAGCACGCGTTTGCCGGCCTCGGTGGCGAGTACCCGCCTGAGCGGCTCGATGACCGGCTCGGGGCGCGCACGCAGTTCCGCGACGCTCGCGATTTCCACGCCGTTGACGAACATCGCTTCCTTCGTGATCAGGACAGTCACGGTCTCGCGCGGCTTGGTTTCGGACATCGACTGGGGAATCTGGATGCTCCTGGTGTTCGGCAGGACTTCGTAGTCCGCGGCGTGCACCAGCAGGTAGACGACGAGGATCACCAGCATGTCGATCATCGGGATGAGCGAAGACATGCCGTGGTACCCGCCGCTGCCGCCACCGCGGCCGCGGCCGCGCTTGCCGGGCTTGCGGTTCTGCCTGAGCCGGGCCGAGATCATCGCTGCGCCACCCGGGCCGCGGATGCCGCGACCGGCGCATCACCGACCGAGATCTGCGGGAACAGCTCGCCACGCACCGGCTGCCCGTCGATCTCGGCGTCGAAGGCTTTCATGGTGTCCATCGTCTGGACCATGGTGTCGTAGGGGATGTCCGCCTCGAGCAGCACGGTCGCGTCTTTCTTTTCCGGGAACTGGATCTTCACGCGCCGCAGGTAGTTCGAAAGGGACTCGAAGTCCGCTCCATCCTCGAGGTTCGGCAGCCGCTGCAGCAGCCCGGTATTGCGGTCGGCGACCTCGAGCATGTTGCCGCGCACGATCACTTCCAGCTCCAGCACGGCCGGCAGCACGGGCGGCGGCCCGCCGTCGACCGGCAGGTTGAGCTCGAGGATGTTCATCTTCGAGAACACGGCCGTGAAAATCAGGAAGAAGATCATGATGATCATCACGTCCAGCATCGGGACGATGTTGATGTCATTCCTGCCGCGGTAGCGCGCATGGTTGCGCGACTGCCGCCGGGCGATGCGCGATCCGCTCATGCGCGGGCGCCCCTCACTCCCGCTTCGAGCGGCCGGTGGGTCTGGCGCGCGGCTTCCTGCTGCGACTCAGGGTCCATCTTCTTCTCGTTGAGCGCGTTCAGGAATTTGACCGATGCCACCTCGAGGCTGTCCACGATCTCCGTGGTCTTGGTCTCGAGATACAGGTGCGCGAGGAGCAGCGTGATCGCGGCAATGAGGCCGAGCGCCGTGTTGTTCATGGCGACCGAGATCGACGCCGCGAGCAGGCTCGCCTTCTCCGCCGGGTTCGCCTGCGCCACCGCCGCAAACGCGCCGATCAGGCCGATGACCGTACCGAACAGGCCCATCAGCATCACGATGTTGGCGAGCGAGGCAATGTAATGCGTGCGCTTCTCGAGCCGCGGGATCACCTCGACCAGGCTCTCCTCCAGCGCCTTCTCGATGTCATCGCGACGCCTAGCCGTCTGGATACGCGTGATGCCGTACCGCATGATGTGGGCGAGCGCGGTGTCGGAGTTCGACACGGCGTTCAGCGCCTCGCGGAACTTCCCGCCTTCGAGCAGCGGCTGCACCTGCGACCACATGCGCCGGTTGCCCGCGCCGACCTTCAGGATGAACCCGAACCGCTCGAAGGCGATCACGAGGCCGACCAGCCAGACGAGGGCGATCGGGTACAGGAAGAACCCGCCGTCCCGGAAGAAGTTGAGGATGATGTTCAGGGCGTGCATGGGGGCTGCTCCAGAAGAGGTCTTTAAGGGGCTTAGGTTGCCGTTTGGCGCGTTATGAAAACCGGGACTACGTCTCGGGTTTGGCGTCCAGCGCCTCGAAATAGCGCAGTTCCCGGCGGAATACCTCACGGTCCACGGGGGCCAGCACCTCGTTCAGGAGGCTGTTGGCCGGCCGGCCGGTCAGGTCGCCGAGGTCTGCCCGCTTCCAGGGCACGATCACCATGACCTTCGGAAGCTCGCGGTTGCCCGTGATCGACGTGGGATCGAGCTCGAGGTGGTCCATCGTGCGGGGGCCTTCCACCGCGCGCACGGCGGGTTCAACGGCTTCCGCCGCGGGCGTCTCCACGGGCGCTGCCTCCTGGGACCGCGCTGCGGGAGCGATCAGGGTGAACGCCAGGCAGACTAGCGAGCGGACCTTCATTGCTGTACTCCCGCGGTCTGGGCGACGTCGCCGACGCGCCGTTTCAATTCCGCGATCCAGCCGGAGACCTGGCGATCCGCCGTCCCCGACATCGAGAGATATGACTCGAAGTGCTGCAGTGCCTCGGCCGGACGCCACAGGTAGAGGTCGAGCAGCACCGCGATGTTCCGGTGAGTGCGGTAATGAGCAGGGTCGGCGGCGAGCGCCTGGCGGTAGCTCGCCTCCGAATCCGCGAACCGGCCGGCCTCGCGCTGCACGGCCGCCAGTTCGTTGAATGCGACCGCGCTCGCCGCGTCGCGTCGAATGCCTTCCTGCAGCGAGGCCTCGGCCTCCAGCCAGCGGCTCTCGCGCGCGTGCAGCATGCCGAGGTTGACCGCCGGCGCGGCGAGCGTCGGCTCGCTCGCGACCAGCCCCTCGAGAATCGGCCGCGCACCCGCGAAATCGCCTGCCTCGAGCCTTCGCACTGCATCGTCAAACGCCTGCTGTGTCGCCACCGCAATCACAGCCGCAGGCACCACTGCGCCCGCAGGCGATCCGGACCCGGCGAGCGAGTGACTAAGTTCGGGCGGAACGAGCGAGCCGGAGTCCGGGCCGCCTGCGGGCGCAGCGGCAGATGCAGCCGGTACGAGCACGGCGACGAAGGACTCGGGTTCGACTTTCTTTCCAAAGCGCGCCGGCTGGATCTCCGCGAGCACGCCGTAGCTCTTGCGGACCGACTCGTCGTACAGCCCGTCCGCAGCGCGCCGGGCGTTAACTTCGTGGACTTCGACAGACTTTTCCTCGAACGGGAATGCCTGTTCCTCGAGCAGCAGGTCGTACTGCTCCAGCTCGTCGGCGTCCAGGTTCGCAGGGCGCTCGGACTTCATGAGGTCCGAGGCAAGCGTGCGATACAGCTCGCCCATCTCGAAGGTGGCAGCCGTCGTCACTTCGGTGACCGCGTAGCCGGACGCCTCCTGGTAGCCCGCGATCGCGCGCTCCATGGCGGCTTTCTTGGATGCAAGTGTCTGCTTGAGTGGCGCGACCAACGCAATCGAGCGGAAGGCATCTCGCTCCGCGGCGGTGAGTTCGAGCTTCGCGAGCGCGGCGAGATAGCGGCTGCGGTCGGTGCGCAAGCTGCCTGCATCGCGGTCCGCCGTGACGATGCCGTCGAGCCAGCCACGCCGGCCCATGCCGTCCCCGTTCTCGCCGGCCCAGTCCGCGAGCTTCTGCCGCGCCTCCATGGCCTCGGCAAGCGGCGCCGGGAAGCGCTGCACGTAGGTCTCCCAGGTCGCCATCGCGCGCGCGCGCTGCGACGATTTCTCGTACAGCTCGGCTGCCTGCAGGAGTGCCGCGCGCTGGACCTCGGGCGTCTCGTCGCCGGAGGCGGCGATGCGCTCGAACTCGCCGGCCGCCTCGCCGGGCCTGCCGCCCTCGACGTAGGCCAGCGCGAGATTGCGCGTGATGTCGGCCTGCCGCGCGCTCGACGGGAATCCGGCACGGGACGACTCGAGTACCTGGATCGCGCGCGGCCATTCCTTGAGCGATACCAGCAGCATGGCGGCGTCGAACTCCGCGGTCTCGCGGATCGTCGCACCCGGTGCGAGCTGCCCGACGCGCAGGTAGTCGCCGACCGCGCCCGCCGCGTCGCCCGCGGCCTGCTTCACCTCGCCCTGCTTGTAGATCGTGGCTGCGAGGCGCTCGGTGATCGCGGACGACTCCGCGTCGCCCGGCATCAACAGCGACTGCACCTGGAGGTAGGCGCCCTCCGCGTCCGCGAAACGGCCGGTGTCGAACTGCGCGTTGCCGGTGACGGTCCAGGCCGTGCGCTGCATGGCTAGGTCGACTGGCGGCTGGCGCGCCAGCACGAGTCCAGCGACCTCGAGGGCCTTCGGCAGGTCCTTCAGGTCGTAGTACTCGCGCGCCGTGCGCGTCAGGAGCGTCGCGCTCTCCGGGTGCGCCGGGAAAGTGACGGCGAAGCGCTGCTGGCTCTCGAGTCGCTGCCGGTCCCAGCCGGCGCGCGATTCCGCGTCCATTGCCTTCGACTCTCGGTCGTAGCAGACGAGCGCTGCATAGCCCGCCTCGGCCGATTTGTCGTGGAACGGGTAGGCATAGGCCGTGCGCTCGTACTCGATCGCGGCGGAGCGGAAGTCCTCGCTTTCGAACAGCGTCTCCGCGAGCAGGTAGTTGGTCCTGGCCGACTCCGGGTCGTCCGGGAACGACTGCAGGAACTCGCGGTACCAGCGCGCCGCCTCGTGGTAGTCGGGCTTCTTCTTCGATTGCTGCGCCGCCGCGTGGTAGTACTGCGCGAGGTCCGTGAGGTTGGTCTTGAGTTCCTTCGCGACCAGCGGGAATTCGGCGGGCGTGCGGTTCGCCCAGAACGAGCTTCCAAGCCGGTAACGCTCGACGAACTCCTTCTTGCCGTCGAGCACGAGTTGCGCGAAGCCGCCTTTCTTGTAGGCCTCGATCGCCTGCATCTGCAGGAGCGGCGCACGTTCATGGTCCGGGTCACGGTGCACGAAGGCACGGTAAGTGTCGGCAGCATCGGTATAGCGCTGCTTGCCGACATACAGGTCGCCGAGCTCCGAGTACAGCATGTGTGCGTACGGAACCTCGCCGCGCCGCGCCACGACGGCATTGAGCGTCTCCTGGCCCTCCATGTAGGAGAACCCGATCGCGAGCACGCGGAACGTGTCCTGCACCAGCTCGCGATCGGCGCGCGCGAGCCCGGCCGGGTCCGCGACCTCGCCGGGTCTGCCGGGCGCAAGGAGCTTCAGGTCGAGCACGCGCAGGAACGGCTCGAAAGACGCTTCGTTCTCCGACTGCTTGAACAGCGACCAGCCGAGCTTGTACAGGCTCTGCTCGTGGAACTCGCTCGCCGCGCCGAAGGCACTAGCGGCCTCGTAGGAGCGTTGCGCCTCGGCATAGCGCTTCGCGCTGAACAGGATCTCGCCGCGGCGGAACTGCGCCTCGTCGATGCGCGCGCTCGCGGGATACTCGGCCACCAGCCGGTCGAGGTAGCCGAGCGCCTTCTCGGCGTCGCCCAGCGATTCCCAGCCACGTGAGAGCTGGTAGAGCACGACGTCGGAGCGCGCATAGGGGGGTTTCTGCTCGAGGAGCCGCGTGTAGATGTCGATGGCCTCGCGGGTCTCCGCCTCGCCGAGGCCGGCCGCCTCGCCGCGCGCGGCGTCGCCCGACTCGATCTGCAGGTCGCCGAGCCGGCGCATCGCCTCGGTACGGAGTGCGGCGTCGCCGCCTTCGAGCGCAAGAAAGTCCCGATATAGTGCCTTTGCACGCTCCGGATCGGGCGCGACCGTCTCGCCAGTGCGGACCTCGGGCGCAGCGCGCTTCAGGTCCTTGAGCGTCGGCTGCGGCTTGGGCTTGGCGGCGTCCACCGCCAGCGGAAGCAGCGCGAGCACGACCGCCGCCAGGAACGCGCGGCTCACGGCGTTGCCTCCGCGGCCCCGGACGGCGGCGCAGCCGCCGCGCGGTCGTAGATCGTCGCGAGCGCGTAGCGCGCCTGCACCGAGTATTCGTCCAGGCGCTGGCGCTGCTCCTCGAGCTCGCGCACGGCGATGTCGGCGAGACGGCGGCCCTGCGCCGCCTTCGCGTCCTCGACCCGCACTGCGAGGGTCACGATGCGCGGCGAGACGCGTTCGACCCGCCGGCCGAGGGCGGCGTTCTTCTCCGGCGCGCCCTCGCGCGCGCGTCCCGAGGCGGTCTCGCGCGTGCGCGCGTCATAGACGGTCGCGTTCAGCTCCCGCAGCGCCCGGTTCGCCTGCCAGCTGCGCACTTTCCACTCGGAGTCGAGTTTCCAGACCAGCACGCCGCGCGCGAGGCGGGCCTTTTCGCGCGCATCGTCGTAGCTCGCATCGCCTGGGTGCCGCGCGAGCTCCGCGTCCACGGCATCCAGCAGCTCGAGCTGGGCCTGCTCGCTTTCGGTGGCAAGCGCGGCAACATCGCGTGCGGCAAGCGCAACTTCGAATCCGGCCTGGAGCGCGTCGCGGCGGCCATTGATCGTCGCGACGTCCACCGTCGCGAGTCTCGCGTCCGCGGCAGGCAGCTTGGCCTCGAAGGCCTCCCTGCGCGTCTCCACCATATCGGTGAAGGCAGCCAGGCTCTGCTGCCAGGTCGCGAGATTCTCCGCCATGGCGTCGAGGGCACGATAATTCTTCAGGCCTTCCTGGAATTCGTTGCCCGCGAGCAGGTGGTAAAGATAACGCGACTCCGGTGAGTCCGGCAGCGTCGCGAGCTGCGAGAACCAGCCCTCGCGTTCGTCGCCTTTCGACTGCATGGCGGCATGCAGCAGTTCGCCCGACCGGATCGCACCGATCGACTCGCCGATGCGCCCGCGCTCGGCGTCGTAGGCCGCGATCGCCCGCTCGTAATATTCGACCGCCTGCGCCATCGCGCCGAGCTCGGCGTATGCGTACGGCACGGCGAGGTAGGATTCCTGCACAGCAG
>Ga0163150_10008370_pt1 | contig 11816 bp, 6 predicted proteins | sample OliLakLV19P2IB_FD_148628 | JGI IMG/M metagenome (GOLD analysis project Ga0163150, IMG submission 148628) | Freshwater microbial mat bacterial communities from Lake Vanda, McMurdo Dry Valleys, Antarctica - Oligotrophic Lake LV.19.P2.IB | ecosystem: Environmental > Aquatic > Freshwater > Lake >...
CATCGAGTACGGTGGCAAGGGCACGGGCCATATGTCCGTGCGGCGGGTGCATCACGACGACTTCCTCTCAAGCGGCCCGTCGTTGGTCCGCGCGTACGCCCCCGGGACCGCGCTGCACCCGGGCGAGACTGTCCGGCTCGCGTGGGCGCGTCTGCGGGAGCAACGCTACGACCTGTTCAACAACAACTGCGAGCACCTGGCGAACAGGTGCAAGACCGGGCACCACCTGGCCCGGATCAATCTTGCCCCAGTCGATACCCAGCGTGGCACCGATCCGCTTGGCCTCATCGGCGTCAACTTTTCGCTTGCCCGTGGACAACTCCTTGCCGCCCTGGAATCTTACGCGAAGGAGATGAGCGGCTTGATCATGCCGTCCTCTTTGGTCTGCATCATTTTGAACGCCCGCTCGATGTCCTTGAACGCGAAGCGGTGCGTGGTCATGGCGAGCGGATCAACGCGCCCCCGCTCGATCAAGCGCAGCAGACGGCCCATACGCTCGGACCCGCCCGGGCAGAGCGCTGTGCGGATGGTCTTGTCGCTCATGCCTACGCCCCAGTCCAGCCGCGGGATCGGCACGCTCTCGCCGTCGCCGTGATAGCCGATGTTGGAGATCGTCCCGCCGGGTCGCGTCACGCTCACACACGCGGCGAAAGTTTGCGTCGAGCCGAGGGCCTCGATCGCCGAATCGACACCCTTGCCGCCCGTGAGTTTCATGATCGCGGCGACCGGGTCTTCCTTCGAGTAGTCCACAACCACATCGCAGCCGTACTTCTTCGCGAGTGCAATGCGGCCGGGCATGGACTCGATGCCGATGACCAGCCCCGCGCCGCGCAGGCGGGCGCCGACAGTCGCCATCAGGCCCACCGGCCCCTGCGCGAAGACCGCCACGCTCCCGCCCATCGGGATGTTCGCGTGCTCGGCCCCCACGAACCCGGTCGAGAGCATGTCGCAGCAGTACGCGGCCTGCTCGTCGGTGAGGCCGTCGGGAATCAGCGCGAGGTTGGCGATGGCGTTGTTGACGTGGAAGTACTCGGCCATGCTGCCGTCTTTGAGATTGGCGAACTTCCACCCGCCGAGCATGCCGCCGCACTGGCTTGAGTATCCACGCTGGCAGTTGTCGCAGGCGTAGCACGGCGTGATGGCGTTCACCGCCACGCGCTGACCGACCTTGAAGAGCCCGGCGGCGGCCGCGAGTTCGCCCAGTTCGTGGACCACGCCCACGGCCTCGTGCCCCAGCGTGAGGCCCTGGCGGTCGCCGATCGCGCCCGCGACGGTGTGCGTGTCGGAGGTGCAGATGAGCGCGGCGGTCGTGCGGATGATCGCGTCGTTCGGGCCGGCGCGCGGTACGGGTTTCTCCACCACGCCGACACTGCCGATGCCGTGCATGACGAAACACTTCATCAACTTTGACATCGAAGGCTCCAGCTTCAACCATAGCCGCTACAAGGCCACATCTGTCGTGATCCTCGTAGCCTAACCAGGCGTCGGCTCTCGATCCTCCAGTATCGATCCCGACAGAGAATTTCAAATCCCGCCAACACTGACCCGAAATGTGAGGCAAACCTGCCCTCGGGCAAGGGACGATTGAAGAATCAGTCTGGGGCTGCAAGTCATGGCCCACCAACGAGAAAGCCCTTCGATGTACACATCGAAGGGCTTCACTCTGAAACAAGTCGGGGTGACAGAACACCAAGAGAACTTTTCTTGGAAGGCGTTCGGGTCTGGGAGCCGGGGATTCGGCGTTTGCTGGCTGGAAACGTCGTTTGCGGCGTGAGTGTTTCCGAACGGCTTCGCCCTTTGGGGGTCTCGGCATGTCCAATCCTGAAACGGCGCAGACGCTCTTGGATCAAAAGTGGTCCGTGGTCGTGTCCCTCGCAGCCTCGATTGCGTTGAGCGATTCGAGCAGACGGATCGCTCGCGCCTGGACGGGTTCGCGGTCCAGGGATGCCGGGATGGTCCGCCGGATAACTTCCTCCAGTGCCCGCGCCTGATGGAGGAGGACAACGCGGCGATTCTGACGCTGGGTTTGTCCCTCAAGCGTGTGTAGGGCATCGACTAGCCGCGTGAGCACGGCGACATTGCCACCCCCCCCGGCGTTCTGGCGGATCTGGTCGAAGGCCAGTTCCACCATGCTCACGAACGTGGCTCCGCGCGTGATGACCCGCAGTTCACCATCGTCGTACCGGCACGGTGATTCGATGCCGCGGCCGCAGAGCCTGACCAGGATCGCGGTCAGGTAGTCCAGGGACATCACCGCAGTTGTGGTGTCGTTGATTCCGGGCGAGAGTGCCTTGAGCGCAACATCGACGATCTGACGGATGCCGTAGGCCGCATCCTGGTCCGTGGTCCGCTGGGCGTTGATGGCGTAGGCCGCGCTGAGGCGATTGATGGCCTCTTGGGAGGGCGGTCCGGAGTCATCCGCCGTGAGGATGGAGGCCAGCGGCATCCCCTTGATGATGAAGTCGCCGACGCGATGCTCCATGCGGACGACGGTCTTCTGGTCCCGGGCGATGGCGAGCAGCGACTCGGCCTCGACGTTCTGGATGTACCCGGTGCGGGAGGCCGGGGCCGCGTGCCACCGCCGCCGCGGATCGGTGTGCGAAGGGTCTGGGTCCGCGTAGTACTCATCCTCCTGTCCCACGCTCTCTGGGAACAGATTGTCGATGCGTTCCACCGTTTCGGCGGCGATGCGCGCCAGGATGTGCGACGCCTGGATCGACGTCGCGATGTGATGGATGAAGTAGATGAAGTACCCGATCCCGATGAAGGCGAGCACGACCCCGCCGAGCACCGCCATCGATGGAACGAACTCGATATCGGGCCCCTCGCGGATCGTGCGCAGCACCACGAGGCAGTAAGCGAAAATGCCGACGAAGACGCCCAGCACCGTCTGGTTGGTGCGGTCGTTCATGAAGCTGCGCAGGACCCGCGACGTGTACTGGCTAGATGCGAGGGAGAGCGCCACGAGCGTGATCGAGAAAACCACGCCGGCGACGGTGATCATCGAGCTCGCCACGGCCACGAGCAACCCCCTTGCCCCCGCTGCGCCCGCGCCAAAGAGTCGCGGCCAGGTGTCGAAAACGTGATTGTCGATGCGTGTGTCAGCCTCGATCAGCCCGATCGCCAACAGCACGGCCACCAATACCAGCGAACCGGGCACAAACCAGAGACTGGACCGAAAGGACTGCCAGATACTCAGCAGTTTGGCCATGAACGCACTCGCCCTTCGAGAGTTCCTCGCCTGTTACGCGACATGCAGAGCGCCGCACCGGTCATTCCGGCCCTCTGAAGCCCGTTGCAAGTTTCGGCCGCGCTGCGGAGGGAAACAGTAGGAGACACGTCGGCTGCCAGATTCTGAAGCGGGTTGTAGACCGCAAACTCCACCCCGGGACGTGCGTTGCCAGCGCAGGGCGGAGTGTTCGGGGAACCTGCACTCCCCCCTACGATGATCAAATGGAGTCCACGGGACCTCCAGCATTCAAGGAAGGACCTCTGCATGAATCGGATCAGGAAGCGCCTTCGTGTCGGATCAGGTCTACCGGGATCGCCGATGCTTGCCGGGCCCGGGCCCGGAGTGGGTCCGGAGCGGCCCGCCGGAGTGTCGCGAAGCAAGTCCGGTCGCCTCAGCCGTGCACTACGTTCATCTCGGTCGAGCAAGACCTCAGCCGACCCTAAATTGGTCTCCAAGCCCAAGCCCAAGCCCAAGCCCAAATCCAATCCCAAATCAAAGCCGACAGCACGCAAGTCATCCCGGCGGAACAAAGTCATCTGAGTTGAGCATTGGCGTCAAGGTCGTCGAACGCCGTCTGGGAACCGCATTCGCGTCCTGTTACCAGCAATCGCTCGGGGGCGTGTCTATCGGTGCCCCAGTGCCACATTCATCCTGTGCTCATCCACGGGGAGTTCCTTTGGGAGATTGGATCATGCCCGGACCTTCGCGCCGCCGACGTGGAGTTGTGTTGGCCGTGTGTCTTGGGTATGCGCTGTGGGGGCTTGCCGCGGTTGCCAGAGGGCAGGGCGCGCCAGGTCCCGGCGACGTTCCGCCGCCCCAACCCGCCCCGGCCACGGCGGTGGATATCACCCCCGGCGCGACGACATTGGCCATCGAACCAGTCGCGCACGATGCGGCGATCCGCGACCGGCTTAAGAGCGTGCTCGACGCCACCGGCTGGTTCGCGGACCCGCGCGTGCGAGTCGAGAACGGCGTGGTTTTTCTAGGCGGCCCGGCGAAGTCCGAAGAACTGAAGAAGTGGGCGGGCGATCTTGCGCGGAACACACAGGGTGTGGCCGCCGTGGCCAACCAGATGGAAGTTGCCCGCGCGTCGGTCTGGGACTTCAGCGTGGCGCTCAGCGGGCTGTCAGGGCTTTGGCGAGACATTGCCCGGGCGATACCGATGATGGTGTTGGGGGTTCTCATCCTGGCGCTGTTCGGTGTGGCCGCGTGGTTTGCGGCGCGGCGCGTGCGGACCATGCTCCGCGAGCGTGTTCGCGCCAAACTGCTGCGTGACCTTCTCGCCTTGAGCACTGGCGTGATCGTTCTCTTTCTCGGCGCGTACATCGTGCTTCGCATCTCGGGGCTGACGCAACTGGCCCTGACGCTCGTGGGCGGAACAGGCCTTGTAGGGCTGGCGCTGGGCATCGCGTTCCGCGGGATCACGGAGAACTACCTGGCAAGCATCTTTCTCAGCGTTCAGCGACCGTTCGAGACCGGCGACCTCGTCGAGATCAGCGGCGTCACGGGCTACGTGAAGCAGCTGAACATCCGCACGACCGTGCTGATGACGCTCGACGGCAACCTCGCGCAGCTCCCGAACGCGACGGTGTACGTCAGCACGATCCGCAACTTCACGGCGATGCCCAACCGGCGCGAGGACTTCACGATCGGCATCGGATACGACGATCAGATCGACCGCGCCCAAGAGGTGGCCCGCAGCGTGCTGGCCGATCATCCCGCCGTGCTCAAAGAGCCCGAGCCCTGGGTGCTCGCGGACAGTCTGGGCGCAGCGACGGTGAACTTGAAGGTGTATTTCTGGCTCAACGGACGCGAGAATAGTTGGCTCAAGGTACGTTCATCGGTGATCCGACTTGTGAAACGGGCGTTCCAGGAGCATGGGATTTCCATGCCCGATGAGGCTCGTGAGGTTGTGTTTCCAAGGGGTGTGCCTGTGACGGTGCTTCGCCAAGCCTCCGATCCCGTGACGGAGGCTCTGCGCGCGGGAACGGCGTCCGAAGAGGTCGCCGGGGTTTCCATCCCGTCGTCTTCGGGACGTGCGCATATCGCCGTGGGATCGGGCGACGCAACCTCCAAAGCCGAAGGCGGGCTCGCGAGCGAATCCGATGACCTCAAGAACCAGGCTCGCCACTCCGATTTGCCACACGAGGCTGAGAATCTGCTCGGGCCGCGAATCGACGAGCAACCCGACTCATAGCGTCTCACCGAAACGACGAGGCGATGACAGCGATAAGCTGTGTCGGCCTCCTTCCGGTGCTGGTGCTGCACCGGTGGCTATTGGTCGCGGTGCGGCCGTGAGCGGAACGCTCGTGACTCTTGGCCCTGACAGGACAAGATCGAACTACGCTGTAAATGCCGATGGCCTCGGCACGTGCCGAGGCTATCAAACCATCAAAGTCGGGGTGACAGAACACCAAGAGAACTTTTCTTGGAAGGCGTTCGGGTCATGGCACACGGCGCGAGGCTCTTTGTCCAGTCCCAGTTACGCGGACGAGGCTCAACAGCCCCAAGTCCGACGCGAGTCGGCCCGCAACTGGCTTGACTGCTCGGCGTGAACCGATCCCGTACACTCTGCCCCAATGCACCCCACGGCCATCGGCCCATTCCAGATCCAGCGTGAACTCGGCCGCGGCGGCATGGGTGTGGTGTATCTTGCGACCGATACGAAGTTGGACCGGCAGGTGGCGATCAAGGCGCTGCCCGGCGACCTCGCCGCTGACCCCGACCGCATGGCTCGCTTCCAGCGCGAGGCCAAGGTGCTGGCATCCCTCAACCACCCCGGTATCGGTGCGATCTTTGGGCTGGAGGAAGTCGCAGGCCTTCAGTACCTGGTTCTGGAGTTCATCGAAGGCGAGACGCTCGCCGACCGCCTTGTCGGCGGCCCGATCCCCATCGCCGAAGCGTTGACGCTCGCCAAGCAGATCGCTGAGGCCCTCGAAGCCGCGCACGAGAAGGGGATCGTCCATCGAGACCTGAAGCCGGGCAACGTGATGGTCACGAACGATGGCGTGGTCAAGGTGCTCGACTTCGGCTTGGCACGAACCGCTGAGGGCTCGCCATCTTCGACCAACGCCGTCGCCAGGGCGGATTCGCCGACCGTGACGTCACCACCTCGTCACTCTCCGACTATCCCCGGCGTCATCATGGGCACCGCGGGCTATATGTCGCCCGAGCAGGCGCGGGGCAAGCCGGTGGACAAACGCTCCGACATCTTTTCCTTCGGCTGCGTGCTCTACGAAATGCTCACCGGAGCACAGCCCTTCAGCGGCGAGACGGTCGCCGATGCGATCGGCGCGACGCTGCACAAGGAGACAGACCTCAATCTGCTGCCGCCGAACACGCCGCGGCGCGTGCGCGAGTTGCTCACAAACTGCCTAGCCAAGGACCGCAAGCAGCGGCTGCACGACATCGGCGATGCGCGGCTCGAACTCGATCGGGCCATCGCCGAGCCGCGAGAGACCGCCCAGAGCTCCGCGGGTCTGCGCCCGTGGTGGCGTTCGCCAGGATTTCTTGCAACGGCATCGCTGCTCGCGATCGCTGCGGTCGTCATTGCGTGGCTTCTCAGGCCGAAGCCCGACCCGACCGGCGCACAAGCCAGCCGTGGTCAGGTGGTCCGGGCAACGCTCGAACTCCCCAAGGGCATGACATATCGCATCAATGACCGCTCGGTGGCGCTTTCACCGGAGGGGTCGCAGGTCGTCGTGGCCGCCAGGCCGCTGGACGAGTCCGCGGCGGTCAGCCTGTTCCTGCGGGATGTATCGCGCCTGGAGTTCCGCCCGATCCAGGGCACAGCCGACGCGACCTATCCCTTCTGGTCGCCCGATGGTAAGTCCATCGCCTTCTTCGCGAGCAGCAAGCTCAAGCGCGTGGATCTCGCCGACGGGATCGTGCGGGTGCTTTGCGATGCACCGGCCGGCCGCGGCGGAACCTGGGGCAGCAAGGGGACCATCGTTTTTGCGCCGAGTGCCGTGGGCGGACTCTCGATTGTGAATGATGCGGGCGGTGCTCCGACATCGATCACGACGCCCCGGACACCCGATGAATCGCACCGCCTGCCGCACATGCTGCCCGATGGCGAGCGATTCCTGTTGTACCTCCTGCAAGGCGCTGTGCCCGGCGTCTACGCCTTCGATCCCGGGACCAAGGACATCACGCTGGTGCTGCCGAGCGAGTCCGAGGCGTCCTTCGTAGAGCCCGGCCACCTTGTCTTTGTCCGCGACAACAACCTGATGGTCCAGCCCTTTGATCCGCGCCTGCTCGAACTCTCGGGTGTCGCTCAACCCATCGCGGCCAACGTGCATTTCAGTTACCAAAGGCAGATTGTCAATATGAGCATCAGCGCACATGGCACGCTGGTGTACCAACCCTTCGCTCGCGATCGCCAGTCGCGATTGGCGTGGCTGAGTCGCGAAGGTGAGCGTTCGTCGATCTTGATCGAACCGCTCGCCATGCCTCCTGGGAATACGTTCGCCACCCTCTCTCCCGACGGACGACGGGCCGTGGTCGCGTTGGTCAGCAGTCAGATCAAGCGATCTCTTGCCATGCTCGATCTCGAGCGTGGCACGCTCGCGCCGATCAGCGATCCCAAGTGGTCAGCAGTAGGCGTCCCCATTTGGTCGCCGGGCACACAGAGCATCTTGTGCGCCGCGACGAGCGGTGCTGGCTACAACATCGTGAGCGTCCCGCTCACCGGCGGCGGACCGCCGCAGGTGCTCTGGGGCGAGGCCGGGTTCGAGTACATGCTTAGTTCGTTGACACCCGATGGACGCACGCTCCTGTTCTCGCAGTGGTACAACCGCGACAAGATCGGCGACCTCATGACCCTTGCCCTCGGCAAGGATCAGCGACCTGTCGCGATGATGACGACCCCTGAGAATGAGATCCTGCCGCGGCTCTCTCCCACGGGGCAGGTGGTGGCGTACATGGAAGTGAAGTTGAACAGCCCGTTCGCATATCGCGGGACGCTCAAGGTTGCGACCTACCCCGTGCCCTTATCGCCGCTCGCTGTATCCCCTTCCATGGTCACATCCGACTACGGCTGGCTCGGAGACAACGAACTGGCGTGGATCGACGCAACCAGGCGAGCGTGGTCAGTGATTATCACGGTCAAAGACGGCGAACTGGATGTCGGCGTGCCCAAGCCACTGCTCGGCGGCAAGCCGCTTGAGGAGAGAGCGCAGATCGTCGCCATCGACGCCCCGCGCGAGCGATTCCTCATGATCACCGAGGATGAACCGGAGGATGAGCCGGGGCTGATCTTCGTGAGCGACTGGCGTGCGGAGGTCAACGCATCGCAGCCGGCCCGGAAATAGGCACCATTGGGCACCAACGCAAACGCCCGCAAGCTTTGGCTCACGGGCGTTTGTGTCTAAGTCGGGGTGACAGTACACCAATAGAACTTTTCTTGGAGGGCGTTAGGGTGTGGGAGGCGGGGATAGGCGGTTTGCTGAGCGCCAACGCGATACTGCTCGCGAGAATGAGTGCGTGAGGGGGCGGAGGCTTGGAGGTGCCCAGCGCGGGCAGTGATCGTCCCACCCTGCTCAAATCTTTCCCGGCACGCGACTGCACCCCTGCATGAACCTGCGCAAACTCGACCAGAAACACAACAGTGACACCCACCTTGGCACGCTCGCAGTGGCTGTACACTCTGCCATCGCATCGCTTTTCTGTCCGACCTCACCATCGAAATGAGACCCCCATGAACGTCCTTGCCATGCTCCTGGTCGCAGTGTCTTTCATCGCGCCGCCCGACCCGAAGGGGTTGGAGGGTCTCGACGCTGTCATCGAGCGGGCGCTGGTCGATCAGAAGATTCCCGGCGTTTCGGTGGGCGTGGTGGTGGGCGATGAGGTCGTGCTGCTAAAGGGGTATGGACTGCGGGATGTCGAGGCGGGCGCGCCGATGACGCCCGACACCAAGCAGCAGATCGCCTCGGTGACCAAGCAGTTCACGGTCGCCGCGCTGGGCACGCTGGTCCGTCAGGGGAAACTGGAGTGGGAGAAGCCGGTCCGCGACTACCTCCCCGACTTCCGTCTCCACGACGACTACGCGACGCTGCACGCCACGCCCAAGGACCTTGTGACGCACCGCATCGGCCTGCCGCGGCATGACTTCGTGTGGTTCGGCAGCACGCTCGACCGCGAAGAGTTCTACGGGCGGCTGCGCTACTTGCCCTTCAACAAGGACATCCGCACCACATTTCAGTACAACAACTTCATGTTCATGACGGCGGGGTACCTAGGCGGCCGCATCGCCGGGAGCGACTGGGAGACGCTGGTGCGCACCTCGCTCTTCCAGCCGCTGAGCATGAACCGCTCGGGCTTCTCGCTCGCCGAAGTGGCCGCCGATGCGGATGCGGCGAAGGGGTACAAACTCGACAACGACCGGCGGATCGTGCGCGACGAGTTCGTTTCGGTTGAGGGCATGGGGCCGACGGGCACGATCACATCGACGGCGAGGGACATGACCGCCCACTTGCGGATGATGCTCGCCGGCGGCGAGTTTGGCGGGCAGCGCGTGCTGCAGGAAAGCGATGTCCGCATGATGATGCAGCCGGTCACGCCGATTGGGCCCTCGCCCTTCCCCGAGATCGGCTTCCGCAGTTACGGGATGGGCCTATTCATCGAGACGTACCGGGGCATCGAGATCGCCCATCACGGCGGCAATATGCCCGGCGCGGCCGCCACGGTGATGTTTGCGCCCAAGGAGCGCATCGGGATCGTCGTCCTCACTAACCGGTCCGCCAGCCGCCTGCGTGATGGGCTGCCCTACGAGATTCTTGACCGGCTGCTGGGTCTCCCCTCGGCGAAGATGGTCGACCGCTTCGCCGAGGTGGAGCGCAAGACGCTCGCGGGCGAAGAGGCGGCCCTGGCCGCGGGTGTCTCGGATCGCAAGCCGAATACTACACCCGGGCACGCGCTCGACGACTACGCGGGCACCTACACCGAACCGGCCTACGGCACGCTCGAGATCGCCCGCGACGGCGACCGCCTGCGGGTCACGATCCACGGCTTCACCGCCCCGCTCGATCACTGGCACTACGAGGTGTTCCAGACGCCGCGCGACAAGACGTCGCGCCTCAACCAGAGCCGGGTGCAGTTCATTACCGACCTCGCGGGCGAGGTTTCGGCGGTGTCCGTGCCGCTGGAGCCGAACACCGATCCGATCCTGTTCACGCGCAAGCCGCCCGCGGAGCTGCTCGACCCGATCAACCTCAAGCGCTTCACGGGCCGCTACGAACTGAACGGGATCGAGGTAACAATCCAGGTGCGCGAAGACGGCGTGCTCCAGTTGGTCCAACTCGGCCAGGCTCGCGATCTCGTCCCCGTCGGCGGCATGACGTTCCGAGTCAAGGGCCAGAACAACGCTTCCATCGAGTTTCTCACCGCGGCCGATGGCACGATCGACCGCTTCGCCTCTCACGCGGGCGGCAGCACCATCGCCACGCGGAAGAAGTGAGGCCGGGACGCGCGGCCGAACGGCGTGCACCCGAACCGACGGTCGATTATCGCTCTTGACAACTCGCAGGCCGCGTCAACGCCGCCAACGAAATCGCCCGCAAGCTCTGAGCTCACGGGCGTTTGGATCGTCAATCGATTACGCCACGAAGCGGCGAATCCTCGAAATCGTCTGTTTGAACTGCACCCTCGATGGCGCAAGTGCCGTGTTTTCAACGAGAAAGCCCTTCGACGTGCTCGTCGAAGGGCTTCTCTTACAGAAAAGTCGGGGTGGCGGGATTTGAACCCACGACCTTTTGACCCCCAGTCAAACGCGCTACCAAGCTGCGCTACACCCCGTGGGGAAGGCCATCGTAGGCGGGCACCCTTCGTTCAGCACCCCACAAACCACGCCGCCAGAAACACAAAGATGTCCGGCACATCTGGCGTCCCCCCCGAGCCGTTGAAGTCCGCGCGGGCGTCCATCGCAAACCACAACGCCAGGAACGCGAAGATGTCCGGCACGCCCACGCCCGGCACACCGTCGAACTCGACCGGGCACGGACCCGCCGCGGCAAACTCGTACGCGCCGATATCGAACGCCGCTTCCTGCGGGCGTGCATTGCCGAGCAAATCATCCGCCGGCGCGGCACGCCCGTTGAGCGATGCGGCCCCCGCGTTGCGTGCTGCGCTGCCCGATGCCAGCCGGTAGTCTGCGCCCGCAAGGCTCGCAAACAGTCCCGGCCACGCCGCCGCGGCGAGCGCGGTCGAGTGTGCATCCTGCCCCGTCTGCGTCCTCCAAGTTGCGAGCGAGACCACACCCGCCCCTCGATCAAACCGGTCGATCACGATGTTGTAATCGCTCACCAGGCCGGGCAGACTGTCCGCCGAGGCGAAGATCGCCCCGCGGAACGAATGGTTGTTCAGCAGGATGTTGTTGAACACGGTGTTGCCGGTGCTGCCATCGGAGATGTTCACGCACCACCGTCCGCTCGCGGCGTTGTGGATGGTGTTGTTCACGACAAGGTTGTTCCCCGCGCCCAGCAACCCGTCGATGCGGTACAGCGAGATGCCGCTGGCACGGTTGTCGTACATCAGGTTGTTACGGATGATCGAATCGCGCACACCGTCGAAGTTCACCGCCGACCCA
>Ga0163150_10008371_pt1 | contig 11816 bp, 9 predicted proteins | sample OliLakLV19P2IB_FD_148628 | JGI IMG/M metagenome (GOLD analysis project Ga0163150, IMG submission 148628) | Freshwater microbial mat bacterial communities from Lake Vanda, McMurdo Dry Valleys, Antarctica - Oligotrophic Lake LV.19.P2.IB | ecosystem: Environmental > Aquatic > Freshwater > Lake >...
CCAGGGGAGGGCTCCACTTTCTGGTTTGAGATCCCACTGCCGATTATTTCCCTGGAAAAGCCTGCGGATCGCTTCAGCCGCGGAGTCGGCGTGGTGGTGGACGCTGGTGAGGCGACGGCGGCGGCTGTCCGCTGGTGGGTGGGTCCGGGAGTGGTACGCACCGCGCCAGCCACGCCGCAGGACTACCTGCTGGCCCACGCATCGTCATTGATGTACACAGGCTGGACGGGGCCTCGCATCCGGCTTCGCTACCTCTCCGACTCGGTTTCCGAGGCGGAAGCGAACACCCGCACGCTGATTTGTCCCATTCATCGCAGCCGCCTCATCCAGGCACTGGAGGGTCTCAGCCCTGCCGCCGCCCCACAGCCAGATCTGCCGGAGCGTCACGGGCAAGTCCTGCTGGTTGAGGACAACGCCGTGAACCGGAGAGTTGCCGTCTGGATGCTGAGCAAGCTGGGATATGAGGTGCAATGCGCGGTGGACGGCATTGAGGCGCTGGAGGCCATGGCGACGGCCACTTTCGACGCTGTACTGATGGACTGCCAGATGCCGCGCATGGATGGCTACGATGCCACGCGGGCCATACGAGCCCTGCCAGGCAGAGCCTCAGTGACTCCGGTGATCGCACTTACGGCCAACGCCATGCAGGGCGACCGCGACCGGTGTCTGGCAGCCGGGATGGACGATTATCTGGCCAAACCGCTGGATGTGCAGGCGCTGGCGTCGGCGCTGGGCAGGTGGATCCGGCAGGATATACCGGAATCTGACGACGCCGGTAAGATTCCGGTTGTGAGATCCTGATAACTGCATGAAACGGAATGGCCTCCGTGCCGATGACCCTCTCCGAATCGTAACCATTGGCGGAGGCACTGGCCTTTCCACCCTGCTTCAGGGACTCAAGCGCTACATGCACTGCGGCCCTGAGGACGACAGCGGTGGACTGGTACATACTCTCGACCTCACCGCCGTGGTGACCGTGGGCGACGACGGAGGCAGTTCCGGCAGACTTCGGCGAGAGTTCGACATGCTGCCGCCCGGCGACATTCGCAATTGCCTGGTAGCGATGTCAGAGGACGAGGCGCTGCTGGCGCGGCTGTTCCAGTATCGATTCAACTCGGGGCGCGGACTGAAAGGTCACACGCTCGGAAACCTGTTTCTCACGGCGATGACCGACCTGTCCGGCGGCGACTTTGCCCGGGCAGTCCAGCATGCCTCCGACGTTCTTGCCACCTGCGGTCATATCTATCCCTCGACAGCTGCGAGCGTGGTTCTGGAAGCCGAACTGGCGGACGGCTCGCGGGTAGAGGGCGAGACGCGGATCAGCAAATCGAAAGCCCGTATCCTCCGAATCCGGCTCAAACCGGCCCGGCCGAAGCCCCTGGCCGAGACGCTCGCCGCGATTGCCTCGGCTGACCTGATCACCCTGGGACCAGGATCTCTGTTCACCAGTATCATTCCGAATCTGCTGGTCAAAGGCGTGGCGGAGGCGATCGCGAACTCACCGGCCATGAAGGTGTACTTCGTAAATTTGATGTGGCAGCCCGGCGAGACCCTGCACTTCTCCGCTTCCGAACACATCAAGGCGATTCACGATCACGCGCGCCGCCGGATCATCGACGTTGCCGTATGCAATGTCCGGCCCATCCCCGCTTTCCTGCAGCATGAGTACGAAACAAAAAAGTCGAAGCCCGTCGAAAACGACAGCGAGCGCATGGTCCGCATGGGCATTCGTGTGTTGAACCGGGAGCTTGCCGCCGATGGCCACAAGGTGCGGCATAACCCCATGGTGCTCGCCGCCACGGCCGTGGAACTGGCCTCGGCATCGCGGCGGCAGCGGACGCACGTCCTCAGCGCCTGAGGGCTGCGACAATCTTCATTGGATGGAACCAAACGCGACAGTTGTGATTCTTGCGGCCGGATCTGGCACGCGCATGAAGTCTCGCAAGGCAAAGGTACTGCATGAGGCAGGCGGTCTCGCCCTGGTCGAACATGTGGTACGGGCCGCCCTGACCGTGGCCGCTCCCGGCCATATTGTGGTCGTCACGGGTCATCAGGCCGACCAGGTAGAGGATCTTCTGCAGGGCAGGGGCTTGCGTTTCGCACGCCAGACGGAACAAAATGGCACGGGTCATGCGCTGGAAGCATGCCGTGACGCTGTGCCGGAGCATGAGGGGCTCCTCATCGTCCTGTACGGTGATTGCCCGTTACTGCGGGCCTCCACGCTGGCCTCACTGGTCCGGCAGCACAACCTGGCTCGAGCCACAGCCACCGTCATCACAACCGAAGTTCCGAATCCCACCGGCTATGGCCGCTGCATCCTCGATGAGGACAACTGCGTGCGAGCCATCGTGGAAGAAAAAGTAGCTACAGCGGAGCAGAAGGCCGTGCGCGTCATCAACTCCGGCATCTACTGCTTCGATGCAGCGACGCTGTGGCAAAAACTCGGCGAGATCGTCCCGAATCCGGTCTCCGGCGAATACTACCTGACCGACATCGTCGAGATCCTGAACGCATCCGGTCATAAGGTCCACTCCCTGCTGCACGGCGACTATGGCGAACTCCTCGGGATCAACACCAAGGTGGAACTGTCAGAGGCGGACGGCATTCTGCGACGCCGCAAGAACACTGATCTGATGCTGGCGGGAGCCGTCATTCGCCGGCCCGAGACCGTGTCGATCGACGTCGACGTAACCGTAGGAATCGATACAATAATCGATCCGTTCTGCCAGCTGACTGGCTCGACCACTATCGGCGAGAACTGCCACATCGGTGCCGGAGCGATTCTGAGCGACACCCGGATCGACGACGATGTGGAGATCGCTCCCTACACCATCATCGGCAGGTCCGTGGTGGAAACAGGCGCCTCCATTGGTCCGTTCGCCAGGCTGCGCATGGACAACCACGTCGGCGCAGGCTCGCACATCGGCAACTTCGTCGAGTTGAAGAAGACTCGCTTCGGCAAGGGCGTCAAAGCCGGGCATCTGGCCTACCTGGGCGATTCCGAGATTGGCGCCGGGACCAACATCGGCGCGGGCACCATCACCTGCAACTACGACGGATCGAAGAAGCACAGGACGGTGATCGGGGAAGGCGCCTTCATCGGCAGCAACTCGACGCTGGTAGCTCCGCTGGAGGTTGGCGGAACTGCCTATATCGCAGCAGGCTCGGTAATCACCGAGACTGTGCCAGAGGGTGCGCTGGGAATCGGGCGAGGGCGTCAGTCGAACAAAGAGGGCTGGGTGGAAAAGCGAAAATCGGCGCCGGCTACTTCTTCCCGGCCTGCTGACGGACAATAATCCGGACCGCGGTGGGTTCCGCGTCTTCACCCGTGCGGAACCCCACCGTAACCCGAACCTTCACTCGCAGACGGCCCTCGATTTTGGTGTCAGGTCCGATCAAAAACGTGCGATTCTCTGCCGGTTTGCCGAGCACAGCGCGGTTTACCACGATTTTTCCGGGTGGCAGTTCCGACACGACACCAGAGACAAACTCGTAGGGCGAGTCGGTGGGAGGAGGCGGTTCTTCCTGCTGCACAGGGCTCGCCGACACAGCGCACGCGAGTAGTAGCAGAAGTATGCCGGCGAATTTGACCATTGCAGAGGAACGAGCGGCCTGATGCCACTCTTATCAGAGTATTCGATGCCGATGAAAGTTAACTGAAGCCGGGATTAAGTTTTCTTAATTGCCCGGGAGAACCTACAGCACGAGTACAGGATGATACAGGTTCGGTAATCGTATTTGCCCAATCGCGATCAAATCGCCATCCGGGCCGACAGCCTTGATCAGAGGCGCTTCATTGAGCCCGCGAAAGGGTGACGTGCGGAACTCGCGGCCCTGTCGTATGAACCCAGCCGTAGTGGCATCGACATTCTCCAGCGGCATGTCTTCCAGCAGATCGCTGCCACTTACAAGCGCCTCGCTGAACCGGCCCTCCGCCGACAGTTCGGCCAGTTGCTCCAGCGTTCGCGACTGAGCCAGCGTGAACTCGCCCGAAGCGGTTCGCCGCAATGACTGCAAATGTGCACCGCACCCGAGCGCCAGACCAAGATCGTGCGCGATACTCCGCACATACGTGCCAGCGGAGCACTCGACGCGCAGCTCCGCGGTGGAGCCCTCAACCCGGAGTAACTCCAGAGAAAAGACCTCGACGGCGACAGCCGGCAGATCGACCGGTTTGTTGGCACGAGCCAGCTTGTACGCGGGAATGCCGCCGATCTTCTTCGCCGACACCGCCGGGGGAACCTGATTGATGGGGCCGCGGAAGGCTGCCAGCGCCTCCTCCAGCTCCACAGTCGACGGGTGATACTCCGTCTCGGGGCTGGTGGCGACGCCGGCACTGTCGTACGTGTCGGTGGAAAAACCGAAACGCACGACACCTTCGTAGCTCTTGCGATTCTTTCCGAAATATTGCGCAAGCCGCGTCGCCCGGCCAAGCAGGAGCGGAAGGACTCCTGTGGCCAGGGGATCGAGCGTGCCGAGATGTCCCACCTTGCGGGTCCCGGCGAAGCGGCGGATTTTGTTGACGACGTCGTGAGACGTCCAGCCCGCGGGCTTGTCGACGACTACAGCGCCGACCAGGTTATCGCCGGAGCGATCAGGAGATTGCTGCGTACTTCTTCTCCGAATCGAGGCCCAGTTCCGCAATCGCCTCCCGGGCGCGAACGGCGTCGAACTTGCCGTCCCGGGAGAGCTTCACCAGCGCAGCCGCGGCGATCGACTCCGCATCGTTCTCAAAGAAGCGGCGGAGGTGCTGGCGATTCTCGCTGCGGCCGAACCCGTCGGTGCCCAGAGACACCAGTCGCTCATTCAGCCACGGCGCCAGCATATCGGGAAGAGCCTTGATGTAATCGCTGGCGGCGACCACGGGCAGACCGTCCGACATCACCTGATTGATGTACGGCGTGCGCTCCGGCTGGTCGGGATGGAGCCGGTTCCAGCGCTCGGTTTCCAGCGCCTGGCGACGCAGTTCCACATAGCTGGTGACGCTCCACACGTCGGCCTGAACGCCCCACTTCTCCGACAGCATCTGCTGCGCCCGCAGGGCCTCATTGAAGATGGACCCGCTGCCGAACAGATTGATGGTTGCCGGACCACCCGTGGCGGCGCGGTATTTGTAAATGCCCCTGAGAATGCCTTCCTGCAGGCCTTCCGTTTTCGGCATCTCCGGATGCGCGTAGTTCTCGTTGCTGACGGTTAGGTAGTAGAAGCAGTCTTCCAGTTCGGTGAACATCCGACGGATCCCGTCCTGCACGATCACCGCGATCTCATACGCGAACGCCGGGTCGTAGATCTTGCACGTGGGCACCACGCTCATCAGAACGGGCGTGTGGCCGTCCTGATGCTGCAGACCTTCGCCAGCCAGCGTCGTACGGCCTGCCGTTCCACCTACCAGGAAGCCCTTGCCACGCGAATCGGCAAACGCCCAGATGGCATCGCCGACACGCTGGAAGCCGAACATCGAGTAGTAGATGTAGAACGGGATCATCGGCACGCCGTAGTTGGCGTAGCTGGTTCCGGCCGCCGTGAAGCTGGCCATGGAGCCCGCTTCCGTGATGCCTTCCTCAAGGATCTGCCCGTCTTTGGCTTCCTTGTAGTACATGATCATGTCTTTGTCGACGGGCGTGTACAGCTGGCCCTGGCTCGCGTAAATGCCAATCTGGCTGAACAGGGAGTCCATACCAAATGTGCGAGCTTCGTCGGGAATGATCGGTACTACAAACTTCTTCAGCGCGTCTTGTTTGAGCAGCGATTTCAGGACGCCGACAAAGGCGGACGTGGTCGACGCGGCACGTCCACCCGAACCGGCGATCGATTCGTGGAACGTTTCCAGCGCCGGGGCCTGGTGCTTGATCGGCTTTACGTTGCGAACCGGCAGCGCCCCACCCATCGCCGCGGTGCGCTCGCGGAGATACTTCATCTCCGGGCTGTCCTCGGCCGGGCGGTGGAATTCCAGCTTCTCCACCTTCTCCGCCGGGATGTCCATGTCGAAGCGCTTGTGGAAGTACTGAATCTGCGGCGCGTTCAGCTTCTTCTGCTGGTGCGTTGCGTTTCGGCCCTCGCCACCTTCGCCCAGCCCGTAGCCCTTAACGGTTTTGGCCAGCACCACAGTCGGCACGCCCACCGTGTTCACAGCCTTCAAATATGCGTTATAGACCTTCAGCGGATCGTGACCGCCGCGGCGCAGTTCGCCGAGCTCTTCGTCGCTCATGTCCTTCACAAGCTCCAGGAGCTCAGGGTATTTGCCGAAGAAATGCTCGCGGACGTACTTACCGCCCTTGGCCTTGAAATTCTGATACTCGCCGTCGACGCACTCTTCCATGCGCCGGATCAGCAGACCCGTGGTGTCGCGGGCGAATAACGTATCCCAGTTCGAGCCCCACAGGCACTTGATCACGTTCCAGCCAGCGCCGCGGAAGGCGCCTTCCAGTTCGCTGATGATCTTGCCGTTGCCACGCACCGGGCCGTCGAGCCTTTGCAGGTTGCAGTTGACTACAACGATCAGGTTATCCAGACGCTCGCGCGAAGCCAGCGTGAGAGCGCCCAGCGATTCGGGCTCATCCGATTCACCGTCGCCCATGAACGCCCAGATCTTGCGCGGAGTCTTCTCGATAATGCCGCGATTCTCCAGGTACCGCATGAAGCGCGCCTGATAAATCGAGTTGATGGGACCCAGGCCCATCGACACCGTGGGGAACTGCCAGAAGTCCGGCATCAGCCACGGGTGCGGATAGGAGGACAGACCAGGATGGTCGCGCAGTTCGTGCCGGAAGTTGAGCAGATGCTGCTCCGTCAGCCGGCCCTCGATAAACGCGCGGGCATACATTCCGGGCGAGGAGTGGCCCTGGTAGTAAACCAGGTCGCCGGGCTGGTTGCCGTACGAACCGTGAAAGAAGTGATTCTGCCCAACTTCCACCAGCGTCGCCAGCGACGCATAGGTGGAGATGTGTCCGCCAATGTTGTCGTCGTACTTGTTGGCGCGAACAACCATCGCCAGTGCGTTCCAGCGGATGTAATTCTTGAGGTTCCTCTCCAGTTCGCGATTACCTGGGTACGGGACTTCCTGATGGGTCGGAATCGTGTTGACGTAGGGAGTGTTGAGGCGCAGCGGAGCGGTCACGCCGAACTCGGCGGCGCGTTGATTCAGTCGCTGCAGCAGGTAAGAAGCCCTGTCGGGCCCTGCTTCATCGATCACCTCGTCGAGAGACTCGAGCCACTCGTTGGTTTCTTGTGGATTCAGGTCCTCGGATGCTACTCGTGTGTGTTTGAGCATGAGCGGGGGTCTCTATACAAGATACCGTTGCCTGGTGCACGGTCGCAAATTAGGACTCGCCCGGTCGGATTAGGGCGGTTCGTATCTCGCGTTACGGTGGAGAAAGCGCATGGAACTGTATATTTTGCGGCATGGAATCGCGGAAGACGGGTCGGGAATACGCGATGAGGACCGGGAACTGACACCGCGGGGGCGCGACGAACTGTGCGCTCTGCTCCGGCTGGCTGCCCGCGGCAGGGTGCAGCCATCGCTTATCCTGACCAGCCCTCTGGTGCGGGCCGTGCAGACCGCGGAAATCGCGGCGCTGGAGTTTCGCTATAAAGGGGAGCTGCTGGGGACTGACACGCTGATACCGGAGGCGGACCCCTGGGACTTCTGGTCCGAGCTTCGGCTGCACCGCGATCAGCCCGCCGTCCTGCTGGCGAGCCACAACCCGCTCTGCTCGCGGCTGCCGGGGTTCCTGCTCAGCTGTCCGGCGATGCAGGTGCACTTTGACAAGGGCGCGATGGCGCGCATCGATCTCGACCGCCTGGGCGCTGAGCCCCGGGGCGTCCTGCGCTGGATGCTGACGCCCCGTTTCGCTCATTAGACTTCGCCATTACTGCTGCAACATGGTGAGCATCCGTCGCACCTGCGGAGCGCGCTCAGTGTGCCCCGCACTCAGATATCCGTTCAACAGTCCCCTTGCTTCTGTCTTTTTACCCTGGTTGGCATACACCCAGGCAAGGGCGATGTTGGCGGCCGGAAAATGATCGAGGCTGGCGCGCAACAGACCGACGGTCTCATCCGTGTACTGTTCTTTTTTGTAAAGCGCGAGCGCCAGGATGTACCGTGCCTTCGGATCGTCCGATGCGAGCTGGAACGCTCGCCGGGCCGCCCGCTCGGCATCAGCCACCTTCTGTTTGCTCAACAAGACAACAGCCAGGTTGGTCTGCACCCTGGCGCTCGCCGGATCGATCTCCTGAGCCTTCGTCAGGACGGCCAACGCATCGTCGCTTCGGTCGGTCTGAATGTAGCGGGAGCCGAGGTTGTTCAACGCTTCCACATAGTTCGGGTCGATTTCGACCGCCTTTAGCAAATGCCCGATGACGGTCTGATGATCGTCGCCTGCCCGGACCGCTTTTTCGAACTCCTTCTTCGCGGCTTTCGGTACGTTGTGGGACAACCGGTGCAGTGAAACAGACGATTCTCCGTTGCCTGGCACGGGAGCGCCGCCTGGTGCTTCCGGGACATGAATCGTCAGAGGTCCGGCATTGGGATGAATACTTACGGACTGCGTTGTGATCTCGCGGCCATTGGCTCCGCGGACAGTTTCGAGCTGTGCCGCTGCCGCCGGGAACCCGGTGAACAGGACCAAAGCAAAAAGACACAAATGACGCACGGGTATAGCCTCCGAAAACGAAGTAAGTTTTGGTAGTAACCACGGGGTCTTATGGTTTGAAATGGGCGTACTACGCCCGCCCCGCTTGTACATGGCTGGGAATAACTCGACTCGAGGTCCCCGCCATCGGAGCGGGGACCAGTTTTGGGACCAGACGGAAGAAGGATCAGGCGGCCATTTGGCCGGAGCGTTGGGAGCTTTGGAGAATCCAGCTTAACGGTGAGGATTCGAACGGGGCGGCGCAGTAATCGTCCGCGCCAGACTCGAGGGCATCGAGCCAGTCATTCACTTCCGGGTGGCGACTCACGACAATGATGATCCGCGCGGGCCCGTCCGCGCGCAAACGAGTCACAATTTCGACATTTGAAGGACAGAAAACCACGCCCGCACCGGCAGGAATACTCGATACCGTGCGAACTTCGCGGCAAACAGGCGCTAACGCCCCGGTCAGTTCCGATGCCAAATCGGGACTGAGAGCGTAAAGGAAAACGTCGAGACCTTTCGTAAGTTTCATAAAGTTAGCCGATCTTCTGTGGAACTGAACTCAGCGGGGAGGGCCACGTCGGCGAGGACGAACAATTAGCCTACGAATGCAGTGTATCCGTCTGCTTTTATAGTGTACTGACAGCGGGGTGAATACTCAATGAAAAGATTTCGATGGGGGGTATTCGAAAAAAGAGGCTCGCCGTCACCAGAATGGAACGGCGAGCCTGTCTGAGAAGGGATTATTGAACTGTGATCTTATGCGCCGACAGCGTGGCGCCCAGCGCCTGATCCAGCCGCGTCACGCTTTTGTTGAAGTCGAGCCGCGCCACTACGGCACGCCGCCGCGAGTCGGCATACTCGTTCTGGCGAGTCAGTACAAGGAAGTTAGTGGATTCACCGGTTTGATACAGCCGCCGCTCGCTGTCCAGCTTCTCCTTCGCGGCGCGAGCACTGGATTCCGCGGCGGAGATTCGCTGTCTGGCGGACTCAATTCCCTGCAACGCATTTCGCACCTGGGCTTCGATTAACTGCTCCGCCCGCGCACGTTCCAGACGTAGCCGTTTTTCGTTTATCAGCGTCTGGCCATAATTAGCGTCGGCGGCGCGATTTCGGATATTGAAATCGATACTCACTCCCACCTGAAACGACTGGTAATTTCCACCAAACAAGTTATTCAGCGTCGTACCATACCCACCCACCAGTGCTCCAGGAACCGAACCAAAGTTGGCCGGAGCAACAGGTGGCAGCCCCTGCGCCGCCGAGAGCTGGTTCAGCCGCGAGTAGATCGGCGTGTTGATGTCGGCAAACGGGTTCGCTCCGCTGCTCACAGTACCTGCAAGGCCGTTCAGCGAGTATTGTGCGATCGCATTGATCTCGGGCTTGCGCTGATTGGCCGCCAGTTCCTTCTGGACGTCGTTGATGCCAGTTCGCACAGTGACGGCTTTCAGTTCCGGACGTTCCTTCAGTGCACGGCTGGTGGCCTCGCGAAGATCCTGGGTGACAGGCTCCAGCAGTTTGTCGTCTACCGGGATGAGGGCTTCGCCCCAGATGGACGCCACACGCTCCGGCGCGATCAGCGTCTTCAGGTTGTTCTCCGCCTCCGTCACAACAGCGAGCGAGGCGTACCAGGTGTCGACACGCCGCTCCAGTTCTGCTTCAGCGGCTGAGATCTCCACCGGCGCCAGCGTACCGCTGTTGACCAGCCTCTGATTAATGGCCAGTTGTTCCCTGCCCCAGCCCACCTGGTCCTGCGCCACTGTCACCGCCTCGCGGGCGGCGATCAGGTCGTAGTAGGCCTGCTGCGTACGACTGACAATGTCGATCACACGGTTCTCCAGGTCGACATTGGCCAGATCGACATTCTTCTTCCGGATCCGCAGTTCGGCGCGGTCGCGGTCGATGCGAAAATTCCGGAACAGCGGCTGCGTCACGCCGGCTGTCAGTACCGAGTTCAGAGTCGGATTGAAGCTGGTGAACGGATTCGTTGTGGTCAGCCGCTGGTTGTTGAAGTCGAGGTTTCCGCTGGTCCCGTAGTTGGGCAGCCGCTGCCGCAGCGACATGCTGCTGACAAAACTGCGGTTGGTCAGCTTGCCGCCCGCGCCCTGTAGTACGCTGGCCACGGGCGTGTTGTCGTTGCTGAACAGAGGCGCCCAGCGAAACGTCGGGTCGAACAGGCCACGCGCGGCCTGCACGCTCTGGATCGCGGTGTCGCGCGTGGTGCGCTCCACCTCGATGTCGAGATTATTTTCCAGGGCCATCTTGATCGTTTCGTCGAGCGCGATACGGCGCTCCGCGATGCTGACGCCAACGCGAGTGGGTGCGGCCGGGTCGGCGGCGACCAGCGTGAACGCACTCAGGGCGATAAACGCAGAACGGGCGGCAATAGTCAGGATTCGTTTCATTTGGTTCCAGTCCTTTGCGGTCAGTCACCAGACTGCGGTTGAACCTGCGGGCTGGGGGCGACAGGTCGCGTACGGCCGAACAGGCCGCGCACCCTGCCCCACAGCGAGAGGTGAGCCAGATCGTCAAACAGGGAATACGCCACCGGGGTGACCAGCAACGTCAGCAACAAACACAGCGTCTGTCCGCCGATCACGATGATGGCGACCGAGCGTCGAGACCCGGCCCCCGCGCCGCCGCCAAGGGCGAGCGGAATCATGCCCGCCACCAGCGCAGCCGTGGTCATCAGAATCGGGCGCAGACGGTCGAGACAGCCATGCATGATGGCATCGAGCCTGTCCATGCCCCCGGCGCGCAATGTCTTCACGTGGTCGATCTGCAGAATCGAATTCTTCTTCACGATGCCAAACAGCACCAGCACACCGACGGACGAGTAAATCACCGAGAAATTTTCGTTGAACAGCAACAGTGCGCCCAGCGCGAACGGCACCGACAGCGGCAGACTGATAAGAATTGTGATCGGATCGACGAAGCTTTCAAACTGCGCCGCCAGCACCATATACATGAATATGATGGACAGGATGAAGGCGAGGACAAAGTTCGAAGCCGCGCGCCCGAATTCCTTCGACTGCCCGATCAGCCCGGAGTCATAGCCGGAGGGCATGTTGAGCTCGTCGATTGTCTTGTTCAGTTCCACCAGAACCGTACTGAGCGCGGTCCCTTTCACCAGGTTGGCCGTGATCAGGATCTGCCGCTGGCGATTGTAGCGCTCAATCTGTG
>Ga0163150_10008372_pt1 | contig 11814 bp, 13 predicted proteins | sample OliLakLV19P2IB_FD_148628 | JGI IMG/M metagenome (GOLD analysis project Ga0163150, IMG submission 148628) | Freshwater microbial mat bacterial communities from Lake Vanda, McMurdo Dry Valleys, Antarctica - Oligotrophic Lake LV.19.P2.IB | ecosystem: Environmental > Aquatic > Freshwater > Lake >...
AGGTTGGCCTCTCGCAGGTTGGCCTCGAACAGGTCGGCCCCGGAAAGGTTGGCCCCGGACAGGTTGGCCTTGTACAGGTCGGCCCCGGAAAGGTTGGCCTTGCTCAGGTCGGCCCCGTACAGGTTGGCCTTGCTCAGGTCGGCCCCGTGCAGGCCAGCCCCGGACAGGTTGGCCCCGGACAGGTTGGCCTTGTACAGGTCGGCCTCTCGCAGGTTGGCCCCGGGGGCGATAGTGTACCCGTTAACGACGGTCATTCTGCACCGTCCATTCCTGACACCGGGCCGTCGTACAGCGTCCGCATCGTTCCCGCCCCGTGGTGATGTACCAGCGCGACTTCAGCCCAGTCTACCCCGTTCCTCTCCGTCAAGGTCACTTCTACTGCACCTTGCCAGCTGGCGGCGCGGGTGGCCAGGCCAGAGTTTTTGGTCCCCAGTCGGGAAGAAAGTCCCCGCCCACCCCTGATCGTTCCGCGAAAATGTGCCATTGTTACTTTTCCTCTTTCGGTTCAGGTTGTCCTACGTCCTGCCCTCTTTCGGTTCAGGTTGTCCTACGTCCTGCTCGTCGGGTTACGGCGGGGTGCCTATTGGTGCACCTCGGCTTCCTCCCGCGTGATGTAGAAGTGAATACCAGCGGCGCACTCCTGCCACCTGTCCGGGTTGTAGTCTGGTGCGGCAACGCTGGCCCCTGCCCAATATCGAAACGTTATGTCGTGCAACGAGAACCCCACTTCTGCCCCGATTACCTCTAGCACACGTGCGAACGGCGCCCGGCATTTGCGCCCCGTAGCGTTATGCCGTGGCGTGCCGTCCGGTATCAACAGTTTAACAAGCACCCCGTACTGACACAACTTCCACCCAACAACATCCCCAGTCGGCGGGACAATCAGGAGCCTAGCGGCAGCGACGGTGTCTATTGTTGCCCTGGAAAGGTTGGCCTCGAACAGGTTGGCCCCGGACAGGGTGGCCTTGCTCAGGTCGGCCCCGGACAGGTTGGCCTTGCTCAGGTCGGCCCCGTACAGGCCAGCCCCGGACAGGTTGGCCCCGGACAGGTTGGCCCCGGAAAGGTTGGCCTCTCGCAGGTTGGCCCCGGAAAGGTTGGCCTCTCGCAGGTTGGCCCCGGACAGGTTGGCCTCGAACAGGTCGGCCCCGTACAGGTCGGCCCCGGACAGGTCGGCCCCGTACAGGCCAGCCCCGGACAGGTTGGCCTTGCTCAGGTCGGCCCCGTACAGGCCGGCCCCGGAAAGGTTGGCCTTGTACAGGGTGGCCTTGTACAGGTTGGCCCCGGAAAGGTTGGCCCCGGAAAGGTTGGCCCCGGGGGCGATAGTGTACCCGTTAACGACGGTCATTCTGCACCGTCCATTCCTCTTTCGGCTCAGCTGAGAGCGCCGCTGCGATGTCGGTGTCATGCCTCATGAGGTCACTTCCTTCAGGGCGAGGGCGGTGGGAGAGATATTCGCAAACGAAATACGGTAGATCATTCGGCACCCTCCTTTAAGTTGGAAAAGCCACCGTGTATCGGGCGAGCGGTGCAGTAGTCCAGTACCTCGCCGCTCTTGTACTCGCCTCGCAGCAGCTCGTCAACCGTAAGCCCGATTGTGTGGGCGGCGCAATGGCCGTAGAAATCCCCGTTCTTTTTAAAATCGCGTTGAACGGCTCCCAAGGCGCCCCACATTGTAGGCGCCGCTATCCGGTAGCTACAGCTCTCGCCATCCCTGTCAGTTAGGGTAAGGAGGTAGACAGTAAGGCTTGACATATCTAGGCCCTCTTGAGTTAGGGTTAGAGAACCCGCCATGGATCCTCCTAGGGTTAAGGACGTTTCACCCTGACACGCCTCGTTCCGTTCCCGCTACGCCATATCCTACTGCTAGAACCGTGCCAGCCCAACGGCGCATGCTCCGGACAGGTCGGCGGATAGCGGCGAGGATGTCGGAGCGGTCGCCGAAAGCCGCAGAGTATGAAGGAAACTTCACGAAGTGTGGCAAAATCCGGACACTATGCAAATGGCTGTTATGTGGATGTTATGTGGATAAGTAGGGTAAAATGTGGATAATTACCCAGCAAAATGGCATTTTACCCAGCAAATACCCACCGCTGCGGACAGATTAAGTGTATGCTGCATAACGACATGACCACATCGGACACTCGCTGAAGGGTTAACCGCTCTACACGAGATTCTCAACCATTCTCAACTAGGTAAATATGGGCAAGCGCACGTGGCTAGGTGATAGGTCCCTTTTTGCTGGGTGAAGTGGTCGGACTCGGTCCCCAATGCCGCAAGCTATTACGCGCCAAGCGATTACGGCTGCCCACTAAAGCGGTTTCTCATGGGCGAATGGTGGTCGGGCTCACAAGGTACTTTAAGTGGACGCTGTAAGTCTATGTAAACGCGATGCTTAGGAAGATACAGGGCACCAAAGTACTTTGTCCTATAAAGCGTGTCATAATGGAACGTATGTGCGTCCGATAAAGCGTGTCATAATGGAACGTATGTGCGTCCGATAAAGCGTGTCATTATGACACACACGCCTGCCGGTGTGGCGTGCTCGCTCCAACACATTGTCGCGCCAGCACTACACCAAGCCCCCAGGCAGCTGTGCCTGGGGGCTTGGTGTAGCGTGTGATCGGGTGCGGTGTTAGACAGCCACGGCGCGCAACTCCTGGGTCCAGTCGGCTAGCGTGCGAGGGCCGTACTCCTCACGCGCCAGCGAGCGGGCCAGTGCCCGCACCTCGCGACGGATTTTTACCGCCACCGAGCCACGGGGGCCACGGTGCGCGGACAGGGTGGAGCCTCCGCCGTACAGTTTCCCGCAAACCTGCGGACCCAGGGTGCCGGGCTGGTGGGTCACGTCGTGGATATAGCCCTCGTCGGAGTGTGCCCAATATCGGCGGGTCCAGGTGCCACCGTCCGGGAGGGGGATCGTTAGCGTTGCTCGGGTGTGCCCGTCGGCGGTCACACGGTAGGCGGGGCTGGTGCGGGTGGTGGTGGTCGTCATGGCGCCACCTCGAGGGCAACGACACCCGCGCCAATACGCAGCCCGTTCGGCCTATGTGGCAAGGAGCGCTCGCCTCGGTGGGTGCCGTGGCGCCAATCGCACGGGGACGAGGAGCCGCCAGTTTGGAACACGCGCCACGTGCGGGTCATCGGCTGGAACACCGCCACCAGGCCGGGGAACAGGGAGGGGGTAGTAGTCGTCACGGTGTCACCTCAAGGTTAGGGTATGCCGTACCGTACTGCACGGCCCATGCCACTCCGCCTAGACGCCAGCCACCTAGCGTCTAGGCCACAAACAACCAGACGCCTGCAACTACCATGCCAAGCACCATGCCCACTACCACGCAGGATGCTTGGCATGGTAGTTGCAGGGCGGCAGCGTGGCATGGAAGTTGCTCCGGGTCAACCCCCCCCGGCGGGGTCGATGGAGTGCGGCGTTGGCGCTGGGGGGTACGTGACACCGCCCCCCCAAACTTCTCAGAAACCAAGAATCCTGAAAACTCCCTGCTCAGAAACCAAGAATCCTGAAAACTCCCTGCGCAGAAACCACACTCACGCCAGCAGCGCGTCGGCGGCCCTTCCCCCAAGATGCTCACACCGCTATGCTCCACCAAGACGCCTGACAATCTCTCGTAGACCAGGTACGCCCCCAATGGCCGGTAGACCCGTGCTCCGCAATCAACTGAAGTACCTCGAAGGGCTCGGCCCCGAGGGGGAGGAACAAGTCCTCTCGTGGATCGCCGAGGGCAGCACCGTCAAGCAGGTCGCCACCAAACTCGGCTTCCCGCCGAACTCCTTGACGGCGCTGTACAAGTGGCGCGACAAGACGCCCGTCCGCAAGGAGGCGTGGCACGAAGCCATGCGGATGCGGGCCAACACCCTCGCGGACGACACCTTGGAGATCGCCGACGACGCCTTGCCGGACGTGGACGAGTTGCGAAAAGCCGAGATCCGCATACGGGTCCGTCAGCACCTCGCCGCGGTCGGCGACCCCGACCGCTACGGCAAGAACCAGCAGATCAAGATCTCGGGGCAGGTTGAGCACTTCCACCTGACCGCCGTCAAAGAGGCCAACGCCGCCATCCAGGCCGCGGCGATCGAGAAGCTCCGCCTCTCTGCCGGGAGCCCCGCGCCCCTCCTCGCCGCCCTCTCCTCCGCGGACGAGGACGCCGACTACACGTTCCGTTCGTATGACGACCGCGACGACGACGACGAGTTGCGGGGCTTGCTCTAGGTGGCCGTAAAAGGCGCCGAGCTCCAGGCGTGGGTCGCCCGGTACTATCACAACCCCGAGCTGTTCGTGCGGGAGATGTGGGCGGTCAAGCCCTACGCCTGGCAGTGCGAGGTGTTGGCGGAAATAGCGAAAGGCACCCGGCGCATCGCGGTGCCGACCGGGCACGGCGTCGGCAAGACGGCGTTGGTGGCGTGGGGCTCGATCTGGTTCCTGCTGACGCGCTACCCCTGCAAGGTCGTGCAGACCGCGCCCTCCTCCGCCACCTTGGACGACGGATTGTTCGCCGAGACGGCGATGTGGATCAATCGTCTGCCGGACACCATCAAGGGCCTGCTCGAAGTCAAAGCCGACAGTATCGAGTTGCGGAGCGACCCGAAGACGGCGTTCCTGACCGCCCGGACCTCCCGCGCCGAGAAGCCCGAGGCCCTCGCCGGTATCCACTCCGACAACATGCTGTTCGCGTGCGACGAGGCCTCCGGCATCCCGGACGAGGTGTTCTCGGCAGGGCAGGGGTCCATGTCGGCGGTGACGGCGATCACCATGCTGACCGGCAACCCGACACGGGCCACGGGCTACTTCGCGGACGCGATTTCGAGCGGCAAGGACGTGATCTGGTGGGTCCGGGAGGTGTCGTGCCTGGAGGTGCTCAACGAGCACCCCAACGCGCCGTCCGAGGAGTTCGTCGAGGAGATGAAGCTCCTCTACGGCGAAAGCTCCAACACCTACCGTTTCCGGGTGCTCGGCAAGCTGCCGCTCTCCGACGACGAGGTGATCATCCCCTTGGAATTGGTGCAGCAGGCGATGAGGCGGGATGTCATCCCCTCCGCCACCGCGCCAATGTACTGGGGGCTGGACGTGGCCCGGCTGGGCAAGAACGAATCGGCACTCGCCAAGCGGCGGGGCCACGTCATGCCGGAGCCGGTGCGGTTGTTCCGGGAACTGGACACCATGCAGTTGTGCGGGCAGATCGCCGCCATGTACCAGGGCACCGCCCTCAAGGATCGCCCCGCCGAGATTCTGGTGGACGGCATCGGGCTAGGCGCCGGGGTGGTCGATCGGCTGCGCGAACTCGGGCTCCCCGCGGTCGGCATCAACGTCTCCGAGCGCAAGAGTCTCTCCAACGCCTACTACAACCTCAAGGCGGAGCTCTGGTACACGGGGCGGGCGTGGTTTGCGAGCTTGATGGTGCGGATCGAGGTGGACCGCGAGGACCACTTCATTAAAGGGCTGACGACCGTCAAGCCAGAGAACCACTCGACTGGCCTGCTCATCGTCGAGCCGAAAGAGAAGACGCTCCGCCGCATCGGCAAGAAAGAGGAACGGCGGCTCGACGCCGCGGACTCCTTCATCCTCACCTTCGCCGGGCAGGCCGTCGCTGCCGCCTACGGCAGCGATCGACACGTCAACTGGAACCAGCCGGTTACTCGCGGCAGGAAGATGATCGCCTGATGCCCGAACACTACGACACCGAAGACACCGAGCAGTCCGACCCCGAGATCCTCGACCGCGAGGAGCTCCAGGGCCACATCAAACTGGCACTGGACGACGCCGCGGACTACGTGGAGAACGAGTTGGGGGTGCTGCGGGCCGAGGCGACCCTGCGCTACAAGGGGGCGCCGTACGGCGACGAGGAGGACGGTCGATCAAGCATCGTTTCCCGTGTGCTCCGCGATGCCGTCATGCAAGTGCTCCCGTCGCTCATGGACATCTTCGCCGGGCCGGAGCATGTCGTCGAGTTCGAGCCGGAGCGGGCCGATGCCGAGGACGCCGCCAAGCAGCGCACCGACTACATCAATCTGGTCTTCACCCGCCGCAATCCCGGCTTCGCCATCCTCTACGGCGGCGTCAAGGACGCCTTGATCCGGCGCTACGCCGTGTTCAAGTGGTGGCAGGACGAGCGGGTCGATGTCCGCAGCGACGCCTATCACGGCCTGCTCGAAAATCAGGTCATGGAGCTGTCCAACAACCCGGACGTGGTGGACATCTCGTTCGAGGTGGACGGCGCCGTCGAGATCCCGCCTGACGCGGACAGTCTGGTGCCCGATCCAATGTCGCCCGATGCGCCCCCGCCCTCCCCGACCGAGATGAAGACCTACAAGGTCCGGGTCAAGATGCGGCGGGAGCAGGGTTGGCCGAGAGTCGCGTTGATCCCTGGCGAGGAGTTTCTGATCGACCGCTACGCCACCGGGATCGAGGACGCCAAGATCGTCGCACACCGGCAGGGCGTCTCTCGTAGCGATCTCGTCGCATTGGGGTACAGCCCCACGTTCATCGAGGAGCACGAAGGCAGCGGCGCCTTCACCTTCGAGACCGCCGCCGAGCCGATGGCGCGGGACGGGCAGAAGCTCCGCCTCGGCACCGACGAGGTGGGCGGCAACCGCGACCTCGACGAGATCCTCTACACCGAGGTCTGGCTCCGCGTCGATCAGGACGGCGACGGCATTGCCGAACTCCACAAAATCTGTTGCCTCGGCGACCACTACTTCATCGCCAAGATCGAGGACGCGGACGAGATTCCCTTCGCGGTCATGTCGCCGGACCCCGAGCCGCACGAGTTCGCGGGGCAGGGCTACTTCGAGATCCTCGAAGACATCCAGCGGATCGACACGGTGCTGACTCGCTCGACGCTCGACGGCGCCATCCAGGCGAACATGCCGCGGCTGGCGATCAACGAGCAGTTGGTTAACCTCGCCGACGTGCTCAACACGGAGTTGGGCGCCGTTATCCGATCCAAAGGCGATCCGCGGGTAACGATTGCCCCGGTTGAGACCCCCTTCAACGGCATGGTCAACCTCTCGCTCCTCGAATACTTCCGCACGGTCAAGGAGGAGCGGGCCGGGATCCCCCGCGCCAGCGTCGGACTCGACGCTGACGCGCTGCAATCCACCACCCGCGCCGCTGTTACCGCCCAAGTCAGCGCCGGACAGCAGCGGATCAAGCTGCTGGCCCGCGTCTTCGCCGAAACCGGCATCAAGCCGGTGTTCATGGGCCTCCAGAGGCTTGTCATGCGGCACCAGAACGTCGCCGAGATCGTTCGACTGCGTGGCAAGTACGTCGAGGTCGATCCGAGCACCTGGAACGCGCCGTTGGACCTCCGCGTCAACGTCGGATTGGGCACCGGAGCGATCGAGGAGCGCATGGCGCGGCTCCAGGTCATCGCCGCCGAGCAAAAAGAGATCCTCCTGACCCTCGGCCCCGCGAATCCGCTCGTCACGCTCGATCGCTTCCGCAATACTCTCGCCAAGATGGCCGAATTGACGGCGGAAGGCGATCCCGACACCTTTTTCGGCGAGATCCCGCAGGGGTACGTGCCCCCGGAGCCCGAGACCCCGCCCGACCCGGCGCTATTGCTCGCCGAGGCGCAGGCGAAGGAAATCGAGGCCCGGATTCAGATCGAGCAAATGAAGGTGGCCCAGCAGCGCGAGGAAATGCACCTCAAGGACGGGCAGGAGCGGGCCAAGATCAGTGCCAACATCCACATCGAGGCGATGAAGCTCGAAGCCCAGTACAGCATCGACATCCAGGAGCAGCGGATCTCTGCCGCGGTCGAAGCGGCGCGGCAGGAGTCCGACGAACGTATCGCCACGACTCAAGCGCAGGTCCAGGCGGCGCAGGGAGGCCCCAGTGCTCAGTAAGCTCCGGCAACTGTTATCCCCGAAGTCTTTTTCGGAGAAGTTGCGGCTGGGACAGGCCGCGGAAGCGTGGGCAGGCGACGAGGTGCTTGATACCGCCCTCGCCAAGCAGCGGGACACCGTGATCCATCAGTGGATTGGCTCCCGTGACCCCGAAACCCGTGAACGGGCGTGGCTGTTGATGCAGGCTATCAACACCCACGCCGCCGCCCTCGCCGAGATCGTGCTGGAGGCGGAAAACGCCAGGGCCGAGCGGGCGCACGACGAACGACGCGACAAGAAATCCAAGTAGGGCTTGATTCCTCATACGACCACGGAGTACACTCATGGCAGTGAAGGCGGAAGGTGCTGCGACCTCCCCGGAGAGCAGCGAGACCACGATCGCCGATGACGGCAGCATAGACTCCCTCTTTGACGCGATGTTGCTCGACGAGGAGGACGAGAAGGAGCCGGACGCTCCGGCAGCGAAGGACGAGCCGGAGGAAGACACGCTGGAGGAGGACGCCTCAGACGAGGACACCGATCCCGACAGCGAGGACGACGAGGAGCAGGACGACGACGCTGACGCGCTTCTGGATGAAGCCGAGGAGCCCGCCGCCCCGAAAGCGAAGGACATCAGCCAAGAACTCATCACGGTCAGGCCGGACGGGATCGAGGAAAAGGTTACGGTGGCCGAAGCCGCGCAGGGGTACATGCGGACCAAGGACTACACCAAGAAGACGATGGTGGTCGCCGACATAAAGAAGGAAGCGGAGGCGGCGCGGACAGAGTACACGGACCTGATCGGGAAGTGGAAGACCTTTCTGGATCAGACCCTTGTCACCGAGAATAGGCCCGACCCCAAGCTGCGCGAGGAGAACCCAGGCGAATACGCGGCCCAACTCGCCGAATGGAATGAGTTGGAGACCCAGCGGAAGGTTGCCGAGGGTGTTCTCAACGAGAAGCAGCGGGAGGAGCACGCCACGCAGGCAGAAGCGAAGCAGCGGTTTGTCGAGAGCCAGTACGCGGTGCTGGTCGAGAAATTGCCGCATTGGAAAGACCCGGACGTTGCCAAGCGGGAAGCCAAGGTGATTCGGCAGTACGCCTTGGATATCGGATTCGCCGAGGAAGACCTGGCCCAGTTGCACTTCGCCCCCGCCATTTTGACGTTGCGGAAAGCGGCGTTGCACGACAAGCAGAAGTCCAAGGCGATGAAGATGATCCGCCCGGCCAGTCCAACGAAAACTTTGACCCCCAGTGCCAAGAGCAGCAAGAGCGCAGGAGGGAAGACCCCTCCCATCAAGAAACTCGCCGCCCGGCTCCGCAGTAGCGGGAGCCCCGACGACTACATGAGCCTCCTGTTGGCTTCTGACACTCTCAACGACCTGAAGAACTAACGCCCCTTTGGGGCAGGACTCATCATCATGGCAATTCTCAAGACGTTCACTGTCATCGGTATGCGCGAGGAGCTGGCCGATCGTATCTGGGACATCTCCCCGGAAGCGACCCCGTTCATGTCGAACGCCAAAAAGGGCACGGTCAGGGCGACCCTCTCCGAGTGGCTGATCGACGAGCTTACCGCTCCCGACACTGCCAACGCCAAGGTCCAGGGCTACGACGTGACCGCCGAAGACACGATTACCCAGCCTGTCCGGCTCGGCAACCGCACTCAGATCAGCGACAAGACCGCGAAGGTCGCCAAGACCGTCGAGGCCGTGAACAAGGCTGGTCGGCGCGCCGAGATGGCGCGGGCACTGTCGCGGAAGATGGTCGAACTCAAGCGCGACATCGAGAGCATCCTGCTCTCCAACCAGATAGCCTACGCAGGCACCGCCTCCGCCGCCTCCACCACGGGTTCCGTGCTGGCGTTCATCAAGACCAACGTCAACAAGGCGGGCGACGGGACGAACCCAAGCTATACCTCCTTGCCGGACGCTCTTCGCGTAGACGGCACCCCGCGCCCGTTCACTGAGACTATCCACAAGGACGTGCTGGAGCAGATGTGGATCGAAGGCGCGGATCCGTCCATCGTCATGGTCGGCGCGGTGCAGAAGGGTGTCGCTTCCACCTTCACTGGCATCGCTCAGATCCGCAAGGCAGTCGAGGGCTTGAAGCAGGCCGCGATCATCGGCGCGGCGGACGTGTACGTTGGCGACTTCGGCGAAGTGACGTTCGTGCCGAACCGCTGGATGCGCCCCATCGACGCGCTGTACCTCGACAAGTCCATGTACGAGTTCGCCACCCTCCGTGGGTTCGACACGATCCCGCTGGCGATCATGGGCGACAGCGATCGGCGCCTCGTCAACGTCGAGTACATGCTGAAGGTGTACAACGAAAAGGGCCTCGGCTTGGCGACTGACCTCGCCTAATCGGGGGTAGACAGGGCATAGTCAGGCTAATAGGCAAGCAGCCGGGGTCTCTCCGGAAATGGGGGTTCGACTCCCCCCTATGCTCATACCGCACAGCACCTTGAGTGATTTATCATTCTGGCAAGGACACCTGTGACCTCACCAATCCTGTTCGACCACGATCCACTGACCGGCACGGAGACGTGGTGGCACTTCGACCCCACTACCGAGGTCGCCACGTTGGAGACGCGCCGCGACGTGGGGGACATCACCGAGTTCAACAAGGGATCGTTTAACCAGTACGACGAGCGGGCGCCGTGGGAGAGCGAAGTCCACAACAAGGTCGCTTCCATCCCCGACTTCCTGTTCTACCAGCTATCCGCCACGCTCGGTCTGCCAAAAGAGAACCCGAAGGCGTGGAAGAAGTGGTTGAACGACAAGGACAACCTGGCGTTCCGCACCCGTCCGGGTAGGGTCTGATGACCTACACCGAACTCCAGACCAACGTCGCCGCATGGCTCAACCGCGAAGACTTGACCGCGGCGATCCCGACCTTCATCGCCTTCGCGGAAGTGATGTTCGATCGGCAGATCCGCATCCGGGAGATGCTGACCCGCGACACGGCGACCGCGGACGAGGACTACGAGGAACTTCCGACCGATTTCCTCGAACTCAAGTCGATCCGGTTCAACACCAACCCGAACGTCGTGCCGGTCTACGCCGCCCCCTACGCGCTGGAAAACCTGCGGTCACGCTACTACGGCACGGGCGGCACCCCGAGGCACTACACGATCCTCGGCAGCCAGATCCTCTTTGATCGGACGCCGACCGGGGCACCTGTTCTTGACATTACCTCCTACGTTCGGCTGCCGCGGCTGTCCGGTACGCAGGCGACGAACGCCCTACTGACCAACCACCCCGACATTTACCTCTACGCTACGCTGATGCAAGCGGAGCCGTACCTCAAGAACGACGAGCGACTGCCGACATGGGTTGCCTTGTATGAGAAGGGGCGGGACGACCTGCACACCGCCGATCGCGCCGCAGAAGCAAGTCCCAGCCCTCTCATCATGCAGCCCCGCAAGCCGATATGCTGGTAACGCCGCTGCGTTGGTAGCCAACTTCTAGCAAGGAATACACCATGCCCTCTGCCATTTCTCTCGGAGCACTGGATCTCGTAGCTGTTGGCGCCGCTACCCGGCAAATCGGGGGTGGAGACGTGGAGCAGGCGTCGATGGTGATCATCCAGATCGTCGGTGCTTTTACCGCTACGATCACAGTGCAGGGCTCCTTGGACGGCAGCACCTGGGTCAGCCTCCTCGCCCGGCCCGTTGGGTCCACCACTGCGGCTAGTACCATTACTGTCCCTGGCCTCTACCAGATCGAGGCGAGCGGCGTAGCGGAAGTGCGGCTGTCGTGGCCTGGGACCGGGGTGGGGGCGCCGACCCTGTTCTACCGGGCGGTCGTCGGATGAGATTTGGTCTTAATGGAAGGTTTGGGAGAGGCGCGGTGCGTCAGTACCCGCCGGTAGGCTCTGAAATCGTGGCCCATGTCACGATCACGAGTGGCACGCCGCCGAGTCTGGGGCAGGGCGACACGTTTCAGTTAGTGTGGTTGGTGGAGAGTGGCC
>Ga0163150_10008373_pt1 | contig 11814 bp, 11 predicted proteins | sample OliLakLV19P2IB_FD_148628 | JGI IMG/M metagenome (GOLD analysis project Ga0163150, IMG submission 148628) | Freshwater microbial mat bacterial communities from Lake Vanda, McMurdo Dry Valleys, Antarctica - Oligotrophic Lake LV.19.P2.IB | ecosystem: Environmental > Aquatic > Freshwater > Lake >...
GGCGTGCCAGCACTTGCTGAGCCGCCAGCCGCCTATCTTCGGGGCCGCGGGTGGCGCGGCGGGCGGCCCAGGCGATCCGAGCGAGTTTACCCGCGCGGGCGATTGTTTGGATACCGGTCTTGATGCTCATGGTATTCACGAATGTAGAGGCTTGATCGGCCGAGGATTCTCACGCAGCCTGGGTATGAAGTTCTGCTTCCACTGCCGCGATGATGGCGTCGGGAATTCCTTCCAGTGGAACGATCTGCTCGGCGCCGCCGTTGGTCGCCAGGCCGGGGTCGTGATTGATGACGCGGGCGATTTCACACAGTTCAGCATTGGGCTTTTGCAGGACACTAATCACCTTCACCGCCGCCACCGGCAGCGAAGGAACCGTGAGCACCTGCGCCAGAATGTTGTCGCGTTGGTTCAAAGCTCACCCTCCGATCCGTTCTTACGAATCGTCGTTCGCCCCAGGCCCATGTACAGCGACATGGTGCGCGGCTCGGTGCCTCCAACATCTTCGGCGGCCAGCATGAGGCCGTTCTTCCAGAGCACTTTGCGAAACGTCGTCATGTTGCGCTCGCCGATTTTGAACCGCCCTACTTGATCCATCGGGCTGCCTGCACCGGCGACCTTAATCGTCATGCGACTACCGATGGCACCCAGATCCATCACCGCCTGGAGCAGCGCGATCACGCCGGTGTCCACAAACATGCACGGGCGTTTGACCGCTTTGTCGGCCTCGATTTTCGAACTGGGCAGCATGCAGTGGATTAAACCACCCACACCCGCTTCGGGATCAAACACGCTGACTCCCACACAGGAGCCCAGCGAGTAGGTCACCAGGATCTCGCGCACGTCATTGGACACGAGCATTTCGCCAATGCCTGCCACGCGGATCCCTTCTCGAGTTGAACTGCCGACTTGAACGGGCATGAGGACTCTTTCAATACGGGGCCAGTCCATCACTTGATGGGGCGGTAGGTCGAAGCACCGTCACGGGAAAACAGATGAGCCGATCGCGTGAGACCTTCAGAATGTCCCACCATCAGATAACCATCGGGCCGCAGCAGCCGGTGAAACTCAGCGAGTAGCGCATCACGTACCTGGTCGTCGAAATAGATCATCACATTGCGACAGAAGATGATGTCCATCGGTCCCTTCATGGGAAACGGGGGGAGCGACAGATTCATCCTTCGAAAGACAATCATCTCGCGCAGCTGCGGCGAAACGCGGTAGGCATCGTCGCCTTCGCCGGCGACCTTTTGCATGTGCTTTCGGCGTTGTTCAGCAGGGATAGACTCGACGCGCTTGATCCCGTAAACACCTGCCTGCGCTTCGGCGAGCACGCGAGTCGAAATGTCGGTCGCGAGAATCTTGATGTTGGTGGGCTGTCGTATCTCGCCTGCCACATCGCGAGCCGTCATCGCCAGCGTGTAAGGCTCTTCGCCGGTAGAGCACGCCGCCGACCAGAACCGAAATCGCCGCTGTCCTGCATCGAGCCAGCCTCGCATCGCATCTCGAACCATTTCGAAATGCTTCGACTCTCGATAAAAGGACGTCACATTCGTGGAGATTGCGTCGAGCAGATGGACGATCTCTTCGGTCATGGATCGTTCGAGGTATTGGACATATTCCAGTTCACTACCAAGTCCCAGAACCCGAAGGCGATTGGCGATGCGCGACGCCACCATCGTTGACTTGCCGTCGCGAATGCGGATGCCGCTCTGGTCGTAAACGATCTGACACAGTCTTTCGTAGCAACTTGTATCCATGAGATTCATTGAGGGCAGAAGTTGAGTACCGGTGCAGATCGCCTAACGCTTTGAAACTGAACTGCGGCTATTAGTCGAGCCAAAAACGCCTGGAGCGGGCCCTTAATCCGGCTCCCGCCCCAGGCGTCTGAAGGATGGGGAGATCAGAACTCGTTGAGTTCATCGTCATCGAGTGGAATGGCCTGCTGAGGACGCTTGCCACCGCTAGATGCACCAGCACCGACGAGCTTTCGCGCTGGGGCTGAGGGCGTGTGCTTCACCGCAGGCTTGGAGGTCAGCCGAGCGGGCTGGGCCTTTTGCTTCACGGGTGGAGTTGACTGCTCACCAAGGTTGAAGGTGGACACCAGTTGCATCAACTGTTCGACCTGACCGTCGAGTTGACCGGCAGCCGCAGCCGATTCTTCACTGCTGGCGGCGTTGGCCTGCGTCACTTTGTTCATCTGATCCACAGCATCGTTGACCTGCTTGATACCGTCGCTCTGCTCCTTGCTGGCGGCGGCGATCTCGCTGATCAGGCCGTTGACCTTGGTGGAACCTTCGACGATTTCGCTGAGAATAACGCGCACCTGCTCCGTGATGCTCACACCGTTCTTCGCGTTCTCGGTGCCCTTCTCGATCAGGGCAGCAGTGTTCTTGGCGGCCTCGGCACTGCGCTGAGCCAGTGAGCGCACTTCCTCGGCAACCACGGCGAATCCCTTGCCTGCATCACCGGCGCGAGCCGCTTCGACTGCTGCGTTGAGTGCCAGCAGGTTCGTCTGGAAGGCGATTTCGTCGATCGTCTTGATGATCTTGGAGGTCTCGATGCTCGAAGCCTGGATCGAATCGATCGCTTCTTTCATCTTCTGCATGGTCTCGTTGCCCTTCTGAGCTGAGGCCTGCGAGGCGCTCGCCAGGTTCTTTGCCTGGTTGGCATTGTCAGCATTCTGAGCCGTCATTGAGGACATCTCTTCCAGCGAGGCGGAGATTTCTTCAATCGAACTGGCTTGAGTGTTGGCACCTTCAGCGAGCTTCTGCGTGCCTTCGGTGATCTGACCGCTGGCGGAAGCGACTTGGCCGGAGGCATCAGCCACCTGCGAAAGAGCATCCTGAAGCGTCTGTGCCGCCTTGTTCAGATTGTTTTTGATCTTCGCGTGATCGCCCTTGTACTCGCCGGTAACGCGAACTGTCAGATCCTGAGCGGCGATGGATTCCAGCACCTGGCTGGCTTCGTTCACGGGACGAACGATGGCGTCAACGATCTCATTGATGCCGGACATCATCGGCTTGTAAACGTTGTTGAGAACATTCACGTCGCCGCGAACCGACAGGTCGCCGCGCTCAGAGGCATCGATGAGTTTCTTGACCTCGGAGGCATACAACTCACGGGCGTTGAAGTCGGTCCACTCCACACCGTTGCCCATGTAGTTACCGTTGTCATCCAGAAGCGCCGAAGCCGTGACGCCGAAGGTAAGCGGGCCCAGTTTCAATTCACTCACCACCGGCAGGTTGCGGACATCACGCAGCACGCGCTGCTGATGCGACGGGTTCTTGTGGAAGCTGTCGATGCAGATGCCGATCAGTTTTTCGGTATCAAACTGCGGGAGAAACTTTCGGATTTCGCTCTGGTACTTTCTGAGCATCTCCAGGACTGCGGGATTGACATAGGTGATCTTCAGATCTTTATCGCAGGCCATGAACATCGCCGACGCGCCTTGCAACATGGAAGCGAGCGACTTGGCACGCGTTGAAGCATCCTTTTGTGCAGTGATGTCAGTGGCGAACTTGACGACTTTGTATGGCTTGCCATCGGCGTCGAAGATGGGGTTGTAGGAAGCCTGAATCCAGATCACCTTGCCACCCTTGCCGATGCGCTTGAATTCGGCAGCCTGGAACTCACCGCGATTGAGTTTCTCCCAGAACGCTGCGTACTCACTGCTGCGACCATATTCAGGCTCGACGAACATGCGGTGGTGCTGGCCCTTGACTTCCTCAAGCCGGTAGCCCAAGCAATTGAGGAAATTGTCGTTGGCGGTGAGGATCGTTCCATCGAGACGGAACTCGATCACCGCTTGCGCCTTGCCGATGGCAGCCAGTTGACCTTCGAAGTTTGCGCTGCGCAGCTTGGCCTCAGTGATGTCGGTGGCGAACTTGACGATTTTGTATGGCTTGCCGCTGGCATCAAAGATGGGGTTGTACGATGCCTGAATCCAGATGACCTTGCCACCCTTGGCAATGCGCTTGAACTCGGCAGACTGGAATTCGCCACGACCAAGTTTGTCCCAGAACGCTGCGTACTCACTGCTGCGACTGTATTCAGGCTCGACGAACATCCGGTGATGCTGGCCTTTGATTTCTTCGATGCGGTAGCCCAGGCAATTGAGGAAATTGTCGTTGGCATCGATGATGGTGCCGTCGAGATTGAATTCAATAACAGCCTGCGATTTGCGGATAGCAGCAACCTGGCTGGCCAGTTCGAGCACATTGCTTTTGCTCGAGGGCTTGCTGGTGGTGGTTGCCGATGCCTTCTTTGCGGGAGCTTTCTGATTGGTCTTGGTCCTGGACATGGAAGATATTCCTTTTAGGGGTTGATCAGTTGGGTTTAAGTTGAAAAGTGAAGTTGGGTCTATTGACAGATCAGGCTGCGACGGCGGCAGTGGCGGCTGTGGCGGCTGTAGCGGCTGTGGCGGCTGTAGCGGCGATCTGAAGAACGCCATCCGTGCTCAGTACCTTTTCGACATTCAGGAGAATGGCGACTTTGCCGTTGGTCTTGGCCATGCCACGGATGAAGGTGGCGGTGACTTCGCCACCAAAGGATGGCGTTGGCTCGATGCTTTCGTCGGCGATGTTGAGCACTTCAGAAACGGCATCGACGAGAATGCCCATCTGCGAAGTGACGTCTGCAGTGACCAGATCGACGACGATGATGCATGTCTGCTCCGTGTCCGCCGTCTTCTCCATGGCGAACTTGGAGCGCAGATCGATGACGGGAATGATCTTGCCTCGTAGATTGATCACACCACGGATGTGGCTGGGTGTACGCGGCACTGGCGTGACATCCATCAGCCCGATGATCTCGCGGACCTTGAGAATCTCTAGGCCGTAAATCTCGTTGCCGAGTTGGAATGTCAGGTACTTCCCTGCCAGACCCGAGGGTGCCTGATTCGCTGTTCGCTGTGGCGCCTGCATGTCGCTGCCTCCCTGAAAGTGTTTGATGATCGGTCGAGTCGCTGCGTTGCCAACGTATTCGTCGTCACACTTTTGGGGAGCGGGCTATGGGTATTTCCGCGACCGGCATCAAATTCCCTGCGATCCTTCTCGCGGCGAGCTGTCGCTTATCTACATATGAGGCCCCTGTGCCATGCAATCGCCATTACAGGAGGACTCGAACTTCCATCAAGTTTTTCTTATGGGAGAAAACACCCATCACGGGTTCATCCTGCATGTCCGAAATAAACCATCGAACAGCACTCCGATCCAATCCAATCCAGCGGAATAACCACGCCATGCCCACACCCGAAATCCAGGAACTGACCCGTTTTCTCTCGGAAGGCATTGTGCTTGCTGAGCCCGAAGAACTACAGCATCTCGCAGACCTTCATGAAAAGCTCTCGCTGATCGCAGCACTCTTGCGCCCCGACAGCCCGCAGCTCTCTACAACGGCAACGGACGCGGCGGCTGAAATCGAGCGGATCATTATGCGCGAATGCGAAGATGGCGCAGCGGTGCTCAAGGGCATCACTGCTTCAATCTGTGCGCTGCAGACGGTGATTCTCGATGGCCGCGAACTGAAAGATGTTCCCTTCTTCAAAGCTTCGCTTGAAGCTGCATCTGCCCAGAGCGAATCAGATACACAACCTGCACAAGCCACGAGTGCGCCCTCAACAACTCACGCACCCAAGTGCGATCTTCCAGCGGAACCCCTTCCGCTCACGGGCGACTCTGATCTGACAGCCGAGTTCATTACAGAGAGCCGTGAACATCTCGACGCAGCCAACGTCAGCCTGCTGAGCATCGAAAGCAATTCCGCAGATGCAGAAGCGCTCAACGCGCTGTTTCGCGCGTTTCATACCATCAAGGGTGTAGCGGGCTTCCTGGAATTGAAACCGATTCAGGCACTAGCGCACGAAACCGAAACACTGCTGGATAAATGCCGCAAAGGCGAGATTGCTCTGGTGGGCGTTGCGCTCGATGTTGTGTTTGATGCGACAGACATCATGAAGCAACTGGTGAGTGCGGTGGCCGATGCGCTGGCGGGCAATCGCCTTCTGCATCCTCATCCGGCTCTGCCCGGACTATTGCCTCGCATTCAAGCCGCCACCGAAGGGCGAAAGATTGCAGCGCCAGTAACAGCAACAGCGGCAACAGGAGCGGCAAAGAAAGCTCCCGATACTTCCACTCAAGCTGAAGCAGCAATAGCCTCAGCCCCTGCGTCATCGCCCGCCAATCCATCGGCCACCGATGTACATGCTGAATCTTCAAGCCCTATCGATGTTCATGCCGAGCCCGCGCATCCCGCCAACACCGCAGAAGGCAAGCCTGGAACCGGCCCGACTGTCGTCAAGGAAACGGTGCGTGTGGATGCAGAGCGATTGGACAAGCTTGTGGACATCATCGGAGAAATGGTCATTGCCGAAGCGATGGTGAGTCAGTCCTCCGAGAACGGCACGCGAGGGTCATCTCCCTCAGCCCGACTGATGAATCATCTGGACAAGATCACACGTGAATTGCAAGAGCTGGCCATGTCGCTTCGCATGGTGCCGGTGCGAACGTCGTTTCAGCGAATGGCGAGGTTGGCACGCGATGTGTCGAAGAAGCTTGACAAGCCCATTGAGTTCGCCACTGCCGGTGACGAGACTGAACTGGACAAGAACGTCGTTGACGCCATCGGTGATCCGCTGGTCCACATGGTGCGCAACGCCATCGACCACGGCATCGAAGACAACGTCGAAGATCGTCGCAGTGCAGGCAAGCCCGACGCGGGCCGGATCGAGCTGCGCGCCTTCCACAAAGGCGGCTGCATCTATATCGAGATCGAAGACGACGGCCGAGGCCTCGACCCCGCACGCATTCTTGCCAAGGCTCGCGAGCGCGGACTCATCAAGGAAGGCGAGACGATGACCGAGAGCGAAGTATTCAATCTCGTATTCGAACCTGGATTTTCGACTGCCAAGACAATCACCGATGTGTCCGGACGTGGTGTGGGCCTTGATGTAGTCAAACGAAACATTCAAGCGCTGCGCGGCCAAACAGAAATTCGATCCGTCAAAGGTAAAGGCACCGTGTTCAGTATCCGATTGCCACTGACCCTGGCCATCATTGAAGGCATGGTTTTTCGGCTCGGTGAACATCGATATATCGTTCCAACGCTTTCGATTGTTCGGATGATTCGGCCTAACGAAAAAGATCTGACCACCGTATTCAGCCGTGGCGAAATGCTCAAGCTGGGCGATCGTCTTGTTCCGCTGCATCGCCTCGAACGTCTGTTCACCATTGACGGCGCCATCAAGAGTCCGCATGAAGCGGCAGTCATCGTTGTGGAACACGACAACCGCCAGGTGGCGTTCCTGGTTGATGAGCTACTGGGCCAGCAGCAGATTGTGATCAAGCCGCTGGGCGCGATGCTTCGCCAGTATCCGGGATTCACCGGCGGCGCCATCATGCCCGACGGCCGCGTTGGTCTGATTCTCGATATCGCAGGGCTGACCGCTATGGCGGGCGTACCCGAATCGGGCTGCCGCGCTGCTTGAAGTTAGATGGACTTAAGGACGAAACCCCAACCCCACCGAGAGATCACCCTGTGGAAAGCAAATTCATAGTCGCTTGTGTCAGTGCAATCCGTAACGTCTTCACAACCATGTTGAAGACGGAGGTCACCTTTGGCAAACCCCACATCAAACAGGCCGGGGCACCTTCCAACGGTGTGTCCGGCATCATCGGGTTCACCGGGGCTGTGCGCGGATCGATCATCGTCTGCTTTCCGCTGGACGTCGCTTCGACGCTCATGCATCGCTTCGCTGGGGCTGAGCTTCCGCCGGACCATCCCGACTTCGCCGACGCGATCGGCGAGCTGGTCAATATGGTGGCCGGAGGCACCAAGACGCAGATCAATCAATCCGACGTTGCCATCGGTTGCCCCAGTGTGATCATTGGCAAGGAACATCAAGTATTTCAGCGCAAGGACGAAGCTGTCGCCGTCGTTCCCTGCACTTGCTCGGCTGGCGTGTTTACTGTTGAAGTCGCACTGAAACCTCAAATCAGCTCTCTCGCTGCACCGAAAGATACGACGGCCAAAGTGGCCTGATTCTATTGGAGAAAAAGAACATGAAAATCCTTCTTATCGACGACTCCCGAACGATGCGAAACATCCAGAAGAATGCCCTTGGCGAACTGGGGCACTCGGATATCACCGAAGCATGCGACGGCCAGGACGCGCTGAGCAAAATCGGCGCAGCATTGCCCGATCTCATTCTTCTGGACTGGAACATGCCCGTGATGGATGGCATGACATTCCTCAAAAACTTCCGCGCCACCAACAAGACGACGCCAGTCATCATGGTCACGACCGAAGCGGAAAAGACCCGCGTGGTCGAGGCGATCAAAGCCGGCGTGAACAACTACGTGGTCAAGCCCTTCACGACAGAGCAGTTGAAGGAGCGCATCAATCAGACCATGCAAAAGTGCAAAGCTGCGTGAGGGAGATCCTTCCGCGGGGATCATTTCGAGCTGCATGGCTGTGTCAGCGCCGGGACACGAACTTGATTGCCCGCAATGGAAAACCGATTCACGCGGCCGTAAAGACGATCGTGAGTGATGCCCAGATCACTGGCGCAGGCAGTAGCGTTCTGCCAATACAGCAAGGCGGTAGTCATGACACATGCGATACCCTCACAAGACATTCAGATCAAGTTCTCTTCCGACAAATCGGAAGCTGTGATTCTGCTCCGCGGCGATTTCCCTCGCAGTGCCCTGTCTGCTTCCTATTGCCGATTTCATTTGGAGTCGGCAGGCGTGAAGGTCACGCCTGCCGTTGCTGGGGCCATCGACAAGCTCATGGTCAACTTGCCCCCGGATGGAACTGAGGCACGGGTGATCATCGCCCGCCGAACGGAACCCAAGCACGGCAAAGACGGATGGGTTCAATGGATTGAGGACGAAGCTGGCAAATCCACCACCAAGCCCACCAAGCCCGCCGACCCCGTCGCGAACGCCAGCAATACCGCCAGCGCAGACAACCTGCAATCACTCAGCTTCTACAATTGCAGCAGCTACATCATGGTGCGCACAGGTCAGGTGGTCGGCAAAATCCACCCGCCCACACCAGAGCAGGACGGCTGCGACCTCGCCGGCAGCGCACTCAAAGCCAAAGCCGGCAAACCGGCGGCCGTCCAACTGAATGAATCCATTCTCTGTGATGCGCAAGGTCGGCTCATCGCTCAAATCGAAGGCGTTCTACAACGAAATCATCTCAAGGCAAAAGTCAGCCCGGTCCTGGACATTTCCAGCTACGTTGACTTTTCAACGGGAAATATCGAATTCAAAGGTGATGTCCTCGTGCATCAAGGTGTGCGAGACTGCTTCTCCATCAAGGCAACAGGAAGTGTTGAAGTACACGGCCTGATCGAAGCAGCCATCATCGAGTGCGATGTCGATCTGGTCGCGCGCGGCGGCATCGCCGGTCATCAGCGGGCCAAGATCAAAGTCGGGCAACATCTGATTGCTCGGTACCTCGACAATGTCATCGGTGAAATGGTCGGAGATCTGCAAGTCGAACGCGAAGCGATCAATTGTGATCTTATTGTCGGAGGCAATGTCCGCATGCCCCATGCCGCCTTGATTGGCGGTCGCCTTGTCGTCACTGGCAACGCTGATATCGGCACGATCGGCTCGAATGCCGGCGTCGCAACGGAACTGGTGTTTGGAAGCGTGCCGCTGCTCGAATCAAAACTAAAGCAGCTTGACGACGAAGCGATCAAGCTCATTCGGCAACAGGAAACCATGCGCCACGAACAGCAGTTCCTCGAAGGGCAAAAGCGATCGCTCTCGCCGCAGCAGAAGGAACGCATGACTGAAGTGATGTACGAACTTCATCAGTCGCAAGAGAGCCTTAAAACAGTTCAGAGCGCTGCCAAGGAAATCCGTGACACCATAGCGCAGCATCGCAGCGTCTCGTTCAACATTCAGCGGCGACTGCATCAGGCGACAAGAATCACCATCCGCGATCGGACGTACCGCGTTGATAAGGATGTCGCCGGACCGCTGACCATCGGTCTGGACCACAAAGGCAATCCTGTCATTGCCAAGAGTTCCTCGGCACCTGTTCCACTGACGACCATCGCTCGGTCTCTGACGCAGTGATGCCTGAACGCAGCCCGCGGCGGCGCGAGTTTGAAACTCATCAGATGCAGATCATCGAGCAGCTTCCTTGAGTTCCGCAAATCTCGCGCGCATCTCCTTAAGCCTCTCTGCCTGTTTCGGGTCTTTGATCAGATCGTTCTCTTCGCGCGGATCAGTCGTGAGATCGAAGAGCTGTTCGACCTTCTGCTCGGGCCAGTAGAAATATTTCCAGTCCTTGCGCACGAGTGCTTCGGAGGCAGGAATACGATTCGCGTTGGAGAGCGTCGCGTGTTCGTAGAAAAATTCGGTGCGCCACTGTGGCTTTTCTTTCGCAAGATAAAGCGGAGCCATATCGCGGCCTTGCATGCGCGCCGGTGCTGCAATTCCAGTAGCGGCAAGAATCGTCGGGGCCAGATCGACGCTCAGCGTGAAGTCATCATTCGTCTTGCCTTTGCGATCCTGCCCCATGCGCGGATCGCGAATGATCAGCGGCACGCGGATGCTTTCCTGATGGGGATACCACTTGTCAGCCAGGCCATGCTCAGCGTGGTAGTAGCCGTTGTCGGTGGTGAAGATGACCAGCGTGTTTTCGAGCAGGCCTTGCTTCTTGAGTTCTTCAAGAACGCGGCCGCATGTTGAATCCACTTCCGAAGCGAGCCGGTAGTAGTTCTTCATCATCGTCTGATATTTCTCTGGCGTATCAAAGCGCCAGTGCCAGCGTACGCGGCCTTCGTTGGTCCCGGTGAAAAACGAAGGCAACCGCTTCCACGATTCTTCCGTCGCATTGGGCGCGACGGGAATCTCCACATCCTTGTAAAGCTCCATGCTCTTAGGCTGCGGCAGGAATTGAAGAGGATTACCGTCTTCCGCATGCGTGGCGAAGAAGGCGACGGTGAGACAGAACGGCTTATCCTTGGGACGTGTCTTGAGAAACTCGAGCGCATCTTCTTCGTTGCGCTCGGTGACATGCTTCTTAGAGCCATCGGGCATTTTTTACCAGTGCTTACCGTGGTAAGACCGGCCAAAGTCAAACTCTTTCCCGGGGAATGGGCCGTTGTGCCATTTGCCGACATGCCCGACGTAGTAACCATTGGATCGCAGCAAGCCGGGATAAGTTTCCGCCCACGGCGTCTTGAAGGGGCCAAAGGCTTTGTTCTCATGACGCGACATCCACTGGCCGGTGAAGAGCGTCGCCCTGCTCACGCCGCAGATGGAAGTCGTGACGCAGTTGGATGTGAACCGCATGCCTTCGCTGGCCAGACGATCGAGATTTGGCGTCTTTACGATCGGATTGCCTGCAACGCCCAGCGTGTCATGCCGCCAGTCGTCGGCGTAGAGCATCACGATATTCATCGGCTTGCTCGGCTTTTCGGCGAGGGCTGTCGCACTCGAAAATAGCGACAACGCAATGAGTGAAAACAGACTGATGCATGCAACTAGAGCTTGCATGCGTCGCGAAAGTGTCAGGTCTTGCATAGCGTTGCTTTCCAATGATGAACTCTCAGATGACAAAACCAACGGGCCATCAATGATATGCGATCGATCTGCAACGATCCTATGCACTGCGCATTTATCCAGAGCCATCGCCTGTCGATTATCATCACGCGCATGTCTGATGCTGGCCCCGAAGACAATGTGAAGGAGCAAGCGACGCCTGCGGAGCCGGTGCGCCTGTCAACGCGCGTCGAAAAGCTGCATGGCATCGGCAGTCGCCGCGCTCAGCAAATGAACCGGCTCGATATCG
>Ga0163150_10008374_pt1 | contig 11814 bp, 9 predicted proteins | sample OliLakLV19P2IB_FD_148628 | JGI IMG/M metagenome (GOLD analysis project Ga0163150, IMG submission 148628) | Freshwater microbial mat bacterial communities from Lake Vanda, McMurdo Dry Valleys, Antarctica - Oligotrophic Lake LV.19.P2.IB | ecosystem: Environmental > Aquatic > Freshwater > Lake >...
TCGCTATTCCGGGTCATAAGCCTCTGCAGCAATTGCCCGTCCTCGAGAAGGCGCTCACGTTCAAGCCTAAAGCACTCTTCTATGTTGCAACCGGTCGAGAGACTTCTCAGGCGGCCGTTTATTTGGCAGAGGCGATTCACAATCGATTGCCCATACCTTACGACTACCTGGGGAGTTTGGCTCGCAAAGCACAAATTGATGCGACCCTGGCCGAAGCTGATGTAGTAAAGCGCCTCATTCCTTACCACAAAGAAATTCTTTCCTGGTTCTACCGCAAACTCGTCGATGACTGCCGCCAACGCGATGTTTTTCCAGTCTGGGTGTTCTTGCCGATGGTGAGTGAAGGCGCTTGGCAGGAGGAGACTGCGGGATTCACTAAAATTGCCGAAGAAGCAGGTTTCATCATGATCAACATGCATGATATCTATAGTGCCCAAGGTCTTCAGTCACTCCGGTTGGCGGAGTGGGATGAACACCCAAATGCCCGGGGCCACCAAGTTATTGCGACGCGCTTGTACCGAGAAATGCGCCTTAAGGACCAGATCCTCTCCTTAGGTTTATCAGAGGAGAAGACTCGATAAGTGGAATCAAAACAAAATGGAGACCTTAACTATGCAAGAGATCAAGAGTACAGTGAAGTCATATATCCTGAAGGAATTCCTTTTCGGGGAAAACCCCGATGAATTGACTGACTCAACGCCTTTGATTACTGGCGGAATTCTCGATTCGATTGCGACTTTGAAGTTGGTGGCTTTTATCGAGGAGCGCTACTCGGTGACTTTGCAGGCGCATGAAGCGGATGTCGAGCATCTAAATACGATTGGGGATATTACCAATCTTATTCTCTCCAAGAAATCAAGCTGATCCTATGATGATAAAATGTGCTCTTCAAGACCTCTTGGCAAACGCTGTACGACTGTACCCACAAAACATCGCCATCGACGAACCGGGACATGGGACAGTAACCTACGCCGAACTGGCCCAGCTCTCAGACCGTGTGCGAGATCGTCTTTGTTTTATTGGCGTAGAGCCTGGCGACCGGATCGGAATTTATATGCGCAAATCGATCGATGCCATTGCCGCGGTCTTTGGCATTTTGAAGACAGGCGCTGCCTATGTACCCGTCGATCCAAACGCTCCGGCCGCCCGAAACGCTTATATCCTCAACAACTGTGCGGTCAGAGCAGCGATTGTTGAGAAGCGGTTTGAGCTGAGATTGCAGGAGGAACTGGGAAAGCTTGGCCCCCCACCTTCACTGCTGCTGCTCGATAGAACGGGTGCAGGTGAACCGCTACGGGCAACTCTGGATCTAGAGGATAGCCTTCGGCACGCGCCGACCGTAGAAACTACCACTGCGGATCCCGACGAATTAGCCTACATCCTTTACACTTCAGGTTCTACCGGCAGGCCAAAAGGCGTCATGCTCAGCCATCTAAACGCCGTGAGCTTCGTCAATTGGTGCTCGGAAGTCTTTGAGCCCACGGACAAAGATTGCTTTTCTTCCCATGCGCCGCTCCACTTCGACCTGTCGATTCTTGATCTGTATGTCTCTCTCAAACACGGGGCAAGGCTAGTCCTCATTGGCGAGGAAGCGAGCAAAGAACCACTCCGCCTCGCCCCTCTTATCGCGGAAAAGCGTATATCGATCTGGTACTCAGCTCCTTCTATCCTCAGCTTATTGGCCCAATACGGAGGCTTGGAACGTCACGACTACTCGGCTCTTCGGTTGGTGCTATTCGCGGGCGAAGTTTTTCCAATAAAGCACCTGCGGCTGCTTAAATCGCTGCTTCCGAAACCGCGTTACTTCAACTTGTATGGTCCGACGGAAACCAACGTTTGTACATCTTACGAAATCCCCAAAGACATTCCCGAAGATCGCACGGTGCCGTTTCCAATTGGCGAGACATGTTCGCACCTCCAGTCGGTAGTCTTGGATGAAAACGGATCTGGCGTTCCTGTCGGTCAGGAAGGAGAGCTGTGCATTAGAGGTTCTGGAGTCATGCAGGGTTACTGGAACCTGCCCGAGCACAGCGCCCGGTCCTTCCACGCCGAGTCCGGCGGAAAAAGCTGGTATAAAACGGGCGATCTCGTTGTTGAAGACCAGGAGGGCAACTACATCTTCGTTGGGCGCCGGGATCGAATGGTGAAGCGGCGTGGGTATAGAGTCGAGTTGGGCGAAATCGAAGCAGGTTTATACCGACATCCCAACATCAAAGAAGCGGCAGTGATTGCCGTGGCCAATGAAGAGGCTGGCGTTCAGATCAAAGCCATCCTGAGCTATCGGGAGGGGAAACGTGCCTCAGTAATTGAATTGAAGCGTTTTTGCGCAGAGAACTTGCCGCTCTACATGGTTCCCGATCTTTTCCATTTTCTGGAGTCGTTGCCCAAGACCTCAACCGACAAGATCGATTATCAAAAGCTACTGGAGATTAAGTGATGGACTTCTCTTTGACTGAGGAACAACAACTTCTGCGAGAAAGTATTATCCGCTTCTCTCAGGAGGTCCTCAATGGCGGCGTGATTCAGCGAGACCGGGAGCAGGAATTTCCCCGAGAATTGTGGCTTAAATGCGGCGAAATGGGGCTTCCAGGTCTTCCTGTTCCAGAGGAATATGGAGGCAGCGGGCTGGATGCTCTTTCCACTGCCATCGCATTGGAAGCCTTTGGTTATGGATGCCACGACGGCGGGTTGGTGTTTTCTGTTTGTGCGCATCTGCTTTCCGGCGTGGTTCCGATTTGGCGTTATGGGAATGACCAACAGAAACGTCGATATCTTCCTGGGCTTTGTGATGGGACTTTGATCGGTGTACATGCCATGACCGAACCCGACTCGGGTTCGGATGCGTTTGCATTGCGGACTAAAGCAGAGGTCGACAACGGCGGATTTCGGCTCAATGGCACCAAGATGTTCATCTCCAATGGTCCTGTAGCCGATCTGGTGATTGTCTTTGCGATCACAGACTCTGCCAAGGGCTATTACGGAGGGGTGACGGCTTTTCTCGTGGAGAAAGGGACACCTGGATTTCAGGTGAGTCAGAAGTTCGAGAAAATGGGGCTCCGCACTTCTCCTCTTGGTGAACTCGTGTTTCAGGATGTGCATCTTCCAGCCGAGTCAGTCCTTGGGGAAGTTGGAGGAGGGTCGACGGTGTTTACGCATGCTATGGACTGGGAGCGCATTTGTCTTTTCGCCAGCCAGGTGGGAACGATGGAACGACTTTTTGAACAGTCCATGGGATACGCTCGCACCCGCACCCAGTTCAATCAACCGATCGGAAAATTCCAGGCGATTTCCCACCGCATTGTCGATATGAAGGTGAGACTTGAAGCTGCAAGGCTTCTTATTTATCGGGCGGCATCAATGCTCGGTCGGAGAAAAAGTGTTTCGATGGATGCTTCCATCGCAAAATTGTTCGTGAGTGAATCCCTGGTGAAGACGGCGCTGGATACGGTGCAAGTCTTCGGCGGATACGGGTTCATGACCGAGTATGAAGTGGAGCGTGCTCTTCGGGATGCCGTGGGAAGCACGATTTACTCAGGCACTTCAGAGATGCAGCGAAACATCATTGCCCGCTGGCTTGGACTTTAGTCAAACCTCAAACGCGCCGTTGAAACATGCCGCTATTAGGCTTGTCTCCAGAATCCTTTGGCACGCAGGTGTCACGAGTCGGGTGTCCCGCGTTGCTGCGAGCCGGAAGCTGGAGAAGCTCCTCCTCGCCGGTATTCCCTTTCCTCGCCTGACGAGACGTTGCTCGAGTACCTTCCAGATCCTCGTGTACCATCGAATTAATCGGGAACCCGATCCCTTCTATGAAGGGACGACGGCCAGGGTCTTGCAGAGGCAAATTGAAACGCTCCAAGGGTCTTCCACGATTATGGGCCTTGCTGACCTAGTGTCGAAGATACGTGAACGCAAACCCATTCCAGCGAATGCCGTAGCCCTAACGTTCGACGACGGGTATCGGGACAATTATGAGGTCGCCTTCCCCATACTCCAAAAGTATGGCGTTCCAGCCACCATATTTCTGACCACCTCTTTTATCGACCAAAAGGACGTGCCGTGGAACGACAAGGTGACTTTCGCATTGAAACACACACACCTCAAAACCCTGACCTTCAAATACCGCGATGAAGAGTTCTGCTATCCGCTAGGCGATATCGCGGATCGTCTGAACGCTCGGGACAAGATTCTGTGGCTATTACGGCACGTTGCGCACGAGGATAAGCTGAGGCTTGTGTATGAGATCACTCGAAGCCTCAGCGTCACCGACTTCGACTATCTCTGGAAGAGCATGCTTACGTGGGACCAGGTGAGAGAGATGCATCAGAGGGGGATCGGTTTAGGAGCGCACACCATCACACATCCGATTCTCACCAGACTTCCATTGGATAAGGCACAGCACGAGATTGAAGGATCCAAGCGGGCAATTGAAGCAGCCATTGGTGCTCCAATTCAACTTTTTGCCTACCCCGCGGGAACCCGTGCTGACGTCAGCCATGCGATCAAGGAAGTAGTGCGTCGGAGTGGCTTCCAGGGGGCTGTAACAACAATCTTCGGCTTCAATTCTCCAGAGACAGATCCTTACGCCTTGAGACGCGGTGGCTCCGCGGATCCTAACGAAACCCTCTTTGCACTTCAGCAGGCTTATTACAAATTAATCAACTAAGCGTTATCTCGGCATGCGGGATTACCTGATCGTAGGCATCGTTTTGGCAAGTCTCCCTGTGGGACTTTTCAACCCTTTTTATGGTGTCCTAGTCTACGCTTGGCTGGGCTACGGGTATCCCCACATGTACGCGTGGTCATTTGCGCAGACCTTCCCGGTTGCCAAGCTTGCTGCGTCATCTGCGACTCTCGGTTTGCTCTTGGGGCAGAGCGGCAGCACTGCCCCGCTCCGGGAGCGCGAGTGTCTCGCGATGCTGGCTCTTTTTGGTGCATTTACATGGTCTAGCCTTTTTGCTCTGGCACCTGATCTGGCATGGATCCGATGGCAGGAAATGGCCAAGGTCATCGGTATGGCACTTGTCACCGCAGCCGTTCTGCTGGACCAAGGAAGAATACGCATGTTCGTAATTGTCGTAGCCCTGTCGCTTGGATTCCATGGGATAAAAGGCGGCGTTTTCAGCTTGTTGACCGGTGGCGAGCATATGATCTGGGGGCCAGGAGATTCCATCATCGCAGGAAATACCAATCTAGGTCTAGCCTTGAACATGACGCTGCCTATGTTGTGGTATCTAGCCAAGGAGGAACAACACAAGTGGATCAGAACGTTTTTCTATCTGTGCTTCTATCTGACTCTACCCGCCATAATGTTTACCTACTCGCGAGCCAGCGCAATCGCTATGGTCGTGGTGCTATTGGTAATCTTTCTCCAGGGAAAAAGAAAGGTGCTCTTCCTGTTCGTTTTCCTGATCGGAGGCCTCCTTGCTCTTCCACTGATTCCTGATCAGTTCTGGGATAGACAGAAGTCGACGCTGGAATATAAGGAAGACACGTCAGCTACATCCCGGCTGGATAATTGGGAATTCTGCTGGCGTTTGGCAAAGGACCTTCCACTTACGGGCGGAGGCTTCGGCTATAATGTCCCGGCTACCTTCGCGAAGTATGCACCGGCATTCCTTAGTAAATGGGATAACCGAACATGGGACAGTCACAACATCTATTTTGGCATCTTGGCAGCCCACGGGTTTCCTGGCCTTCTCGTTTACTTAACAATGATCCTGTTTTGCCTCCTCAGTTGCAGGAGGATAAGAATGGACGTCGTCGAATGCACCGGACTGCGTTGGGCCGGATCCTATGCTAGGATGATCCAGTTGAGTTTCCTGGGCCTGCTGGTTAACGGTGTGTTTGTTAACATGGAGTACTTCGATCTTGTTTATCACTGGACAGCTTTGACCGCATGTCTCAAGGTTGCGGTTAGGACTTCCCTTTCGCAACCGCAGGCCGGCAGCGACTCAACCCTTGACGCACCGTCTGACACGGCTCCGCGAATTCCTGATGCTCAGGCAGCCTTGTTTCACCGCTGATGCTCATTGAAGCATCCCGACCCTGACACCGAATGGTCTCTCTCCCATGTCCTTTAGTCTCCCCGCCGATGACCTCCGGTTGTTTTTCACGGCAATGGCAGGGTTGGTCGCGGAGTTCCAACTTGGACACCCTTGAATCCGGGTTCTTTGTAGTAGAAAGTCGCCGTGACAGCTAGGAAATCTATCCTGATAGTTGCGTATCACTTTCCGCCGCTCAGCGGAAGCAGCGGCTTTCTCCGCTCGGTTAAGTTTGCACGATACTTGCCGGAGCACGGGTGGCAGCCAGCGATTCTTACGACGTCGCCGTGGGCTTACGAACGTCTGGATTACGGGCCGTTGAAGGATGTACCCGCAACCGTTCCAATCCACCGGGCATTGGCATTGGACACCAAGCGCCACTTGGCCCTTCGTGGACGCTACCCACGCTTCCTCGCCCTTCCGGATCGCTGGGTGAGTTGGGTCTTGAGTGCAGTTCCTGTGGGGCTTTGGGCTATAAAAAGCCAGGGTGTTGACGTACTATTTACGACATATCCAATTGCAACAGCCATTCTCATCGGTCTGATCCTTCACAGGTTGTCAGCTATTCCGTGGGTCGTTGACTTCCGCGACTCGATGACCGAAGACAACTGGCCGTCTGACCCCACCACTCATCGAGTGTATAGCTGGATCGAACAACAGGCCATACGGCATGCAACCCTGCTGGTTTTTACGGCTTCCGCGAGCCGAGATATGTGCTTGAGACGTAATCCCCAGCTCTCTCCAGATCGTTGCGTTGTTGTGCCGAATGGTTATGATGAAGAGGATTTCCGACATCTAAGCAACAGCTGCTCGTCGTCGGGGCCGAGAACCCGCTTGAGGCTCCTACATTCGGGCCTTATGGACCCACAGGAGCGAGACCCTAAGCCTTTCTTTCACGCTCTGAGTACCCTGAAAGCGAAGGGGATTGTTAGCAGCGAAACGCTGGCAGTCGATTTGCGTGCCCCAGGCTCCGAGGACTACTATCGACGAGTCATTGGGGAGTTCGAGGTTAACGATATAGTCCATATTCTTCCACCACTGCCCTACAAGGATTCAATAACAGACGCAGCGGCCTCCGAAGCCTTGCTGTTATTCCAGGCAGAATCGGTCAACCATCAAATCCCTGCCAAGACCTACGAGTACTTGCGCCTCGCCAAACCGATTCTGGCTCTGGTTTCTCCTTCGGGAGAAACGGCAAAGCTACTTGCTGGCATTAGCGGAGCTACGCTCGTTGATATCTCGGATGAAGCAGCGATTTGCAGGGCTCTCCCTGCGTTTATGGAGGCAGTCCGCTCTCGCAGTCACCCACTCCCGGATCCGCAAATAGTATCGCGTTTCAGCCGAAAAGCTCTCGCAGGCATGCTGGCGCGTTACCTCGACGATCTTGTCAACAGCAAGACGCCGGTTACCATGCCCTAGTTACGAAAATGAAATCCTGGATGTCTACTTTAGGAACGGGGAAGGGATTTGCGGATGCACCGGAGTCTGAGTCTATTTCTGTTAGCCTAGGTCTGTTGTGCTCCACCAACGACATGATCGCCATTTTAGTACGAAGCCCGGCGCGGAAACTAATTTAATCCACCTAGTGCGGAGGGGACCTGGGAAGAAGCGGCCTTCGCAGGCGACAGCTTCTGGGCATGAGTTCTTCCTGTCGACCGGCGCCAATGATAAGAGGACGATACGAGACTACAGAAGAAGGCTAGCACCCCTCCCAGTCAACCGCAAATGTTCAACGCCAAACTGGAACTAAAGGAGGGGGGAAGCTTAGCGAAGCCGGTCCCACAGGGCACGGTCATTCATGTTCTCCACATCGTCCCTATGTTATATGCCGGGGGGATGGAACTGGCACTCAGTCGTGTTGTGCGTGGGCTTACGGCACCAGACATGACTCACTCTGTCTGCTGCCTGAAGGGTGAATCGGTTATCCACGCTGTCCTGGAAAAAGCCGCGAATATCGACTGTATGCACGCCAAGCCCAGGGATCTCTCACTGCCGTTTCGTCTTCGGAAGCTGATCCAAGAGCTGAACCCGACCATCATTCACGTGCGCAACTGGGGTGCCTGGCCGGACGTGGCCTGCGCCCGCCTGCTAACTTGCCCGCCAGTTCCACTGATCTTTAGCTTCCACGGTCTGGAGCACCCAGGCCCACCCGCGAGGCACATTCGTCTGGCGTTCCGTATTCTTAATCGGATGACAACGCACCTGTTCACTGTGAGTCAAGCCGCGCGCCGCATGCTGATTGATCAAATAGGTCTGCCCCCGCACCGAATTGCCGTCATACCCAACGGTGTGGACGTGGATGTTCTTTCACCCGGTCGCGAGCGTCGGCGCACTGGTACACTGGTCGTCGGTTCCACTGGGGGATTGAAACCTGTGAAAAACCACGATCTGCTGGTGCGAGCCTGTGCGGCCGCAGCAGACACCGCTATGGACTTGGAACTTCGGATTGCGGGCGAAGGGACTGAGCGAATCCGCATCGAGCAAACTGCGAAAGAACTAGGCTTTGGAAATCGCCTGCACCTGCTTGGCGGCATCAGTAACATTCCCGAGTTTCTGCATAGCCTTGATATCTTTGTGCTCCCGAGCAACTCCGAAGCTCATCCCAACGCGCTGCTGGAAGCAATGGCCTGCGGCCTCCCGTGCATAGGCACTGCGGTGGGTGGCATTCCCGAAACCTTGGACTTCGGCCGTACGGGACTCATTGTACAGCCGCGCGACGTCATCGGAATGGCCAACGCGATCTCCCTTCTGTTCAAGGATGACGGCTTGCGCCGCAGACTGGGCGCAGCGGCCCGCGAACGTGCCTGCACCGCTTATAGCCTGCAGGGAATGTTGTGCTCATATGACCGGCTCTACCGGCGGGTGGCTTGGGAACGCGCGGCTGGCGCTTTGACCACCAATGCTTTACAACCTCCTACACTGGACAACTGCAAGTAAGGAGGGCGATGGAAGAGAAACGGCAATTCGAATACGAATGGCGCAGGCGGTTTGAGAAATTTGCACGAGAGCATGATCAAGATTATCTCGTCTCAGGATGGTCTTCTGCTGGCTTGGAGCGGCGCACATCGCTCTTTCTAGATCTTCTCCAACGGCTGAAGGTCAAAGGCCAGCTTTCGGTGCTGGATCTTGGGTGTGGAGCGGGCACCTATGTTCGCCTGCTTCGGGATCTAGGCCACCACGTCGTCGGGATGGATTACTCCATGCCCAGCCTCGTGCGCGCTGTAGAAGCTGATTCAGAGAAGGAAGCCAGCTATGTGGAGGCGGAAGCATATCACCTTCCCTTCAAGAATAATTCGTTTGATATGGTTATCTCAATCGGAGTACTCCAGGCTCTGGACGGTTGCGAGGGAGCGATAGAGGAAATGGTTAGAGTTCTGCGACCGTCCGGTTGTTTGATCTTGGAGTTCCTGAACGAGTTCGAGTTACCCTACGCGTTAGGGAGGCTGGTGTCATCTAGGTTATTCGATAGGGGTCGCGTCCGACGCTATTCCATCCCTAGGCTCAAAGATGCTCTCGCAATTCGGAACATGAAGTTAGTGGAATGTTCCTCGGTGTACTTGGCGCCCAGGCGACTTCCATGGTTGAACAGGCTCATGGCTGGCGGAGGCATCATCAGTTTGCTCGACAAGATTCCGGGCTTTTCGCGGCTCTCCGCTCATGCCTTCCTGGTAGCCTTCGTAAGCGACCGACCTAGTTCGGTCGTAAGCAATTGAACGACAAGCGGTGGTTGGAATCGAGTTGCGAAACGATGGATTACGACTATGGTGCTTAATGGCGATCTCTCACACAGACGGGCAGCCCTGATTCTCGGAGACGATCCCGTCAACGCGCTCGGTGTGGCCAGGAACTTGGGTCGGGTAGGGGTGCGGGTCTCTCGACTCGGCGCAACCGACAGCGGCATCTTCCACTCACGCTATATTAAGTCGACGGTTGTTGTGCCGGATATCGATCACTGCTCGGACGTGGAGTATGTCAACGCCCTGAAGTCGGCGGTGCTAGATGTCGATTGCAAACTGGTACTCTTCCCTCTGTCCGACCTCCATGTGTTGAAAGTTGCCCGAAACGCTTCGACCTTGGCAGACCGTTTTCTGCCTATTACTTCGAGCCTGTCGACCTGCGAAACGCTCGTCAACAAAAGACAGTTCTATAAATCGCTTGCAGGAATCGGAATCCCTCACCCCGCCACTTGCTTCCCTGGATCTCCAGAGGAGTTCGAAACATCCGCAGAAAGGATAGGCTATCCGGTCTTCCTCAAACCGGAGATCTCGCCCTTGTTCTCACAGAAATTTCATTGCAAGGGCTTCGTCGCCCGCGATAGAGAAGAGTTATTACGACACCTGAAGACGATCGAAGGCTCGGGGCTTGCTGTAGTGATGCAGGAAATCATCCCCGGATCGGCAAACTGCCTGCACGGCTGCGCCGGGCTCAGGACCGAGTCAGAGTCGTTGCTCTTCTGTTACCGCCGCTTGCGTGAGTTCCCTGCTGGATTTGGCACCGGATCACTTCAAGAAAGCATCCCTCTGTTTGTGGGGCGTACGAGACTCCTCGAATATCTCGAGCACATTGGTTACACCGGGATTTTTGAGGCCGAGTTCAAACTCGACCCGAGGGACAATGTTTACAAACTCATCGAGATCAATGCCCGAGCCTGGTGGCAGACGACACACGCCACGGTCAGCGGGCTCAACGTTGTCACAGCAGCATACGATCATGCGACCGGTATCCCTGTCAATGCACAGACCTATCGCGTCGGGACGAAGTGGGTCCACCTGTATAACGATTTCTTTGCGGCCCGAGAATCGGGGCTGGGATTCCTCGGCTGGCTTCGCTCACTGCAGGGTGAGAAAGTCTTCGATATTTGGGCTGCAGATGACCTGCGTCCGATGCTTTCCTTCATTTCGAAACTGGCTGTGAGCAAGCTCTCCCGGTGATTCTTGCAAGGTTTCAGAGATGAGACGGTGGAGGAAGTCATGATTGCTTTAGCGCGCAAAACGGCCAAGCAGCTGTGGCTGTCGCTCAGGCGCCGTTCCGACGAGCGGAGGCGCCAGGAACTCGGAATGCAGGACTGCGACCTAGCTCCCTCGCTATGGGATGCAGCTGTCAACGCCCAGGGTCACTTGGTCCTGGGGGGGGTCGACGCAGTGCATCTCGCAGACGAGTTCGGCACTCCGCTTCACGTCGTGGATAAGGGGCGCTTGCGACAAAATTATGTCGATTTTCGCGAGAGCTTTCGGCGCCATTACCCATACGTTGAGATCGGCTACTCGTATAAGACCAATCCGCTGCCCGGAGTCCTGCGTTCACTCCACGAATTTGGCGCAAGCGCCGAGGTCATTTCTCATTTCGAACTCTGGTTAGCACTCGAGCTCGGGGTACCTCCGGAGCGTGTTATCTTCAATGGTCCCGCAAAGACGACGCCAGGCCTCTCACTCGCCGTGTCGCGAGGTGTCGGTCTCATTAACATCGACAACCTGAACGAGATCGACACCATCCAACATCTAGCCAGCGACTCTGGGCGAATCCAGAAAATCGGTGTGCGTGTGATCACGTCAGTGGGGTGGTCATCGCAATTCGGTCTTAGTATCCGACATGGCGCAGCTTGGAAGGCCTTTGAGGTCGCCCGCCAGTGCGGAAACATTGAACCGTGCGGCCTGCACATTCACCTCGGTACCGGTATCAAGGATCTTCGTACCTACGTGCAGGCCGTCCGTGAGGTCCTTGACTTCGCCAATGAGCTCCGAGACAAGTTGAAAATGGAGATTCGGTTATTTGA
>Ga0163150_10008375_pt1 | contig 11814 bp, 5 predicted proteins | sample OliLakLV19P2IB_FD_148628 | JGI IMG/M metagenome (GOLD analysis project Ga0163150, IMG submission 148628) | Freshwater microbial mat bacterial communities from Lake Vanda, McMurdo Dry Valleys, Antarctica - Oligotrophic Lake LV.19.P2.IB | ecosystem: Environmental > Aquatic > Freshwater > Lake >...
TCTCGCCCCATGGCGACCGCCGCGAGCGACTGGGTTTGAGTATGCAACGGGGCGACCGAAAAGCGGGTCAACATGCCGTCAGCGAAGCAGACCCCGGGCCGACTGCACGTATTTTTGAGGTTCGACGATTCAGCCCCGCGCGTCAGCGCGTATCGTGAAGTCGACCCCGAATTCGTCCCACGTTCCATCCTGCGAAAAAACCGAAGGCTAAGCCGAGCCTAGCATGGATATTTCACCCTCTGATTTGTCATCGCGAGCCCGAGGAACGAGGGCGTGGCGATCCAGCTGGATGAATTGCTTCGTCGCTGCGCTTCTCGCAATGACAAGGTAAGAATCGACGTACACAGCGTGTAGAGCGTTCACGCCCGAGTGTGAAATATTCCGGTTAGCGATATCAAAGATCGAGCGCGAAACGCAGCGCCGATTTTATCTGCGCCATCTGCGGAACCGTCAGCCGGCCCAACCGACGGATCAATTTCTCGTGGCCGAGACTCATCAGTCCTTGGACATTCACCCACCGACTCCCGGTCGAGAAACTTCAACTTTCCGAGTGGCACCTCGTAGTCTGACCCACGGTTTTCGGTCGTGAGCGGTGCGCAAACGACCAGCGCCCTGGGAGCATTCGGGTCTTCCCGCGAAATAATGACAGCCGGCCGAACTTTGCCCACCATTCCGAAATCAACGAGGTAAAGTTCGCCAGGGACCGGGCTCACCGTTTGTCCAAGTGCGAAAAATCAGTTTGGTCGAGGTCGCCCCAAACGTTGGCGACGTGTTCAACCGGCGGTGCAATGTCGCTGTTATCTTCGATGGTGACCGGGAACGGGATAGCCTTGCGGCGCTCGATCTGCGCGAAAAACATATTTACGGCCTGAGTCGAAGTCATGCCGAGCTGATCGAGAATTTTTTCAACCCGGGCCTTGCGGCGGGAGTCAATCCGAGTGCGGAGGATGGCGGTTGCCGACATGACACAAAGGGAGCGCAGTCGTGCTCGGCAGGCAAGATCGGCAATCCTCGGTCCGGCGGCTCATCCCTTTCGACGTTTACGCGTAGTCGCGTGTTTCCAGCGTGGTAGTCAGCCCATACGGCCAGATCAGCTCCGGTCGTGATACCCTTGCCCGCGGACTGGTTTACGCACGAACGCGTCGGCTTTCATCGCAGCGCGCTTGGCACGTTCGGCGAGAATGCGCTGCTCCATCTGGACTTGGACCCCCAACTACCTCGGCCATCCGCTTCATCCGCGATATCCGCGATGGCATTTTCCGAGTCCTGAGCGCGCGCATCACGACCGATTAAAGTCAGGCGCGCGCGTCGCGCTCTAAAGCTCGTCGACAATCCCGCGCAGGACCCTCGCGGCAATCTCGGCGACGCGGGATTCATTTTCATCAATGGGATTCGCCCCGTGCTGTCCGCCGGCCAGATCGCTCAAGCTGCGAACAATCAGAATCGGTTTGCGATTGGCATACGCGACCTGCGCAAGCGCGGTCGACTCCATGTCGGCGCAGCGCGCTTGCCAAACGCGGAACACCCATTCGCGGTACTTCGCGTTGTCGAGGAAAACGGTCCCCGCCACGCCGGTTCCGCCGACGCTCACCTCGACATTTCGGCCCCCCTTGCGGATCGCCGGAAGCTTGGGCACCGCTTTGCGCGCCGCCTCAAGCAGATCCGGATCTGCCGGAAAACTCGGGACCCGGTTGAATTCGCTATCGCCGTCACGCATCACCCCGACGTCGTTCGGAAAAATCATGCCGAAGTTCTCGACCGTGCCCTTGAAAAAATCCGGGCGCACATAGCCACCCTGACCGTTCTCGTTCAGATAAAGCGCTTCCGAATGATAGGCCCAACGCTCCGGGATGACGACGTCGCCAATCTTCAGCGCCGGATCGGTTCCGCCCGCCACGCCGGCGAAAAGCACATGCGTGATCGGAAATCGCTCGAAGGCGAGTTGCAGCTGGTACGCGGCGTTGACCAAGCTCACGCCTGCGCGAAAAATGACCACGTCGTGTCCGGCGTAACGGCCGCGCCAGAACGTCAAACCGTGAATGGTCGTCGGCTGAAACCCTTTTTTTGCATCCACGCCAAACTCGCGGTGCAAAGCCTGGATTTCCGGCTCATACGCCGCACAGATGGCCAGCAACCGCGCCGGCTGGGCGACGGCACCGGCAGTAACGAAGAGCGCGGCAGAAAGCCCCAGCGCAACCCGAAGAAACGTGCGACGGAAAATTTGGACCATGACGCCGCAAAGCAAACGCAGTGCCAGTCAGATTGCGAGTCCGCCCCGGCGTGGAGCGGATCAAGGGCGCATCTGCCGGTTGGCGGTTCCGACCCGGCGCGGAGCGGAGTCCGCGCCCTACCTTTTTCAAGATGACGTAGGTAGGGCGGCGAGTCCCTTCGCCGCCGCCGTGGCTTCCACCGCCAACCCGCAGATGCGCCCCCGGATCACCGCCACCGCCACGAATCGCACGCCGCAAACCCACCAACCGGGGTCACGTGGACCCGTACAGTTCGGCGAGCTCGAGCAGCAGCTTTTCGAGTTCCTCGAAATATTTTCCCTCGAGCATCTTCGCTTTCGCCTGTCGCAAATCGGCGACGCGTTGCTCCAACTTGTCCCGCTTCGCGCGTAGCTCGGGCTTCAGCAACAGCTCCTCCGGGCTCCGCACCAAATGAAACTGGTGAGCGCGAACGCCGTCGAGGGTGGCGCCGTCCTTTGCGCGCTTCGTGGCATTCACCCCGCGAAACCAGTCAGACGGAGTTCCGAGTCCGTCGCCAGTGTCATCGAGCAACGCATGTTCAGTCGCCAGCCGGCCTTCGGTTTTATAAAACTCCGCCGTTCGATGGGACGCGGTCAGGTACGATTCCAGCAGCGAAATCTGCCCGTCTTTGTCCAAGTCGCTCTTGGGATCCGAAAGCGCCTCCGCGAAAAATTTCCCGAAGCGTGCATAATTCTGCTGATAACCGCTGCGGGTCGACGTCACGACGACGCGATGGGGCGCTGCGAGCCGCGCCATGAACGGTGCGCTCGACGACGTGGTGTCGATCACGGCGAGCGGACGTTGCAACGGTTTCAACCACTCCGCAAAGTCCGTGGACGACACGTCGGGCCCACGGAGATTAAGTTTGGCATCTTTGCCATCGAACGTGCCGTGACCAATCAGGACGAGCCACACCTCGCCGCCTGGAGCTTTCGACTCAGCTTCGAGGACAGCTTTCACGCGATCGCGATCAGAGGGCCCTTCAGCCGGATCAACCCCGATTACGATGTGCTTGGCCTCGGCCTGAGCACTCACTTTCGCCCAAGCCTCGACCTGAAGCTTGAAGTCCGGCGCAAACTCCGCCTCGCCCGCAGCACCGGCAACGACGATTACCGTCGCTCGTTCAGCATCCGCGACGGGCGCACGACCAGCAGCTTCGACCGGGGCGGAATTCAACAGGACCAAGCCGGCGGTAAGTACGCCGACCACGCGGCGCAAGCCGGCGGCGCCCGAATGGCCGGGCGCAACGGAACTCTGACGACCGTCGCTTATTTTTGGATACAAAGTCGATGTGCTCATGGCAGTCCCTTCCAACGCCGCAGTCCCCACTCCGCGAGGAGGCAGCCCATGGCAAAGGCAAACATCAGCGGATTGTGCCAAGCCGGGTAAGACCAAGTCTCCATGACGGGAGCCTGCAGCTGCGGAAGCTTGCGGGCAAAGGCCTCCAGGTTTTCGGCCGCCACCACTTCGCCGCCGGATTTGCGGGCGATCTCCTCGAGGAGCGGCGCATTGGGTACAAGCGAGCGAAACTCATCCGCGGCGAGATCCGAACTCCAGCCGGCCTCACCTCGGCCCAGATCAGCGCCCGCCTGATTTTTGACCGAGGCAACGGCTTTGTATCCTCCCGTGTGACGCGGAACATAAGCCGCGTGGTACAAGCCAGGCTCACTCAGCGCGGGTTCAGCCTCGATCTTGATTGCCGCGGCGCCGGCCGCGTTCGTGCCTTCAAACACGACCGGCTCAATCTCGACGGTCACCAAGGCGTCGTCGACCGGTTGAAATTTTTCGTCGCGCACGCGCACCTGCACTTGAACCGCGCCATTGGCATCGCCGGGCACTGGTTCGATGGACGCCTGCACGCGCAACGGCACGTCTGCGATCAACCAACGAACCAGTTGCCGCCAGGCGCGACCCATGTCGGCCTGCGCACTCGCGTCCTTCATGCCCCAGCGCCACATGTCGCCCACCATCAACGCGGCCGTGCGACCGCGACCAAAACGTTGCACTGCGAGCCCCGGAAGTTCAGTCCCTTTGTCGTCGCGGACGCTTGCGATCACACTGGCTCCCGGTTTCAAACCGCGCACACGATTAAGAACCTCGAACGGCGGCATCCCTTCCAGCCGAACACGCTCATCCGCTTCGTTGTCGCGCAGTCGGGCCCACGCCTGCAACCAGCCCTCGCGCGCCAGTTGGAAATGCACCGGACCCGGCGGCTGAAAGGAGCCGTCATCACGATCCAGATAAACTGGCAGCATGTCGCCAATCGGCGTGCGACTATACTTCCCTTCCTGAAAACTCTCCATGCCGCCCAGCATCAGGAAACCACCGCCACGCTCGGAGACGAATTTCTGTAGTAACAACGCTTGGTCCGGCGCGAAAAATTCCGCCTCCACGTCATCCACAATCACGGCGTGATAACCGTAAAGTTCCTCGGGCGTGCGCGGGAACCCAGCGCGCAATTCAATTTCGTCCCGCGTATTCAAACGCACGAGCACGGGTTGGTCGTAACGCTGCACTTCCTCCGGCGACTGATTGCCGAAGCCGCGAAACAACGGATTGCTGGTTTCGCCTGCACGGCCGCGGAAATCGAATTTGGGTTCCCGCTTGGCGACGCGAATCAACGCGACCAACTGGACCTGCTCATCGACTTGAACCGCCCGGTTCAGAAATTTGAACTCCCAGTTCGGCCGGCCGGAAACATAGAGGACGCGGAAGGGCCCCTGACCACGATCCACCGTGAAGACTCGCGCGTTGTTCGCGAGCGTCGCTTCGCGACTGGGAACCGGGGCGGCGCCGGGTTGAGCGGGCGCAGCGGGCGCATCCCGGCTGGCGACTTTCACCTGATAAAACGACAGGCCAGGCTGCTCGGGCTTCAACTGAAACCGATACGCAAGCGTCTCGCCGTCGGCGCGCGCGTCAGCCGTCTGCTCCTGTACCACGCGTCCATTGCGATCGACCAGACGCGCCGTGATCGGTTCGCCGCGGAATCCCGCGGTCGCGACGTCGGCTTGGATGGTCACGGGCGCATCTTCAAACGAGCTCTGGCTCACGGTCACCTGTTGGATCGCGATGTCGTGAACCGGGTCGCGCTTGCCCATTGCAACCGGATAAATGGGCGGCAATCCCTTCAACTCGGTACCCGCGCCGAGTGCGAGATCGGTGGCATTTCCGTCCGTGAGCAGAAGAATGCCGGCGAGCGGACGGCCTTGAAAGCGTTCGCCCAGAGTTCGCAACGTCGCACCCAGCGCAGAAGACCGACCATCGAAGGCGAGCTCGCTGAAGTCCTTGGTCGCCTGCAAACGGGAATCGAAGAGATAGCGGCGGACATCGAAATTATCCGAGAGCGTCGTCTGCCAGGAAGACTGCACATCGACCAAACCGCGCAGGGCGTCGCCCCGCGATTTGGTTTCACCGCGGTCGTTGACCTGCAGACTTTGGCTGTTGTCGACCATGACCGCGAACAAGTTGGCCCCCGGGCGCGCGCGTTGTCCCAGCCAGAGAGGCTCGAGTAAACAAAGCGCCAGGGCCGTGATGCCAAGGGCCTTTAGTGCCAGGCAGGTCCAGCGAAGTCGCGCCGGGTGGCCCACAGATGATCGGTAGCTCCAACCGAGAATCAGGGCGGCTACGCCAACGAACGCGAGCGCCGGCCAAAGCCAGCTCCAGGCGGAAAAGGTGAGCGAGGAAGACATCAACGCGAAAAGGAGAAAAAGTTAACGAGAGTGAGCTTAACGCGGAGGTTGCTGCTCAGGGTTGCGGGGCGTCTTTGCCGAGCTCCTCGTAATACCGGCGCACCGAATCCGCGAAACGGCTCGGTACCGGATCGCGATCGATCGGAGCTAACGAATCCTTGGAATCACGCCGCGCGAGTTCTTCGGCGACCCGATTACGGACCTCGACCAACGGTTGGACGATTTGCAGATTCACGACGGCCCAATCCGGCTTCTTCTGATCGCGGGCGTCGCGGCGCAATAAGCGGGCGCGTTCGCGCGCTGCCGCGACGGCGTTGCGCAGTTCGGGCGTGTCGAGCAACTGCTCGACGTCGCGCAGGCGTTCGTTCCATTGCGCGAAGTCTTCGCCGGTCAAAACCTGACCATCAAACGTGCGATTCCATCCGCCACCGCCGACGCCGCCCGAGTTGCTTTCGCTGCGGAGCATATCGTCAACCCCAAGACCGCGGGAGGGACCACCGGCGCCGCCGCGATTGTCGGAAAGCTGACCCCGGCCCGCGCGCCCCGGCTGTTGACCCGCGTTGCGTTGTCCAGGCTGGCCGCCCGCTTGGCCCCCACCCTGCTGGCCACCGCCCGGTTGCCCGGGTTGGCTGCCGTCAGCGAGTTGCTGCCCTTGGCCTTGCGCCTGACCCTCGCCTCGCCCTTGCCCCTGGCCTTGTCCTTGGCCTTGTCCTTGGGCCTGACCTTGACCCGGCTGCTGGCCTTGACCGGGTTGTTTTCCTTGTCCTTGTCCGGGTTGCTGGCCTTGACCTTGGCCTTCCTGACCCTGGCCAGGCTCCTGGCCTTCGCCCGGCTGCTGACCTTCGCCGGGCTGTTGTCCACCCGCTTGCGACCCGGGTTGCTGGCCACCCGGCTGCCCGGGTTGTTTGCCGGAGCGGGACGGCTGGCGCGCATCCGCCACGCGACGCTCGTTGCCGGGACGATTTCCTTCGCGACCTTCACCTTGACCCTGACCCGGCTCACGTCCTTCCGGGGACTCTTCACCGCCGGCGCCGGGCTCACCGCGTTCGCCCGCCTGGGCGCCGGCCTGGCGCGTATCCTGTTTTCCACCACGCTGGCCCGGTTGCTGGCCCGCTTTTCCGGGTTGGCCCGGTTGGCCGCCTTGGGCTCCCGCCGTGGCTTGCGCGATTTCCCGCTGCAGCTGCTCGGTCAACGAATCGAGTTCCGACTGCGCCAGCCGGAGCTGTTCCGCGTCGTCGCCCAAGACGCTTTCGGCCGCGCGCTCGACGCCGCGGCGCAGCTCCTGAATGCCGCTGCTCGCCTGCTGGCCGGCCTGCCGGGCCTGAGGCAAATAACCCTCGCGCAGCATGTCGCTGGTGAGATCGAGCGTCTTGCCGCCGGCTTCGCGCTCCGCGGTTTTCTCGAGGCGATCGTTGAGGTCGCGCGTCAACATCCCGCGCGTGAGCAAATCGGTGCGGGCATTTTTAAGCGTGTTCGCATCATCCTGGCTGACCTTTCGAATGCTGTCGTAAAGTTGCCGCGAGAGGAGCGGCTCGGTGTTCTCGGCCTGCTCTGAAACCTGGGTGGCGCGATCGACCAATTTGTTCATGCGCTCCTTCTGCTGTTCGAGCTGATCGAGCATCTCTTTGCGCTCGCCCGTATCACTAAGAGACTTACGCGGCTGCTGACCGGCGTTGGCGAGCTGGTCGAGTTTTTGCCCGACCTCTTCCTGGTTCCGGGCAAGTTCACGCGCTTCGCTCCGCATTTCACGGAGGTCCTCGGCAAACTGACTGGAGTTCTCCTTGCGCATGTCATCGCGCATCTGTTGCAGCTGCCGCTGCGCGCGGGTACCGGAAGCCAAAGCCTGCGCCACTGAGCCTTCGGATGCAGCCTGCGCCGCCTTCTGCAGATCCTCGCGAGTCTGGTCGAGTTGCTGACGTTCGTCGGCCATGCGCGATTGATTCTCCGGCTTCTCCATCCGCTGCCGGACCTCATCGACGTCGGCGAGCATCTGTTGTTGCTCTTCCTGCAGACGCTTGAGGCGCCGCTTGATCTCTTCGCGTTCCTGCTCGGATTTCGCCTCCTGCAATGAGGTTTGAAGTTCCTTCAAGCGCTCGTTGAGGTCCTGTTGCCGGCGCGCCAGTTCCTGCAGGCGGTTGGTCACTGCGAGTTGTTCGCGGCGTTCCTGATTTTGCGGCGCTTTCGCCTGACGCTGGGTTTCGTAACGGTTCTCGGATTGCTGCAGATCGAGTTGATCGAGCTGACGTTGATTCTGCTGGCCGCCGCCACCGCCGCCTTTTTGACCTTTCTGCCGGCGATTCACCGCGGTTTCGCGGGCCTGCAGCTTCAACAACGATTGATAAGCTTCCTGCTCCGAGGGCAAAGCCTGCGCCAGTGCGGCCGGATCGCGCGAGGCGTTCTTCAGTTTGTCGACCGCCTGTTCCATTGATTTCGTGACCTCGCGCCACATCGCCTGCTGCCGCGGACTCTTCGCTTCCTCGGCGGACTCCTCGGCGCGGCTCAAGGCCTGGGCCTGAGAGTCGAGGACGACTTTGGAATCCTCGGCATACTTGGGCGACTTGCCTTCGCGCTGCAGCTTCCACGTCGCGCTGATGATTTGTTTCTGCAGCTCGGTGAGCTTGCGGGTCTGTTCCCCGCCGCCGCCACCTTGCTGCTCCTCGCCCGAATCCATGTTCTGGCTCTCGCGGAAGATCTCGTCGAACGGGCGCACCTCGGCGAAATACATGTCGCTGCTGGTTCGCCGCGGTTGGCCGTCGGGACCCGTGTCGTCGGCCCAAGCATACCAGGAAATCAGGTCGTCGGGTTTGGCTCCGACTTCCTCGAGCTTTAAAAGGTAGGCAAAAGAACGCTTCTCTTTCGCGGGCACGCCGCGTCCGAGTTCAAGCGACTTCGGTTCGCCGCCGCCGATCGAGTAGGCAAGGCCGTAGGCGGCCGTGCCGAAATCGTCCCACACCGTGCCGTCGAAACCAACCTCTTCAAGCGCCGAGGGCCGCACGTCACCGCGGGGGGAAGCGAGCTTCACCTCCGGCGGACGATTGGGCTGCACATCGATGAAGAAGGGGGCCGCCACTTTGTTGGCGCGGCCATCGGCATCGATCAGCTGCAGATCATACGACTGACTTTTCTCCGGCGTAAAATCGGGCAGCGACGCCACGGCTTGCCCCGCGGTCACGCGGAGGTCGATTGCCGTCTTTGACTTATCGCGCGCGATCAAACGGGCGGACTTCACCGGCTTGTTCAGTTGCAGGTCGAAGTTGAGCTTTGTGCCTTGCACGGCGCTAACGCGGCGCGTGTCCTCGATGCGTTTGGGCGGAAGTTTCGTGTAATCCGGAAACGCCAGCGCGACGTCCGAGCGGATTAGCCGCGGGTGCTCGAAAACCGTAACTTTGAAATCCCGCGTGTTTTGCGAACCGTATTCGATACGGTAAGTGAAATCGTTGGCCGTCTCGGTCACGCTGCCGCCAAAAATTGGGTCCGCCAAACTCTTGACCAACGGGATGGAGCGCGGCGTTGAACCGCTCTCGCGCACGACGAGATTGACGGCCGAGGGCAGTTTGCTCCCGAAGCGCGCCAGAACCACGAGGGACTCGCCTTTCTCAACACTGGTGTCGCCGGGCGTCACGCTAATGCCGTCCGAACCGACCCACTTCGGCGACTCGCCCAAGATGGGTGTTACGCGCAGACCCGAGAGCGCGTAAATAAAGCAGCCGAGCGCCAGCAGCTGGATGCCAATCAGACCGGCAAACCGCGATGTCGGCACCAAGTCGCGCCAATCCTGCTCCTGACTGCGAGCCGTGGCTTCCTGCAAAACCCGGTACTGTAAATACCCCTGTTCCTTCGCGGGATCGAGCTGTTGCTGAACTGCCGTGAGCAACACGCCGTTGAGGTCGGGATGTTTTTTCTCGATCCGCTGCGCCATCCAACGCAGATCCGGCGCCTTCAAGAAGTGCCGGATTCCCAGCACCGCGCCGGTGGCGGCGGCGAGGGCAGCCAGCAGCGGCAGCGCCAGCGGCATCATGTACCCGGTCGAGCGTTGCACCCACACGAGCGCCACGCCGACGAGGGCAGCCACCGCCCACGACACCGCGAGCGTCCGCCAGAGCCCCACCCACTGGTAGCGCCGCACCACCCGTTGCAACCGGATCTTCAGAAATTCGTCGTTCATGGTGCCACCTCTTGGGTTCGAAGACTTGCCTTGCGCGCGGACCAGCCGGCCAGCGCGGACTCGATTAATAAAACGGCCAGGGTCGCAACGATGAACCAGCGCCAGAGCTTCTGCCGGTTCTCCGTCTCAATTCCCTGCAAAACGGTTTTGCTCGCCACCGTCTCGGTCGCGGCCGCAGCCGTGCGGGCAATGGGTACTCCGAGTTGCTCCAATTCGTCCGTCGACAACGGCGTCGTGCGACTCTCGTTCGGATCCAGATTCACTGCGAACCGCTGCGGACGCGACCCGGCCAGACCTGTCGCCTCGTAAACACCCGGTTGCACCGCTTCCCGAAATTCGCCGGCACTTGCCGTCAGGCTCACCACCGCCCCCGCGGGCGTGCGGACCTGCGTGGCCGCATCCGCGCTCCTGAGGCCAACGCTGTCGCCAATACTGTACTGCGTCGGCACCGTCGCGATCCCGCCTCCGAGTTCGAGCAAGGACCATAGCAGCGGGACAAACTTGGAGGAAACCGCGAGTTGCGAGTCCTCGGGATGCCAGCCGCTGGCCAACACGAACACGCGCCCCCGGCCGACGGGAATTTCAATCACGGCTGGCTCGCCGCTATCAAGCTTGGCAATCACGCGCGCATTGGGCAACGCGGCGGCATCGAACTTCCGGTATTTCCAAATATGGATCTTGGTGAAGTCGCTGAAGCGCGGATCCGCAAACGCGGCGAACAGCGGATGTTTGAAATCAATGTCGGAGAACATCGCGTAATTCGCCGGCTTGGCCTCTTCCATCGCGACCGTGGGCACGTCGAGCAACCCCGCCAGCGTCGGCGCCGCCGCTGCACTCCGCGGCACGAACACCACGGTTTTACCTTCCAAGGCCTGTTGGCGCAACGCTCCCGCGGTCGCCGCCGGTACATTTTCACTCACGAAGATCGCACTCGATGCCGCAACGTCATTGGGCAGGAGGGCCGCGCCCGGCGCGACCGCCACCACCTGGATGCCGATGCGTGGCGTATCCGAAAGCGCGCGACGCAGGAAAAACAGCGGCTGTTTGATGTCTTCGGCGACATCCCCGCCGATCCACAGCACCGTCGTCCGCTGCTGCAGGGGCGGAATGAAATAGACGGTGTTGTCGAACGTCTCGTCGTCCCCCTGCAAGGTCAGCTGCTCCAGGCCGGTGACGCCAGCGGGTAATGGAACCGTGAATACGCGGCTCTGCCCAGGCGGCACATAGGCGTCGAGGGCCGCGCCGACGAAGGTCGTCGCTGCGCCCGTTCCGGCCCGCGTCCACCCGAGCTTGAACTGCTCCCGCTTGGACTCGGTGGCGTTGGTCACCCGGACGCGCGCCGGCGCATCCACGGCCCGGCTCGAATCCGCGGCGTCCGCCACGAGCTGGAGACCCGCATTCGTGGGACTGGCGGCCTTCGCCGGTTCAATAAAAAGCTCCACGCCGCGTGGCCATTCGTAGGCTTGCAGCGACTCCATCCGGCTGCCCGCCTGCAGATCGGTCACGAGGAAAATTTGCCGAGGACCGGGCAGGTTTTTCCCTTCGGTTTCGGCCAGTGCTTCCGCTGCCGTCACCAGCGCATTGCCGAGGTGCGTTCCCGACCAACCCGGCGTCACGGCAGCGAGTCGCGCCACCGCCAATGCCACGCGGTCACCCGGTGCGGTCCGATTCCAGTCTTCAAATGAAACCAACGGCGTTGCCTGCCGGCCGA